>Ga0105050_10003023_pt1 | contig 23642 bp, 20 predicted proteins | sample FRY01_FD_78088 | JGI IMG/M metagenome (GOLD analysis project Ga0105050, IMG submission 78088) | Freshwater microbial communities from Lake Fryxell liftoff mats and glacier meltwater in Antarctica - FRY-01 | ecosystem: Environmental > Aquatic > Freshwater > Ice > Glacier meltwater ...
ACCTTCGCCAACTCTTGGCACTGCATAATCTGCATTTGGGTCATTGATGTAAGTTACTGAATCATAAATATCCCACTCCCACTCAAAAGGACCATTTTCTGATAAATCAAAAAATCTTACTGACTCATATTGTTCTATGGTTGTTTTTGATGCAATAAAATCAATGATAGGAACCGCTGTTGGCTCTTTTACTGTTAAGCATTTTACAGTGCTGTCTCTGCCTAAACAATTTGTGCTTCTTAATTTAACGCATTTTGTTCCTGCTGTCGTCCATGTACCACCATTGCCAGATGTTGTTGAATAATTTGCTCTTACGCCTATTTGCTCAAAAGAACCATCATTGTTTACATCCCAAGCATGCTCGGTGTATCCTGATTGGTTGTTGTTAATAAAGTTTACAACTGTTTTTACCCAAGCTTCTGCTGGGGCTGCAAAATTTGCTGAAACCGTTGATGGCAATACTAAATTGATGCTAAAATCGCAAGCCTCTCCGTAATTAAGTCTATAATCAGTGCAGCCAGTACAACCGGTTGCAGCAGACATTGTCACGAAACTAGCATCCGCGATTACTCTTAATCTTGTTGCTCCTGGAGAGATGTTACAAGGCACAGTAAAGTCTCTTGAAGCTAAAGATCCTGGGGTGTTACTTCCTCCATTGGAAGCAGACCATGTTCCTAAAAACTCGCCTGCATCAATAAAATCTTTGTCATTGTTGTAATCAATGTATGCTCCAATATTCGCATTATATCTATAAGTAGAAGATATACTTGCGTCAATCGTGTAAGTATTTCCTGCAGACAAATCTATTGCATTGCTAGGAGGGTTTACCAAACGCCATTCAGAACCGCATGAGCCAGAATAATTCCAACCATCTGCTGGTTTGTTGCCAACGATTGTGTTCCCTGCTCTAATTCTTACTTGTTCCAAAGCGAGAATGTAGGCACTAGACGAATACCACGAATGATTAGCTCCATGTGCATTGCACCATGGTGCTTGGGCGCTTAAACTGTTTAGCATTCCTGTTGCCAAGAAAATTAACATCAGTTTAATGAATTTTAATTGTGTAATTGTTTTTTTCATGTTAAATTTAAAATAATTTGTTGGGTCAAATTTATTGTTAATATTTTAATAAAAAAAATTATTTTTTCAAAACAATGAAATTTGACACAAATATGACAAATCAAGAGGATGAAAAAAATAAGAATTTAGGCAACTCCCATGTTTCGCAAATGCGAAATATGAGAACTTAAAGCTTCAGAAAACTTTTTGTACTCATTAAACTGTACATTGTACTCTTCACAAACACTTTTTACAATCTTGTTCAGTTGTGGATAGTGAATGTGTGAAACATTAGGAAATAAATGATGCTCTACTTGAAAGTTCAACCCTCCAGTAAACCAAGAAACAATTTTATTTTCCGTAGCAAAATTTGCAGTTGTTTTAATTTGATGAACTGCCCATTCGTCTGGCATTTTTCCAACTTCATTCATTTCTGGAAATTGGGTGCTTTCAACGGTGTGTGCTAATTGAAAAACAAGGCTAATTATCAATCCTGTGAAAAAACCAAAAATTAAAAAACCGATAATCCAATGTGCAAATCCAACTTTAATTATTGGAATTATTACAAATAATATTAAATGCAATAACTTAAAGCCCCAAAATGAAATATGCTCTTTACGGTTCATTTTTTTGATTGGCATGTTTCCAACTTTTTTTGTAAAATACTTCTCATAATCTGTGAAAAATATCCAATAAAGGTAGAGCAATGAATAGGCTAAAGGAAAATAAATGTATTGAAATTTGTGAATTTTGTATTTTTTTTGTGTTTGACAAAGTCTCAGAAAAGGTCTTGCGTCAATGTCATCGTCTATTCCATCTACATTAGTATAAGTGTGGTGAACAACATTGTGTTTGGTTTTCCACATAAAAACATTGGCTCCTAAAAAATTCAAAGACAAACCCGCCAAGTTGTTCAACCAATTTATTTGGCTAAAACTGCCGTGTGCGCCATCGTGCATAATATTGAACCCTATTGCAGCGGTTGCTGCTGCTAGTATTAAACAGTCTAAAACACCAACTGCCCAGTGGTATTGAAAAAACACAAGGTGCACATAAGTTGCAATTAAAACAACCGTTAAAATGATTGCCTTTATGAATAACTTACTGTTTCCAGTTGGTTGTGCCTTAATTTCTGTAAAATAATTGTTAACTCTTTTTCTCAATTCTGCATGAAAAGATCCAGATGGATTTAAAAACTTTGGGATTACCATTTTTTTTGAAATATTTTCCGCAAAGGTAATCATATTTTGACAATTGTTTTAATATACTTTCTAAGTTTTTCGAACACTTTTATCTTCTATTGATTAAAAACCTATCAATCAATATTATAATTTTGAAAATAATTACTTAAATTAGCTTAATTTTGTATCGATATTTATGAAAGACAATAATAAAAAATCATCCAACCCAAATAATTCTAATGATTTTCAATCGGATTTTAAAAAAAATGATGGTTTTGACAAAGATGATTTAAGTTATAAATTAAAAAACAACCCTAAAGGTGAATTTTTAAAAAAGGATAACGGCTTCAAGCCTTTTAACAAAGAAAATGGTAATTCTTTTAAACCGAGATTTGAAGGCAATGACAGAGACAACCGCAACAAAAGAAATGATGATGGCGGTCTCAAACCTTTTAACAGAGAAAATGGTAATTCTTTTAAACCAAGGTTTGAAGGCAATGACAGAGACAACCGCAACAAAAGAAATGATGATGGCGGCTTCAAGCCATTTAACAGAGAAAATGGTAATTCTTTTAAACCAAGGTTTGAAGGCAATGACAGAGACAACCGCAACAACAGAAATGATGATGGCGGTTTCAAACCTTTTAACAGAGAAAATGGCAATTCTTTTAAACCGAGATTTGAAGGCAATGACAGAGACAACCGCAATAACAGAAATGATGATGGCGGTTTCAAACCTTTTAACAGAGAAAATGGCAATTCTTTTAAACCGAGATTTGAAGGCAATGACAGAGATAACCGCAACAAAAGAAATGATGATGGCGGTTTCAAACCTTTTAATAGAGAAAATGGCAATTCTTTTAAACCGAGATTTGAAGGCAATGACAGAGACAACCGCAATAACAGAAATGATGATGGCGGTTTCAAACCTTTTAACAGAGAAAATGGCAATTCATTCAAACCAAAATTTGAAGGCAACGATAGGTTCAATGATAATGACAACGGAAGAAGAAAAGAACATTTTAAACTGGATGATGAAAAACCAAGAAGAGAAAGTAAATCAAACTATAAACCTAAATATGACCCTGAGGTAAAAACAAATAATAAAGGGTTTAAGCCATTTGACTCAAAATCCTCATTTAAACAAAAATCGGACAGAAAACGATTGCCAAAGTCGAGTAATTTGCCTTTAGAAAACGGTGAAATAAGGCTAAACAAACACATAGCACAATCTGGCATTTGCAGTAGAAGAGAGGCAGATGAACTGATTAAAAAAGGAGTTGTTACTGTTAACGGAAAAGTAATTATGGAAATGGGGTTTAAAGTTAAGCCTGAGGACAAAGTTCAATATGAAGGAAAAACAATATTAGCCGAACCGTTTGTTTATATTTTGATGAATAAGCCAAAAGATTTTATTACATCGACAGATGATGAAAAAGACCGTAAAACTGTCATTGATTTGTTGACGGACAGAGTGCAAGAAAGGGTTTTTCCTGTTGGAAGATTAGACAGAAACACAACTGGCGTTTTGTTGATTACAAATGATGGCGAACTGACCCAAATTTTAACCCACCCATCTTTCAACATTAAAAAGATTTATCATGCCGTTTTAGATAAAAAAATGACTGCAAAAGATTTGGAAAAAATGGTGGAAGGGTTTGAACTTGAAGATGGATTTGTAAATGCAGATGCTGTTGCTTTTGTTGAGTCTGAGGATAAAAGACATGTTGGTATTGAAATCCATAGCGGAAAGAATCATATTGTAAAAAGAATGTTTGAACATTTAGGGTATATGGTAGAAAAGTTGGATCGTGTTAGCTTTGGTAGTTTCACAAAAAAAGATTTGCCAAGGGGAAAGTGGCGACATATTACCAATTATGAATTGGCCAGTATCATGAAAATGAAAGAAAAAAACAGTTAAAAATATTGTTTAGGGAATTAAAAGATGATTTACTTTCTGTTTTTTATCCGGACTTGTGTTTGGGTTGTGGTGTGGTTTTGTTTAAGCAAGAAAAGCATATTTGTTTAGTTTGCAAGATTAATCTTCCAAAAACAAATTTTGATTTTAACGACAACAATTATTTAGAAAAAATTTTTTGGGGACGAATTTCCATTGAGTTTGCTAGTGCATTTTTGTACTTTAGCAAACATGGTTTGACCCAAAAATTAATTCATAGTTTAAAATATAAGAATGAGCCAGAATTGGGTTTTTATTTAGGTGAGTTGTTCGCCCATAATATTCTTGAAAAGATTAAAGAAAATCCGCCAGACATCCTAACCACTGTGCCGTTACACCCTCTAAAGTTAAAGAAAAGAGGTTATAATCAAAGTGATGAAATAGCAAAAGGACTTTCAAAAATTTTGAATATTGAGTTCAATCCTAATATAATTATTAGAAATAAACATACGGATACTCAAACCTTAAAAAAAAGATACAACCGTTGGGAAAACACAGAATTTGCGTTTGATCTAAATCCTGAATTTTCGATAGAAAACAAACATGTTTGCATTATTGATGATGTGATTACAACTGGCGCTACCATTGAGGCTTGTGGTCAAGAAATTTTAAAATCTAAAAATTCTAAAGTTAGCTTTTTAAGCATTTGTGTTGCATATAGTTAAAAAACCATTACCTTCGCAAGGTAGTTATAAAAAATACAAAATGAAAAAACATATATTATTATCATCACTATTTGCCATTATATTTCACACTTATGCGCAAAAGCCTGCATTTACCGCAATTGTAGGAAACAAAGTGCCATTAATTTGCAGTTCAAGCCAAAATGGAGATTCAGCGAGATTGCCAATTATTTTTAACGCTAGTATTTCGGGATTAGACCCTGGAGCAATGTACAAATATTATGTTTCTTTTATAAAAATAGGGGATACTTCAAATACAAATGCCACAGGTGCTGGAAATCCCATTTTCTTTAAACAAAATGGCAATTGGCAAACTACAACTAGTCCAGATTTAAGCACAACAGGTGGACACGATACTTTTTCAACGATGGGAAATCCTGTTTACACGGCTTGGTTTGGTGCATTTTCTACTAACGATAGTCGGTTCACGCCAGGCAGCTATGTTTATCCAATGTTAGTTGTTCAAGAAATTGGAGGATCTAGTCAAATATTCAAAAAATGTTTGAGGGATTCAATAAGAGTAGTTTCTTTTTCAAAGTCATCAGGATTAAATTTTGGAACATCTATTTATGGCGCATCATTTGCGAATGCAAAAAACTTTGTAGCTTTATATGATGATGTGAGCGGCACTTCTTCTCGCCCAGTAACAATAACTTATTCTGAAAATGATGGTTTTTCCAATAGTAATGCCCCATCATGGTACAACAACAATGTAAATGGTGCTGCAGGTGCATGGGGAACTATTATTCCAAATAGTTTAACAAATGGCATTAAAAGAATCGAAAGCATTAGTTTGCAAACCGGTATTGCTTTATATGCAAATTTAGAATCTGATGCTATTTGGGGAAATGATTCGACTATCAACCCTCGAAAAGGAAATACTCCAATTTATATAAAAAGTGATTTTGCACCTTTACAATTGCCTGTTTTAGAGTTTGTTGCAGCGGTTAGCAATGCAAGCGAAAGCGTTGGTGTTCATAAAGTTTTAGTAAGAAGAAGATTTGGCAATGCGGACTCTACTAAAGTTGAAATTGCTTCTTTTACGGGCAATGCAACAAGTGGGGTTGACTTTAATTTACTTACAACAAAATTAACTTTTAAACCTTATGGTACAATTACTGACACTGTTAGAATTAGTATTACAGATGATAATTTAACAGAAGGTGCTGAAAATAGTAACTTCAGATTGCAGAATGCTATCAATGCAAATATTAATCCAAGTGCTTTTTCTCATCAAGTAAATATTGTTGACAATGATGCGCCTGTTTTAACTTTCTCTAAAAAAGGAGCAACTGTTTCTGAAGACAATGGTCGATTAAAAGTGAAAGTGAAAATAAATTCAGGTAACATAAATCCAACAAACTTTAGAGTGGCTGTTAGATATAGAAATGATAGCTGTTTTATTCCTCAAGATTTTAAATTAGGTTCTAGCAATAGAGATACGATTGTTCAATTTCCTGGAGGAAAAGCAGTAGATTCTCTGGAATTTAACATCAGCATAGTAAATAACAATACACCTGAATTAGTGAATGATACAATTGTTTTAGCGTTAAGAAATCCAACAGCACCTGGCACAATTGGAAAAGATTCTTTATTTACATTGGTAATTATTGACGATGATTTGCCGCCATTATTTACTTTTGAAAAAAACAAAGAAACCATCAATGAAAATTCAGGAAATGTGAAAATAAAAATTTTAAAAACTGGCAGAAATAAATTTCCAAGTGATGTTATAATGTCTGTGCACACTATAACATCTACTGCTGTTGCTGGTTCTGATTTTAATTTCAATACTCAAATACTTACTTTTGACAACACAATAAATGACACAACTATAAATATAAGTATCATTAATGACAATATTAATGAAAGAACAGAAAGGGTGTTTTTTGTTTTAAGAAATTCTTTTAACTCTAGAATTGGCGCACCAGATACATTTGCTTTATCAATTTTAGACGATGACCTTCCTGTTTACAATATTTCAAGAATTACAACTTTCAAATTGCCTAATAATATCGTTGACAGCATTGGTGTTAGATGTGGCGTTAGAGGTGTTGTTTATGGTTCGAATTTAGCAACATCAGGAGCAATTCAGTTTACAGTGATTGACCCAACAGGCGGCATTCAAGTTTCAAGTGCTAACAACAGAAATTATACAGTATCGGAAGGTGATAGTGTTTTAGTTTTTGGCACAGTTGCACAAATAAACGGAATGGCAAAACTAACATTGGTTGATTCTATTAGAAAAATTGCTAGTGGAAGAGTTTTGAAAACGCCAACTGTTATTAATTTATTAAATGAAAGCATAGAGTCTCAATTTGTTAAATTTAACTTGGTGAAATTATCAAACCCTGCCTTATGGCCAACTGCCCCAATGGCAGCAAACACACAATTGAAATTGAAAATTTTAACACAATCTGATTCTTTTGATATGTTGATAGATAGCGAAACCGACATAGATGGAAAAGCTGCTCCAGCCGGATTTTTTAATATATCAGCTATTGGTGGTCAAGATGATATAATTTCTCCTTTCAATGAAAATTACTACTTAGCACCAAGAAAGTTTACGGATATTCAAACAGTTAATGTGCCAGTATTTAGTTTTACAGCCAAAACTTCTATTGGAAAAGAAAATAGAGATAGTAGTGAGGGAACGGAATTGCAATGCGCTAATTTAACCTCTAGTCAACAAATTGCAATTGTTATTAAAGGTGGAACTGCCGCAAGAAATGTGGATTATCAATCTAATATTTCAAGATTATTTATTTTAAACCAAGCTAAACCTACAATTACTATAAAATATAAAATGGTTGATGATGCAATTGCAGATAAAGATGAAACAATTATTATTGCAATTAGGTCTAACCAATGGGGCACTTTAATTGGCGCAGATAGTTTGCATACTATTACAATTATTGATGACGAAACAACAAACATCAAAAATATTGAATTGGCAAATAAAACCACAGTTTATCCAAATCCATCTAAAGGCAATGCCATTGTGCGCTCTGAAACCAATATTAATAAAATAGAAGTTTTTGATATTACAGGCAAATTGATTAACACTTTTTTAAATGAAAATACGAACGAAGTTGTTTTAAAATCGGAAACATTTGAGAATGGCACTTATGTTTTAAAAATATACACTGAGCAAGGTATTGTAGCCAAGAATTTGATTATTGTTAATTAATGCCTCACTTTGTTTCAGATAAATACACTTCTTTTTTTAAGGAACTAGCGCCTAATAATAGTAAAGATTGGTTCGACATAAATAGAGAAAGGTATTTAAAAGACATCAAAAAACCTTTTGAAGAGATTGTTAATGCAGTTTTAGAACCGTTGCAAAAAACAGGTGAAATCCCTTTAGAAATGCAGGTAAAAGAGTGTATTTTTAGAATAAACAAGGACATTAGATTTAGCAAAGACAAGCAACCGTATAAACTACATTGTTCTGCTGCCATTAGCAAAGAAGGCAAGAAAGATTTTATTCATCCGGCTTTGTATTTTGAGATAGGACCAGAGTTTTTGGGTGTTTATTCCGGAATATACAATCCAGAAAAGGAACATGTTGAGAAAATAAGGGTTTATTTATCGCAACATTATTCAGACTTTATTTCAATTATCAGTAAGAAGAAATTTATCGAAACATTTGGAGAGGTGCGGGGCGCAAAAAATAAAATTGCACCTAAAGATTTAAAACCTTTTGTTGTGGATTCTCCATATATTTTAAATAAACAATTTTATATAGTTCATCAAGCGGCAATTGAAATGTTTGAAAAAACAGATGTTAGCAGTTACATACTAGATAAGTTTAAAATAGCAAAGGATTTCAATGCTTTTCTATCGAAAGCTTTATAAATTTTATCAATAAATTAGGGTTCAGATTTTATTTAGCTTTATTCTTATCAATTAATTGGTTATTTTTGCAGCTAAAGATAAATGCTGCAAGATATTCACATACAAAATTTTAGATGCTTTGAGGATTTCAAAGCCGAGGGTTTTGAACGAATAAACCTGATTGGAGGAAAAAACAATAGCGGAAAAAGTTGTTTGTTGGAGGGGATATTGTGTTTGAATAAGGGATTTTCTTTAAATAATATTGCAGAAGTTCGCAATACAATACCAGAAAAGCTCTTAAATTCAAATGCTTCTAATTATGTCATTAAAATTGAATACAAGAATGAATTAAGTAAGTCAATTAAATCAGAAAGCATATTTAAAGAAAATAATAATTCTGCTGATAGTTCAGTTAAATGGGTGAAAGAATTAAATGAATCAAATCTTCAAATTAATTTTATCAATCAAAAAAAACAAGTGCCTGATTTCAATTTATTAAGTGAATTCGATAAATTTGATGAAGAATTATTAAAAGGAAGACTTATTGATATTTTAAAGATTGTAGATAATAGAATTGAAGACATTAGGACATTTAAGTCTAAAGATGGTTTATGGATTAAGTTAAAAGACTGTAAATATGAAACCATAGAAAATTGTGGAGATGCTACAAATAATATTATTAGGTATTTTACACCAATTTTCAAAAAGCTTTTGTTGTCAAAATCTAAAAAAGAATTGACCATACTACTCATTGATGAAATAGAAAATGGAATCCATTATGCAGCTCATAAAGAGTTTTGGAAAATTTTATTTCAGTTATGTAAAACTGAAAATGTGCAGGTATTTGCTACTACCCATAGTTTAGAGATGATTACTGCTTTTAACGAAGTGGCAAAAGAGGAAGGCGAAGGAGCATATTTTGAGATGGGCAGAAAACATAAAACCAATAAGGTTTATATTTCTAAGCATAATACTGAGTTATTAGAATACGAATTAAACAATGAGGATGCCACATTCAGAGGATAATAAAAAGAAAACTTTGCTTTTGGTAGAAGGTTCTAATGATAAAGCACTTTTAAATATACTTGCGTTAGATTTAGATTTAGTTAATTTCCTTGATGTGCGTTCGATTGGAGGTATTGATAATCTAAAAAATCATTTGCAATCAATTAAAAATGATTTGCAAGATTACGATTTTAGTAATTTAGGTTTAATTATAGATATTGATGAGTCTGAAATTACTGAAAAAATTAATTATATCGAAAATTCTTTAAAAATTTTGAATTTTGAATTCAACAATTTTGATGAAAATATTTTAGAAACAATCTTGATAGCTGAAGATGCTTTAGAAATTAAAGTCAAAGTATTTTTCATGTCCGCAAGCAATAAAAAAGGAGAATTAATAGATTTACTAAAAGAAATTAAACTTCAACCCTCCGATATTTCAGATTGTGCAATAAAGTGTTTAAAGAAAAAAGGTGATTCAAATGACAAAGAATTAATGGATGATTGGTTGCATTTGTATTTAAAATGGGATTGCAGTTCAAGAAAAGACAGAAAAAACGGTTCAAAGATTGGACTAGATAAAGAAGAAACAAAAGTAAGAATTAAGGAAATGTTTTACTTGCAATCAGAAAAGCTAAACCCCCTAAAAACTTATCTTACACAATTTAGTAATTAAAAAATAAAAAAAATAAAAAAATATATGTTCGACTTAGAAATGATAAAAGCGGTTTATGACCGTTTCCCCGAAAGAATAGCTGCGGCTAGAAAAATAGTGAATAAACCACTCACTTTGAGTGAGAAAATACTTTACACGCACCTTACAGAGGGCAATGCAAACAGTGCTTATGAAAGAGGAAGCGCGTATGTAGATTTTGCGCCAGACAGAGTAGCTATGCAAGACGCAACGGCACAAATGGCTTTGTTGCAATTTATGCAAGCAGGCAGACCAAAAGTTGCTGTGCCTTCTACAGTGCATTGCGACCATTTAATAGCGGCCGAAAATGGTGCCAAAAGTGATTTGGCCTTTGCCACAGAAGAAAGTAAAGAAGTATTTGATTTTTTGGCTTCAGTTTCAAATAAATATGGCATTGGTTTTTGGAAACCAGGTGCAGGTATTATTCACCAAGTGGTGTTGGAAAACTATGCTTTTCCAGGTGGAATGATGATAGGAACAGATTCTCATACGGTAAATGCTGGTGGATTGGGAATGTTGGCTATTGGTGTTGGTGGAGCTGACGCTTGCGATGTAATGGCAGGATTGCCATGGGAACTTAAATTTCCAAAACTAATTGGTGTAAAATTAACAGGAAAATTGAGCGGTTGGACATCTGCTAAAGATGTAATATTAAAAGTGGCTGGTATTTTAACTGTAAAAGGTGGAACTGGCGCTGTGGTTGAATATTTTGGCGAAGGCGCCACAAGCATGAGTTGCACCGGTAAAGGAACTATTTGTAATATGGGTGCAGAGATTGGTGCAACAACTTCTACCTTTGGGTATGACGACAGCATGGAAAGATATTTGAGAGCAACAGGCAGAGCAGATGTAGCCGAATTAGCCAATAAAATTAGAGAACATTTGACAGCAGATGCAGAATGTTATGCAAATCCTGAATTATATTTTGACCAAGTAATTGAAATTAATTTGGACGAATTAGAACCATACTTAAATGGTCCTTTTACACCAGATTTAGCTACGCCAATTTCTAAAATGAAAGAGGCTGCTGCTGCAAATAATTGGCCAACAAAAATTGAGGTTGGTTTAATAGGTAGTTGCACGAACTCTAGTTATGAAGATATTTCGAGAGCTGCATCGCTTGCCAAACAAGCCGCTGAAAAAGGATTGAAACCAAAAAGTGAATATACCATTACGCCAGGTAGCGAAACCGTTAGATATACCATTGAAAAAGATGGTTTATTAGAAATTTTTGACAAGATTGGTGCTAAGGTGTTTGCCAATGCTTGTGGCCCGTGTATAGGCATGTGGAACCGTGTGGGTGCAGAAAAACAAGAGCGCAACACCATTGTGCATTCTTTTAACAGAAACTTTGCCAAAAGAGCCGATGGAAACCCAAATACAATGGCATTTGTGGGTAGCCCTGAGTTAGTTACAGCCCTTGCAATTGCTGGCGACCTTACTTTCAACCCATTAACAGACACACTTACAAACGAAGCTGGCGAACAAGTGAAATTGGATCCACCAACAGGATATGAATTGCCGCCAAATGGCTTTGCGGTAGAAGATGCAGGTTTTCAAGCACCAGCAGAAGACGGAAGCAAAGTTCAAGTTATTGTTAATCCAACAAGCAGCCGTTTACAATTATTAGAGCCTTTTGCAGCATGGGAAGGCAAAGACCTTATGGGATTAAGATTGTTGATAAAAGCCAAAGGGAAATGTACAACCGACCATATCAGTATGGCTGGAAAGTGGCTGAAATTCCGTGGACATTTGGATAATATTTCTGATAATATGTTGATTGGTGCAATTAATTATTTTAACGAAAAACCAAATTCAGTTAAAAACCAATTGAATGGCAGCTACTATGAAGTGCCTAAAGTGCAAAGAATGTATAAAGCAGCGGGCGAATTTAGTATTGTTGTAGGCGAAGAAAACTATGGAGAAGGCTCTTCAAGAGAACATGCTGCAATGGAACCTCGTTTCTTGGGTGTTAGAGTGGTATTGGTAAAATCTTTTGCCCGTATCCATGAAACCAACCTAAAAAAACAAGGAATGTTAGGTCTAACATTTGCCAATAAAGAAGATTACGATTTAATTTTAGAAGACGATAAGTTCAATCTTTTGGGTTTAAAGGATTTTACCCCTGGCAAAGCCTTGCGTTTGGTTATTAACCACAAAGACGGTACTACCCAAACTATTAATTGCAACCACACTTACAATGCCCAACAAATAGAGTGGTTTAAAGCGGGTGGTGCTTTGAATATAATTAGGAAAAATCTTTAAAGGAAACGAAGAGTTTAGAACGAAGATTAAAAAAGTATCTTCGTTCTAATTTCTAAATTAAGCAATCAATTTATAAAAATGACAAAATTAACAATGATAAAAAATATAAAACCAATAGATATCATGCGCTACTATGTAACCTATTGCGATATTGAAAAGGATATCATTGCCGGTTTTAAAAGTAAAAACAAAGAACTTAGAGAAGAGTCTTTCAAAAAATATGTTAATAATCATATGAAAATTGGAAGAAATTTTAAAGAAACAAATAAAAGCTGGGCTATGATTCTAGGTGCAACAGAAAATTATTTCATAAATGGGAAATTTGATATTATTGAATTGTCAAAAATTTATTATACCAACGGGTTACTGAACAATAAAATAAAGAATGCTACGGTTGCTGCCTCTAAATTATTATGGATTTTTGCTCCAGAAATTATAATTATGGACAATATAAATATGAAGAAATTGAAGGCAAGAGATTATAATGATTATGTTGTAAAGTGGACTAAAGAATTTGATAAAAACAACCATTTAATTAAAGAAATCATAGTTACGGGTTTTAAAAATATTGATTCAATAATGGACAACAAGTGGTTTAGAATGAGGGTTTTTGATCAGTATTTGTTAATGTCGTAGTTTTAGGACTTTGATAATATAACACTTTACTTTATAAGTAGAAGATTTAAAGTATCGATATTAAATTGCTAGTTTTTTAAAATTACCCTTGTTATTTTAAATTGCAATTACAATATTTGCCTTGTTATTTTAAATTTATAATATAATATATGCCTTGTTATTTTAAATTATTGACTTACCTTTGCAATTAATAATAAGATATTATGAAACGAAATGCCACTGAATATTTAACACATTGGGCTACAAAACCAAATAGAAAGCCTTTGATAATTAACGGTGCAAGGCAAATTGGCAAAAGTTGGGCGGTTAGAGAATTAGGAAAAACAGTATTTAAACAAAATTTTTTAGAACTTAATTTTGAAAAAAAACCCCAACTCAACCAAATATTCGAGGTAGATTTAGATGTTAAACGCATAATTAAAGAAATAGAAATATTAGAAAATGCTACAATATCTGATGCTACTTTATTGTTTTTTGATGAAATACAAAATTGCCCTAAAGCCATTATAGCGCTTCGTTATTTTTATGAAGATTTACCCAATATTTCTATTATTTCTGCCGGTTCTTTGCTTGAGTTCCAATTAAAGGACATTCCTTTTCCGGTTGGTAGAGTTGAAATGTACAATATGTTTCCCATGTCGTTTAGCGAATTTTTAATGGCAACAGCAAATGAAAGACTGATACCCTATTTAAAAAGAACAGATAATGATGTTTCGCAAACAATAACGGATAAAATAGTTGCAGAATTATTAAATTATTATTGGGTAGGCGGAATGCCTGAGTGTGTTAAGCATTTTGCTGAAAATAAAGATTATAAAACGGTTAGAAAAATTCAGGATGACTTAATATATACTTATCAGCAAGATTTTGCAAAGTATTCGCCTTTGGTAAATAAGGATTGCTTAATGGATGTACTTAGTAATATTACCCAAAACATAGGCGGTCAAATTATTTACTCAAAATTAAGCGAACGCTATACAATGCCCACCAATAAAAAAGGAGTAGAAGTTTTAACTACCGCTAAACTATTGTATAAAATTGAGAATGTGTCGGTAAAGACATTGCCGTTTAGCAGCAATGGCAAACAATTTAAAATGTTGTTTTTAGATATTGGTTTATTATTGTGCCTAAGCAGAGTTTCTTACGAAAACTTGTTTTATTCCAAAAGCATTAACACTAACTTTTCGGGTGCATGGGCTGAGCAATTTGTGGGTCAGCAACTTTTAACACAAGGTTTTGAACCCCTGCGCTATTGGGCAAGAAATAAACCCAACAGCAGTGCAGAAGTTGATTTTGTGATTGAAAATAATGGAGAAATTATACCCATAGAAGTAAAATCTGGCACAGCGGGTAAATTGCGCAGTTTGCATTTAATGTTAGCAGAAAATTTGAATATAGAACGAGGATTGGTTTTAGCAAATACAAAATTTGGAAGTGAAGCAAAAATAAAATTTATGCCTATTTATAATGCGGAATTTATAGGGCAAAATGAGTTAAAAAACCAATAATTTGGAATTAAAACCGGATATACTTTCAATATAGTCCAATTTCCACTGCGCTTGATTCTCCTTTTTTAAAATATTAGAATAAGAAAAAAAACAGAAAATAATCCGCAATCAAAAATTTAATTTCTAAAATCAAACTTCAAAAAACAAAAATAAATATATTTTATTTCAAAACCAAAAGCGCCACAGTTTCCACATGATGTGTGTTAGGAAACATATCCACTGCTTGAATTTTCTCCACCTTGTATTTTTCTATTAACAAAGCAATGTCTCGTGCTTGGGTGGCTGAATTGCAACTAATATAAACAATTTTTTGTGGTTCAACTTCCAGTATTTTTTTCACAACATCGGGGTGCATGCCGTCTCGTGGCGGGTCAGTAATAATAACATCTGGCTTGCCGTGTTCGGCAATTAAAGCATCGTTTAATACCAATTTCATATCGCCAGCATAAAAAATAGCGTTCTCTATTTGATTGATTTCTGCATTTTCTTTAGCATCCTTTATGGCTGTTTCCACATACTCTATACCAACTATTTTTCTACAACTTTTTGCAACAAATAAAGCAATACTGCCCGTGCCTGTGTATAAATCATAAACAATATCGGTAGGTTTTAGCGCTGCAAAATTTCTTGCAATGCTGTATAAATTATACGCTTGTTTGCTATTGGTTTGAAAAAAAGATTGTGGTCTGATTTTAAATTTCAAATCTTCGATTGTTTCTTTAAGGTATCCATTTCCAAAAACGGTATGCACTTGCAAATCGCTCCACGAATCGTTCTTTTTCTCATTGATAACATAACACCATTCAACAATCTCTGTAAACTTATCCTTCAAAACATTGAACATTTCAATGGCTGGCTCGCTATTATTTTCACCAACAATTAAAACCAGCATCCATTCGTTCTTCGTATTTTTGCGCAACATAAGGTTCCTTAAATAACCCTCCTGCGCTCTCAAATCATAAAAAGACAAACCCTTATCAACCCCATAAATTTTCACTTCTTCTCTAATTTCGTTGGCAATGGAAGGCGCCAAATGACATTCTTTTAAATCCAAAATCTTATCAAACATCCCCGGTTTATGAAATCCAAGGGCAGGAATCCGTTGCGGATCATTTTTATCAAAATGCTCTTCCCAAGCTTTGTTGCTAAAAGTAAACTCAAGCTTATTGCGATATTCATACTGATTTTCGCAACCCAAAATTGGCAAATAAACCTCCGCTTCCGTTTTTCCAATCCGTTTTAAATCCTCAAAAACCTGCTTATCCTTAAAAGCCAATTGATATTCATAACCCAAGTGTTGCCATTTACAGCCGCCACATTTTCCAAAATGTTGGCATCTAGGTTCCACTCTTTTATCCGAAGGACTCACAATTTTTTCAATCGTAGCCTCTGCAAACGAAGCTTTTTGTTTAACAACCCTAATATCCAAAATATCGCCAGGTGCAGCATAAGGAATAAAAATTATTTTTCCATCATGCTTAGCAATTGCTTTGCCTTCGGCCGCAGCATCTACAACCTCAATACCCTCTAAAACAAAGGGCTGACTCTTTTTTTTCGACAATTTAAAAAACTTTTAGTTGTTCAAATACTTATTAATAATTCCATTAAACTCATCCTTTTCTCTGTAACCAGGATAAGAATCAATTGCCTTATTATTCGCAAAATCTTTCCAAAAAAATGTATTAGGATAGCCAGAATTTCTAGAACCTTTATTCAAAAAACTCAACAACTGATCAGATGAAAGCGTTTCTCCGTTCACTAAATGCGAGCCATTTACCTCCGGATTAAACTTCACAGCCACCGCATATTGATTCATTTTTGCAATAATATCAGCATTAGCATAAGTTTCTTTGTCCATTACCTTACACCAATAACACCAGTCCGTGTAAACATCCACAACCAATATTTTCTTCTCTTTTTGCGCCTTCGCAATCCCCTCACTCATTGTGTGCCACTTAATTTCATTCGCAGCAACAACAACTGTTTCAGCAGGTTTAACCTTCGTTTTTTTCTTAGGTTTTGGTTGTGCAACACTCGTAAAAGCAAGAATCCCAACAACTACAAAACTAAAAAATGATAGATAAATAATTTTTTTTAACATGATATAAATTTCAATTCACAAATATAAATCAAAATTCAAGCCAAAAATGAAAAACTTGCTAATTTTTAATTCTTAATTGAATATTAATAAGAAGCCACTTTCTGCACTCTACTAAATAATTTCGAATGACGAATTCATAATTATGAATAAAGTAGGAAGAATTAAGACAGAAGCAGCAAGTTTTTATTATGACTTACAACTATTAACTTACGACTATTAAAACCCCTTAATTCTTAAAAAATGTATTTCATCAACTCAAAACCGCTTTTCACAAAACACATTGAATTATCTTTTGGCGAAGGCGGATCTTTGTATAATAAAAAATGATTGTTTTGTATTTGACAATCCAATTTAAGATATTTCGTGAAGTAGTATTTTTTCATGGTAGTAGAAAATTAGGCGCTCAGCACTGGGCGCCTTTTTTAATTTTTAAAAAACTTTAGCTTTTCCAAACACTAGCCCCTTCGCTACAGTTTTTGCAAATATCGATATATTTTCGTCCTTTTAATATCTGCTTTCTGAACGATTTATAGGCTTCGTTGTGCCAAATTTCTTTGAAACTATTGTTGGCAATTGCCCCCAGTTGATAAGTGCCATCTTTATCGAAACAGCAAGGCACAACCTTGCCATCCCATGTAAAAACGCAGCTGCTCCAAAGCTTCCAACAGTGGTTGAGCAGTTTGTTTTTTATATCAAAACTTTCGCCATTTTTTTTATAACGGCTCATGCTTTCATTTTCTGGAATCATATCATTACCCGTTTCATAATCATAAATTTGTGCCGTTTTAATAGACAATTCATCCACTTGATATTCTTTTGCAAGAGCTTTAATATCTTCAAGTTGATGCTCATTGTGTTTAAAAACAATGAATTGCCAAATAATATGCGGTGTTTTTGATTGCTGTGCTTGTTTTTCAGCCACCAAATTTTTTGTACCTTCTAGTACTTTTTCAAGTTTGCCGCCCAATCTATATTTGCCATAAGCCTCTTGATCGATGCCATCTATAGAAATAATCAATCTATCCAAACCACTTTCAACCGTTTTTTTAGCGTTTTCTATGCTAAGATAATGTGCATTGGTGCTGGTTGCGGTATATATTTTTTTAGCATTGGCATAATTCACCATTTCTAAAAACTGGGTGTTCAAATAAGGCTCACCCTGAAAATAAAGTGTTATATAACCCGTTTTTTTATATATTTCATCAACAATTGATTCATATATTTTTGTTTGCAACATGCCCGTTGGCCTTGTAAATTCTCTTAATCCACTAGGGCATTGTGGGCATCTAAGATTGCACGATGTCGTTGGTTCTATGGAAACAGCGATTGGCAATCCCCATTGAATTGGTTTTTTGCTGATTTTTGAAACCATATAACTGGCATAAACCAAAACGCCATTCCATGCCCTGTGATAGTGCATGCTTTTGGTCAATAAATTGCTTAAATCTTTTATGTTTCTATTCACAATTTCTGTTTAAATTAATCATACAATTCAATTTTAATCTCTTGCCTTGTATAGTCCAAAGCCTTTAAATTGCTGCGCGTTGCTTTCACCATTTCGCTCCAACCACAAATATAAAACAAAGCTGCTGGCTTCTTTTTAATAACTTTTAAATAATGCGCATGCACATGGCCGCTTGCGCCCTGCCATTTTTCTTGGCTCAAAACAGGGGTATATTTAAAATTCGAAAATTCCAATGCAAATTGCTCAAATTCTGCTTGATACAAAATATCCTTTTGTGTGCGGCAACCAAAATATAAATGAATATTTTGCATCGATTTTCTAACCAATAACAAATCCTTTATCATGGATCTAAATGGCGCCACTCCCGTGCCTGTGCATATAAAAAAAATGGATTGCTCAATATTTTCAGGTAAAACAAAACGACCCACTGGCGCAGAAACCGATAATACAGTGCCTATTGGCATTTCAAACAATTGGGGTGTTGCTTGGCCATCTGGTTTCAAAACCACACACAGTTCTAGGGTGTTGCCATCCGTAAAGTCAGCAATTGAATAACTTCTTGTAGAAAACTGATGATTCAAATCATTGAAATCAATAATAACAAATTGCCCCGATAGAAAGGAAACAGGATGCTCAAAGGTTAAAAAAAACTGTTTAACAATGGGGGATAGTTCTTTAATATCGGAAATGGTGGCGTTATAAAACAAAGTGTTGGTCATTGCAAGGCAAAATTACAGCAAATGTTAATGTTTTGATGCTTTTTTCTTAAATTTTAAACAAAAAACCCTTTATTGTGCTAACAATAAAGGGTTTAAAGCTTTGTTTGGGTGTAAAATAATTTTTTTTAATCCAATTGAATAGGTGATTTAACCTTAGGTTCTTCTTTCAAGATGTTGCCTTTTATGGTTAAATATGAAACCCCAACATTGGTTGTAACGGTAATTGTTTTTACAAAATAGCCTTCTTTGCCAGCCGAATCAAAAATAGCGGTTACTTCGCCTTGGTTGTTTGGGTCAACAGACTCTTTGCTGTAATTAGGCACTGTGCATCCGCAAGAAGCCGAAGCGGCTGTAATGTTTACAGGTGTTGCGCTTTTGTTTGTAAACTTAAAAGTAAATTTAGATTTTGAGCCTTGAACAATGTCGCCAAAGTCGTGGGTGATTTTGTTCCATGCCAATTCTTTAGGTTCTTCTAAAGTTGGATTCTCATTAAATAAATTAACTGAAAAGGAAAAGATTGCAATAATTAATGTATTTATAATTGTCATATTAGGTAGTATTTTGACTACAATATTACAAATACTGTGCCGAAATTTCTAACATTAATTTTGATTTTATTTTTTGTACCGTTATATATTTTATTTTAGACAAAAAAATAGTAATTCTATCCTACAATTTAATTAAGTTTGCTTTTTTTATGCTAGAAATAAATAATATTAGTAAGCGTTTTACTGACAAGGTAGCACTCGAGAATGTTTCTTTTTCCATTCCAAGTGGTTCAATCTATGGGCTTTTAGGGCAAAATGGCGCAGGAAAAACAACTCTTATTAGGATTTTAAATCAAATATACGAGCCCAGTTCAGGCACTATTAAGTTTGATGGCGAAAAATTAAATACAGAACACATAAAAAACATTGGCTATTTGCCCGAAGAAAGAGGCCTTTATAAGAAAATAAAAGTATTGGACCATCTCATTTATTTTGCAAAACTGAGAGGCTATGACACTAAAATGGCTGAACTCAAAGCAAATTATTGGTTAGAAAAAGTGAAGCTTAGCGATGTTAAAAACAAACGCACCGAAGAGCTAAGTAAAGGCATGCAGCAGAAAATTCAGTTTATTATGGCGGTGTTGCATGAACCCAAGTTCCTTATTTTAGATGAACCATTTAGTGGACTAGACCCCATTAATGCGGAGCTTTTAATTGATATTATAAAAGAACTGAACGAAAAAGGTGTTACAATTTTGTTTTCCACCCACAGAATGGACCAAGTGGAAAAGCTGTGCAGCCATATTGCTATTATTCATCAATCGAAACTCATTGTGGACGGGAAAGTTTCAGATATTAAAAAAACATATACCTTGCCACGCATCAGAGTTAAAACGCAAGACTATTTGATTTTAAAAGACAATGCCCTTAAATTTATTTCGCAAGATGCTTCAATTTCAGAAACAGTTGAAACTATTTTGGAGTATCCGCCCCAAATAATGAATTATAAAATGGTTTTCAATATCTTGGCAAATGACCAAGAGATTTTAAAATTTGAGCAATATGTTCCATCTGTGTCCGAGCTTTTTTTTCAACTAATAAACAATAACTAAAATGAACAAAATTTTAACCATACTAAAACATGAGTACATTACAAGGGTAAGCAAAAAATCTTTCATTTTAATGACTCTTTTAGGCCCTGTTTTGATAGCAGCTTTCTATGGCGGCATTTTTTATTTAACCGCCAACGAGTTTTCAAAATCAAAAGAGCTAACGGTTGTGTTAATAAATGCCCCAACTGGATTAGAAAAAAACATAAGCAAAAATAATACCTTTATCTATTCGTTTTCTAATGATTTGGAAAAAGAGAAAGAAAGATTGAAAAACGAAGAATTAGATGTTTTGGTAAGGCTTGAAAATTTCAACAACGATTCTGTTCAAATGACCTCGCGCTCAAGTTTGTCAATAACAGACAAGCAAACCCTATTGTCCAATTTAGAAACTGCCATTTTTAATTTAAGGTTGCAAGAGCAAGGCATCGATAAAAATTCTATTGACAGTCTTAAGCCAAACTTAACCATGATAGACCAATTAGAAAATGGCACATCGAGCGCTATTGAAATAAAATCGGGATTGGGTTATATCAGTGCTTTGCTTATATATATGTTTATTTTTGTTTATGGCGTTATGATTATGAAAGCCGTTACGGAAGAAAAAACGAATAGAATTGTAGAGATTATTGTTTCATCTGTAAAGCCTTTTGAACTCATGATGGGCAAAATTTTGGGTGTTACTTTGGTTGGGCTCACCCAATTTGTTTCTTGGGTAATTTTGACAGGGGTTTTAATCTTTTCGGTTGCATTAATAGGAGGAGTTTTTTCAAACACTAACTTAAACGACATGAACGCATCGGCTCTTGCAAGCAGCCCCGCACTCGAGATATTACAACAACTGAAAAGCATCGATTTTTTCAAAATAATTGTTTGTTTCATCATGTATTTTTTTGGTGGATTCTTATTTTACAGTGGCATTTTTGCCGCCATCGGCAGTGCGGTTGATCAAGAGAGCGAAACCCAACAATTTGTTTTGCCTGTTTCGTTGCCTTTAATTTTAGGGCTTATCATTGCCCAAATTTCTGTCATAAAAGACCCTCACAGTGTTTTATCCGTTTGGGCAAGCATGGTTCCTTTTACATCGCCAATTGTTATGATGGTGCGTGTGCCATTTGAGGTTTCTTGGGCGCAAATTGGGCTATCAATTTTCATTTTAACAATTAGTTTTTTAACAGTGGTTTGGTTGTCGGCTCGGATTTATACAATTGGCATTTTGAGCTATGGACAAAAAGCGAGCTTCAAACAGTTGTTTAAATGGATGATTCGTAAAGGATGAGTGGTTAATTGATTTTGGGAGATGTTTTTGTAGGGTCTTTTAAGCCTATGTTGGTTTAAGATTAGTTGAGAAAACAATCCAATCTCATAGGCAGAAAAAGATGTTTAAATAATTACTGATTTTCATTTAGTTTTGTGATTATAAATTTAAAACACTTCATTCTTTTGTTTGCATTAAGTGTTTCTTTTGTGGCAAGTTCTCAAAATTTGTTGAATGATATTCCAACAATCGTAAAAGTAAATAATGACACTTGCAGAAGTTGGGGGTTTAATAGTAATTCGAACAATGACCCTAATCATGATTGGGTGGATATTTCTTATTTAAGGTATGGCGCATCGCTTTGCAATGATTTTTATACAAGTTTCTATATGACATTAGGATACAATTAAACGACAACAACTATTTGTAAATGATTATCAATTCACCGCTAATAAAAGATTCAATCGATGAAATCAATTTTGTTATTGAACCCCGTTTTAAGTGCAAAAAATGGGCGAGAGGGCGTTCGCTTAATCTTGCCTTTTTAAATGAAATGTTTAATACTTTGACTGATATTCAACTTAAAAAAATGCGAACAGTGAATAGCATTTTAGCAATAACATTAATTAAACAATGAATTTGTGAACTATCGTTTTAATTACAAAGCAACAGGCCAAGAAAAGTGATTTTTGTTATTTGGAAAAAGCAACAAGAAAGAAAATAAATTGTTCACATTAAAGGATATTTGTTTGCATAAAAAATACACATCATGCGAACTTTTTATTAAACAATACAATGATGAAAAAGAAAACAAGTCGGTTTTGAACGATACCATAAAATTGTATTTTGATATTGATGTAAGTTCTTTAAAAGAGGATAATATTTCAATTTTAAAGGATTTGGCACTTGATAAAGATGCAGAATATCATGTTTTGTGCATTGGTTATGCTGATGTAACTGGATATAAAAACTATAACCTTAATTTGAGCCTTCAAATGGCCTTAATTGTGCAAGATTATTTAAGGTCTCTATACCCAAACCATAAAATTAATGTTTCAGCAAAAGGTGCAGTTACAGACAAAAATAATTTGAGCCTAAACAGAAAAGTTGAGGTGATAATTGAAAAATAATAACCATTTTAAAGTAAATTTGCCTTATCTTCTAAATAACTTTTTTCAATTGGTTAAAGCCGCACTGCAGCCTTATTGAATATGAATATATTTAACGCTTTCTAAACCAACTTTATGGGGCTCAAATTTGGGGTTTTCTGTCTTTCGGCTATAAAACTCTATTTTGTATGAATTAGCTTTCGGAGAATGCTTGTTGTGGTCATATTTAATGAGTCTTTCATATATTTTCTCATTCTTTTTATGAGGAGTAGAAGTTTTGCTGTAACTTATTTCATCGATGTTAAAAGAATATTGCATTGTATTTCCCAATAATATATCGCTGCCATGATTTTTTGTTTGAAGTAGGTCTGGATAATACGATAGGCGGCTGCCGTCTGTGTCCACAAGCGGTATTTTTATCCATTGATTATCCTCTTTTTTATATATAGTCGTCCCTTAAAAAGCACATAAAACTTTATAAGTCAACTAATTGTGCATAAATTGTTTGTTATTTATCTGCAAGATTCGTTATTTTTACAACATAATCCTTGCAAATAATTTAACATGA
>Ga0105050_10003025_pt1 | contig 23638 bp, 19 predicted proteins | sample FRY01_FD_78088 | JGI IMG/M metagenome (GOLD analysis project Ga0105050, IMG submission 78088) | Freshwater microbial communities from Lake Fryxell liftoff mats and glacier meltwater in Antarctica - FRY-01 | ecosystem: Environmental > Aquatic > Freshwater > Ice > Glacier meltwater ...
AACGGGATAATCGCTGGTGCTCGTGGTGGAAATTCCGGATCACAAGGTTGCTCAGGTGGCGGCGGAGGTGGCGGAGGCGGTACTGGAATTTTCTTAGGTACAACAAAGTTGGTAGTTGCAGGCGCTGGAGGCGGTGGAAGTGGTGGTGGAAATCAAAGTAGTGGTGCAGCTGGTGGCGGTGGTGGACAAAATGGTTTTGCTGTTTCTGGTTGTACAGCCGGCGTTTCTGGCGGAAATACAATTGGAAATGGCTCTAACGGTGGCGACAGAGGCAATGCAGACGGTGCAGGCGGCGGTGGCGGCGGTGGCGGCTTCGTTGGTGGAACGGGCGGAAGTCCTCCTCCTGGCTGTGATTGTGGTGGCTGCGGTGGCGGTGGTGGTTCTAGTTTCTCTACAGGAACTGGTACTTCTATTACAAATGGTGTTGGTCAAAATCCAGGAAATGTTTCAGATCCCAATTTGCCGGTCGGAATTGCAAAAGGAGGTATTAGTTCAGTTCAAGGTGGCGGTGGTTATTTAGTTATTACTTACAATGGAGGAACGGTAAATTCTCAATTCACAGTCACAAATGTTTGTGATGGTTCCGCTCCAACTTTCACAAATACATCAACTTTTACAGATGAGCCTATCTCTTCCTATTCTTGGAACTTTGGCAATGGCTCTACTTTATCAACCGCACAAACTCCAGTGTACACTTATTCAAATTCGGGGACTTATACCATTTCTTTAACTGTTTCAAATGGTTTTGGATGTGATCATACTTCCACCCAACAAATAACAATATATCCTCAACCAATTGCTGATTTTACGTTTGTTGAAAGTTGTATAAATTCTCCAACAGTGTTCACCAATACTAGTATAACTTCTGGAAATCAAGCTTCCAATTTTTGGATTGTAAATTCATCCGTTGTTGGAACTTCAATTAATTACTCCAATTCTCACACCACCCCAGGAAATAGTAGTATTTCATTAATTATTAATGAAAACAATGGTGGAATTTCTTGTTCAGATACAGTGACAAAAACATTTTTCATTCACGATATTCCAGAAACACAATTCACTGGTGATTTAGCTTTGTGCTTAGGAGAAGCTATTTCGTTCACTAATAATTCATCAATAACGACAAACGAGCCAATCACGTATACATGGTCTGTAAACGGAACAATAGTTTCACCAGCTACAAATTTCCAAACACTTTCGACATTAGCGGGAACTTTTGTTTTTACCTTAACTACTACTTCCGCTTTTGGTTGTAATAGTGACTTTTCACAAAGTTTAGTTGTGAGCCCAATTCCTTCAGCTCCTGTCTTAACAGCAACAGATTCATATTGTCCAGGTGATGAAATTACATTAAGCGCAACTGGAGAACTTCCATCTACCATAACTTGGTCTGGTCCTTTAAATTATAATTCAACGAATTTTACGAATACATTCCCTTTTCAAATCAATCAAATTGGTATTTATTCAGCTTATATTGTTTCACAATTCGGATGTATTTCGCCAACAAGCTTTGTTCCAACTTCTATTGTGAACCTTTACAGTTTCGACGATTTCAAATTTCCAAATGTAATTACGCCAAATAAAGACGGAATTAATGATGAATTCAATATTCTGGACTACTTCCAAACATGTGATGATTTCGCAATCTCTATTTTTAATCGTTGGGGAAATTTAGTTTTTGAACAATCACAAAACGATTTAATTGGTTTTTCTGGTGTTTCCCAAACTGGAAGTGAATTGGAAGATGGTGTTTACTTTTATAAATTGGTTTTCACTTCTTCTGGAGGAAATCAAAAGAATGGCGAAAAATCAGGATTTATACACGTTTCTAGGTAGTAAATAATAAATTTTAAAGCAGTTTAAATTCAATTTTAAACTGCTTTAAAATTATATCTAAGATTGATTTTCTAAAGAATTAAATCCTTTTTCATCAAGTAATGTTGGATTTCGCCAAATAAGCAATGAGACTTTTCTATTAATTTATAATTCAAACTTTCGTAAAATGGAATTGCTACTTCGCGCGCATGCAAAATGCTTTTTTTGATTCTTTGCGTTTTACAATAAGCTTCTAGCTCTAACATCACTTGTTTTCCAAAACCTTTTCGTTGTACATTTTCTTCTACAGCCATAAAACGAACTTGAGCCTCTTCTTCCGAACTCAAATCTAATCGAGCAATTGCTTTTAAAGTTTTATCTTCATATAACGCAAAATGAATTCCAGTTTCGTCGCCCTCATTGCGTTCGCTCCCTCTTTCTTGACCCCAAGGTTGACGTAAAATACGAAATCGTAAATCGTAATAAACTTCCCACTCTTGAGGCGTTTCCGGAGTTCTGATTATTATTTCCATTTGAATGCAATTGATGTAAGACGTTTTGTTTGAATTCCTTCTATTGTTTCAATTCTAACTAAATCTAAAGCACTTTGATCTGCGAAAACCGCTTCTAAATTTTTAATCTTACCCGCTGGAACGTGTTTTTGAAGCATTTCGTTCAAAATTTCATCAGCCGTAAAATCTTTTATTTTTTCTTGCAGAAAAACAAACAACTTTTCACGATTTATAACGCGCTTTTGATTACTTGAAAATTGGTCATGATTTACTAAATATTCTAAACCTAAAAAATCACACAACTTCTGAAAATGGACAAGAGAGCCGATTGCAAAAGTGATGAATTCATTGTCTTTTGTTTCAAATAGTTCTCCGTAAGGCGCAATATTCGGATGTAAACTTCCAATTCGCTGAGGAACATACTGCGACATTAAATAGTTGGATGCTTGATTTACCAAACTACAAATCGCTGCGTCATACAACGAAACTTCAATTGTTTTTGCTTTTCCTTTTTGTTGAAGCTCAATCAATGCCAAAAGTAAACCTTCTTTCAATTGATGAGCTGCAATTACATCTATAATTGCAATTGGTATTTTCACGGGACCACTTTCTGGTGTTCCATTCATTGACATAAAACCTGATTCTGCTTGTAAAATCAAATCATACGCAACGCGATCACTGTCCGAACCAAAACCATTTATTTTTCCAATAATCAATCTTGGATTTAAAGCTCTCAGTCGCTTATCTTCTAATTTTAATTTAACCTCGTCTCCTAATTTGAAATTAGAAATCAATATGTCTGCATCCTTTATTATTTCAAGGAAACGTTCATAATCTGTTGCTAATTTTAAGTTCAGATTTAAGTAATCTTTTCCATAATTTACAGAAGAAAAATAAGCAGAAACTGTTGACTTTTGGTCTTCAACTGGTAATTTCCAAGAGCGAGTAACATCTGGAATAGCCGAGTTTTCTATTTTTAACACGCTTGCACCAAGCTCCGCAAAAAAAGTTCCAACTGAAGGACCAGCAAGCACTGTAGAAAGATCAACAACCTTTAATCCTGAAAAAATGGAAATTTCTACGCTCAACTTTTTTTGAATCGCAGAGTTGCCATCCAAAGCACTCCAAATAAAATAGTTGCAAAAATCAGATGGGACGTTTGTACCAATCCTGGCATATTTGCATAAGCTAAAAGTACGCCGGAAGTCAATTCCAAAGCAAGCACAATAAAAGCAACACGAATGATTAAATAACGTTTTGATTTCTCATTTTTCCAAGCAATAATTACCAATAGCAGCAAAACAAGCCAAGAAAAACTTCGGTGAATATAAAAAGGCATTCCCAATTTATCCGTCCATGTTTCGCGACCAAATCCTTGTTTTGTCAATGCGTCAATTGATTCACGCACTTGAGTTCCCAGAAATAATTGGTAAAATGTAATAGCAAAAACCACTAAAATTAAAATACGCAAGGTTTTATCAATTGGTAAATTTAATTGCTGGACAGGACTAATTAACCGAATAATATACAATTGCAGACCAATAATCACCAAGGCTAAGAACAAATGTATTGTAATCGTCCAAGGAACTAAATTTGTAGCTACGACAATCGACCCAAACCAACCCTCCACTGCCATTAAGACTAGATTTAGCAATGTCAGCCAAACAATTTTGTGTTTACGATATTTCAATAAAATCCAAAGAAAGCCAAACAACATAAAATTTCCAGCTACGAAACCGACTAATCGATTGATGTATTCTGTCCAGGTTTTACGCGTATTAAATGCTTCTTCTACGTAAACTGTTGGGTCGTTTTGAATGCGTTCAGCTGTTGATTTTAAACCAATTGAATTTAAAATTTTACAGAATTTCTCTACTTTTTTTTGACGTTTCAACAAATATGCTTCTCTATAATCAGGAGGCAATTCTGTCAATTCTGTGGGAGGAATCCATTGACCAAAGCACTTCGGCCAGTCAGGGCAACCCATTCCGCTTCCCGAAATACGAACAAAACTTCCAGCAACAACTATGAGGTAAATTAAGACTAATGTTATCCAATTAAAACGGACAAAACTTTTTGAAAATTCCATGCTCCAAAAGTAGTTAATGTTTAGAATTTACATTATTTTTTCACTTTTTTTTGGAAATTGAATGAAATAAAGTTGAATTAAATTCAAAAGATTAACTTTTCAGTTGCCCCTTGCTCGTTCTCTTTTTTATTGTCGTAAAAAAATAGAAAGTAGTTTCGAACTTAGCGAGATTATAAAGTAGTAACGGGAAAATTTTCTTGTTTTCTTGTTTTAACTTAATCAATAGAGTAAAGTCTAATTTTATGCTTTTAATTCATCTTAAATGAGACCAATAGAGAAATAAAGTAAAACTTTAAATATGATTTAGTCAAAATTCTTATTGAGCATCTTTTAATTTGGTTTCAATTTTAGATCTAACTATTTTGGACCCTTTACACATCATTAAAATTACCCTCTTTTTTCTTGCATCGAGGTTCGAATGTCTTTCATGAATTGAGAAGCATATACAAAGTTTCCAATTTCTGGATTGTCAGTTGTTATGATTGATTCTCGATTACCTTGCCACCAATTTTTACCTTCATAAATAAAAATAACACTGTCACCAATTTCAATTACTGAATTCATATCGTGAGTAATTACGATTGTGGTCATTTGATATTCAGACGTTATGTCTTTAATTAAACCATCAATCAAAATGGAAGTTTGAGGGTCTAATCCGGAGTTGGGTTCGTCACAATATAAATACTGCGGGTTCATTGAAATCGCTCTAGCTATACCAATTCTTTTTTGCATCCCACCGCTACATTCTGAAGGAAAAAGATTATTTTTTCCACTAAGATTTACACGTTCTAAGCAAAAATCGACTCTTTTTTTCATTTCGCCTTTGGTCATTTTGGTAAACATAATCAAAGGAAACATGATGTTTCCTTCAACAGTCATAGAATCAAAAAGCGCTGAACCTTGAAAAAGCATTCCAATTTCTTGGCGAATTTTACTTCTTTCATAACGATTTAATTGAGTAAAATCTCGACCGTCATAAAGAATTTGACCAGAATCAACTTCATGTAAACCAACCATACATTTTGCTAAAACAGATTTTCCTTGACCTGACTGCCCAATGATTAGGTTAACTTTTCCTTTTTCAAATTGAGCAGATACATCATCTAAAACATGATTTTCGCCAAAAGATTTATTTACATTGATAACTTCAACCATTACAACAAAATCATTTGCGTTAATAAAAAGTTAGCAATTAATATAGCAACACTGCTACTCACAACAGCTTGAGTGGAAGCGCGTCCAACATCTAATGAACCACCAGTTACATAATAACCATAGAAAGAGGAAACTGAAACAATTAAAAAACCAAAAACAACTGTTTTAGTCAAGGCATATTTAATATTAAAAGGATCGAAGAAAGTTCTTAAACCAAGAACGTATTCTTCTGTTGTTGACAAATCAGAAAGCACCAAGGACATCCATCCTCCAAACATACTTAAAGCCATTGAGAAAATAACTAGAATCGGAAAAAATAAAACAGCAGCTGTTATTTTTGGTAACACAAGAAAATTTAATGAATTAACTCCCATTATTTCCAACGCGTCAATTTGTTCGGTTACACGCATTGTGCCAATTTCTGAAGCGATATTTGAACCAATTTTTCCAGCTAATATCAAAGAAATAATAGTTGGCGAAAATTCTAAAATCGTGCTTGATTGTGTTATATAACCAATTGTATATGCTGGCAAAAGTGGACTTGACATATTTGAAGCAGTTTGCAAAGCAATAACTCCCCCCATAAAAGCGGACATTAAGGCAACGATGGGCAAAGAATTAATTCCTATTCCGTTTAGTTCTTCTATTAGTCGTTCAAAAAACACGCGCCATTTATTCGGCTTTGTGAAAACGACTTTTAACATTAAGATGTATTTTCCTATATTTTTCATGCCTTCAATTGGCTAAATTAAACAATATTTTTACGTGAGAAAGCACTCATTTTTGAAACTTATTCTTTCGTACTTTTGTTAACTTTAAAAAATGGATAAAAAAACGCGCTATTCAGATACGTTAAAACGATTTGCACCAGAAGTTTACGTGCCTTATCTGGTGGATTTAATTCTGAAAAGTAAAGTTATTTTCAAAATTGTCCCTGGTAGAAAATCAAAATTAGGTGATTTTAGAGCGAATGCACCAGGCGAACTTCCAATGATTACAGTTAACGGGGATTTAAACCAATACAGTTTTTTGGTAACAACGCTGCATGAAATCGCCCATTTGAAAACGTTTAATCAATATGGACATCACGTAAATCCGCACGGAGAAGAATGGAAAAATGCTTTTCGAGAATTATTGATCCCTGTTTTAGACAGTAATTATTTACCAGTAGAATTAGAAAAAGCGCTTTGGAAAAGTTTCACAAATACAAAAGCTTCTTCATGCTCTGATTTGAATTTGTCGCGCGCTTTGAAGAAATATGATAAACCCACATTAAATCAAACCCATACTTTGGAAGAAATCCCGATGTATTCTCAGTTCTCCTTAAACGGAAGAGTATTTAAAAAAGGAAATTTGAGAAGGAGTAGGTATCTTTGCACTGATTTTGCTGGAAAACAATACCTAGTTCACGCTTTAGCAACAATAGAAATAATTGAAAATAATGAAAAATAATAATTACGGATTAATTATGGCAGGTGGCGTAGGAAGTCGCTTTTGGCCAATGTCAACACCTCAAAAACCAAAGCAATTTCTTGATGTCCTAGGAATCGGAAAGTCTTTGCTGAGATTGACTTTTGAGCGTTTACAAGACTTAATGCCAGATGAACAAATTTACATTCTTACTAATACTGTATACAAAGATTTAGTTTTAGAACAATTGCCAGAATTGAAAGAAAATCAAGTTTTGTGCGAACCAATGCGTAAAAATACTGCTCCTTGTATTGCGTATGCTTCTGCTAAAATTTACAATGAAAATAAAGACGCAGTTTTAATAATAACGCCTTCAGATCATTTGATAATTGATACTAATCGTTTCGATGAAATAATCAATACAGCGGTTGAAGTGGCAATTGACAAAAATCAGTTAGTGACTTTAGGTATTGCTCCAACTCGCCCTGATACGGGTTATGGTTATATCGAATTTGACAATTCAAATGGAGTTGTCGCAGGAGCGGCTTACGAAGTGACTGATTTTAAAGAAAAACCAAATTTGGAAACTGCGAAAAGTTTTTTAAATGCAGGAAATTTCTATTGGAATGCAGGGATTTTTGTTTGGAAGGCAAGCGTGATTTTGGACGCTTTAAAACAGTTTCAGCCAAGGTTGTTCAACCTATTTGCGGATAATTTAACGGTTTATGATAATTCAATGAAAGAAGAATTGGCTGTTTACAACGCTTTTGATCAATGTGATGATATTTCGATTGACTTTGCAGTGATGGAACACGCCAAGAATGTGACTGTTGTGCTTTCCGATTTCGACTGGAGCGATTTAGGAACTTGGGGAAGTTTGAACCAACATTTATATAAAGATGACAAAAACAACTCTATAATCGGAGACAATGTTTTTACGTTTAATTCTGAAAATTGCTTGATAAATGTACCGAGTAATAAATTGGTTTTATTAGATGGATTGAAAGATTACATCGTTGTAGAATCGGATGAAATGTTAATGGTATTGAAAGCTGATAACGAACAAGAATTAAAAAATTACCTAAAAGTGATTGAACAAGCAAAAAAAGTAAAAGAGTAAAATGGTTAAAATTCGCAACATTGAATTAGGTAATTTCCCGCTTTTGTTAGCTCCAATGGAAGACGTGAGTGATCCACCTTTTAGAGCGCTCTGCAAAAAACATGGTGCAGATTTGATGTACACTGAATTTATTTCTTCGGAAGGCTTAATTCGCGACGCAGCTAAAAGTTTACAGAAATTAGATATTTACGAATATGAACGTCCGATTGGGATTCAGATTTTTGGTTATGAAATCGAAAGTATGAAGCAAGCCGCTGTCATGATTGAGAAAACAAATCCAGATATTATTGATATTAATTATGGTTGTCCAGTAAAGAAAGTGGCATGTAAAGGAGCTGGAGCTGGAATGTTGCAAGATATTCCAAAACTAATCCGAATGACAAAAGAAATTGTTGACATCACCAATTTGCCAGTAACTGTAAAAACACGATTGGGCTGGGATGAAGACACAAAATTTGTTGTAGACACAGCAGAAAAATTACAAGATATTGGTATTGAAGCTATTTCAATTCACGGACGTACACGGAAACAAATGTACAAAGGTGAGGCAGACTGGACTTTAATCGGTGAAGTGAAAAATAATCCACGAATGAAAATTCCAGTTTTTGGGAATGGAGACATCGACTCACCTGAAAAAGCCTTGGAATATAAAAACCGTTACGGTATTGATGGAATTATGATTGGTCGCGCAAGCATCGGTTATCCTTGGGTTTTTAATGAAATCAAGCATTTTCTAAAAACAGGAGAGCATTTGGCAAAACCAGGATTGAAGGAACGAGTAGAAGCAACCATTGAACATTTGAATATGAGTATTCGTTGGAAAGGGGAAGTGCTGGGAATCAATGAAATGAAGAGACATTACACTAATTATTTCAAAGGAATTTCTCATTTTAAGGATTATCGAATGAAATTGGTTTCCACTCAAGATTTGAATGAAATTATGGAAACACTTTCATACATTGAAGAAAATAGTGAACAGTTCCAATTTGCAAACGAGGTAGAGTATTAAAAGGACTTAGTTAGGTTTAATTTTCATTGCTTCTCATTTATTTTAAGTTCATATTTAATGTAATTACTTAAGTTTTTTCACCAGCTTCGACTTTGTTTCTTTTTAATTACTTTTGCAAAAAAAATATAAACACATGAAAAGATTACTTTTTCTTATTGCCACTACGACATTGTTGTTTTCTTGTGGGGTAAAAGTTCCCTACACAACAGTAATCAGAGATGAATTTTCCTTAGATACAGAAGAAAAAATGAGACAAGTTCAGTTTTTCACTTCCCATACAATTATCTTAGATCAAATAAAAAAATCCGATGCTTCAAATACTACACAAAACGGAACATTAGTATCTAGCTCAAGTAGTGAAAAAGAAACAATCATCGTTCCAGCAGGTACAAAATGTGTTTTTGAAGGTTACGGAACGAAAGGAGAAGTTAAAGTTCGGTTCGAATTAGGAGAAAATAAAATTATCACTTTTAATACTAAAGTTGAAAATAGTTCTGTCAACAAACGTTTTTACTTTGATGCTGACTGGAATGCGCAGGGCGGAGCGAAATTGAAATATGGTGAGAACGATTATAAAATCGACTTATTAAGAGGAAGTCCTCGTACAGCTCATTTATTAGTTGTTAAGAAAAGATTACAAAAAACGAAAAGAAAAGAACGCGTTGCTAAAGGATTAAAAATCTAATCTGATGATTCGTTTAGTTAGTTTTATTTTCTTGCTTTTTCTAAGTTATTCTTGCTCGGATAAATTTAAAGCTAAAAAGGAAATCTCTACCAATTGTAAAACGGGTTCAGAACCTGTAAAAAAAGTTTTATTTATTGGTTGGGACGGTGTAAGAAGCGATGCTTTACAAGCAGCAGAAACCCCAAATTTGGATGCGCTAATTGCTTCTTCTATTTACACATTTAATTGTGACAGAGGTCCGCACACAGTAAGTGTTCCAGGTTGGTCCTCAATCTTACACGGTGTTTGGCCTGAAAAGCATAATTTAACGAAGAATTCTTTTAGAAGGAATAAGTATAAAGAATACCCCGATTTGATTACGGTAGCAAAACAATTTAAACCAAATTTAAGCGCTACAACTTTAGCCAATTGGGATGATTTTTTAAGAATTACTTCCAATGAAGACTATGCACAACGGTACGAAAATGATAAAGGTGTAACAGATGCGACAATCCAGCTACTGAACGATTGTACTCCAGATATCATGCTACTTCATTATGATTATCCAGATTATATCGGACATAGCATCGGTTTCAATCCTAATTCAATTGAATACTTGAATGCAATTGAAATAACAGATTATTATTTAGGTCAAATAATGAGTCAAATCTACCTAAGAGAATCATTATTTGGCGAAAAATGGATGATAGTTGTAACCACAGATCATGGAGGTGAAGGAACAGGGCACAACGAGCAAGATGATTTGCCTCAAACTCGAAATGTTTGGGCAATTGTTCGTTCTCCAAATCAACAAACTACCGAACTACAACAGCTCAAAAGCGTCGATTTATTTCCAACTATGTTAAAATGGCTTGGAATTGAAAATGCTCCAAATTTAGACGGAACAGCAATAAATTAAACTCATGGAAGAAAGCAAATTGCTCAATCAAAGAATTATAGAATTTAGTCGCGAAGACTTTGAGGATGCTGAATTGTTGGCTATTTACAAGAAATTGTTGAAGCCGCGATTGATTGAAGAAAAAATGTTGATTTTATTGCGCCAGGGGAAAATCACAAAATGGTTTTCTGGTTGGGGGCAAGAAGGTATTTCAGTTGGTTGCACCTATGCAATGGATCGTGAAGAATACATTTTACCAATGCATCGAAATTTGGGAGTTTTTACCACTCGTGATATTCCATTAGAGCGTTTGTTTGCTCAGTTTCAAGGTAAATTATCTGGTTTTACAAAAGGCCGAGATCGTTCGTTTCATTTCGGAACCCAAGAATATAAATTAGTGGGCATGATTTCACACTTAGGTCCACAATTAGGAATCGCTGATGGAATTGCACTTGCAAATAAATTAAACAAAAACGGAAAATCTACTATTGTTTTCACAGGAGATGGCGGCGCATCTGAAGGTGATTTTCACGAGTCACTAAATGTTGCTGCTGTGTGGGATTTGCCCGTAATTTTCTGTGTTGAAAATAACCGCTGGGGACTTTCAACACCTTCAGAAGAACAATTTCGGTGTAAGCAATTCATTGATAAAGGAATCGGTTACGGAATGAATGCTGTCCAAGTGGACGGAAATAATATTTTAGATGTGATTCGTGCAGTTCGGAAAATCAATAATGACATCCGTAACGAACCAAAACCTTATCTATTGGAATTGATGACTTTTCGCATGAGAGGTCACGAGGAATCTTCAGGTACAAAATACTATCCTGAAGGAATTCAAGATGAATGGGCACAAAAGGATCCTGTTACAAATTATGAACTGTACTTAAAAGAAATCGGTGTTTTATCGGATGAATTAGAGCAAGAAATAAAAGCAACCTTTAAAAATGAAATTCAAATTGGTTTTGAAACAGCTCAAGCAGAGGAATCAATCGTTGCAAATTTGGAGACTGAATTGGCTGATGTTTATGCTCCTTATAAACAAGTAATTATAAATTCTGGTGGTGCAAAAACAGAGAAACGATTTATAGATGCCATTCAAGACGCCTTGATTCAATCAATGGAACGCTTTCCAGAATTGGTATTAATGGGACAAGACATTGCAGAATATGGAGGCGCGTTTAAAGTTACTGAAGGTTTAGTAGAACAATTTGGCAAAGACCGCGTGCGCAATACACCGATTTGCGAATCAGCGATTGTTGGTGCAGGATTAGGATTATCTATTTCTGGAATGAAAGCAATGGTTGAAATGCAATTTGCGGATTTTGCGACGTGTGGTTTCAATCAAATCATTAATAACTTGGCAAAAATCCACTGGCGTTGGGGACAAAATGCAGATGTTGTTGTGCGTATGCCAACTGGTGCTGGAACTGCCGCTGGACCTTTTCATTCACAGAGTAACGAAGCGTGGTTTTTTCATACACCTGGTTTAAAAATACTGTATCCTTCTAATCCGCACGACGCAAAAGGTTTGTTGAATGCTGCAATTGAAGATCCAAATCCTGTGCTTTTCTTTGAGCATAAGGTATTGTACAGAAGCTTAAAGGAAGAAATTCCAACCGATTATTATACAATTGAAATTGGAAAAGCTGCAACCATTTCCGAAGGAAACGATTTAACAATAATTACTTACGGCGCTGGAGTTCATTGGGCAAAAGAAGCCGTATCGAAATTTCCAGAAATTACAGCTGAAATTATTGATTTGAGAACACTTTTACCATTAGATACGGAAGCAATTTATGCTGCGGCACGAAAAACAGGAAAAGTAATTGTGTTGCACGAAGATTGTATGATTGGAGGAATAGGAGGGGAGTTGGTAGCAATGATTACAGAAAATTGTTTTCAATTCTTAGATGCTCCTGTGCTACGTGTTGCTTCATTGGATACTCCAGTTCCATTCGCTGTATCTTTGGAAAAACAATTCTTACCACAAGAACGATTAGTTCAGACGATTGAGAAAATATTGAATTATTGATTCAGACTTTAGACTTTGTTATCTCTAGCCCTCGGAAAAAAACGCTTCACTTTTCTACCGATAGCTATCTGGACTACAACTATTCACTTTTTCCGCTGAGGCGAATTTCCACTCTTAACTTTAAAAAAAACAATGGCAATTTTCCACCGTAATTCAATTCTAAATCTCCTATCTAAACTGTGTTTGGTATTGTTCTACTTGGAATTATACAGGATTCTACTCATTCTTACCAACACACGTTCATTTCCAACGTTTGGAGTTTATGAACATCTTGTTGGAATTTGGTTTGACGTGATAACAGTTGCTTTGTATTTCTTGCCATTTATTGCCCTAACATTAATTCCTTTGCCGCAGAAAGCAGAAAAACCGCGCCGATTAGTATTGGTTTTTTTATTCGCAATCACTAGTTTTTTGGTCTATTTATTCAACGCAATGGATGTTGCTTATTTCTCGTATGTAAACAAACGTACTAGTTTTGATTACTTGGTTTATATGCTCACAAACGATGAGTCAAGTAACCTTGCAGGAGATTTTTTAATGGAATTTTGGTGGCTCCTCACCTTTTTTATATTCTCTTACATTTCTACCGTTTTCGTTTATCAGCGCTTGAAATCAGTAGAGGTAGATTACCATTCTAAAAGAACATACCTCACTTTATTACTTGCCATTTTTACAACAGTAATCATTGGTCGTGGTGGTTTTCAATTAAAGCCAGTTGGAATTTTAGAATCAACAAATTATTGTTCCTTAGAAAATTCTCCAGCCGTTTTAAATTCTGCTTTCACGATTATTAAAACGTTTGATTACCAAGGGGTTGAAAAAAAGGAGTACTTTTCAGAAACAGAATTAAATACGTACTTCAATCCAATCCAAAACACAAGACCACAGAACTTTTTAAATGATTCGACAAATGTCGTTTTTGTTTTGTTGGAGAGCTTTGGTTCTATGTACGTTGGTCCAAATAATCCAGAAAGCTACTCACCTTATTTGGATTCTGTTTTGGCTCAATCGATGTATTTTGATGAAGCGATTGCAAATTGCAGAACTTCTATGGATGCGATTCCAACCGTTATTTCTTCAATTCCAACGTGGATGAATGAAAGTTTTATTTTGTCCTCTTACAGTAGCAATCAGTTTCAAAGTATTCCCAGTATTTTAAAGGAAAAAGGTTATTCTTCTGGATTTTTTCACGGCTGTACCAATGGCTCCATGCATTTTGATGCTTTTTCCTCTGCCGCAGGATTTGATACTTATTTTGGTAGAACGGAATACGATAACGAAAAACATTTTGACGGTAATTGGGGAATTTGGGATCATCATTTCATGCCTTGGACTTTGGATCGAATGGACGAAATGAAAAAACCGTTTTTTTCCTTGATTTTCACGATTTCTTCGCATCATCCGTATTCAATTCCAAAAGAATTCAAAAACAAGGTTAAAAAGAATTCAAAAGATCCAATTTGTGGTACGATCAGCTATGTTGATTTTGCATTCAAAGAGTTCTGGGAGAAAGCACAAACAAAAAAATGGTTCAATAATACCTTGTTTATTTTCTGTGCAGACCATGTTGGGTCTACGAAAAGAGCCGATCGCGTTTCATTAAATGATTCGTATCGCATTCCAATAGCTTTTTACCATTCAGGAGGGAAATTACCACAAATTCCAGAAAACACGCCTTTTCAACAAGCCGATATTATGCCAACTTTATTCGACTTATTAAATGTGCAAACTAAATTTTATGCTTTTGGCACTTCCTATTTCAATCCTAAAAAGCAACCAAAAATCGTTTATTCTCAAGAAAATTTAATTTGCTTTCGTCCAGGAAAAAATCCTTTAACTTGGAACGATAAAATAACTACAAAGTGGAATAAAGAAGATCAATTGGCAATTAAACAAATGAAAGCTATTTATCAACATTACACAACTGATTTGATCGAAAATAGAATGCAACCATAAATTTAGAAGCATTTATTTTTAGATTGGTAAGTTTCTGTTTTTTCACAATTTTTCTAAGTGAGATAAAAAAATGATACAATAAAAATCATCTTTATCAGTTCAAACAATCGTTCTTAAACCCAATTAAAATATTTTATTAAACTAATCATTCAGCTTAGAGTTGAACACATTTTCAATGCGTATATTTGCTGAATGGAAAATCCTGACAACACCCGAAAACCTATTTCAAGAATTAAATCACCTTCTGTTTTGACTGGTGATATTGGACGAATTCCGCCACAAGCAATTGATACGGAACAAGTTGTTTTAGGTGCAATGCTGTTGGAACGAAATGCTTTAAACGAAACAGTAGATATTTTGAATCAAAATAGTTTCTATGATCCAAAGCACCAATATATTTTTAAATCAATTAAAACACTTTTTGGCGAATCGCATCCAGTTGATTTGGTAACAGTAACCGCTCGTTTGATAAAAAATGGAGAGTTGGAAGCTGCTGGCGGTGCTGCATATATTTCATCCTTAACGAATAGAGTAGCAACTTCAGCACACATTCAATTTCACGCTAGAATTATTGCTGAAAAATTTATTAAAAGAGAACTTATTCGAGTGAGCAGTGAAATTATTCGCGATTCATTTGATGACACAAAAGATGTTTTTGAATTATTGAATGCTGCAGAGCAAAACTTATTTTCTGTCGCTGAAGGCAGTATGAGCAAGCAAGTGGTGCCAGTTTCTAACGTCGTTCGTGAAGCAATTTTGGAAATTGAAAAGGCTTCTCAAAATTCAGACGGAATATCAGGTGTTCCCTCAGGTTTCTTTGATTTAGACAAAGTAACCTCTGGATGGCAACGTTCAGATATGATTGTATTGGCAGCTCGTCCAGGTATGGGTAAAACGGCGTTCGTTCTATCCATGGCGCGAAATACAGCGGTTGATTACAATATGGGAGTTGCAGTATTTTCGTTAGAAATGTCGGCAGTTCAATTGGTGAAACGTTTGATTGCAAGTGAAGCAAGAATTGATGCACAAAAATTACGCCGAGGAGACTTAAAAGAGCATGAATTTCAACAAATGCATTCCCGGATTACGAAACTTTCAGCTGCACCTTTATTTATTGATGATACTCCTGGACTTTCGATTTTTGATTTCCGAGCGAAATGCCGAAGATTAAAAGCGCAACACGGAATTCAATTAATTATTATTGATTACCTGCAATTGATGACTGCGAAAGACGGAAAAGGTGGTGGTAATCGCGAGCAAGAAATCTCCACTATTTCTCGATCCATAAAAGAAATTGCAAAAGAATTAAATGTGCCAATTATCGCACTTTCACAGCTGAGTCGTTCTGTTGAAACAAGGGGAGGAGATAAACGTCCGCAACTTTCTGACTTGCGTGAATCAGGCGCAATTGAGCAAGATGCCGACATTGTATCCTTTATTTATCGACCTGATTATTATGGCTTAACAAAAAATGAAGACGGGGATTCTAATCAAGGAATTGGTGAAATTATCATCGCAAAACACAGAAATGGTTCTTTGGAAAGTGTGCGTTTGCGATTCGTTCCCGAATATGCCCGTTTTGAAAACATCCACGAAATGCCAGATTTAGAATTGTCTAAACCATTAAATAATATTGCAGCCTTTAATCAGGATATGAGTACTTATACAATTGCCAGTAAAATGAACGATGCAACAGTTGACGACAATGATGGCGATATTTTTGATAAAGATGGAATCGATGATACCCCTTTTTAATATGAAAAATCTACTTTTTGCCCTATTTCTTCTTGTCTTTTTGCCACTCAAGGCAACACAGATTTTAGTTCCGATGGACGAGGCACAAAACAACCACCTCAAAGCTTATGGAATTGCTTTTTGGACTTTAGAAAATAATGTTGTAATCGAATGGCTTCTGAATTATCGTGGCGGTTCATTTTTGATTCCACATTTGAAAACTATTGAAGAAGAATTGATAATCAGAGGAGTACGTTACGATGTTCTCACCGATGGACAAGTGAATACAATCCGTTCTCAAATTTCTAATCCAGAGGTGAATATGGAAATTGTGCAGTTAGAAAAAGCTCCAAAAATCGCAGTTTACACACCACCAAATAAGCAACCTTGGGATGACGCTGTGACTTTAGTTTTGGAGTACGCAGAAATTAAATACGATAAAATTTACGATTCTGCAATTGTTGTGGGAATGTTGCCGAAATACGATTGGTTGCATTTACACCATGAAGATTTCACAGGACAATATGGAAAGTTTTACAGTTCTGCACGCTACCAAAGTTGGTACCAAGAACAAGTTTCAATTGCTGAACGAGATGCTAAAATGCTGGGATTCAAAAAAGTTTCTGAGCTAAAATTGGCAGTTGCTAAAAACCTTAAGAACTTCGTAATTGGTGGTGGTTATCTATTTACGATGTGCAGTGGAACAGATAGTTTTGATATTGCACTCGCCGCTCAAGGTCTAGATATATGTGAATCCGTTTTTGATGGAGATCCCTCTGACAGTAGAGCCCAAGACAAGTTGGATTTCACCCAAACCTTTGCATTTAAAGACTTTCATTTAATTAGAGATCCAATGATTTATGAATATTCTGATATTGACGGTTCGGATTTACGGATTAATCGTCAGATTACAGAGCCAGTAGATCAATTTACTCTGTTTGATTTTTCAGCAAAATGGGACGTAATTCCAACGATGTTAACGCAATGTCACGTAGACGTTATTAATGGTTTTATGGGGCAAACAACTGATTTTCACAAAGAATTCATTAAATCCAATGTCCTAATTTTAGGTGAAAATAAATCAGCAGGAACGGCAAAATATTTACATGGAGAAATGGGGCAGGGGACTTGGACTTTTTATGGAGGTCATGACCCTGAGGATTATCAGCACTTTGTAGGAGATCCAGTAACTAATTTAAGTTTGCATCCCAATTCGCCAGGTTACAGATTGATTTTGAATAACATATTGTTTCCAGCAGCGAAAAAGAAAAAAAGAAAAACATAGAAATATAAGATTTTCATTGTTACTTCAATTGTTTTTATTAAACTTGCGTCAATTCTTTATTACCAATAGGTTTTTTTCAAAATCCTATCCAATCAAAAACAATTATACCATCTAAATGGATCGTAAAACATTAGAGACAAAAAAAATCTCAGAACTTAGAGTTATCGCTGAAACTGTTGGAATTGAAAACGCTAGCGACTACAAAAAAGCGGAATTAATAACTAAATTGGTGGAAGATGAAAGCCCAGTAGTTAATTCCAAAAAAGAAATTGTTGTTGAAAGTGCTGAACCTACACTTTTTGAGGAGCCTTCTGAGAATAAAGAGGAAAACAAAGCAAAACGAAAACGTAAAACAATCATTCTTGATGCTCCAACAAAGGTTTCAACTCCAATTTTATTTGAAGATAAACAAGTTGTAGCAGACGAGAAACAAGAACTTATTTTGGAAAAAGAGATTGTTTCGGAAAAAGAACTTGTTTCGGAAAAAGAGATTGTTTCTGAAAAAGAGATTGTTTCTGAAAAAGAACTTGTTGAAAAAGTGCAAGAAACTGAGAAAGTCACTATTGCAGAACAAATTACTGAAAATGAACCCGCTAAAGTAGAAATTGAGAGTTTAGCGAACGAAGAGAAAGTTGAACTACCAGTTAAAAAACCACAACATCCAAAGCAAAATCCCAATCAAAACGCAAATCGCAATAATCCCAATCAAAACAAGCAAAATAATCCGACTGTAATTGCCGATTCAACGGAAGAAGTTTCTGAAAAATCAATTCCAAATCAGAATCCAAATCAACGCAAGCCGCAACATCAAAACAAACCAGTTCAAAACAAACCACAAGCTGAACTTGGGAACGAACTAGGAAATGGAGAAGTTTCTAATCAAAATCCTAACCGTAACCCAAATCAAAACAAACCAGTTCAAAACAAACCACAAGCTGAACCTGGGAATGAATTAGGAAATGGAGAAGTTTCTAATCAAAATCCTAACCGTAACCCAAATCAAAACAAACCAGTTCAAAACAAACCACAAGCTGATCCTGGGAACGAATTAGGAAATGGAGAAGTTTCTAATCAAAATCCTAACCGTAACCCAAATCAAAATAGGAATCAAAACCCAAACCAAAATCCAAACCAAAATAGGAATCCAAACCAGAATCCCAATCATAATCCCAACCAAAACCCCAACCAAAACCCTAATTATAACCCAAATTTGATTTATGATAAATCAGATGAGAAAATTCCAGAAGAAAATTACGATTTAGTTGGAATTGTTTCTGCGGAAGGTGTTTTGGAAGTAATCCAAGATGGTTATGGTTTCTTGCGTTCATCCGATTACAATTATTTGCCTTCACCAGATGATATTTATGTATCTCAAAATCAAATTAAATTATTTGGTTTGAAAACAGGAGACACCGTGAAAGGAACAATTCGTCCTCCGAAAGAAGGAGAGAAATTCTTCCCATTAGTGAAAGTAGAATCTATTAACGGAAGACACCCGTCGTATATCCGCGACCGTGTGCCTTTCCAATATTTAACACCACTTTTCCCCTCTGAAAAATTTAAATTGACAGGACACAAACAAGAAACGCTTTCAACAAGAGTGATGGATTTGTTTGCGCCAATCGGTAAAGGGCAACGTGGAATGATTGTCGCTCAGCCTAAAACCGGTAAAACAATGTTGTTAAAAGATGTGGCAAATGCAATTGCAGCCAATCATCCTGAAACTTACCTAATTGTTTTGCTAATTGACGAACGTCCAGAAGAGGTTACTGACATGGCTCGAAGTGTGAAAGCAGAGGTAATTGCTTCCACTTTTGATGAACCAGCAGAACGTCACGTAAAGGTTGCCAATATGGTGCTTGAAAAAGCAAAACGTATGGTTGAATGTGGTCATGATGTTTGTATTTTATTAGATTCCATTACACGTCTAGCACGTGCTTATAATACGGTTTCACCAGCATCAGGAAAAGTACTTTCTGGTGGTGTAGATGCAAATGCACTTCACAAACCAAAACGTTTCTTCGGTTCAGCTCGTAAGATTGAGAACGGCGGCTCACTTTCTATTTTAGCGACAGCTTTAACGGAAACAGGTTCTAAAATGGATGAGGTAATCTTTGAAGAATTTAAAGGTACAGGTAATATGGAGTTACAATTAGATCGTAAAATTTCTAACAGAAGAATTTACCCTGCCATTGACATAACTGCTTCAGGAACACGTCGCGAAGATTTACTAGTAAACAAAGATGTGTTACAACGAGTTTGGTTACTCCGTAAATTTATTGCTGATATGAATCCTGTGGAAGCAATGGAATTCATTAAATCTCACATGGAGAATACTATTTCAAATGAAGAGTTCCTGATTTCAATGAATAGCTAATGAAGCTACCAATTAAAGTAGGCATTGTTGCAGCATTTCTCTGGATTGTATTGAAAATGTTGGGTTTAGCATTCAATTTCTCTGTTGAAGATATTAAGATATTTGTTTTTATTAATATGTTTTTATTGACTGGAGCAATTGCTTATTCACTTTATCAAGTAAAACGAAAAGAAGTGGAAAGTAATTTACTGAATGACATAAAAAATGGCATGTTGGCAGGTGTTCCTTACACCTTGATTGTAAGTGTGTTTTTGTATTTCTATTACGAGAAAATTTATCCTGAATTCAATCAAAATAAAATTCACGAGATTGAACTAAGAATGCAAAATCCGAAAACGGTTAAAGAAATTCAAACTACTAATCCTGCAATGGAAAATAAAAGTCCAGCGGAAATTAAACGGGAAGTAATGGCAAACACAAAGGCTATTTATAACGCTAAATTTACCATGATTATTACCTTGTTAGCGTTAATGGTTTATTCAACTTTGAATTCAATGGTGATAGCAATCATTTTCAGACGCATAGTTTTTAAAAATTAAAACTAATTTTAAACGATTCAAAAAAATTCCTTTTAAGGATATTCTTACTTCCGTATTTTATACTTTAAAAGGGTCTGACTTACTCTAAAATCAGTTTCTGTATTCTTTTAAAAAATGTGAAACTTTCGCCAGTCAGTTTAAAAGAATTCAAGAAAATTCAAAATTAAGCGATTATAACTTTGCTTGACACCAATAATCAGGGTGGTCTTCATTTGGACGGATATAAGGAGGAATTCCTAAATCGAAGTGGTAAATAAGAGGATAGTACGCATATTTCTCTTTTTACTTTGGATTCTTGATTTCAAAAAAAGAGTGGTTATTTCTGAAGAGCGAGAATTGATTGGTATCAATAAAACAATTTGATAGTTGATGAATTTTAAAATTCTAACTTCTAATGGAAAAGTAATGGAAGTATTATCCTTGGAAAAGAATTGAGAATTCAAATTCAATTCACAGTAATAATCACTTAAATAGCTGACAATTATCATTTAAATAGTTTTTGGTTTAATTGAAATTTGTGGTAACATCAAAATCAAATATCATGGAAAAATCATTTATCTACGATCAGCATCAAATTCACCAAGATTGGTTGAGCAGATTAGAATTTTACAAAGAAGAAATTCAAATTTTAAGGGAGCGTTTACAGGAAATTGCCGCTAAAAACAGCTCACAAGAAGTTTTGTCGAAAGTAGAACAATTTCAAAATCAATTTATCGTTCAACGAAACAATATTGATGAGTTAGCCCATTCTATTAAAGTTAACGAGGCAAAAATCGTTCAAGAAATTAAAAGAAATCCAGTTGCAGTTGATCACCGTAAAATTGAAAACCATAAAGAGGAAGAAGATTTTATGGTCTATTTTGAGAAAAACTTCAGTGAATTAAGAACTGAATACAGTCGCTTTTCAGCACAATGGATGTAAGGTTTTAGGCTTATTATTCTGTGCAATAAACTAGGTAATATATTGGAGAAAATCCTCCCCAAATTCCCAATGCGCCACCGCTTATGTTTGTTTTAGCATTCACAGGAGTGGAGAATGGATTTCCATTGCTATCCAATTGTTCTCTTTTTAAACGAAAGAAATCATACGTATTTTTATCTAATTTGGAAAGTTTTACTAAAACAGAATCACCCCTTCTAAAATATCTTTTGTAAGCGCTGATAATCGTGCTATCTTTCGGTTTTTGTGGATTTTTAAATGTTAAATCGATAGTTAAACCATTAAAATAGCGATCTCTAAAAATTCTTCCTCCACCATTTCCATTGCGATAAACATAATCCAAAGGTTCACCATTTGGTTGAATATTGATTCTTCTCGAGTCGTATTTATATGCATCAAATTGATTGGCAGGATCACTAAGTTTAGCTTTTATCAATCCATAATCAGTCGTTCCTTCTTCTACAACCCACTTTAAAGAGTTAAGTGGAGTCGGCTGAGGAATTGTAGTTGTAGCGTTGTAAATTTTGTTTTTATAGTCAATTATTAATTCATACGCTTTTCCAGCTTCACCTTTTAAAACGTGAGAAGAATAAATTTTGATGGGTAAAAGTTGAACTTCATCCAATTCTATTCGCAACATTTCAGCAAATTTAATTTGTGTGGATATGGGAAATTCACTTAAAAGAAGATACTCCAATTCAGTAGTGTCGCCATCAACAACCACTTTTACAATCGCATCTGCTATAAATGATTCAACATACGTTTCGACGTAAGCTTCAGAATAAACATTTGCAGATTGTGAAAGTAAAACAACTGGATGACCGTTGGTTTCAATGTTTCCGTCCACAACTAATTCTGCTTTATAGCCAGGAATGTCAATATTGACCTCTTTCGTACAAGAAATCAAAACTGAAAAAACAACCAAAAAAAGAATCAGTTTATGCATTTACTATCATTTAACTCTATTTAAACTCATAGCTTTCAGTATCCAAGTCGGTAAAAATTTACCCGGTTTTCTATTTTTTAAATTAATATACCACCCAATTTTTTTAACAACTGGCACTTTGTGGGTCTCAACAAATTCAATCAAAGTTCCATCTGGATCTTCAATGTAAGAAAATCTTCCGCCAGCTTCACCCATGTCAAAAGTTTCAGAGCTGTCGACTGTAAATGGAAATCCTTTCGATTCACATTCTTTTCTAAGCTGTTCGATTCCTTGAACGTCAAAACATAAATGGATAAATCCCCAATCTCCCCAAAAGCGATTTTCAAATATTTTACGGCAATCTGTTCTATCAATCGCTTGCACAAGTTCTATTTCAGTTGGACCTAACAATTTCGCAAAAGCACCAATGCGCTCTTTGCTGTGGGATAATCGAACACGTCTGAATTTATTTTCCCCACCATTTAAAGCTTTTAAATCATCAAATTCCCCTGTTTGATCGTAATCTATTTTATCGTAACCCAAGATGTCTTTGTAAAGCACTAAAGATTTATCAATGTCTGATACACCAATAGTTGTACCGCCAACTCCACCGCAATTGGATGGATGATTCGTTTTTGTAAACCAACCTTTTCCTTCCACAACTTGAAAAATATTCCCATTTGGATCTTGAATAAAATAGGACAATTCTCCAGCAGGATTTTTACTTGGTGGATTTAAAAGCGTCGCACCATTTTGCTTCATGTAGTCATACGATTTTTGGACATCACGCGATTTAATTTTACAAGAAAACATCCCGAAATCACCTAGTTGAATATCAAAAGTTGGCTTTTCGGTGGGACGACTTGTAAACTGCCAAATTTCAAAGCCTCCTCCTCCTTCCATACTTAGAGCTAGCGTCGCAGTTCTTTTATGTACCTGACCTCCAGTGTATTTAATCATTAATGGTGCTGGTGCTGCTTCCTCAAAAATTCGGACATCTATACCAAACATTTTTCGATACCACACCCAAATTTCTTGCACATTAGGCACTCCAATTCCCATTTGCTGGATTCCACAGATAATTTTTTCCACGTATAATTAATTTAGAACAAAAATAGAAATTCAAAGCGAGTATTCATAAATCAATTTTTAAAATGACACTGATTAATGTAAAT
>Ga0105050_10003028_pt1 | contig 23631 bp, 20 predicted proteins | sample FRY01_FD_78088 | JGI IMG/M metagenome (GOLD analysis project Ga0105050, IMG submission 78088) | Freshwater microbial communities from Lake Fryxell liftoff mats and glacier meltwater in Antarctica - FRY-01 | ecosystem: Environmental > Aquatic > Freshwater > Ice > Glacier meltwater ...
CGTCGCCCGCCTGATGAACCAGCGACCCCGCAAAACCCTCGGATGGAAAACACCCGAAGAAGCCATGGCCGAAGAACTCGCGGCCTTCAGATCAAACGTTGCACTTGAAACTTGAATCCAAGGTGTGACGGTTCCTCGGTGTAATATCGTATTCAGTCCGCGCAAAGGCCAGCAAGGACACTTGGGGGTACTATTGGGGGTATCAGTTTTATCTGCAATAAATTAATTAATTCAAAACAACTATATAGATATCAAATGTGAGTTCCTCCCTCACCCCTTTTAAAGTAAATGACTTGAGGCGTGAAACAGCGCAAATTCCCCAACTGATCTTATGTACGGGTATTCACAAGTTTGGCTTGGTTTGCAGACCGGGTGGCCTGTTTCGTAAATCTTGGGCCGCAGCTTTCATCAAAGGCCGAAGGCGTTCGGGCTTTTCCCATACTGCATTGATCTGAAAGCCAACTTCTTCATCGGCTTTGCAGTTGTTCGCTTTCGTGGCGATCACGCCCACACCGTGATTGGTTGTTTCCAGGTCCGGGGCCGCATTCCTTGACTGGCTGGCGGACCCCATGACACCACAAATTCACCGCGCGGGAAGACGCCGGTCGGCGGAGGGGAACTGCGGCTTCTGCCCGATTCCCTGTGCCCCGGAATATGCCATCACACCGACAGGCAGATATATTTCAGCTCCATATAATCCTCCAGCCCGTGACGCGACCCTTCGCGGCCGAGGCCGGATTGCTTGACGCCGCCGAACGGAGCCGCCTCGTTGGATATGATGCCGGTGTTCACGCCGACGATCCCGTATTCCAGTGCCTCCTGCACGCGGGTGATGCGGCCGATGTTTTGTGCGTAGAAATAGCTGGCAAGGCCGAAAATGGTAGCGTTGGCATAAGCGATTGCCTCCTCTTCTGTGTCGAAGCGGAACAGGGGGGCGACCGGGCCAAAGGTTTCTTCGGTGGCCACTGCCATATCCTGCGTCACGCCGGTGATGATGGTCGGTTCAAAGAACGACCCGCCAAGCGCATGGCGTTTGCCGCCGACGGCAACCGTGCCGCCTTTTGCCACAGCGTCGGCGATATGATCCTCCACTTTCGCCAACGCTTTGCTGTTGATAAGCGGCCCGGTATCGACGCCGGATACCAGCCCGTCACCAATGTTCAGCTTTGCAACCGCTGCCGACAGCTTGGCCGCAAATGCGTCATACACGCCGTCCTGCACATAAATCCGGTTGGCGCACACGCATGTTTGCCCATTGTTGCGAAACTTCGACGCCATCGCCCCCAGAACCGCCGCATCCAGATCAGCATCGTCAAACACGATGAAAGGCGCGTTGCCGCCCAGCTCCATCGAGCATTTCAACACCTGATCGGCGGCCTGTTTCAGCAGGATGCGCCCGACCTCGGTTGACCCGGTGAACGTCAGCTTGCGCACCAGAGGATTCTCGCACATTTCCTTGCCGATGTCGGAAGAACGCCGGGATGTGATGACCGACAGCAGACCTTTCGGCAGGCCCGCGCGTTCTGCCAGCACCGCCATCGCCAAAGCCGAAAGCGGGGTTTCCGCCGCAGGTCGCGCGACAAAGCCGCAGCCCGCAGCCAGCGCCGGCGCTGCCTTGCGCGCAATCATCGCGTTGGGAAAGTTCCACGGTGTGATCGAAGCCACCACCCCGATGGGCTGGCGCAGCACGGTGATGCGCTTGTCGGGCATGTGGGCGGGGATCGTTTCGCCGTAAACCCGCTTGCCCTCTTCGGCGAACCATTCGACATAGGACGCGCCATAGGCAACCTCGCCCTTGGCCTCGGCCACCGGCTTGCCCATCTCGGCGGTCAGGATCAGCGCCAGATCCTCCTGATTGGCCATCATCAGGTTGAACCAGCCGCGCAGCACGTTGGCGCGGTCCTTCGCGGTGCGGGCCTGCCAGCCCTTCTGCGCCACATGCGCCGCCGCAATCGCGCGCGCGGTTTCGGCGCGGTTCAGATCGGGGACCGTGCAGATCACGTCGCCACGCGCCGGGTTGGTGACGGCAAATGTGCTGCCATCATCGGCAGCAATCCATTCCCCCGCCACATAGGCGCGGGTTTCCAGCAGGCTGGGGTCTTTCAGCAGGCTGCGCAGATCGGTAATGGCGTCGAGCATGGGGGGCCTCTTTCGTGTCGCTCTGGCCCGTATGGGCCAAAAGGGATGGGTTTGCCTCTGCCGCCGCAGCGGTGCAGAGTGGCTGACACAATGCAAAGCACGGCGCGGGGGCGAATGTCCAGTTACCGCTGAGGGAGATATGTGATGGATATGGATCTGGCCTATGCGAATGCGCCTTTCATCGCCGGGGCTGACGGCTATCCGCCTCGCTGGCTTTCGGACGCGGCGGCGTTTCGCGCGGGCCTTGGCGTGCGGGCCGAAACCGGGCTGGCATACGGGCCGGGTTCGCGGCACCGCTTCGATCTGTTCCGGCCTGAAGGTGCGGCCAGGGGGCTGATGATGTTCGTGCATGGCGGCTACTGGCTGGCCTTTGCGCAGGACCAGTGGTCGCATCTGGCAGCGGGGGCTTTGGCGCGGGGCTGGGCGGTGGCGATACCGTCCTACACGCTGGCCCCCGTGGCGCGGGTTTCCGCGATGACGGTGGAAATCGGTCAGGCGGTAACTGCGGCCGCGGCGCTTGTGGGCGGGCCGGTCGTGGTCACAGGCCACTCCGCAGGCGGGCATCTCAGCGCCCGCATGGGCTGCGCCGACGCGCCCGTGCCCGCCGAAGTCGCCGCGCGCATCGCCCGCGTGGTGCCGATCTCGCCGTTGGCCGATCTTGCGCCACTGATGCAGACGGCGATGAACGCAAAACTTGATCTGGATGCAGAAGAGGTCGCCGCCGAAAGCCCCGCATATCTGGCCCGCCGCCCCGGTTGCGGCGCGCATGTCTGGGTCGGAGGCGAGGAACGTCCGTCGTTCCTGTGGCAAGCCCGGCTTCTGGCCGAGGAATGGGCCTGCGACTGGACGGTTGCCCCAGGCCGGCACCATTTCAACGTCATCGACCCGCTGGCCGATCCCGCATCACCCCTGACAGGCGCGCTGCTGGACGGGCTGTAAGCGGCATTCTCGGTTCAAAAATATCCTCGGGGGAGAGCCGCGCAGCGGCGAGGGGGCAGACAGCCCCCCTTTTTCCTTCTTGATCTGCACCGGCTTTACCCGTTCTCCCGCAGCCGTTCGATATCGCCGCGCATTTCCTCGGCGTCGCGGCGGGCATCGCGCAGGCCCTCCATCGCGGCGCGCAATTCGGCTTCGGTCTGGGCAAGCTGGTTGGTCAACTCGGCCTCGCGCTGTTCGATGAACAGATGTGCCTGATCGCGGGCCTCTTCGGCGTCGTGCAATGATTGCGCCATGCGGTCCACCTCGCCCATATCCGCACCCGCGATGCGCGAAAGGCGGTTGACCAGCCAGCAGGCAAACCATCCCAGCCCGAAGGCCACAAACAGGATGATCGACGTGGCGATGATGAATTCGGTGCGGTTCATGGGGCCAAACGTCCTGACTTATTCGGTTTCGGGGCGACGTAGGGGCCTTACGGTCTTTTCGGCGGGTGCGAAAGAGGGCCCGGCATCCCCCGGAGTTGCCACCCCGTCTGGCGTTACCCCGTCTGGCCCTGCTCCGCCCGGTGCCGCTCCGTCTGGCAGATCACCTGCAACAGCGCCAGCGGCGGCGATTGCGGCGGCGATTGCGGCGGGGGCCTCATCGGCGGGACCAGCGGCGGCGCGATCAGCGGCAGCAGGGTCGGTGGACGGCCCGGCGTCTGCCGGTGCCGCGTCGGCTGACGGTGTGACGGGCGATCCCGTATCATCGTTGTCCGCCCCAGGCGATTGCGCCGCCGGGGACGCGGCTTTCACCGGCAGGTCCACCGGAGTAAACTCGATCCGGCGGTTCGCCTCGCGCCCGGCTTCGGTGCCATTGTCGGCGATGGGGCGCGCTTCGCCAAAGCCAAGCGCGGTCAGCGCAGCAACCGCCACCCGGCGGCCTTGCAGGGCCACAACCACCGCTTCGGCGCGGGCCTGGCTGAGCGCGCGGTTGCCATCTTCGCTGCCCTGGCTGTCGGTATGGCCGCCGACCACAAATTTCACGTCCGGGCATTCGCCCAGCACCTGCGCCAGCCCGTCCAGCGTGGCCCCGGCGGTGGCGGCAATCTCGGCGGACCCCGGCGTGAACGTGATCTTCTGGCCCTTCAATGCGCCATTCACCATGTCCACACATTCTTCGGGGGTGGGCAGGGCGGCCAGCGGGTCCAGCGCCTCGTCATAGCGCACGGAAACCTTGAACGTCTGGCCCTGACCCAGCTTGTCCGACAGCACCTGCGAAATCCGCCCGCGTGCCGCCTGCGACCCGGTGACGCCCGCCACTTCGACAGTATCCGCCCGCACCAGCAGCGTGCCAGACGTCAGTTGCGCCAGCGATTCCAGCCCCGCCAGCACCCGCACCGGCCAGCCATCCGGCAAATCCTCGTCCAGCCGGGTCGCGGTATAGACACGGGATGCACCGAATTGTGCCCGCGCATAGCTGTCGACCGCCGCGCGCAGCACCGGGTCGGTCAGCCGGCCGCGCAACCGGACCTGCCCGTCTTCGGACAGGGTGGCGTTGAATTCCGCCGGGCCTTGCAGTTGCGCCGCCGATGGTTTTGGCGGCAGAGCGGCGTTCAGGCTGAACACCGGCGGCAAGGCGGTCTGCAATTCGCCAACCACGGTGTCAAAGGTGGACTGCGGTGTGTCCATTGCCGCCAGCAGCGACACATCCGCATCCGAAAACGTGATCGACCCCGCCCCCATTGCCGTCACGGCCTTGATCCCGGCCAAGGCGGCATCCGACCAGCGAGGGGTGGGTACGCCAAGCCCTACCGTACATTGCGTCTTGCCTTCCACCCCCGCAGCAGCACCGGCGGCCAGAATGCGGTCGCGCGCACGGATGGTATCGGCAGAGCAGGCATCGAAACGCGCCCCGGCCTCGTCCTTGACGAATCGCAGGGTGAACGGCGTCAGCACCGGCCGCGGCGCCGAAATGTCGATGACCACTTGCAAACCGGCAGGCGCACGGCGCGACAGATCGGCTTCCAGCCGCCGCTTTTCAGCTTCGCTGCCCGAAATCGCGGTGATCGCCACACGGTCGGCGGCAACGGAAATCTTCGACCGGGGCAGCAGTTTCAGCGCCTCAAGCCCGTAGGCCAGCGCCGCTTCCCAGCCTTCCGGGGCGGGGAAAGCGGCGGTCTCCAGCATGTTTGCAATCTTCAACCCGTTGGCCAGCCCTGCCGCCGCTTCAGCCAACGCGGTTACGCCCGTCGTTTCAGGCAACAGCCCGATCAGGGAAATACCATCATCATTGCGCAGCATTTCCACGGAAAACCGCGGAGCCTCGATGGCGCGCGCCGCCGTCACCTCCAGCGAGTCGCGGATGCGGGCGGCGTCAATCACCGCGCCCGCAAGGTTCATCGCGCGAAATCGTGCGGCCTCATTCGGGGCGGTGCCGGTCAGCCAGACCTCCAGCCCGTCAGCCTCCACGCCGGCAAAAGTGATGCCATCGGTCAGCAATTGCGACTTCACGGCTGCGGCCGACCTGGCCTCGATCGCGTTGGACGCCCAATGCGCGCCCAGAATCGCCACAAGTGCCGCGAAGGTGAAGGCGGCAGGGGCCAGAAAGACGCGTTTCACGTGCATCGGCAAAGGCTTTCCTTGGATCGTGCTGCCCGCTCCTTAGGCCGTCCGCCGGGGGGGATCAATCACAGCACCGCCGCAGCGGCAAGAAACAGCGCAGGGATCAGCCCCGCATCGCGGTTGCTGCGGAACAGCATAAGGCAGCGCGCCGGATCTTCGGTATCCAGCCCCGCCAGTTGCCAGACCATATGCGCCGCAAAGCCCCATATGCCCGCCAGCGCCAGCAGTAACTGCATCAACGGCGCGCCGGGCAGCAGCGCAAGCAGGGTGGCCAGCGTCATCAACAGCAGGGTCGCCACCAGAAAGCCGCGCAGCCACGCCTTTGTGTGGCTGCCAAACAGCCGCGCGGTGGATTTGACACCGATCAGCGCGTCATCTTCCTTGTCCTGATGGGCGTAGATCGTGTCATAGAACAGCGTCCACGCAATACCCGACAGATACAGCGCCACCGGAGCCGCCGACAGGCTGCCCGCATGCGCCGTCCAGGCCAGCAGCGCGCCCCAGTTGAACGCCAGCCCCAGAAACACCTGCGGCCACCATGTGAACCGCTTGGCAAAAGGATAAAGCGCCACCAGCGCCAGCGACGCCACGCCAAGCGCAATCGCGGCGCTGTTGTAGGTGAACAGGATCACCGCCGCCGCCAGCGCCTGCACCACCATCCACACCGCCGCCTGCCAGGGTGTCACCTGCCCTGACGGGATCGGGCGCGACCGGGTGCGCGCCACGGCGGCGTCGATGTCACGGTCGGCGATGTCATTCCAGGTGCAGCCTGCACCGCGCATCAGGAAGGCACCTGCGCCACATCCGGCGACGATCCACAGGTCCCACAGCCTGAACCCGTCCGGGTCGGCCCCGGCGGCCAAAGCCACACCCCAGAAGCACGGGATCAGCAACAGCCAGGTGCCGATGGGCCGGTCGGCGCGTGACAGGCGCAGATAGGGGCGCGCGGCCTTGGGTGCATAGCGGTCCACCCAGTTGCCGGGGGGGGCATCGGCAACGGTTCCTGCCGTTCGGGGGTCTGGCATTCGGGACGGCTGGGTCATAGATTGCCCTCATGGCAGATGCAAAGATACGGCTGTGTGTAGATCACCCGCTTGGTGCGGGGCAACCTGTTCCGCTGACGCAGGATCAGGCGCATTACCTGTTCGGGGTGATGCGTCTTGGGGTGGGTGCGGCGGTCTTGCTGTTCAATGGCCGCGACGGCGAATGGCGCGCGGATGTGGCCGAAGCGGGCAAGCGCGGCGGGATGCTGGTGTGCGATGCACAGACGGCAGCGCTGCGCCTGCCGCCAGACCTGTGGCTGCTGTTCGCGCCGATCAGGAAGGCGCGCACCGATTTCATCGTGGAAAAGGCAACCGAGATGGGTGCTGCCCGCATCCTGCCGGTGCAGACCCAGCATACCAGCGCCGACCGCATCCGCAAGGACCGCCTGCAAGCGCATGCCCTGGAAGCTGCCGAACAATGTGGCGGCACTTTCGTGCCCGAGGTGACTGAACTGGCACCGCTGGACAAGGTGTTGGCCGACTTGTCTGCCGAACGGCGGATCATGTGGTGCGATGAAAGCCTTGTGGGTGCCCCCGCAGCACTTGCTGCGGCTGTGCCCGGCCCCTGGGCGATCCTGATCGGCCCCGAGGGTGGATTTTCCGACCGGGAAAAAACCCGGCTGCGTGCGATGCCACAGGTGCTGCCCGTATCGCTTGGCCCACGCATTTTGCGCGCGGATACGGCGGCAGTGGCGGCGCTGACGCTGTGGCAGGCCGCGTTGGGGGATTGGCGATGAGCCGCATTCTCTGGTCAGCACCGCTCCGAAGGATGGCACCATGACCCTGTTCCGCCCCGAAGCCCTTGCCGCCCTGCACCGCTGGCGCGAGGTCGTCATCGCGGGCACCGTTGCAGCCTTTGGTGTGTGGCTGATTGCCCTTGGTGGCTGGCTGCTGATCCCCATCGGCGCGGCATTGCTTGCCTTCGCCGCCGTTCTGGCCCGGATGGCGTGGCGCCGGGTGCGGTTTCAGCAACCGGGCGAAGCACCGGGAGTTGTCGAGGTGGACGAGGGGCAGGTCGGTTACATGGGCCCGACCTTTGGCGGTTATGTCTCGCTTCCCGATCTTGCCGAACTGCGGCTGTTGACGCTGCACGGGCAGCGGCTGTGGCGGCTGAAACAGGTCGATGGGCAGGTGCTGCTGATCCCGGTGGCGGCGACGGGGGCAGAGCGGCTGTTCGACGCCTTTGCCACCCTGCCGGACATGGACACACAGGCGCTGCTGGCGGCTTTGGCCCCCGCGCCCGCCACGCGAACAGCGGCTTTGCTGCCGCACGGGTCGGTCATCGGCCCCGTCATCTGGCGGAGGGGTGCGCGGGCGGTCTTGACTTGACGGCTGGTTCGCTACAGGTCTGACAACCGTAAAAGCTGGCAGTATCGGAGCCTCCCATGTCTATCCCTCAATCCGGCGGCGGCACGATCGAACATGTCCACCAGCTAGCCGATTACATGGCCTCGGGCTGCAAACCGAAAGCCGACTGGCGCATCGGGACCGAGCATGAAAAGTTCGGCTACATCGCCGATAGCCTGCTGCCCTTGCCCTACGACGGCCCCGCAAGCATCCGCGCCATGCTGGAAGGGTTAAGCGACGCGTTTGGCTGGGAACCGGTGCTGGAACAGGGAAACATCATCGGCCTGACCAAAAACGGCGCCAACGTGTCGCTGGAACCCGGCGGGCAGTTTGAATTGTCCGGCGGGATGATGGAAAACATCCATCAGACAGCGGCAGAGCTGGACAGCCATATGGCCGAAGTGAAAGTGATCGCCGACCGCATCGGCGTGCGTTTCATGGGGGTGGGGGCCGCCCCGATCTGGACCGGCGCGCAGATGCCGGTCATGCCAAAAGGCCGCTACCGCCTGATGACCGATTACATGGGGCGTGTCGGCACCCATGGCACGCAGATGATGTACCGCACGTCGACCGTGCAGGTGAACCTCGACTATGCGTCCGAGGCTGACATGGTCAGGAAGCTGCGGGTCGCGCTGGCGTTGCAGCCGGTGGCGACTGCGCTGTTCGCCTCGTCCCCCTTCTTTGACGGCAAGGTGAACGGGCACAAAAGCTGGCGCTCGCGCATCTGGCGCGGGCTGGACGATACCCGCACCGGAATGTTGCCGTTTGCCTTTGACGAAGGCTTCGGCTTTCAGGCCTATGTTGACTGGGTGCTGGATGTTCCGATGTATTTTGTGTACCGCGATGGCAAGTATATCAATGCCTTGGGCCAGTCGTTCCGCGATTTCCTGAAGGGAAAGCTGCCCGCGCTGCCTGGTGAGCAGCCGACGCTCGGCGACTGGGCCGATCACATGACGACAGTGTTCCCCGAGGCCCGCGTCAAGAAATACATCGAGATGCGTGGCGCGGATTGCGGCGACCGGGCCCATATCAACGCGCTGCCCGCGTTCTGGGCGGGGCTGATGTATGATCAGGGCGCACTGGATGCCGCCTGGGATCTGGTGAAAGGGTTTGATGCGCAGACGCGGGAGGGGCTGCGGGTCGCAGCTTCGGTTGACGGGTTGCAGGCGGCTGCGGACGGGGTCGAATTGATGGGTCTGGCCCGCGCGGCGGTGGGCTTGTCCCATGCGGGCCTTGCGGCGCGGGGTTTGGGCGAAGAGCGGTTTCTTGCGCCGCTGGTAAGCAATCTGGCCACCGGAAAAGTACAGGCCGACCGTTGGCTGGACCTGTATCACGGCGACTGGGGCGGTGATCTGAACCAGATCTACAGCGCCGCAAGTCTCTGACCCCGTCGTGTCAATATCAGAAATTCTTGACCGGGCAGGGTTTCGGGTTCAGGTTCAGCCAAGGGCGGTCCTGAAATCAAGATAATGCCGTGGATACGACCCGTTCGCAAAACAAAGGGGACAAAAATGCGTGATCTTTTCATCAACAGTTTTGAAATTCTTGTTGGCGTCATCGTCGTCTTGCTGGGTATCGCGGTTGTGGTCGGGGGTGCGGCGACGGCGTTCGGCGCTGGTGGCATGATGGGTCCGGATGCGCCCAGTGGCCCGCTGATGGGGTTGGGGATTCTGATCGGAGGCGCGATCTATGTGATTTTCGTCGGTGGCCTGATGTATCTTGGTCTTGGCATTTACCAAAACACCAAACGCACCGCCGTCGCGATGGAGAAGCTGGCAGCGCGCTAGATCGGGCTGGCGGCTGCCGCAAAGCACCCCTGAGCGGGATCAGCGATGGCGGAATGCCGTTCTGCGGAATGCCGTTCTGCGGAATGCCGGTCTGAATGCAAGTGCCAATGACCCTGACGCCACCCGCGTCAGGGCGTTTTCGTGCCGATCTTCGGCTCGGTGCCCGCGCGCAGTCGGGCGATGTTGGCGCTGTGGCGCAGAAGGACAAGTGCGGTCAGAACAGCGATCAGCGCCAGAAGGTCCGACTGCCCCAAAAGCACGGCCCAGACCGCCGAAAGCACCGCCGCCGCCAGCGCGCCCATCGACGATATCCGCGTCAGTGCCACCACCACCGCCCATGTGCCGCAGGCCGCGAGCCCAACGGGCCAGGCCAGCGCAAGCAGGGTGCCAAGGAACGTCGCCACCCCCTTGCCGCCCCGGAACCCCAGCCAGACCGGGAACAGATGCCCAAGGAACGCCGCCAGCGCCGCCACCTGTGCTGCATCCTCACCCACCACAGCCCGCGCGATCAGCACCGCGATCCCGCCCTTGGCCGCATCAAGGATCAGCGTGGCCGCCGCAGCGCCCTTGTTGCCGGTGCGCAGTACATTGGTTGCGCCAATATTCCCCGACCCGACAGCGCGCAGATCGCCCAGCCCCATGGCGCGCGTAATCACGACGCCAAAAGGGATCGACCCCAGGAGATAGGCCAAAGCGGCGACGACCATCAGCACCGACGCGCCGCTTGTGATTTCCGGCATGATTATTCCTCTGGCCCGAAGACCTGTTTGCCCGCAACGAAGGTCGCCAGAACCTTACCCTCCATCCGCTGCCCGTCAAACGGTGTGTTCTTGGATTTGGATTTCAGGGTGAAACGGTCCAGCAGATATGGCGCATCCGGGTCGAACAGCACAAGATCGGCGGGTGCGCCTTCCTCCATCCTGCCTTGGGGCAGGCCCAGCCGTTTCGCGGGGTTCAGCGCCATCGCACGGAACAATTCCGGCAGGGTCAGCTGTTCCGCATGGTAAAGCCGCATCGCGGCAGGCAGGAAGGTTTCCAAAGCGACGGCCCCCGAAGCCGCATCTTCAAACGGCAGGCGCTTTGATTCCTCGTCCTGCGGTGTGTGCATCGAACAGATGATGTCGATCAGGCCGGATGCCACCGCCTGCACCATCGCCAGCCGGTCCTCTTCTGCGCGCAGCGGCGGGGTCAGCTTGAAGAACGTCCGGTAGTCGCCCACGTCCAATTCATTCAGCGTCAGATGGTGGATCGACACGCCCGCCGTCACATCCAGCCCGTTCGCCTTTGCCCGCTCCAGCGCAGGCAGCGCGCGCGCTGTGGTTATCTGGTCGGCGTGATAACGCGCGCCGGTCATTTCCACCAAGGCCATGTCGCGGTCAAACCCCATGCGTTCGGCCATCGGATGCACGCCCGGCAAGCCCCGCAGCGACGCGAATTTGCCATTGGTGACGGCCGAACCCTTGGTCAGGCCGGGGTCTTGCGGATGCCCGATCACCAGCGCGCCAAGGCTGCGCGCATAGGTCAGCGCGCGCGACAGCACCTTTGTATCGGTCGTCACATGATCCGCATCGGTGAAGGCCACGGCGCCCGCATCCAGCAAAAAGCCGATCTCGGTCATCTCGCGCCCGTCGCGGCCCTTGGTCAGTGCTGCCATATGCAGGATGCGCACCGGCGATGCCTCTGCCGCGCGGCGGGTGACGAATTCCAGCACTTCGGGCGTGTCGATGGCCGGGTGCGTATCGGGCCGTGCGATGATGGTGGTGACCCCGCCCGCCGCCGCAGCCAGACCCGCAGACTTGAACGATTCCTTGTGGCGGTCGCCGGGTTCGCCGACCTTGACGCCCAGATCCACGATGCCGGGGGCCAGCGCGCGGCCCTGACAGTCGATCACCCGCGCATGTTTGGGTGCCGACGCCGACCCGATGGCCGCAATCAGCCCACCGTCAAGAATGACGTTGCCCTCCCGTTCCGTCAGCGTGTCCGGGTCGATGATGCGGGCATTGGCAAGGAAGGTTATCATGCGTGGCGTCCCCGCGTTTGGCAAAGGAAAGAGAGCCGCGGCGAACAAGCCGCGCGAAATGTCGCCATACCGGCGCAAAAAGGCGGCGCACCACTGGCGGCCGACCGTTCGCCGCGCATCACGAGGCCACCCAGATCACGACCGCCAGCAGCGCGAACATCACCAGCAGCGCCGCCGTGGCAACCATTCCTCCCGCCCGCGCATGCGACATCGGTGGTCTGGGAACCTTGCCCAGCACCGTGCCCCTGGCCGAAGCTCCGGGCAGGGGTTCAAACCGCACTGGCTGGATCTCGGCGGTATACATGCCTATCAGCGTCAATCGCGGGTCCGGATGCAGCGTAACGGCGTCGCCGCCAAAGGCCGCAGACAGCACGATCAGGATCGGCCCTTCAAGTGCATCCAGCCGGGTACGGTCGGCGGCGATCTGCGCCTCGGCCACGGCGGTGCCTTCGGTCAGATAGGCAGCAAGGCCGATGGGCGCCACGTCGTCGCTGTGGAACAGTTCAACCTGACCGGGCGCCAGATGATCAACCCCAAGAAGGGCTGCAAGCACGGCGGTGTCGTGCGGGGCGGGATCGGTGGACATGGGGGTGCGCAGGCGAACAAGTTCCGCCGGGGTCAGCCGTGCGGCAAACACCCGCACCGCGTTGCGTTCACCCTGAGGCACTTTCATCGAGTTCACACCATCACCCCCGCCAGCTTTGCCCCGCGATCCGCCCGCAAGTTCCGCGCCAGCAGGTCCATGCAGGCCATGCGCACGGCCACGCCCATTTCCACCTGTTCCTGGATCACCGAACGATTGATGTCGTCGGCCAGCGTGCCGTCAATCTCCACGCCGCGGTTCATCGGACCGGGGTGCATCACGATGGCATCGGGTTTGGCGAAAGCCAGTTTTTCGGCGTCCAGACCGAAGCGGTGGTAATATTCCCGCTCGGACGGGATGAAACCGCCGTCCATCCGTTCTTTCTGCAACCGCAGCATCATCACCACATCCGCGCCTTCCAGCCCTTTGCGCATGTCGTCGTAAATCTCGCAGCCGAAATCCTGCACGCCGGCAGGCATCAGCGTGGGCGGCGCGATCAGGCGGATGCGGTTTTCCATCTTGCCCAGCAGGATCAGGTTGCTGCGCGCCACCCGGCTGTGCGCAATATCGCCGCATATCGCCACGGTCAACCGCTGGATGCGGCCCTTGGCGCGGCGGATGGTCAGCGCGTCCAGCAGTGCCTGCGTGGGGTGTTCATGCCGCCCGTCACCGGCGTTAAGCACCGCGCAATTCACCTTGGATGCCAGCAGGTTGACCGCCCCCGACGCGCCATGCCGCACCACCAGCAGATCGGGGTGCATCGCATTCAGCGTCATCGCGGTGTCAATCAGCGTTTCGCCCTTTTTGACCGAGGACTGCGCGACCGACATGTTCATCACATCGGCGCCAAGCCGTTTGCCTGCCAGTTCGAACGACGCCTGCGTGCGGGTCGAATTCTCAAAGAACATGTTGATCTGGGTCATGCCTGCCAATGCGTCCGACTGTTTCACCGTGCGGCGGTTCAGATCGACGTAACGGTCAGCCAGATCAAGGATGGTGCGGATTTCATCAGGCGCCAGGTGTTCGATGCCGAGAAGGTGGCGGGCGCGGAAGCTCATGGGCGTCTCTCCGGTCGGCTGTTCGGATTGCTTATAGAAAGCGGGGGCGCGCGGGACAAGCCGGGTTGTCTGTGACGGTGCGGAGGCTTAGTTTTGACAAGCTCCGAGTCGGGGCACGGGGGTGGCATGGACGCGGGGCACGATTACCACACGGCGGCGGCGATGCTGGTCTGGCAATACGACCTGGGCGCGACCGAGGCGATGCTCGATGCGCCCCTGAACCGCTATGAACTGCCCGAGGCGGCGCAAACGCGCCCGAAGGCCGAACCTGCTCCGGTAGCCATGCCTGCTGCTGCCGATCCGGTCGCGGTTGCGCGGGCGATGGCAGCAGCGGCGGACAGTCTGGCGGGATTGCAGGCGGCGCTTGCGGGCTTTGATCTGTGCGATCTGAAGCGTGGCGCGAAATCGACGGTGTTTGCCGACGGGTCGCCCGCAGCGCGCGTCATGGTGATCGGCGAGGCACCATCGCGTGAGGAAGACATCGAAGGCAAGCCGTTCGCGGGCCGCGCCGGGCAGTTGCTTGACCGGATGTTCGCGGCGATTGGCCTGTTGCGTGGCCATGATAACTCCGGCACCGGGCTGTATGTTCTGAACGCCCTGCCGTGGCGGCCGATGCGTGACCCCGACGCGGCGCAGATGGCGATGCTACAGCCGTTTCTGGAACGGCACGTTCAGCTTGCCGCGCCCGATGTGATCGTGGTGATGGGCAACACGCCCTTGCAGATGGTGGCGGGACGCAGCGGGATTTCGCGCTGTCGTGGCCAATGGACGACGGGGTTTGACCGCCCCGTCCTGCCGATGCTTCACCCAGACCAGTTGCTGCGCAACCCGTCGGCAAAGCGCGAAGCATGGGCCGATCTTCTGGCACTCAAAGCATGGTTGCGGGGGCAGGCATGACCCGGATCGACGCCACGAAAGAATTCATCCCGGTCCGCATCGCGGTGTTGACGGTATCGGACACCCGGACGCCTGCCGATGACCGTTCCGGCGATACGCTGGTTGAACGGCTGACCGGGGCGGGGCACAGCCTTGCCGCGCGTGGCATCGTGCGCGATGACCGCGCGGCGATTGCGGCGCAACTGCGTGCGTGGTGCGCGGACCCGGCGGTGGATGTGATCCTGACCACCGGCGGCACCGGCCTGACCGGCCGCGACGTGACTGTCGAGGCGCACCGGGATGTGTATGAAAAGGAAATCGACGCGTTCGCAACGGTGTTCACCATCGTCTCGATGCAGAAGATCGGTACATCGGCCGTGCAAAGCCGGGCCTGTGGCGGCGTGGCACAGGGCACTTATCTGTTTGCGCTGCCCGGCTCACCGGGCGCCTGCCGCGATGCGTGGGATGAAATCCTGGTTCTGCAACTGGATTACCGCCACCGCCCCTGCAACTTTGTCGAGATTTTCCCACGGCTTGAGGAACATAAGGCGCGGAAATAACGTTTCACCGCGACGGAAAACGCATAGGCCGACGTTAGCCGAATGTGGCACTATAGTTGCCGCGCGCTAGCTTTGGCGTGAGGTGTGCATCCAGGAAGGCCAGACCGCATGAGATTTTTCCGCCGCAGCCTTGTCGGCCTGTTCCTGAGCGCGCTGACACTGGGGGTGCTGGCTTTGGCCGTGCAGGTGGTGATTTCCGCCGTGCAAGTGCGGTTTGCCGACAGCGGCCCGGCTGCCCCGGCGCGCGAGCGGCTATTTTCGGCCAGTGTTGTGACAGTGCAGCCCGGCACGGCGACCCCTGTCACGACTGCTTTCGGGGAAATACGCGCCCGCCGTACGCTGGAACTGCGCAGCCCGCGTGGCGGCACGGTGGTGCATCTGGCTGACGGGTTCGAGGATGGCGGCGCTGTTACCGCCGGCCAGTTGCTGTTGCAACTGGATGCGGGGGACGCGACGGCGACCCGCGACATTGCGCAAAGCGATCTGGCAACCGCCGGGGCGGAACAGCGCGCGGCGGTGGCGGCCGTCGCCCTTGCCCGTGACGATCTGGCTGCGGCCGAAGCGCAGGCGGTGCTTTACGCGCAGGCCCTGCAACGCCAGCGCGACCTGAAGACCCGTGGTGCGGGCAGTCCTGCGGCGGTGGAACAGGCGGCTCTGGCGGCGTCGGGTGCAGCACAGGCCGTGTTGTCACGCAGACAGGCGCTGGCAAATGCCGATGCGCGGGTAGATCAGGCGGCGGCGGCGCTGGTGCGGCAGGGCATTACGCTGGCCGAAGCGGAACGCGCGCTGCGCGAGACCGCGCTTCGTGCAGAATTCAGTGGCCGCCTGAGCGGCGTTAACGTGGTCGCAGGCGGTATTCTTGGCACGAACGAGGCTCTTGGCCTGCTCATCGACCCCGATGCGCTGGAGGTGTCGTTCCGCCTGTCAACTTCGCAATACGCCCGGCTGTTGGATGCCGGGGGTCAGTTGCTGCCCGCTTCGGTCCGGGTGTTTCTGGACGTGCAGGGAACGCCGATTGCAACAAAGGGGCGGCTGACGCGGGTGGGGGCTGCGGTCGGAGAAGGCCAAACCGGGCGGCTCGTCTATGCATCGCTTAACGCCGCGCGCGGGTTCCGGCCCGGTGACTTCGTGACGGTCAGGATTGAAGAACCGGCTTTGCAGGGCGTTGTGGTATTGCCGGGCACTGCCGTAGGCGCACAGGGCACAGTGCTGGTGGTCGGCGAGGGGGATCGGCTGGAGGAGCTGCCGGTCACTATCCTGCGGCGCCAGGCCGATACGGTGATCCTTGATGCCGGCGCATTGGCGGGGCGTGAAGTGGTAACGGCCCGGACACCCCTGTTGGGCGCGGGTATCCGCATCCGCCCGGTGCGGGGGGGGGACGCGGCGGATGTGCCCGGTCTGGTGGCGCTGACGCCTGAACGCCGCGCCGCGTTGGTGGCCGACGTCAAGGCCGATGCCGCGATGCCCGCCGAAGCGAAGGCCCGGCTGCTGGACCAACTGGCGCAGGATCAGGTGCCTGCACAGGTCATCCGGCGGCTTGAACAGCCGGTCGGGGGCTGACGCATGGCCGCGCTGCTTCAACCGGGCAAGGGAGTGCTGGCCTATTTCACCCGGCACCGCACGCTGTCCAACCTTATCATGGTCATTGCTCTGGTGGCCGGGCTGGTCGCCACCACCCGCATCCGCACCCAGTATTTCCCCGATGTGGTGATTGCCGAAGTCAGCGTGGCGGTCGCGTGGTCGGGGGCGGGGGCGGATGACGTGGACCGGGGCATCGTGCAGGTGCTGGAACCTGCGCTTCTGGCGGTGGACGGCGTGACGGATGTGCAGTCGCGCGCCACCGAGGGGCAGGCCCTGATCTCGCTGGAGTTCGAGCCGGGCCATGATCTGGGGCAGGCAACCGAGGATGTGCAAACGGCGGTGGACAGCGTGGCGGACCTGCCCGACGCTGCCGAAGACCCGGTGGTGCGGCGCGGATCATGGCGCGATCAGGTGACCGAAGTGGTCATCACCGGCCCGGTATCGGTGGCGCAACAGGGCTTGCTTGCGGACGAGCTGATGGCGCGGCTGTTCGCGGCGGGTGTCACGCGGGTGAACATCAAGGGCGTGGTGGCCCCCGAAACCGTGATCGAGGTGCCATCGGCGTCCCTGATCCGCCATGACGTGACGATGGCCGATATTGCCGGGGCTGTGGCAGCTGCGGTACGGACAGCGCCTGCGGGCGAGGTAGGAGGCGGCGCATCCCGCGTGCGGGCGGGAACGGAAACCCGTTCCCCCGCGGCGATTGCGGGTATCGTGCTGCGCTCGGCCCCCGATGGCACCGCGCTGACCATTGGCGATGTGGCCACCCTGCGGGTAGATGGCATCGACCGCAATCAGGCGTCGTTTGTAGGTCGGAACCCGGCAATGGTCCTGGTGGTGGAGCGGGCGCAGGACGGAGACGCGATCCGCCTGCAAGCCACCGTCGCCGATGTGGTGGCCGACTTTCGCCAGAACCTGCCCAACGGGGTGACGGTTGATCTGGAACGCGCCCGCGCCGACCAGATTTCGGCCCGGCTGAACCTGCTGCTGGACAATGGCGCAATGGGGCTGGGGCTGGTGCTCATGCTGCTTTTCCTGTTCCTGAATGCGCGCACTGCCCTGTGGGTGGCGGCGGGTATTCCGATCTCGATGCTGACGGCGGTTGCGCTGATGTATGCCTTTGGCGTCACGCTGAACATGATTTCGCTGTTCGCGCTGATCATCACGCTTGGAGTGGTGGTCGATGACGCGATCGTCGTTGGCGAACACGCCGACTTCCGCGCGCGGCATCTGGGGGAAAGCCCGGTGCTCGCTGCCGAGAATGCGGCAAAGCGCATGGCCGCGCCGGTGGTGGCGTCGACACTGACGACGATCATCGCGTTTCTGGGGCTTGTGGTGATCGGCGGGCGTTTCGGCGACCTGATTGCGGATATTCCCTTTACGGTGATTGCTGTGCTGTCGGCGTCGCTGCTGGAATGCTTCTTTATTCTGCCCCATCACATGTCTCACGCCCTTTCTGCGGCGGGGCGCAAGCGTTGGTACGATGCGCCGTCGCGCGTCGTGAACCGCGGCTTTGACCGGGTGGTGCTGCACTGGGTGCGCCCGGCGGTCGGGGTGATCATCCATGCGCGCTATCTGATGATCGCGCTGGCGGTGTTGGCGCTGGCCTGGCAGGCGGCATTGTTCCTGCGTGGCGATGTGCAGTTCCGCTTTTTTGTTGCACCGGAGCAATCGCAGGTGTCTGGAAATTTCGCGATGCTGCCGGGGGCGGCCCGTGATGATACCCGCGCGATGCTGACGGAATTGCAGCGGGCCGCGGCAGCCGTCGCGGCGCGGTATGAGGCCGAACATGGCCTGAACCCGGTGACCTTTGCCGTGGCGGAACTGGGCGGCGGGGCAGGGCGCGGACTGGCGGGGGCCGATACCAAGGACGCCGATCAAATGGGTGCCGTGTCGATGGATCTGGTGTCACCCGACGCACGCAGCTACTCCACCGCCGATTTCGTCGCCGATTTGCAGGACGAAGTGCGCCCCCATCCGCAACTGGAGGAACTCAGCTTCCGCGCAGGCCGCTTCGGCCCCGGCGGCGATGCGATTTCGGTGCAGCTTTATGGTGCCGAGTCGCAGGTGCTGAAGGCGGCGGCAGAGGCGGTAAAAACCGCGCTCGCAGGCTATTCCGAAGTGTCGGCGCTGGAAGACAGCCTTGCTTATGACAAGGAAGAACTGATCCTGAACCTGACGCCACAGGGGCAGGCTCTGGGGTTTTCGACCGATGGATTGGGGGCGGCCCTGCGTGACAGGCTGAATGGGATCGAGGCTGCGACCTACCCCGATGGCCCCCGGTCTGCCAGCATCCGGGTGGAAGTGCCGGAGGGCGAGCTGACGGCGGATTTTCTGGAAAGTCTGCTGTTGCGGGCGGACAATGGCATCTATGTGCCGCTGGCCGATATCGTGACGGTCGAGTCGCGTTCGGGCTTTTCCACCGTGCGCCGCGAAAATGGCCTGAGGGTGGTCACGGTGAGCGGCGATCTTGCCGAAGATGATCCGGCGCGGGCGACCGAAATTCAGCGGATACTGGCGGACGAGATTTTGCCGCGTGTCACGCAGGATTTCGGCGTGGCGGTGCAGCAAGGCGGTTTGGCACAGCAGGAGCGCGATTTTCTGGGCGATGCGCAGGTCGGGCTGATCGTTGGCCTAATCGGGATCTATCTGACGCTCGCCTGGATATTTGCCAGCTGGACGCGGCCCATGGTGGTGATGTCGGTGATCCCCTTTGGCATGATCGGGGCGATTTACGGGCATTACATCTGGGGCCTGCCGATGTCGCTGTTTTCCATTGTGGGGATGATCGGGATGACCGGCATAATCGTGAACGATTCCATCGTGCTGGTGTCCACAATCGACGAATACGCCGAAAAGCGCGGGCTGATGCCCGCAATTGTGGACGCGATTGCCGACCGGCTGCGCCCGGTGATGCTGACCACGCTGACGACTGTGCTGGGTCTGGCACCGTTATTGTACGAAGGCAGCTCCGAGGCGGAGTTTCTGAAGCCCACGGTGGTCACACTGGTGTATGGGTTGGGCTTTGGCATGGTGCTGGTGTTGCTGCTGGTGCCAGCCGTAGTGGCGGTACAGGGCGATCTCGCACGGCAGATCACCGCGTTGCGTCGCATGGTGCGGCGTGGCGGACGCTTGCGCTTTGTTCTGTGGGCTGCGGCAGGGCTGGTGGGGGTGCTGTTCGCGGCAACGCTGGGGCTTGCCTTCGGTGGTGACACGCCGGGATGGATGGCGGCGCTGTGGCCGGGTCTGGCGGCGATGCCCGCGATGACGGCGGCACTGGCTTTGTTCAGCGTCGGCGCGGCTGCGGTGACGGTGCTGGCCTATGTGGCGGGGCTGTTGCTGGCGCGGGGAACGCGGGCGTCGGGCCGGTAGCCTGGCGCTCTGGTCATGCGGCGCGGCAGTGTGGCCTCGGGGGGCATCGAGCCCCCTCTCGGCCACGGCCGCAGATGCGCGGCGCGGGGTGAGGGAAGACCGGGCTGTGCCCTTTTGCGGCAAGATTACTGCACGGGTCTTATCGGAACCGGCAGCGTCCGCCCCAATCGCCATTCCGGGTGGTCAGCGGCTGAACCGTAGCCTGCGTCTCAAGCCCTCAGCCCTCAGCCCTCAGCCTACGGCGCAGGGCAGCCCTTGATCTCCACCGCGCGGGCGTCGCCCAGAACCGTCACCGTAAGCGCCGAGCGGTCCAGCGCAAAGGGCGAGCCGCTTGGCGCGACCATTTCCGTCGTCGCCGTCAGGCGGTTGCCGTCGCGGCTTGTCACGGCACCCGCCGTCCAGACAGATGCCTGACCGGGTTCCAGCACCACCACTTCGGACCCGCCGGCCGAAGGCATGTCGATCCGCGCCGTGATGCGCAGCCCGTCGGCGATAGGGTCAACCTGGCACGACACCCGCGTCACGCCACCCGCGCGCGCCGTCGCAGGCATATCGCCAAGCGCCGCATTGATCGCGGCATCCGGCGCGCCGGGTGCCGACAGATCGGCGTTCAGTTGCAGCGCGACAGGTATGCAGATGTCACGGCACACGCCCAGTTCGACCGTGGCACGCAGAAGGATCGGCTGCGCCGGGTCTTTGGCGGTGATCTCCAATGGCAGCACCAACTCGCCATCGTAGCCGATGCTTTGCATTCCGTTCAGGTGAAACACCATCGGGCGCGGCCAGTGAAATTGCACAGATTTCAGGTTCTGCGACCCCGACCAGTCGAATTGCGGCGGAATGCCCGCTTCGCCCGGGGCCCGCCAATAGGTCTTCCATTCGGGGGCAAGGCGCAGGCGCAGGGCAGCCATGTGGGCACCGGACGCCATGCGCCATCCCGGCAGCACCTCGGCGAGCAGAATGTCGGCCTGTGTGGTGGCAAGGCCGGGAAGGGCGGTCAGCGCCAGAAAGGCTGCAAGGGTCAGGGGCTTGAACATGACCTGTACCATACGCAAGCGGGCGGGAAACGAAAATCACAATCCGGCGACAGACCGCTGATCTGCGCGTGATGTGGCCCCGGCACCTCTTGAGCCTGCGCAGTCCGCGCGCCATATTATGGCCAAAGGAGGCTGCGCAATGGACCTTGCCGGATCAATCCTGATTGCGATGCCCGCCATGGGCGACCCGCGATTCGAGCGTTCTGTCATTCTGCTTTGTGCCCATTCGGATCAGGGTGCGATGGGGCTGATCGTGAATAAACCCGCACCGGACCTCAGTTTTTCCGGGCTGCTGGAACAGTTGAATATCGCGCGCGTGCCCAACGGGCGCGATATCAGCGTGCATGCGGGCGGCCCGGTAGAACGCGGTCGCGGCTTTGTGCTGCATTCGTGCGACTATTCGGCGGGACCGGCGACACTGGATGTGGCCGGCGGTTATGGCATGACGGCAACGCTGGATATCTTGCAAGAGATCGCGCAGGGCAGAGGGCCTGCGTCGGCTCTTCTGGCGCTTGGATATGCAGGATGGGGGCCGGGGCAACTGGAATCAGAGATTGCGCGCAATGACTGGCTGACGGCTCCCGCGCCGGCGGATCTGGTGTTTTCGCGCGACGATGGCGGCAAGTGGACGGCGGTTTTGCGCCACATGGGCATTGACCCGCTGTTGCTGTCGGGGACCGCCGGACGGGCGTGAGGGGGTGGGTTCGATGTTCCGCGCATCCGGCGTTTCTATACTGTGCCTGGCTCCGGGTTGACTTGAACGACTGCATAAAGCCTGCCACGACCCAAAGAATTACCGGCGCAGATGAAAGCGGTGATCGCGCTGCCCGTGCGGGGTTCCATGGTTTTCCCCAATCCGTGTCCCTTGCCAAAGGATCAGAGACCGCTGGCCGCGCTGTCCGGGCCCGTCACACGCCGCCGTGACGGCACGCGCGTGGCAACGCCGCAAGAGGGGCCTCGATGGCCCCGAGGGCGGCACCTCCGGGCGGCAAGGCGTGGTTCAGACCCTCGTCAGCGGCGCGAAAAGCACCAGCGGGTTTTTTGCCGGTAGGTCGCACCCGGGGCCAGGGTGATCGGCGGGAAGCCGCATTGGTTTGGTGTGTCGGGCCAGTGTTGCGCCTCCAGCGCCATGCCCTGGTGGCGGCTGTAGCAAACCCCGCCATGGCCCGGATGGTCGGGAATGTTCAGAAATGCGCCGTCGTAGACCTGAAACCCCGGCTCGGTCGTGGCGATCCGCAGCCGTACCCCGGCGCGCCCGGTCAGTTCTGCCACCCCGGTCAAGGGCCGCACCCCGTCCGCGAGGCAAAAGTTGTGGTCATAGCCTTCGGTTCCGTCAATCACCCGTCCGGCGCGCAGATCGAAGGCGTCATGTACCGCCCGCCGCTCGCCTGTCGGAAGCAACCCTTCGCGCGCGGGCGTATAAGTGTCTGCCGCCACGCGCAGCCGGTGGCCCGCCATCACGCCCGTCCCGTCCAGATTCCAGTAGCTGTGGTTGGCAAGGTTCATCAGCGTTTCAGCATCACTGGTGGCCGTCAGTTCCAGCGTCAGGCTGGCCGGAGCCGTCACCCGGTAGGACGCAGTTATCACCCGGTTGCCGGGAAACCCCTGATCGCCACCGGCAAGCGCCAGCCGCAATGTCACGAAATCCACGCCCGCCGCAACCACATCCCAGTGCCGCACCTGTGTGCCGCGCTTGCCGCCATGCAACAGCGTCTTGCCCTCGTTTGCGGGGAAGCGGCACAGCCTGCCGCCGATCTCCGCGCGCGCTCCTCCGATCCGATTTGCCACCGGCCCTACAACCGCGCCAAAATATTCCATCGGCCCCTCATAGGCCGCCAGATCGGGTGAGCCCAGGGTCAGCGGCCAATCCGCGCCCGCCAGCCGAACATCCTGCACCACAGCGCCCCATGTCAGCACCGAAACCGTCAGACCGCCGGCCCGCAGGGTGATGTGCTGCACCGCCTGCCCGTCAGACGCCGTGCCGAAATTCGTGATATCCGCTTCCGCCACGCCAAGCCCCCACATGCCGACGCCGCATCTGTGCACAGATGCGGCGTTGCAAAGGCTTCGCGCAAAGGGCAGAGCGGGTCAACCCCGCCGCGCCTGACCGCTGCGTCAGCGTTTGGTCACGCAATCGGCAATCGTGGTTGCAAGCCCGCGCAGCAGTTCCGCATAAAGCCCGGCGCCCGGTGCCAGTGCCGATCCCTCCGGGTCCAGCGCGCCGCCGATGGTCACCCCGGTGCCATCCGCCATCTGCGCCACCAGCTTCGGGTCATGCTGCGCCTCGGGAAAGATGCACAGCGCCGATCCGCCCTCCAGCCCTGCCCGCAAGTCAACCAGCCGTTGCGCACCCGGCGAAGACGCATCGCCAAGCGCCACTGTGCCCACCACGTTCAGCCCATAGTGCCCGGTGAAGTAATTGTAGGCATCATGGAACATCACGATCGGCTTGTCCCGCACCGGGGCCAGAACGTCCGCCAACTCGGCATCCAAGGCCGCCACCTTTGCCTTGCCGGTCGCCGCATTGGCGGCGTAGGTGACCGCGTTTTCGGGGTCGATCTGCGCAAGTTGGACCGCTATCGCATCCATCCAGACGGCGGCATTCGCGGGATCCAGCCAGGCGTGGGGGTCATTGCCACCCGCGCGATGCTCATCGCCCCCGGAGTGGTTCTCGCCGGCGCTATGA
>Ga0105050_10003029_pt1 | contig 23630 bp, 24 predicted proteins | sample FRY01_FD_78088 | JGI IMG/M metagenome (GOLD analysis project Ga0105050, IMG submission 78088) | Freshwater microbial communities from Lake Fryxell liftoff mats and glacier meltwater in Antarctica - FRY-01 | ecosystem: Environmental > Aquatic > Freshwater > Ice > Glacier meltwater ...
ACGGAACGGAACGGAACGGAGTTTTGACACCCTTCTTAAGGAATGTCTGCAAGATATCAGCGTGTCACCGCACAAACGTATCTGGCCAGGTGCGCCGTGCTCAGCTGACCAAAGCGATTGATTGGAAATCAGCAGGTATTTTCGACTGGGTGGAAAAGGCCACCGCAGCAGCAGACACAACCACCTGCGACGACACGCGGGGGGGGGAGGATGGCCAGCGTTGGCGGCACCGCAGGCTATGGGTAGGCAGTGCCTTCGGCCCACACCGCCATACACGACGTGGTCCAGAACTGCCGGTTGGGCATGCAAGGCATTCCGAAGCCGTCGAGATCGGGCGGCACCATGGTCGGTTTCATTTGCGCTTTATTTTGCTGTGTAGCCACCGTCAAGCATGATGGTCTGGCCGGTGACGTAGGCAGACGCCTCGCTGGCAAGGAACACAGTCAGGCCGTTCACATCCTGCAGCGCGCCGTTGCGCCCCAGGCAGGTTTGCGCAGCGTGGCGGGCTGCCAGTTCGCTGTCGTCGAACACAGCCGCAGTGAGCGCGGTGGGGAAAAAACCCGGTCCGATCGCATTGCAGGTGATGCCGTGCGGCCCCCACTCCACAGCGATGGCTCGGGTGAGTTGCACGATGCCACCTTTGCCCGCACCGTAGGGCGCGCTGTTTGGAAATGCACGCACGCTTTGCAGGCTGGCGATGTTGATGATGCGGCCCCAGCCGCGCTGCTTCATCGCGGGCGCAAGGGCTTGGGTGAGGAAGAAGGGTGCGCTCAGGTGCAGGTGAATCTGGGTCATCCAGCTAGCGGGTGTGACCTCGCAGAATGGTTCGCGCAGGTTGACGCCCGCCGCATTTACCAGGATGTCCACCGAGCCGAGTGTCAGCACTTCGCGTGCCCCCAGCTGCGCCGCTTCGGGCGTGGCGAGGTCACACGCCACCGCCTGGGCTTCGATGCCCTGCGCACGCAACCGCTGGACTGAGGTTGCCAGCATGTCCGCTCGCCGCGCCATCAAGACAACGCGGGAACCTGCCAGCCCCAGCGCCTGCGCCATGGCCTCACCGAGGCCAGAGCTGCCGCCTGTGACCAGAGCGGTGCGTCCGCCCAAGTCGAACAAAGGAGCGATCTCATTCACAGGCCACTTCCCGCCCATGCCGTTTGCGAGAGACGAACCACGGTCAGACCTTCACCGGCTCGCCGAGCTCGAAGTTCTCACCCGGGAAGTACTTGGCCAGTCGGTCGTCTGCCGTGCGGGCGTGGGCCTCCATGCCCTCCAGCCGCGAGATTCGTGCTGTGACCAGGCCAATGGCGCAAGCGGCCTCGCGGTTCATCTTCTGCCAGGTGAAGGTCTTGAGGAACTTGTGCACCGACAAGCCACCCGAGTAGCGCGCTGCGCCCTTGGTGGGCAACACATGGTTGGTGCCGCTGGCCTTGTCGCCATAGGCCACCGTGGTTTCCTCGCCAAGAAAGAGCGAACCGTAGCAGGTCAGTGTCTTAAACCACCAGTCAAGATCGGCCGCGTGAACCTCCAGATGCTCACTGGCGTAGCGGTCAGAGATTTCCACCACCTCGTCACGGGAATCGCACAACATCACCTCACCATAGTCGCGCCAGGCCGAGCCGGCAGCGTCTCGCGCAGTGGGCGGCAGCGCTTCGATGAGCAGCGGAACCTGGCGCATGACCTCCTCGGCCAGCGTCTTGCTGGTGGTGAACAACCAGGCTGGCGATTCATGACCATGCTCAGCCTGACCCACCAGATCGCTGGCGACCATGGCTGGATCGGCGGTCTCATCGGCGATGATGCCGATCTCGGTTGGACCGGCGAACACATCGATACCGACCTTGCCGAACAGAGTGCGCTTGGCCTCAGCCACGAACTTGTTGCCTGGGCCCACAATCACATCCGCCGGCTTGCCAGTGAACAGGCCATAAGCCATGGTGGCAATGGCCTGCACGCCGCCCAGCGTCATGATGATGTCGGCACCAGCCTTGTTGAAGGCGTACATCAGGTACGGGTGCATCGGCCCACCACGAAACGGCCCAGAGCACGCAATGATGGTCTTCACACCAGCGGCCTTGGCCGTGGCCACACCCATATAGGCCGAGGCAATGTGCGCATAGCGCCCGGCCGGTGCGTAGCAACCCGCCACATTGACCGGTAGCACGCGCTGACCAGCGATGACGCCGGGGTGCAGTTCGACCTGGAATTCGGAGAGCGAGTCGCGTTGGGCGAGGGCAAATTTGTAAACCTGCTCAATCGCAAAGTCGATGTCCCTGCGGACCTGCTCAGGCACGTTCTTGGCGTTCTCCTCCAGTGCTGCGGCGGTGACAACCATTTCGCCCTCCCACTTGTCTAGCTTCTTTGCATAGGCGCAGACCGCCGCCTCACCGTTCTTCTCGATCTCAGCCAGCATTTCCGTCACCACAGCCTGGGCGGTGGCTGTCTCGGTCTCGGGTGTCTTGTCAGCTTTTTTTAAATACTTGATGGTCATGGGATTTCCAGAAAGTCAGGGTGGGTGAGACGGGGCCATCAAAGCCTCGTGCGAAAAATTATTTGTAGGCGTCCGACAGCAAGACCGTGGTCATCTCGGGGATGAAGGCAATCAGCAACGTGACTGCGAGCATCGACAGCACGAAGGGCACCGCCTGCTTGGCGATCTTCAGGATCGACTCACCCGTGAGGCCGGAGACCACGAACAGATTCAGGCCGAGTGGCGGCGTGATAAAACCGACCCCAAGGGTCGTGATCATCATGATGCAGAACTGAATTTCATTCATACCGATCGAGTCGGCCAGTGGCTTGAGCAGCGGCGCCAAGATCACGATGTTGGGCGTGGTCTCCATGACGCAGCCCGCTGCCACCAGGATCGCGATCATCATGAGAATGATGACCCAGGGCTCGGTCGAGAAACCAGTCACCAGCTGCACAAAACCCTGTGGTACGCCCATCGTGGCCAAGGCCTGCGCCAGCGGCAGCGAAAACGCAATGATGGGCAGGATGACGCCGTTGACTTTGGCCGAACTCACCAGCATCGCCGGGAAGTCGCCCAGCTTGAGTGTGCCGAGCACAAAGCCGATGATGATGGTGACGATGGCGGCCACCGCGCCAGCCTCGGTGGGCGTCAGCTTGCCGGAAAAAATGCCGTAGAAAATGATCACCGGAACAATGAAGGCGTACCAGCCGCGCTTAAGCGCCAGACCGAGGGCGCCCAACCACTCGCCAAGCGAGACAGAAGTTTTGTTCTCATAGGCATAAATGCGGTTCATCACGCTGTTGGTGATGAAGATGCCGCCGAGGATCATCAGACCTGGAATCAGCGCCGCCTGGAACAGCGTGGAGGCCGAAATGCCCAGCACCAGACCAATGATGATGTAAGCGATTGATGGCGGAATCAGGATGCCGGTGCAGGCACCTGCCGCTACCAGGGCGCAGGCGTAAGGCCGCGGGTACCCTGACTCCACGAGTCGGCTGATCGTCATGCGACCCACGGCCGCAGCACCGGCAGCATCCGAACCAGAAATGGCACTGAACATGCCACACACCAGCACGGTGGCGGACCCAAATCCGCTGCGCGACCAGGTCGTGAGCGCTTCCGCCACATCCAGGAATTTCCGGCTCAGACCGGTGCGCACCAGCACGTCGCCAGTGAGGATGAACAGCGGTATTGCCGTCAGCGCGAAGGCGTCGATGCCCTCGAACAGCGAACCACCCAGTAGCGACATCGGCAGCACGCCCGACCACAGCAACAGCGCGATCGATGTCGCGCCAATCGATGCCCAGACCGGCACGCCAACACCGATCAGGATGACAAAGATAAGCACTGGGCCGTAGAAGCTCCAGTCGAGCTCAAGGGCCCGACCACCCGAGTCAGGGAAGAGTGAATTCACGATGTGGACCTTTGTTCTGAAGCCAGGTCAGTCAAAGAGCCGCTGGCCCTCGAACACGGGACGGCCGTGGCGCAGGTCGGACAGGTCGCGACGAATCGATTGCAGCACGCGGTAAACAAGGAGGGCAAAGCCGATGGGAACCGCACTGAGAAACCAGACCAGCGGAAGACGCAGGCCGTGTGAGACCGATCCGTACTTGAAGCTCACGGCCACACTCTCCCACGACCAGTACAGCGCGACCACCGCCACCGCCAACATCACAAAGTCGCCAAACAGGTAAAGCAGCGCCTTCACGCGCGGCGAGACGAATTCGAAAATGACGTCAATCCGGATATGGGCCCGCTCGCGCACGGCAGCGGCGGCACCGATCCAGACGAGGTAGATGAACGCGTAGCGCACGATCTCCTCACCCCAGACCGACGAGTACGAAAACACTTCCCGCCGCAGCACCTCGACTGCCATCGTGATGACCAGCATGCTGTAGAAAACCAGCAATGCCCAGCGCTCCAGATTGCGGTCAAGGTTGCTCAGCCAGCGGCGGGGGGTGCTCATCGTTGCCTCTGTGCGTAGGTGCTGATGCTGGGATGTGTGACCAAGCTCACGCGTCGTGCACGAACAGGCGGCCCATGGTGTTCGCAGCTGTTTCAAGCTTGGCGAACAAGTCCTTGGAAGCCAGTTCGTTGCGGAAGTCCACCCACTCGTTGCGCTTGTAGCCGCCGGTCTTCTCCCAGTCGGCCAGCTGCGCGTTGTTGAGGTAGTGGAACTGAACGCCCGCCGTGGCCAGCTCGGCGATGGCGTAGTTGCGCGCCGATGGCACCTTGGCCAGGTTCATCTGCGCGGTGATTTCGGACGCAAACATGATGCCCTCTTGGACGTCCTTGGGCAGGCTGTTGAACCAGGCCAGGTTGCAGGAATACACCTGGCTGTCGGGCACCGCGCGGGTGAACGTGATGTGACTGAGGATGTCCTTGAAGCCAAACACATGCAGTGCGCCTGCCGCAGGGTCCAGCGCATCGGCCACGCCTTGCTTGATCGCCGACGGCGTTTCGCCCCAGGCCACCGGCGTCGGGTTTGCGCCGACCATGCGGTAGTACTGCTGCAACATCTTCGAGCCCGGCACGCGGAACTTCACACCCGACAGGTCTGCTGGTGTGATCACAGCCTTGCCACCCTTGCGGATCGCCACCACACGCGGGTCGATCACCACATAAAACAGCGGCTTGAAGCCTCTGGCTTCCACCTGGGGATGCACTTCTTTGGTCCAGGCCGCTGAGTTCACCAGGTTGACGAAGCGCTGGTTTGATCCGCAGAAGTACGGAAGATTGATCAGGTCCGTCACAGGCGCGAACGGTGCGAAATTCGAAATGGAGTGCTGGGCCGCCTGGATCGTGCCCTCTTGAACCTTCTGTGCCAGCGCGCCACCGGAGCCCAGTTGGCCGGCTGGCGCCAGACGCACGTAAACCTTGCCGCGGGTCGCGTTCTGGATGTTTTCCTTGAAGTCGCGCTGCATGATCGGGTAGCTGCGCGACGCGCCGAGCTGGTAGGCGGAGGCGATCGTCATCACATGTTTGGCCGCTTTCTCACGGTCTGACTCTTCGTTGCGGCTTTGCGCCACCGCAGCGGGCGAAAACAAGGTACCGCCAGCGGCGGCCAACGCTGCAACAGTGAAGCCGCTGGCCTGGGCCACCCGGAGAAACTGGCGGCGCTCGGCGCCCGCCTGGGTCTTGTCAGAATTCTTCTCGACGTTGAATATATTTTTCATGGCTGTCTCCTTTTGGGTGGTGAAATTGGCGGGGTGGATGCCGGCTTTGACTTGTTCAGGCACCTGAACAGTGCGGGCTCTTTTTTTGCGCAGCGGTGAGAGCATTCAGTTTTTGGGTGGTGCGCAACCCCCTTTGCTGACCTGGGTGCTGCCCTTGTCTGCCTCGGCTTTGGCCGCCTTTGCCTGTGCCTCGCGTGCCAGCGTGCCAGCAACGAACAGAATGACCGCAACCAGCAGGACCAGCATCTCGCTGACATCACCCATCCAGGGCTTGCGTGCCAGCGGTCCGCCGAACAAAACGTTCAGGAAATAGATCGCAAAGGCGAACAACGAAAGCCCGAAGGCGACATTGCCAACAGTCTGCGGTCTTGACGTGGTCACAGTGCAATCCTCATGGTTGGGTGGGCAGCGCATGCGAGACAGAGGCGCTTCGATACGCTGGCACTCAGCACTCAGCACTCAGGCAGAGCCTCGCCGCAGATTGCAAGCGCTTGCATTTAATGTGATGCGATCAACTTCACATGTCAACCGAAACTACCCTGTGTTGCCCGCAATTTAGGGAAAGTACCTAGGAATAGACCTGCAAGGGCTTGCAGTTTCAAAGGCGTTTTCGTGCGCTTGTGGCATGCTCAATGGGATGAAAAAGCGCACGACACTGGAAGATGTGGCGAAGGCCGCAGACGTATCCACCGCCACCGTTTCGCGCGTGCTCAGCAAGCCCGAGTTGGTGCGCGCCAGCACGCGCGAGCAGGTGATGGCTGCGGTGCGCCAGCTCGATTACCAGCCCGACGCCGCTGCACGAGCGCTGGCTTCCGGCCGGACGCACACTGTGGGCTGCGTCATCCCCACGCTGGACCACGCCATCTTTGCGCGCAGCACGCAAGCCATGCAAACCACGCTGGCGCGCGCCGGCTACCAGCTGCTGGTGGCCAGTCACGATTACGACCCAGCGATCGAATTCGAGGTGGTGCGGGTGCTGCAGCAGCGTGGCGTGGACGCGCTGGTGCTGGTCGGTACCGACCACGCATCCGGTCTGTGGAAGGCACTGCACGCCTGGAACAAGCCCACCCTCCTTACGTGGTCGTGCGACCCCCGTCTGCCTTCCGTCGGCTTTGACAACGAAGCTGCCGCCCAGATGGCCACCGAGCACCTGCTGTCACTTGGTCACCGGCGCATCGGCGTGATCTCAGGTCTCACCTCTCACAACGACCGCGCGCGCAGCCGGATCGAAGGCGTGCGTCAGGCCCTAAAAGTGGCGGGTCTCGAGCTGCTGCCGAACCTGTTGACCGAGCAGGTGTTCAACCTCGACGGTGGCCGAACAGGATTGCGCGCGCTGATGGCGGCACGCCATCCACCCACTGCGATTTTCTGTGGCAACGATCTGCTTGCCACCGGCGCCTTGCTCGAAGCGCAGCGCATGGGTCTGAGGGTGCCGCGCCAGCTCTCGATCTGCGGCATCGACAACCACGAGCTGTCTGAGGCGATCAACCCAGGCCTGACCACCATCCACCTGCCAACGCAGGATCTCGGCCGCATCACAGCCAACAGCGTGCTCTCGGCAATCGCGGGCAACACGATCGCCGCAAAGTCGCTGCTGCCATTCGAGCTGGTGGTGCGTGGCAGCACCGCTGCAGTGCCAAAGTAGCCAAGAAAAACGCGCTCAGCGCGCAAGCAGATCGCGCCATACGGCGCTCAGTCTTGGCGTGGCAGCTGCAATCTTCGCCGACTGCGGCTGCGGCAGCCCGTCGAGTGTGGGCACCTCGCCACCCGCCTCACGGGTCAGCAACACGCCAGCCGCCGCGTCCCAGGCGCCCATGCCGCGTTCCCAGAACAAATCGACCCGCCCTGCGGCCAGATAGGCCAGGTCCAGTGCCATGCTGCCGCTGCGTCGCGCGCCTGCCAGCGCGCCCAGCACGCGGTCCAGCTGCTCCACGTAGGTGGGCAAGAAGCCGGCGTGCGGCTTGGGAGACACGGTGACGGCCACCCCATCAAGCAGGTGCTGTATCGACCCAACTTGCAGGGGCTGTCCGTTGCAATGCGCCCCAAGACCACGCACCGCGTTGAACGGCTCGCCGCGCACCGGGGCCACCACACACAGCCCGCCAGCGGCTCACCGCTCTGTACCAATGGCAGCGACACCGCGCGGTGCGGCAGGTCGCGCAGGAGATCGATGCTGCCATCGATCGGGTCGCCCACCCCTGCGCACCAACCGCACCGCCCTCCTCGTCCAGAAAGCCATGGTCGGGGTAGGCCAGGGCAATGCGCTGTCGGATGTGTTGCTCCAACTCGGTATCAAGCGCACTGAGCCAGTCACCAGCGGCCTTCTCCTGCACCGTTGCGCCGCGCCCGGCCTGGCACACGCGATCATTGGCCTGCAGCGTCAGGGCCTCGGCAAAGCAGTGCAGTCCGACCAGCGATTCGCTCATGTTGGTGCTCTGGCCGAGCTCACGAACTCGTGAGCCCGGGTATCGATGATGGAGACGCGCCACTCTGCCGGCTGCCGGTCAAATGTGCGCGCCACGCGCACCACGCGCAGCACCGGTGAGCCCACCGGCAGCTGCAGCAGCGCGGCGCTGGCGGTGTCTGCCGCCTCGGCGCGCGCACGCTCGTCGGCCCCCACCACGGTGACGCCAAAAGCGCGTTGATAAAGCTCGTAAATAGTCCCGGGCCGCTGTTCAAACTGCTCCCGGGTCAGGCGGGGAAACAGCGCACCGTCCAGCGTTATGCGGTCGTGCACCACCGGTCGCCCTTGAAGCGAGAGCAGGTTTTCAATGCGCAGAACCCGCGCCGCGCCGCGCAGCCCGAGTGCCTGGGCTTCATCTGCGCTGGCGCGCGCAGCCTCAAACGCCAGCATTCGGATCCGAGGAAACTCGCGGGTGCCATCTCGTCCTTCGATCTTGAAGAACTGGTACATGAAGCGGTCGTTGTCCAGCTGGCCCACAAAGGTACCCCGGCCCTGCTGACGAAGCAACACATGGTCGACCACCAGCTCATCCACCGCGCGCCGCAGCGTGCCGATGGACACCTCGAAGCGCTGCGCCAACTCGGATTCGTTGGGCAAGGCCTTGCCCAACTGGAATTTTCCCGATTGAATGTCGGCGATGAGTTCGCGCTTGACCTGGCGGTAGAGAGCCGTCATAAAACACCAGACCGAGCCAAATTAAACATGGCGCGATTTTATGCAGGCTCAATGCATGGGCTTCATGCCACAGCACTTGGCAACCGCCAGACCTTTGCAGGCCGCCTGCAGCTTGGCCAGGCAGGCCTTGGGGTCTTCTCCAGCCTCCAGACACTGGGCCGCTTCGCCTTAGGCGGGGGTCACGGCGCGGTGCCGCTCAATGCCTTTCTTCAGATCCTTCTCAATGCGCTGAGCCGAAGCCGCTGCGCTAAACGCCCAGAGGCAGGGCGCCCCAAACAGCATTCACACCTTGCCATGTCATCCGCCCACCAGAAAGGCCGGCTCACCCGACGCAACAGAATGATTCGTCCCGGATCGACCATCGATCAAAAGACCACCAAACCCGTTAAGTCACCCCAGCGTCGGCCGCGCTGTGGATCGCACAAGACCGGGCCGTACACTGCGCGCCCTGGGCCGTCTGGTCCGCTGGAGACGCTTTGCCTTTCAACCACCTGCTGCTCGGGCTGGCCGTCGTGTTCGTCTGGGGCACCAATTTTGTGGTGATCCGCTGGAGTCTGGACGGTCTGCCGCCGTTCCTGCTCGCCACCCTGCGGTTTGCCTTTTCTGCCCTGCCGTGGATGCTGTTCATGCCGCGCCCACCCGTGCCCTGGAGCAGGATGGCCGCGTTTGGCATGCTGCTGGGCGTGGGCCAGTTTGCGCTGCTGTTCCTGGCCATGCGCAGCAGTATTTCGCCCGGCATGGCCTCGCTGGTTATTCAGATGCAGGTGTTTTTCACCATCGGGCTGTCGTTGCTAATCTGGCGCGAGCCGCTGCGCCTTTATCAGGCGCTGGGCCTGCTGCTGGCCGTGGGTGGGTTGGCTGTGATCGCCAGCCACCTCAACGCTTCGGTCACCGCCACAGGGGTGGCGGTCGTGCTTGTCGCCGGCTTCTTCTGGGCCTGCGCCAATCTCGTGGTGAAGTCAGTCGGGCGCGTCAACATGCTGCATTTTGTGGTCTGGAGCAGCGCCTTCGCCGTGCCGCCGCTGTTTGCTCTGTCCTGGTGGCTGGAAGGCTCGCCGTCGATGATGTTGGGTGTGGTGCAGCAAACCAGCCTTGCGGTGTGGGCGACGGTCCTTTGGCAGGCGCTAGGAAATACCCTGTTTGGCTACGGCGTGTGGAACTGGCTGCTCTCGCGCCATCCAGCCGCGCTGGTCGCGCCCATGGCGTTGCTGGTGCCGGTGTTCGGCATGAGCGCATCGGCGCTGGCGCTCGGTGAGCCACTGCCGCCCTGGAAGCTACAGGCCGCACTGTTGGTGCTGGCCGGGCTGGCGGTGATTGTTCTTTTGCCCCGTTTGCAAACCTACCGGGCTTCGCGCAAGTCAGGCTGACATGCGTGTGGGTCCAGCCGAACGATGCCCGGGTGAACCAAAGCGGGGAGGTTTCCTCCGCAGGCAGTGACCCGCTCGATGACGCAGAGCAGGTAGGGTTCTACTTCATCAAGCGCACAAATGTCTTGCGAAACTTCGCCACCTTGGGCGCCGCCACCGCCATGCAATAGCCCTGGTGCGGGTTGCGCTCGAAGAAGTCCTGGTGGTATTCCTCGGCCACAAAGTAGTTTGTCACCGGTACCAACTCGGTAACGATGGGCGAGCCAAATGCGTTGTCGGCTGTGAGCTCGTCGATCAAGGTTTGCGCGACGCTGCGTTGCTCGTCGTTGCTGAAATAAATGCCACTGCGGTACTGCGTGCCCACGTCGTTGCCCTGGCGATTGAGCGTGGTCGGATCGTGGATCACGAAGAAAATTTCCAGGATCTCGCGCGTGCTGATTTTGGCTGGATCGTAGGCGAGCTTGACCACCTCGTTGCACCCGGTGCGCCCGGTACAGACCTGCTCGTAGGTGGGCGCGGTTTCCTGGCCATTGCTGTAGCCAGATTCGACATCGGTGATGCCTTTGACCGTCACGTACACCGCTTCGGTGCACCAGAAGCAGCCGCCGCCGAGCACCAAGGTCTGCATGTTGTTGGTGTCTTGGGTCATGGTGTTCTCCTCGTTGATGAATGCTCTTACTTTATGCTGGCTGCGCCGCAGCGTGGACCACCTGCAGAAATGCCCCCAGCGCTGGGCTTTGTTGCGCGCTCGCGCTGCGGGCTGCGTGCCACAGGCATTGGGTTTCATATGGCGGGGTGTCCATATCCAGCGGGACAAACACCGCCCCTGGCACGCCGGCCGACTGTAGCGCCGCTGGCACCAGACCCACACCCAACCCCTGTGACACCACCGAAACCACGCTCAGCCAATGCCGCAGCTCGTAGCGCTGCTCAGGTGCAAAACCAACGCCTGCACACAGACCGAGGATGCGGTCATGGTAGTCGGGCGAAACAGCGCGCGTCACCATGGCAAACGGCTCGCCAGCGAGAGCCTTCAAGGCCAAGCGCCGCTTGCGCGCCAGCGGGTGCGAAGCCGGTAAGCAGGCGACAAATGGCTGGCTTGACACCAGAATCTGGCCAAACCCTGGTGGCACGCGCGTGGTGTGCACAAAGCCCAGATCGAGCCGATCGTGGTGCAGGTCGATCAGTTGGTCGCTTGAACTCATCTCGCGCAACACCAGCCGCAAGCGGGGGTTGGCCGCCGTGAACGCCTGCAGCATTTGCGGCAACCCTCGGTACAGCACCGTGCCGGCAAAGCCCACCCGCAGGCTGCCGCTCACGCCCTTTGCCACCTCGCGGGCTTCGCGCGCAGCCTGCGCCGCCTGTTCCAGCAGCAAGCGAGCTTGCGGCAAAAAAGCCATGCCAGCGGCAGTGAGTGCCACGCCGCGGCTGTTGCGGGCAAACAGCTGCGCGCCCACCGACGCTTCGAGCTGCTGCATGTTGAGTGAGAGCGGCGGCTGGGTCAGGCCCAGGCGTGAAGACGCGCGGCCGAAATGCAGCTCCTCGGCGAGCACCAAAAAATACCGCAAATGCCGAAATTCCATGAATATGTTTTTTGTATCGCTGAATACAGGATCAATATTAGACAAGTATGCCAACGCGGGAGACAATATTGCATCGATAACATTCCACCGGAGACGTCCCCCATGCTTTCCCCCATCAAAGTCAACACCAAAGCCAGCTTCAGCTGGGAAGATCCGTTTCATCTCAGCGCCCAGCTCAGCGACGACGAGCGCCAGGTGATGGACGCTGCACGCGCCTACTGCCAAGAAAAACTGCTGCCCCGCGTCACCGAGGCCTTTCGCCACGAGAAGACCGACGTCGCCATTTTTCGGGAAATGGGGGCGCTCGGCCTGCTCGGCGTAACCATCCCCGAGCGGTACGGCGGCAGCGGCCTGAATTACGTTTGTTACGGCCTGGTAGCGCGCGAGGTTGAGCGGGTTGACTCGGGTTATCGCAGCATGATGAGTGTGCAAAGTTCGCTTGTGATGGTGCCCATCAACGACTTCGGCACCGAAGAGCAAAAGCAGAAATACCTGCCCAAACTGGCCACGGGCGAATGGATCGGCTGCTTCGGCCTGACCGAACCCGACCACGGCTCCGACCCAGCCAGCATGGTCACCCGCGCCAAGAAGGTGGCCGGTGGTTACAGCTTGAGCGGCTCCAAGATGTGGATCTCCAACAGCCCGATCGCCGACGTGTTCGTGGTTTGGGCCAAGGACGATGAAGGCGCTATCCGCGGCTTCATCTTGAACAAAGGCGCCAAAGGCCTGAGCGCTCCGGCGATCCACAGCAAGGTTGGCCTGCGCGCCAGCATCACCGGCGAAATCGTGATGGACGGTGTGTTTTGCCCCGAAGAAGACGCCCTGCCGGATGTGCGCGGCCTGAAAGGTCCATTTACCTGTCTAAACAGCGCGCGATTTGGCATTGCCTGGGGCGCGCTCGGCGCAGCGGAAGATTGCTTTTTTCGCTCACGCCAGTACGTGATGGACCGTAAGCAGTTTGGCCGCCCACTCGCCGCCAACCAGCTGATCCAGAAAAAGCTGGCCGATATGTTGACCGACATCAGTCTGGGCCTGCAAGGTTGCCTGCGCCTGGGCCGCATGAAAGACGAAGGTATTGCCTCGGTGGAACTCACCAGCATCTTGAAGCGCAACAGCTGTGGCAAGGCACTCGACATCGCCCGCCTGGCGCGCGACATGATGGGTGGAAACGGCATCAGCGACGAATTTGGTGTGGCACGCCATCTGGTCAACTTGGAGGTGGTGAACACCTACGAGGGCACACACGATGTACACGCGCTGATTCTTGGCCGGGCGATCACCGGGATTGCCGCGTTCTCGAACTGATCGGGCTTCGTCCTCACCGCGACAAGGGCTGCCAAGGCAGCCCTTTTTTTGTTGGCAGGTTTCAGCAGCAAAGACGAGCCGACGCCGCTGGCTCGGCGTCTCGACAAGAATTACACGCTCAATGCAAAAGATGCCTGCAATCGGGAACCTCAGCTGCCGTTGACAATCGCTTGAACCTGCTCTTTTAGCTTGGGGCTGGCGTGGAAAGTGACCACGCGGCGCGCCTTGATGGCAACCGGTTCGCCGGTGCGCGGATTGCGGCCCGGGCGCGGCGCCTTGGTGCGAATCTGGAAGTTGCCGAATCCAGATATCTTCACATCGATTCCGTCGACCAGGCTGTCGGTCACCAGGTCGAAAAACGCATCGATCATGTCCTTGGACTCGCGCTTGTTCAAGCCGATCTGCTCAAACAACAGATCGGCCAGCTGCGCTTTGGTCAGCGTCGGGGTTGCCAGGGTTTCAACAGCGAGTTCCATGGACCTTCTTTCTTTTTTTGGTGGATCAGCTGCGCAAACGCGCCGCCACGCGCTGCTGCAAGGCATTGAGTATGGCGAGCACCGTGGCCTCGATTTGCTCTTCGGTCAGGGTCGCGTCGTTGCGGCTTAGCACCAGACGCACCGCGAGGCTTTTCTCGTCTGCCGCCAGAGCACCGCCGTCGGCTTGCTTTTTAGGCCGATAGACGTCGAACAGCACCGCGTCGCGCAGCCAGGGGCTGGCGGGGGCGCGAACCGCGTCCATCACAGCAGCATGGGTAACAGATTCTTTGACCACGATGGCCAGGTCGCGCTCCACCAGCTGGTGACGACTGACCGGCTGAAACACTGGAATCTGCCGAGCAAGAACCGCTTCCAGCGCCAGCTCAAAAACAACCGGAGCGTGGGGCAGATCGTAGGCCTGGCGCCATTTGGGGTGCAGTTCGCCAACATGGCCAACGCATTCCCCCAGAAGCCAGACCGACGCACAGCGGCCCGGGTGCATCGCCGGATGCTCGTCACGTTGGAAGTCGGCCTGTCTTGGGGCCAGCAGCGCTTGGACATCTCCTTTGGCATCGAAAAAATCGGCGCTGCGATCGCTTGCACCCCACTGCAGCGCCTTCACCGAGCCGTAAGCCAGGCCGGCCACCCGCATGGGCTGGTGGAAACCGGCCACGGTGGTGTCGCTGTCAACGACCGAGGCGTCTTTGAAAAACGCGCGACCCAGTTCGAACAAACGCACGCGCTCGGCCTTGCGGTCCAGGTTGAACTTAAGCACCCCCACCAGGCTGCCCAGCAGCGAGGAGCGCATCACGCCCATCTGGCTGGCGATTGGATTGAGCAGCTTGATCGGGTCGAGGTTGCCCGCCAGCTCCCGCTCCCAGCGCTCCTCGACAAAGCTGAAATTGATGGTTTCCTGATAACCGAGCTGGGCGAGTTGCCGGCGCACGGCAAACGGCCCGCGCTGCGCTTCGGTGCGGATCTTGGCGGTGATGGGGGCCAGCGGTGGCGTGTGCGGCAGCTGTTCGTAGCCAACAATCCGGATCACCTCCTCGATCAAGTCTTCTTCTATCTGCAGATCGAAGCGGAACGTGGGCGGCACCACGGTGACTGTGCCCTCCCCTTCCGTCACCAACAAGCCCAGGCGGCGCAGTGCGCCGGCGCACTGCGCCTGCGTGAGTTGCATGCCGATTACCTTCACCGCGCGCGCCACGCGCAGCGTCACCGGCTTGGCTTCGGGCACGGCCAGCGTCTGGTCGTCCATCGGGCCGGCCTCTCCACCGCAAATGTCCAGCACCAGCTGGGTGATGCGCTCCACGTGTTCCACCGTGGTCGATGGATCCACGCCACGCTCAAAACGGTGACCGGCATCGGTGTTGAAGTTGAAACGGCGCGAGCGCCCGGCGATCGCTTTGGGCCACCAGAACGCGGCTTCGATGAAGATGTTTCGGGTGTCGTCCGAGACAGCGGTGGCGTCGCCACCCATGATGCCGGCCAGCGACTCCACCGCCTGCTCGTCGGCAATCACGCCCACCTGCGCGTCCACCGCCACGGTGCTGCCATTGAGCAGCTTGAGCTGCTCGCCCGGCCGACCCCAGCGCACCTGCAGGCCGCCGTGGATCTTGTCGAGGTCAAAAATGTGCGAGGGGCGGCCGAGCTCGAACATCACGTAGTTCGAGATGTCAACCAGGGGCGACACGCTGCGTTGGCCGCAACGCACCAGGCGGTCCACCATCCAGGCCGGTGTTGGCACGCGCGTGTTCACGCCGCGCACCACCCGCCCACTGAAACGCCCGCAAAGATCGGGCGCCAGGACGCTTACCGCCAGCTGGTCAGCGATCTGCACCTCCACCGCAAGAGATTGGGGTTGCTGAAGCGGCGCGCCGGTCAGCGCCGACAGCTCGCGAGCAATGCCATAAACGCTCAGGCAATGCGCCAAGTTGGGCGTGAGCTTGAGCGTGAACAGCATGTCGTCCAGCGCCAGCTGCTCGCGAATGTTGCGGCCCACCACCGCATCAAGGCTCAGCTCCAGCAAACCGCCGTGGTCCTCGGAGAGTTTGAGCTCACGCGCCGAGCACAGCATGCCCTGGCTTTGCACGCCGCGCAGCTTGCCCACATGAATCGTGAACGGCTTGCCGTCCTCACCGGGCGGCAACTCGGCGCCCACCGTGGCGCAGGGCACCAAAATGCCGACGCGGGCGTTGGGCGCGCCGCACACGATGGTCAGTGGCTGGGGATGGCCCACGTCCACCTGACACACGCGCAGGCGATCGGCATCGGGATGCTGCTCGGCCGTCAGGATGCGGCCCACCACCACCCCAGAAAAAGGCGGCGCCGCAGGGGTCAGCCCTTCCACTTCCAAGCCCGCCATGGTCAGCGTGTCGGCCAGTTGTTGACTGGTCAGCAGTGGGTTGCAAAAACTGCGCAACCAGGATTCGGGAAATTGCATGGTGTCTTGTCGAGTGGGTCAGCGGAACTGCGAAAGGAAGCGAACATCGCCATCAAAAAACAGACGCAGGTCGTTCACCCCGTAACGCAGCATGGTGAGCCGGTCCGGCCCCATGCCAAAGGCAAAACCGATGAAGCGCTCAGGGTCCAGCCCCATGTTGCGCACCACGTTCGGATGTACCTGTCCCGAGCCCGCCACCTCCAGCCAGCGCCCAGCCAGAGGGCCGCCTTGGAACTGAATGTCAATTTCAGCGCTGGGCTCGGTAAATGGGAAAAAACTCGGGCGAAAACGCAGCACCAGATCGTCACTCTCAAAAAAGGAACGGCAAAAGTCAGTGAACACAAACTTGAGGTCTTTGAAGCTCACGTTCTCACCGATCCACAAGCCTTCGCACTGGTGGAACATCGGCGAATGGGTGGCATCGCTGTCTACCCGATAGGTGCGACCGGGTGCGATCACCCGAATTTCTGGCATGCCGTGGCCCGCATCCAACGCCGCCCGGTTGCGCTTCACATGCGACACCGCGTGCCGGATCTGCATCGGACTGGTGTGCGTACGCAGCAAATTGGGTGCATTCAAACTGCCGCCTTCCACGTAGAAGGTATCGTGCATGGAACGCGCCGGATGGTCTTCGGGCGTGTTCAGCGCGGTGAAGTTGAACCAGTCGGACTCGATTTCTGGACCATCGGCCACTTCAAAGCCCATGGAGCCAAAAATGGTTTCGATGCGCTCAAGGGTCAGGCTCACCGGATGCAAACCGCCTTGGCCGCGTTGGCGTCCAGGCAGTGTCACATCCAGCGCCTCTGCTTGGAGCTGAACAGCCAGCTCGGCGTTGGCCAGCGCCTGGCGGCGCTCGGTCAACGCGCCTTCGATGCCCTGCTTAGCCTGGTTGATGGCAGCGCCGCGCGACTTTTTGTCTTCCACCGGCAAACTGGCCAGGCCCTTCATCAGCTCCGTGATGCGACCCGACTTACCCAGATACTGGGCCTTGGCGTTCTCCAGATCGGCCGGGGTAATGGCTTGCGCGAATGCGGCGCGCGCGCCTTGCGCCAGGGCATCCAACTCGTTCATGGTGGGGCGTGGTGTGCGTTGAAACGAAGAAACAAGAAAAAAGGGCTGAAAGCCACGAGGAATTCCCTCAAGCTTCAACCCCTTTGAGTGACCGTCCCCAAACCGCTTGCACGGCTGGGGCGTCATGAATCAAGCGGCCAGCTTGGCTTTGACTTGTTCCACAATGCTGTTGAACGCAGCAACGTCGTTCACAGCCATGTCGGCGAGAACCTTGCGGTCGATCTCGATATTGGCTTTCTTCAGGCCGTTGGCGAACCGACTGTACGTCAGACCGCAAGCGCGTGCGCCGGCGTTGATACGCGCGATCCACAGCCGGCGGAAAACGCGCTTTTTGTTGCGACGATCACGGTAGGCGTACTGGCCCGCTTTCATCACCGCCTGTTTGGCGATGCGATAAACGTTGCCACGGCGACCGCGGAAACCCTTGGCAAGGGCGAGAACTTTTTTGTGGCGGGCGCGTGCCGTTACACCACGTTTGACGCGAGGCATGTGTGACTCCTTTGTTCGTCGTTGATCAAATGCCCATGCCGGGCAGCATCTGCGCCACGTGACCCATATTGGTCGCATGAACAGTGACTGTACCGCGCAACTGGCGCTTGGTCTTGGTGGTCTTCTTGGTCAGGATGTGACGTTTGAAGGCCTGACCGCGTTTAACGGTGCCACCAGGACGAACGCGAAATCGCTTCTTCGCGCTGCTTTTGGTCTTCATTTTGGGCATCTGCATGCTCCTTTTCATTTGTGCTCGTGAGGCGCCGCCAACAACCAGTTGGCGGACTTGTTGGCCCCGAGCCACTTTTGATGAAGCGCCTCGCGGCGCCTCGGTTCGGCCTCAAACTCGCGTCCAAGACCTCGGACCAGCAGGAGACTACCCTGCCCGTCCAATGCTATTTATCTTCAACCATCGAAGCTTTCTCAAGCAGATGGTGTACTGCCCTCGGGCGCTGGCTTGGGTGTTGCGCTACCCGCTTTCTTGCGCCCAGGCGCAATCATCATGATCATCTGACGTCCTTCCAGCTTCGGAAACTGTTCAACGATGATGATGTCGGCCAACTCGTCGCGAATGCGGTTGAGCAATGCCAAACCAAGATCTTGGTGTGTGATCTCGCGACCGCGAAACCGCAGTGTGATCTTGCACTTGTCACCGTCATCGAGAAATCGCCGAATGTTGCGCATTTTGATGTTGTAGTCACCGTCGTCGGTGCCTGGACGGAACTTGACTTCCTTGATCTCGATGACTGTCTGCTTGGCCTTGGCCTCAGCCGCACGCTTTTGCTCTTGGTACTTAAATTTGCCATAGTCCATCAAGCGACACACAGGTGGCACAGCAGTGGCCGCAATTTCGACCAGATCCACGTCCAGCTCGCCGGCCATGCGCAGCGCTTCGGTCAAACTGACAATACCGAGAGGCTCATTCTCGGGACCATTGAGGCGAACCTCAGGGGCCATGATTTCTCGGTTCAGTCTGTGTGCGCGCTCTTCGCGTTGGCGGCGGTCACGAAAGTTGGTAGCTATGGTGTGTTCCTTGATGTGGGCCAATTAAACAAAAAGACTTTGAGACAAAAAACCCAAAGTCGAACGCAATCGTGCCTCGCGCCGCAGCCGCAAGAGCATCAACCGAACCGTTTGGAAAATCAAACTTTGGATGAAATGTCTGCCGCAATCAACTGGGAAAAGTTTTCAAGCGCCATGACACCGAGGTCTTTGTTGCCCCGAGCCCGCACAGCCACGGCACCGGCCGCCTTCTCTTTGTCGCCCACGACAAGGATAAAAGGCGGCTTTTGCAACGTGTGCTCTCTTATTTTATACGTTATTTTTTCGTTGCGAAGATCGGTTCCCACCCTAAGCCCTTGATTTTGCAGCGTTCTGACAATTTCACGACAGTATTCTGACTGTGCATCGGTAATATTGAGTACCACTACCTGCACTGGGGACAGCCATACAGGCAAAGCGCCTGCGTGCTGCTCGATCAGGATACCGATGAAACGCTCAAGACTGCCCACGATCGCACGGTGAAGCATGACGGGGTAATGGCGCGCACCGTCCTCCCCCACATATTGCGCGTCCAGCCGCTCGGGCATAGAGAAGTCCACCTGCATCGTGCCGCACTGCCACTGGCGACCGATGGAGTCTTTCAACGTGTACTCGATCTTCGGGCCGTAAAAGGCACCGTCGCCTGGCGATATTTCAAATTCGCAACCCGATCGGCGCAGACTTTCCATGAGCGCATGCTCGGCCTTGTCCCAGCTCTCGTCGCTGCCAATGCGGGCATCCGGGCGCGTCGCCACCTTGTAAATGATGTCGGTGAAGCCGAAGTCTTGGTAGACCTTTTGCAGTAGCGTGGTGTAGGCCACGCACTCGGGCAAAACCATCTCTTCGGTACAGAAAATATGGCCGTCGTCCTGCGTGAAGGCCCGCACCCGCATGATGCCGTGCAGGCCGCCACTGGGCTCGTTGCGGTGGCATTGGCCGAATTCGCCGTAGCGCAATGGGAGATCGCGGTAGCTCTTGATGCCCTGCTTAAAGATCAGGAGGTGACCCGGGCAGTTCATCGGCTTTAAGGCGTAGTCGCGCTTTTCACTCTCGGTGGTAAACATGTTGTCACGGTACTTGTCCCAATGGCCGGTCTTCTCCCACAGTGAGCGGTCGATGATTTGCGGCCCCTTGACTTCCTGGTAGCCGTTGTCGCGGTAGACGCGGCGCATGTGCTGCTCCACCTCTTGCCACAGCGCCCAGCCTTTGGGGTGCCAAAACACCGTACCGGGCGAATGCTCGTCTATGTGAAAGAAATCGAGTTCGCGGCCGAGCTTGCGGTGATCGCGTTTTTCCGCTTCCTCCAGCATCGTCAGGTGTTGCTGCAAAGCCTCCTTGCTGGCGAACGCAACACCGTAGATGCGCTGCAGCATCTCGTTGCGGTGGTCGCCACGCCAGTAGGCACCGGCTAACTTCATGAGTTTGAAGTGCCTGAGTTTGCCGGTGCTGGGCACATGCGGGCCACGGCACAGGTCTTCAAAATTGCCTTCCCGGTACAGGCTGACATCTTCGTTGCTCGGGATGCTGGCAATGATTTCGGCCTTGTAATGCTCGCCCATGCCTTTGAAGTACGCCACTGCCTCGTCGCGCGGCAGCACGCGCCGCGCTACCGGTTCGTCTTTTGCCGCTAGCTCGGTCATGCGCTGCTCGATCGCCACCAAATCTTCCGGTGTAAAAGGGCGCTTGTAGGCGAAGTCGTAGAAAAAACCGTGTTCGATCACCGGACCGATGGTGACCTGAGCTTCGGGGAACAGCTCTTTCACCGCGTAGGCCAGCAGGTGGGCGGTGGAGTGACGGATCACCTCCAAACCGTCTGCGTCTTTGGCGGTGACGATGGACAGCCGCGTATCCGCCGTAATTCGGTAGCTGGTGTCGACCACCCGGTCACCGATCTTGCCCGCGAGCGCGGCCTTGGCCAGACCCGAACCGATGGACGCGGCAACTTCAGCCACGGTGACTGGGCCGGAAAATTCGCGCTGGGAACCGTCGGGAAGCGTGATGTGCAACATGAGAAGTCCAGAAAACAAAAAAGCGCGGCAGGGGCCGCGCTGGTGGGATGAGATCAAAAGGAAATCGGGCAGGCGCGAGCTGCAGGCCTTAGCAGGCCAGAAGAAGTTTCTTCTGAGTTCGCGGTGTCATAACCAGATTCCCTTTCTTGCTCTTGTTGTGTTGTCGAAACACCTCGAATTTTCCCACATTCCCGCCAGGTTAAGCATGCCCCAACCCAGAGCGCTGCCGAAACCGCCTTTGCCGGACCGCCAGCGCCGACCCGTGAAAGGGGTGACGCCGCAGGCGGTGCGGGGAGTTGGTCAATCTCTCAATGAAACTGCTCTTCCTCGGTTGAGCCGGTCAGCGCCTTCACACTGGACGAGCCGCCCTGGATTACGGTGGTCACGTCGTCAAAATACCCCGCGCCCACCTCTTGTTGGTGCGACACAAAGGTATAGCCTTTCTCGCGCGCAGCAAATTCCTGCTCCTGCACCATTTCGGTGTAGTGCTTCATGCCTTCGCCCTGGGCGTATGCATGGGCAAACTGGAAGGTGTTGAACCAGTTGATGTGGATGCCAGCCAGTGTGATGAACTGAAACTTGTAACCCAGCGCCGACAGGTCTTCCTGGAATGACGCAATCTGCTTGTCGTTGAGGTTCTTTTTCCAGTTGAACGACGGCGAGCAGTTGTAGCTCAGCAACTTGCCCGGGCAAGCGGCATGCACAGCCTGCGCGAATTCGCGGGCAAAGCCGATGTCGGGTACGCCGGTTTCGCACCACACCAGATCGGCATAGGGCGCGTAGGCCACGCCGCGGCTGATGGCTTGCTCCAGGCCGTTTTTCACGCGGTAGAAGCCTTCAGGTGTGCGCTCGCCGGTCAAGAATGGCTTGTCGTTGTCGTCGTGGTCGCTGGTGATCAGGTTGGCGGCTTCGGCGTCGGTGCGGGCCAGCACGATGGTGGACACCCCCATCACGTCGGCAGCAAAGCGCGCAGAGATCAGCTTCTCGCATGCCTCACGTGTGGGCACAAGCACTTTGCCACCCATGTGGCCGCATTTCTTCACTGCTGCGAGCTGGTCTTCGAAGTGCACACCAGCGGCACCGGCGGCAATCATGTTTTTCATCAGCTCGAAGGCGTTCAACACCCCGCCGAAGCCGGCTTCGGCATCGGCCACGATGGGCAAGAAGTAATCGATGAATTCCTGGCTGCCTGGCTCGACACCGCGACCCCACTGAATTTCGTCGGCGCGCTTGAAGGTGTTGTTGATGCGGCGAACCATGGTCGGTACCGAGTCGTACGCGTAAAGCGACTGGTCGGGGTACATGGTTTCTGACGAGTTGCCGTCGGCGGCGACTTGCCAGCCTGACAGGTACACGGCTTCCAGCCCGGCCTTGGCCTGCTGCATGGCCTGGCCGGCGGTGATTGCGCCAAACGCGTTCACATAGCCTTTCTTGGACGCGCCGTTGATCTTGTGCCACAGCTTTTCAGCACCGCGCTTGGCCAGCGTCTGCTCGATCTGCATGCTGCCGCGCAGGCGCACCACGTCGGCGGCACTGTAGCCACGCTTCACGCCCTTCCAGCGCGGGTTGCTGGCCCAGTCTTTTTCAAGAGCATCTATCTGTTGCTGGCGGCTGAGTTGTTGGTTGGCGGATTGGGGCATGAAAGCGACTCCTGAGTTTGATGAGAAGAAAGGCGGCCCCAAGACAAAAGCTGGAAACCGATGTCCTTACTGTAAGTCTTATATAAGACTAAAATCAAATCTTATGTCTTATATAAGACAATTATTTAATCTAAAAAAATCAATGACTTGCCACTGTTATTTCTCCATATGAAAAAATATTTATCACATTGAGAAATTTCGTAACGCTGCCACATTGTTTATTTCATATAGTGATAATTAAAAGCTCATGGCGAAAAATTGCGTCCAAAACGTGAGGCGCCTGCACCGCTACCGCCTTCGGGCATCATTCGCCTCCATGCAGTTCCCGCCAGAGCAACCACCATCCGTGCCGCAACCTGGGTGGTGGCACTTCGCATCGCTGGGCCTGAGCATGGCGCTGGTGGGAAGCTACGTCGCCCTGTCCAAGCCGCTGGTGCTGGTGTTTCCTGTGTTCTTGCTGGCATGGCTTCGGTTTGGCATCGGCGGGCTGGCGATGTGGCGCTGGCTGAAGAAGCCCGCAGACGAGGCGCCTTTGTCGACACACACACGCCGTCTGTTGTTTCTGGAATCACTCCTGGGCAACTTTCTGTTCTCGATCTTCATGCTGTACGGCGTGAGCATGACCACCGCAGTGGGCGCGGGCGTGGTGATGTCGTCGATCCCAGCGGTGGTGGCGCTGCTGAGCTGGCTGTTTTTGCGTGAGCGCATCGGCTGGCGCAGTCTGGCGGGCATCGCCTGCGCGGCAATCGGGATCACCCTCTTCTCGTTGCAAAAAGTGGACTCGGCCAACGTCTTGGCCAGCGCGGCCGCCGAGCCCTGGGGCGTGAGCCGCGCGTTGCTGGGCAACCTGCTGGTATTCGCAGCAGTGGTGTGCGAGGCATCCTATGTGGTGATCGGCAAGCGGCTCACTGACGGGCTTGGCCCCAAGCGCATTTCGGCCATCATCAATCTCTGGGGTTTGGCGCTGGTGACGCCCATGGGCCTGTGGGCGGCGTTGCAGTTTGACTTTGGCGCCGTTTCAATGCCGATCTGGGGACTGCTGGTGTTCTATGCGCTGGCGGCCAGCATGTGGACCGTGTGGCTGTGGATGACGGGCTTAAAGCGCGTACCGGCCTCTCAAGCCGGCGTGTTTACCGTGATGCTGCCGATCAGCGCGGCGGCGATTGGTGTGATCTTCATGGGGGAGCGGCTCACCGGTCTGCAGATGCTGGCGTTTGCCATTGCGATGTTCGGATTGGTGCTGGCCACGCTGCCTGCTCGGCGGCTGCAACCGCTGGCGAACCCCTGATTAAACAGACCACAGCCCATTGGGGTTGGTGCCGATGAGATATTGACCCACCCCCCTCCCCCCACCCCCCCCCCCCCCACCCCCCCTGTATCCTGTGTCCGCTCAACAAAAAAACAGAAAAGGCAGAAAA
>Ga0105050_10003030_pt1 | contig 23630 bp, 16 predicted proteins | sample FRY01_FD_78088 | JGI IMG/M metagenome (GOLD analysis project Ga0105050, IMG submission 78088) | Freshwater microbial communities from Lake Fryxell liftoff mats and glacier meltwater in Antarctica - FRY-01 | ecosystem: Environmental > Aquatic > Freshwater > Ice > Glacier meltwater ...
AGATCGCCCCGACACTGCTGCTGTAGCTGTTGGTGGTGAAGCCGCCGTCGGGTCGATCCTCGCGGGTTAGACGGCTGCGGATGTCGTAGGTGAACCAGGTGCAATTCGGGCCGGCCGCCGTGCAATCCGGCATCGTCTGGCTCGAAAAGTACGGGCGCGAGACAAACTTCACCCGGCCGCGGGTGTCATACACCGTACGCACCATGCGCATGCCATCGAGCCACTCCAACGCCTCGACTTCTTCAAGTACCGTGCGCCCGAGCACGTCGACATAACGCGCCGAATCCGGCGCCACCTGCGTGCCGGCATTGCTCACGCTGGTGCTGATCTTCATGGCCGGCTGGGCACCCGACACCCCGAAACAGCTCACAACGTCACAGCGTTCGTAGGTGACGTCCGTGATGGCGCCATCCAGAGCCACCGTGCGCTCGACGCGTCCGAACTCATCGTATTGGGTATCCCGTTGATTGCTGTCGGGATCGGTGACCGTCGTGGGGACACCCAATCGCGCGTCCCAGTTCAGGCTGGTCAGCTGGCTCAACGCATTGTTTACAGACGGCGGATAACGATCATCCACATACGCCGACCCAAAGGTCGTGGTTCGCGCAGAGAAGCCGGCCCCGGATACCGTCTGGGTGGTCAGGTTGTTGCCCGTGAACGAGCGCGAGACCGTCACATTCAGGCCCGCGGCACCGGCTCGCAAGGTACTGCTCGACAGGATCGCGGTGTTGGTGAAGTACGCAAAGGTATCCGTTACCGTCTTCGCGCTTTCACCCGCCGTGGTTTCGGTATTGATGCGGGTGGTGGGCAATTGTTTGAGCCAGGGAGACGTGCTGTTCGACAGGTAGATCGTGTTGGACGACGTCTGCTGGATGTCGGTGATCGTCCGATCCGGCACATCCCCCCAGAAGGTCGGGGTAAAGCCCGGATTTGAAATCGTGTTGCCCGTCCAGGTTCGAGCCCAGATCTGTGTTGGGTGCTCATACGGCGCACTAGAGGTCAGACAATTTCCACCGCCATCCAGGTTGTCAAAGCAGTAGATGATCTGCTGTTCGCTGCCACCGACCACGGTCGATCCTTCAAATTGCCAGCTCGTCACGCGAATGGGCAGCGGCAACAGCACACTAATCAGCCCGGCGGTAATGGATTTCAGTTCGTAGGCGATTTCCCGACGCTCCAGTTCAGTCCCCGAGCCAAACGAACCCGTGAACACACGGATGTGGCTGGGCGCACCCTTGAAGAAGCCATCCAGGCGATGCTGGGTATAGGCATGGACGCCGGACTGCTCGTCCTTCACCCGCGTTTCATAAAAGCCGAGGTAACCACGGTTCAAGCTGTCCTGATAGGCGTAGGATTTGTAGGCATAGGTCCAGCGGTTGGTCGCACCGGTGTTGATGCCATCGGATTTGCGCATCTCGTTGACCGCGGCGATGGGTTGCGCGGCGACGGTCGACGGCGGTGCCGGCAGCGTTCCAAAGGGGATCTCACCGTAGGTGAGCGGATTCGAAGCGGTGGTGATCGCCGAGTAGAAGTACTCGGTTCTGGCCCCCAGTCCGTCCTGCACGGAAGACACCGCGATGGGGAAGTTGGTGGTGCCTCCGGTTACGGCTGACCAGCCGATCACCAGCGGCTTCAGACACGCAGGGCCTGAACCGGAGACGCCATAACCGCATTCCTGGATGCGCTCCAGCTGCATCCTGCCAGAGACCAGATTGCTGTCCAGACGATACTCGCGCACGTTGGTGCCGTTCATCTTCACGCGCACGGTATGCAACACAGACGGCCGTTTGACGAAACTGAATCCGCTACCCAAAGAGAAGTAGGCCGACACCGTATCGCTGCGCGCGCCGTACTTGAATTCTACTGTGGCGCCAGAATACGCGATGACCTTCGGTTGGATGAGTGCGTGTGCATCATCGATTTCATAGTCAACCGTGTAAGCATCGCCTAACGGATTGGTTACCTGCCGTTCGGCCCACACCACCGTCGGGCTCACTTGTGTCCAGACATAGATGCTGGTCATCTGGCCACTACCCTTCACCTTGCTGGTGGCGGTGTCGCCGTACCGCGCGACTCGACCATCGGCATACCGGGCTTCGAACCAGTCACCTGCCATCTTGGTGACCTGCACATGCGACTGGATCTCAGTGCGATACACGGAGCCGTCCGCGCCATACACCCCAGAAAACAACTTGAGTAATTGTCCATCCAGGCAGTAAGTATCGGTGCTCGACAGTGTCGGTGCGCCACTGCCGGTAAGCCCCAACCGACAGCGATGGACACGCGACAAACCTTGCAGTCGCCAGCCAAAGCCCAGGTCGTCATCAAGGAAATTGACTTCGCTGATATCCGTACCTCGCGCACTGTCGTACACAAGCGATAACGCGGGTGCGAGGTCATTGACGCCGACTGGAGTGCGTAGCGGCACAGCCACCTGAGATGAACCTCGTTTCGAGGTGCCCGCGATGTAAGCGATCGTACCGGCTTCCGGGGTGCTGGTATCGATCGTCGGCTCGGCGTCCCGGTCCACGGTGACGGTCTTGATGGAGGCGCTGTCATAGATACAGGACCAGCCGGGCCCATAGGGTGGTGGGATGTTCATGCATTGAGCGAGCTGGAAATTATACGAACCCGATGGCAGGCTCGAGAAGGCAAAGGATGTGGTGGGTGGAGCCGCATAACGCCAGCTGGCATCTTTCAGGCGCAACTCGTAGCCCGCGGGCCAGGTCAACGTGAAGCTGCCGGTGGTGCTTGTGGCAGGCCCAGATATCGTGGCAGCACGAGCACCTGTAGCGAGCAGCAATACGGCACAAATCGCGAGAAACAGCACCCTCTGAATGGCGTATTTCATTTCCACCGCCCCGTGTTGGTGGTATCCAGAGGCGCTCTGGCCACCATGTGGCACGGCGCTCCGGCATTGCGCGCCTTGCCGAGGACGGCAGCCTCTACGCAACTGATGCTGTTGTCGGCTTTGTCGGCGGGATAGAGCGCCTGCAGTTTTGATCGCGCGTCTGCGCACTTCTCGTAATCGGGGCCCAGGAGTCGCCTTGATTCGCTGCTTAAACACCCGGCATACGCATCGGTCGCCGCCGAGAGTGACAAGGCGTACTCCGCTTCTCGGGCTTCCCGAACGACCTTGGCGGCAGGCTCTTCAACCTTTGCAACCACGGCCGGTTCAGCAACGATCGTGGGATCTTCGGGTGTCTGCTGCAGGGGCTGACCTTGTTCATCCACCGGAATGAACAGCCGCTCGGCGGTGACAGGAGTGGTCAGCAGACAGAGCAGAACGATGACAACTGAACGCATGGAAACTCCTTCGCACAAGCCGTATCAAAGACGTCAATAGGTCGATGCCGATTGAGATCATTTGGGTTGGCCGATACCACTCAGCGCGCGGCCGCGCCCAACATCAATAAGTGCAGGACGACTAGGTAGGGGGGCGACCCGCAGGTCGAAGGGGGACAGGGAAAAAGAATGAATCGAAAAACCTTGATTCAGGTTCCTCAAACAAAACAACTACCAGACACGCCCCGAATCTGGGCATGACACCACTCCAATGGCATCTGAACGTCATCAAAAAATACGCCATGTCGGCTGTCACCGTCAAGCAGCACGTCAAACGAAACCCTGCCTTTTTCAAGGCATCTTTCGTTTTTTCGCAACGTGATATCAGCCTGATATCAGACGGCCGTCGAGAATTTTCGACTTGGTCACAAGGTCGCGCCCTTGACCGTTTTTCGATAGTACGTACAGTGGAGATGGGATGTGGCTCTGAGGTGTCTGTGGATTGGGTGATCTCGCGACTCAGCCCCCGGACGCCTCCGGGAGTAACCAGGAGTCACACCCATGCCTCACGTTCTTTGTACCCCGGATGACTGCCACAACCGCCGACCTGCTCGCTCTGTTCATGTCCTCCTCGATGCCCGAGTCAGTCGCCGTCGCGACACTCAACAAGATTCTGGCGCAAACACCCAAGAACAAGCCACAACGCCAACTGCACGCCGCCATCGAACTCGCCAGAAGGCAGATGTTGGCCACATTGATGGATAGTCCAGCGATCACGTCATCCAACATGACGTTGGAGTACATGCAAATGCACTTCCTTGGTACTTTTTGGCGACCGTAGTGATCGTCACCAGGGTGGCGGCCCCCGGTATTGAGCTTCACTGAGCAGATAGCACCGCGAACCGCTCATCCGTGCTTGAACAGGCACCCTGCACGCCTGTTTTTGCTGTTAGCCGGTCTGATCAGTGCGTTATGGGGTTTGTCAGACCGTGTGTTCCGCCGTGTCTGCCACTGTAGCGGTCTCCTGGAATTGCAACCGATGCAGGGTTGCGTACAGTCCCTGGGCATCCAGCAACTGTGCATGGGTGCCAATTTCGCGAACCAGCCCGTCTTCGAGTACCAGGATCCGACTGGCTTCCTGGATCGTCTGCAGACGATGGGCGATCAGAATCGATGTGCGACCGCTGGTCAGTTTGCGTAGTGCATCCTGGATGAGCAACTCGGTCTGCGTATCGATGCTGGCGGTGGCCTCATCGAGAATCAGGATTTCCGGGTCTGCCGCCAGTACCCGGGCGAAAGCCAGCAGCTGGCGTTGTCCCTGCGACAGATTCTGTCCGCGTTCCGAGAGCTCGGTGTCGTAACCCTGTGGCAGGGCAGTGATGAACCCGTGGGCGTTCACCGTTTTTGCTGCCTGTTCGGCACGTTCACGGGTGATCGACGGATCACCCAGTGCAATGTTGTCGTAGATGCTGCCGGAGAAAATATGAAAGTCCTGCAAGACGACACCAATGCGGCGCCGCAAGTCACGGGTATGAATCCGGTTCAGATCGATACCATCAAGAAAAATGAGCCCATCATCGAAGTCATAGAACCGAGACAGCAGGCGTATCAACGTGCTCTTGCCGGACCCGGTGGGGCCAACGATCGCGAGTTTTTCTCCCGGTGCAATGCTGACGGATACCCCTTTCAATACAGGGGTATCCAGGTAACTGAAGTGCACATTGCGAAAGTCGATGGCACCTCGCAGGCGATCTGGCAGCACTACGGGCTCTGCCGGCTCATGGATTTTTTCATCCCAGTCCAGTGCCTGGAATATGCGTTCGCCGCTGGCCATGGCGCGGAACAGGATGTTGGTCTGTTCACCGAGCACGACAATGGGATTGAACAGCATTCCGATGAACTGGGTGAACAGAACCATCTCGCCAAGCGTCATCTGCTCCTGGATGGCTTGTCCACCGCCGTACCAGATGACAACCCCGATGGCGACGTGCGCCATGCTGTCGGTGAACGCGCCATACAGCGTTTCGAGCCGGGCCGATCGTAGTTCGTGATCGCGGTTCTCGCGGTTGATTCCATCGTAGCGCTCGAGGTTGTATGACTCACGTACGGAAAGCTGTACGACCTGCAGTCCGGCGAGGTTTTCGTGCATGTTCTGATTCAGGGCGGACAGCGTCATTCGCACCATGCGAAACAGCTGGCTCGTGGCACGCCTGAACAGCCAGGTGATACTACCCATGACTGGCAGCACGATCAGGAGCATGAGCGTCAGTTCGACACTCATGGCCAGCATCACCGTCAGCGCTACAAAAAACGGCACAAATTCGCCGACCAGAGTGCCAACCCCGCGCAATAACTCATACAGGGCTTCAACGTCGTTGGTCACTCTCGTCATGACCCGGCCGACGGCAACCCGGTCGTAGAAGGAGAATGGCCTGGTTTCCAGATGCGCAAACAGGTCGCGCCGCAGATCACGCAACCCGTTGATGACCGAGGAGATGAGCGTCATGCGGTGCCAGTGGCCGGTCAGCGCCCAACCTGCCTGCAGCAGGCCATACAAAATGCATGCTGCGCCTAAACCGGGCAACCCCGTGAGGTCACTAATCCAGGCTGTCAGTTCATTCATCCCGAAATCAGGGCGTTCACTGGCCTGGCCCCGGAGCAGTCCGTCGATCACCACGAGTGAAATGATGATCGGCATCAATACCTGCATCGCGGACATGATGAGGATGAGCACCGCACTGATGGCGAAGGTCAGGCGATACGGTTTCATCCAGCGCATCAGTCTGCGGAGAAGTTGCAGGTTCAGCGCAGCGCCAGTGAGCTCTGCGTCAAACATCGCGTAGTCACGCTTTGGTTCACTGTCCGGTGGACGATTGGCGGTGTTCATGCAGTGGCCATGCCGGCAAAGTCCTCGGCATCAGCGCCTTCACGCTGGATGCGCTCCAGTTCGGCATACCAGCCGCCGGCACTGAGCAGCTCGACATGACTGCCGATTTCGGTAATGCGGCCGTTGTCCAGCACCACAATCCGGTCGGCATGTCGTGCCGTTGATACCCGATGAGAAACCAGCAGTGTGGTTTGCCCGGCGCGCAGGCGTCGCAGTGCGGCCAGGATGTGTTCTTCGGTTTCGGTATCGACGCTGGAGAAACAGTCATCCAGCAGCAGCACCGGGCTGTGACGAATGAGTCCACGGGCCAGTGTCGCACGTTGTTTCTGTCCTCCCGAGAGTGTGACACCTCGTTCACCAACCAGTGTATCCAGGCCGTCAGGAAAGCTCTCGATGGTGTGCTTGAGCGCGGCAGACTCGGCCGCGGACCAGATTTTTTCCTCGGTTCGCGATGGATCGTCGTAGGTGATGTTGACACGCAGTGACTCACCGAACAGGAATGGGTCCTGTGGCACGAGTGCAATCTGTGATCTCAGGGCCGTCAGCGGCCAGGTGTGGATCTCCCGGTCATCGATATGCACCGATCCGATCGGTGGATCGAGCAGCCGCGTCAGTGTGCGCAGCAGCGTCGTCTTGCCGCTGCCGACCTTGCCCATGATGGCGATGGTTTCTCCGGCGCGGATGTCCAGATCGATCCCGTTCAGTATCCAGGGGCGATCGCCGGAATAGCGAAACCGAAGGTCACGCAGGCTGATGTCACCGCGCATATCAGGGCTCAGGTCTGCGTGAGCGACGTCGTTGATCTCGGGTTCGATGTCCAGGACCTCGGTGAGCCGGTGGATGGCAACACCCGCCCGCTGGAACAGATTGACGATGAAACCGGCAACCCGGAATGGTTGTACGATCATGCTGACGTACATGAAAAACGCGACAAACTCGCCAACGGACATCTCGCCCTGAAGGACGAGGTTGCCACCGTAACCCAGTATGATGAGTGTGCAGACTGCAGCCATGGTCGGCATCCACGAGGTCATCAGCGAGTTGACCCGTGCCTGCTCGTAAAACGCATCGGCGTAACGCTGATTGGTCCCGGAAAAACGGTCGATTTCGTTGGCTTCCTGCGCCATGGCCTGGATGGTCCGGATGCCGGACAGATTTTCCTGGACGTGGGTGCCCAGGTCGGAGAGGCGTTCCTGCACCGCTTCGGAGCTCACCCCCATAGAGCGGGCTGAGCGTTGTGCATAGAGGAATACAAAAGGCAGCGGTGGAATCAGCAGCATCGTCAGTTCAGGTGAGAGCCAGAGCATGAAGCCAAAGCCAATGACCGTTGCGTAGATCATGATGACAAACAGGATCGTCCCCATGGCGATGAAACGCTGGATGAGGCTGATGTCGGCGACAGCCCGCGTCATCATGTCGCCAATGGTGTGCTGGTTGAAGAAGCAGATGCCCTGGCGTTGCAGCCCCGCATAAAGGGCGCGGCGAAGGTCATAGGCGACGTACAAACCGACCTTGCGCACGGAATAGCGCGCATAGGTAACCACGGAGTAGCGCAGCAGCACGGAGACAAAAATCCCGATCACGGGCAGTCGAAGATCGTGGTTGTTGTCCGCCAGACGATCAATGCCGATGGCTAGAAACAAGGGGACCAACGCCTCGAGGAGTCGGGACACACCAAAGGCGACAATGCCGCCGGACAAGCGCCAACGGTAGGGTCGCACAAACGGCCCGATGCGGGACAGTCTGCGCAGGACACTCATGGAGCATTGCTACTGATGTAGATGGACACTAGAAGCTGGCACTGTGCGGGACACGCGGAAACGGAATCACGTCGCGTATGTTCTCCATGCCGGTCACATAGAGGACGAGTCGCTCCAGACCCAGCCCGAACCCTGCGTGGGGCACAGTGCCGTAACGCCGCAGATCCCTGTACCACCAGAGGTTGTCCTTGAGTCCCTTCTCGGTCAACCTGGCATCCAGCAGGTCCAGGCGCTCTTCACGCTGGCTGCCACCGATGATCTCGCCGACTCCGGGGACCAGTACATCCATGGCTGCGACGGTCCTGCCATCATCGTTCTGGCGCATGTAAAACGCCTTGATGTCCTTTGGATAGTTCACGATCACGACAGGTCCTCCAACGTGTTTTTCACACAGATAGCGTTCGTGTTCGGATTGCAGGTCGAGGCCCCACTGCACCGGAAACTCGAATTCGGTCCCGCTCTTCTGAAGGATATTGATGGCCGTTCCGTAGTCGATGCGCTCAAACCCGGAGTTGACCACATGCTCCAGTCTCGAGATTACGGTCTTGTCGATCTGCTCGTTGAAAAATGCCAGATCCTCGGCTCGCTCCTCGAGCAGCCGACGAATGATGTATTTGAGGAAATCCTCCGCCAGCAGCGCGTTGGCATTGAGGTCGTTGAATGCAACCTCCGGTTCGATCATCCAGAACTCGGCAAGATGTCGCGTGGTGTTGGAATTTTCCGCTCGAAAGGTGGGCCCGAAGGTATAGACCTTCGACAGTGCACAACAGAAGGTCTCGACGTTCAGTTGCCCAGACACCGTGAGAAAGGTTTCCGCGCCAAAAAAATCGCCACTGAAGTCAGTCTGGCCGCGTGCGATCGAATCCAGCGTCGAAACACGAAAGAGTTCACCCGCACCTTCGCAGTCGCTGGCAGTGATGATCGGCGTATTGACCCACAGGAACTGGTTGGCGTTGAAGTAGTCGTGCACGGCCTTCGAAATTGCATTGCGAACGCGGGCGATCGCTCCAAACGTATTGGTACGAGGTCGCAGGGGAGCAACGGAACGCAGGTATTCAAACGTGTGCCGCTTTTTGGCGATGGGATAGGTTTCCGGATCGTCTACCCAACCGAGCACGGTGATGGTAGTGGCTTGAATTTCCCGTTCCTGGCCGCTACCACTGGACGCCACCAGTTTTCCCTGGACGCTCACCGAACAGCCGGTACCAAGCCTCTCGATATCGGTTGCATAGTTGGGAAGCTGACTGTCTGCAACCACCTGGATCGGCGCAAAACAGGAGCCATCATAGACGTGCACAAAGGAAAAGCCGCCTTTCGAGGTCCGTTTGCTGCGCACCCAGCCCCCAATGGTGATCTCAGAGTCGAGTGGCAGTGAACGCAGTGCAAAAATGCTCGATGTCATGTCCGGGTGGGTGCGTCGAAGGATGCAGCATGATAATGCAATCGACCAGCAGTTGTGGGGGTGGTCTGTGGGGGCGGTCTTTGACCGCGAAGGACATGCGGGGCCAATCAGGTTCGCGATCAGGATCTACGGACTCGAATCCATCTTGAACGGCAGCATGGTTTCAACGTGAGCGATGTCCTCGGCAACCTGGACACGCTCGCGTTCCAGGTAGTTGGCGACCGCGTCCCGGAAACCCTGATGGGCAATCCAGTGCGCACTGTAGGTGGCCTCGGGTTGATAACCTCGCGCGATCTTGTGTTGCCCCTGTGCGCCTGCTTCAACACGCTGCAGGCCACGCGCGATGGCAAAATCGATGGCCTGGTAGTAACACGTTTCGAAGTGCAGGAAAGGGTGGTACTCCGTACAACCCCAGTTACGGCCATAGAGCGTGTCATTGCCGATGAAGTTGAGCGCGCCGCCGATGTATCGACCTTCTCGTTTGCACAGGATCAGCAGTGTGTGCGCAGCCAGATGCCTGTTGATCTCGCTGAAAAAGCGGCGTGTGAGATACGGGCTGCCCCATTTACGCGAACCGGTGTCCGTGTAGAACGCGTAGAACGCGTCCCAATGAGCTTCCGTAAGGTCAGAGCCGGTCACCCACTCGATCTCAACGCCATTGGCCAGCGCATCGCGGCGTTCCCGCCGCAGATCCTTGCGCTTTTTCGACGTCAACCTGGCAAGGAAATCTTCGAAGCTGCGATAACCTTCGTTATGCCAGTGAAATTGCTGGTCCATCCGCAGCAGAAAGCCGGATTGTGCAGCCCGGTCCCATTGTGCCCTGGTCATGAAAGTCATGTGCAGTGAGGACACGCCGGTTTCCCTGACCAGGCTGGCGCAGGCCTGGAGCAGTGCGACTTCGAGTTCAGGATCATCGCGAACAGGCAGTACACGGCGACCGGTGGCGGGAGTGAACGGCACGGTCGCCTGCAGCTTCGGATAGTAACGTCCACCGGCTCGTTGCAGCGCATCAGCCCAGCTGTGATCAAAGACGTACTCGCCCTGCGAGTGTCCTTTCAGGTACAGCGGTACCACTCCGAGCAGATCGGCACCCCGTTCCACGACGAGGTGAAAAGGCTTCCAGCCGGATCGCCCACCCACACTGCCGCTGGTTTCCAGCGCCAGCAGGAACGCATGGGACAGGAATGGGTTGAACAAACCATCCGAGGTGGCACAGCGATCCCAGACCGCTGCGTCGAAGTCCGCGATACGATCCAGCGTACGAATGGTGATGGCACTCATGCGGGCGTGGTACTGGTCCTGGCTTGCAATTCAGCCTGAATCTGGGTCAGTCGCGAGCGATTGAGGCGATAGCCATACATGCACACCAGGCCCGGTAAAGCGAGTAACACGGCGACCGGACCGGAGATGACGGCGAGTGTCAGCAGAACGTCCTGCGGAACATCCGCCGCGGTTCGGATGGCCGAACCTGTTGGCCACTCGATCCAGACCAGGAACAGCCCGGCGATGTAGGAACCCAGTGCTGCAGAACACTTGCCGGCAAAGGATGATGCGCCGAAGAACACGCCTTCCTGGCGTCGGCCGGTCAGCAGTTGATGTTCATCGGCAATGTCGGCCATGGTGGTACCCGAGCCAACGATCAGTTGGGCGATTGAAGCGCCGGCAAACAGGGAGATGAAAATGAGCAATGCGGCCGAAGTCCAGGTGCCTTTTTCGGGCCAGAATCCGGCGAGATAGATGAGTACGGGTGAGGCATGGATAACCATCCAGGTTACGGCACCTGCGATCATTGCCGCCCGTTTGTCGAGCCAGGCAAACAAGGCGCCCGACACGGCATAACCAACCATGCTGCCGACCGGTCCTGCAAGCAGTGCCAGCATGATCTGGAAGCGGTCCAACTCCCAGAAGAAGGTCATCATGTAGAGACTCGTTGCACCGGTGACCCCAAAGGCGACGATGATGATGATGAAACCGAACAGCATCCATCTGAAGGATGGGTTCCGCAGCGTGTCGACCGCTTCGCGTACAACATCCATGGCGCCAACCTTACCCAGGCCGAGCGTTGCTTCGGGAAGGTAGGGGATTCGGTGGCGTGTGCCATGTGCCGTGGTGAAAATCGCCGCCACAACCAGACACGAGAGCAACAGGATGAATGGTGGGTAGGCGGCAGGATTGGTCTGCCCATTGAGGTGCTCTGCAGTGGGAGCAAAGAAGTAACCGAAGCCAAGCACGAACACGAGGACAAAGCCAAGCGCTCCAAAAAAATGGCGTATTGCCACCAGTGTCGTGCGTTCGTCGTAGTCGGTGGACAGTTCTGCGCCCAGTGCCATGTGCGGTACGTAGTAGAGGGTCATCGCACCGCGTACGAGCACGGTGAACGTCAGCATCCACGCAAACATACCCCATTGCCCGGCACTCTCGATGGTGACGATTGGTGCAAAGAGCAGGTAAAAGGCGATACCCATCGGCAGCGCCGACACATAGATGAAAGGATGGCGCCTGCCCAGGCGCCCCCTCCAGCGATCGGAAATGGTCCCGGCGAGGGGATCGGTAACCGCGTCAAAGATCAACGCCGCGGCGATGGCGAGGCCAGCGAGGTCAGCGGACAGTCCAAGGACCTGATTGTAGTAGAACAGCAGAAACGTACCAAAGACGCTGGTCTTGATACCCTCCGCGATCTGACCGACGCCAAAAGCGAGCTTCTCTGCAGTACGAAGTGGTGGTGCTGTTCCTGTCATGCCCGAACGCTAACCCAGTTTTCCATGGAACGCGATGCTTGCTTTTGCCAGTCGTTGGTGCCTCGCTTTTGTCTCGCCTGAAAAGCCCCGGAGCATTGACCATGGTGCGTCCTGCGGCGGTTGGAGCAATCGACCTCATGCTGGAAATTCCGGCTGGTGAAGGACGGATGAGAGTCGCGCAAGGGTGTCGGTGCAAGGGTGTCGGCGCAAGGACGTCGTCTCACCTGCGACAAAGGTACCGACGGGTTTCCCATCAACATCCTGGACTTTGCGAATCGAGAAGGTCCTGTTCGCTGGCTTCCAATCTGGCTGGTCCATGGACGATCATTCGGCTAGATGGATGACCTGCCCCTCGAGGAAGCCGTCGGGTCACTAGGCCTCGTGGACCATGCTGTTCGGGTCGACGGCCTGGAGAAAATTACTGATTGAACATTCGCCTCAGTAGATGCCTGCATCGAGTCCGGCTGCCACCGCCATGCCCAGTTCACGACAGGCGAGCAGGTCGCCCTCGGTCGGCTCGCCTCTGACAACCATGGCGGGCTGGACTTCCGACATCGGATAACCACCGATGATTCGCCGTATGGCGCGCAGTGCGCCCGCACCGTCGTTCCCGGCGCAGATGAAGATCGCACAGGGGAGTGGACGAACCTTGCCTTCAACTTCATAGAAGGTCCGGTCAAAAAAATCTTTCATGGCACCTGACATGTAGCCGAAGTTTTCCGGAGTACCGAGGAGTATCGCGTCCGCCCACAGCAGATCCTCTGGTCCACCCTGTCGAGCGGTGAGAAAGCGGTGCTCGACGCCAACAATCTCCGGATGGCAGACACCCTCGAGAATGGCCTGCGCAAGACGCGCTGTCCGACCGGTTTTTGAGTGATGGACGATCAGCAGGTGTTTCATCCGGCGAGTATACTGCCGTCGCATGGACCTCCAGACCATTCGATCAGCGCAGGAACGCATTCGGGAGCACATCGTTCTCACGCCCTGCGAATACTCTCGCACGCTTTCCCGTCTGCTGGGATGTGAGTTATACATCAAGTTCGAAAATCAGCAGTTCACGGCATCGTTCAAGGAACGCGGCGCACTCAATGCGCTGCTGCAACTGGACACAGGCGAGCGACGGCGAGGTGTGATTGCCATGTCCGCCGGGAACCATGCGCAAGCAGTCGCCTATCATGGTGCCCGACTGGCGGTACCAACCACGATCGTGATGCCGCGTACTACACCCAATGCGAAAGTGGAGCAGACACGGGTCCATGGTGCGGAAGTCATCCTGCATGGCAGCCAGTTCGACGAAACAAGAGCATTCACCCAAGAGCTCGCTCAGCGGCGGCAGCTCATCCTGCTGCATCCCTATGATGACCCGCGTGTGATCGCCGGTCAGGGCACTATCGGACTCGAGATTCATGAGCAGGTATCTTCGGCAGAGATCGTGGTAGTACCGATCGGTGGTGGCGGGTTGATTGCCGGGGTAGCGACAGCGCTCAAAGGCCTCAAACCATCCATCCGCGTCATTGGTGTGCAGATGGATCGTTATGATACGGCGAGCCGGCTGTTCCATGGTCTGGAACCCGGTTCCCCAAAGCTGGGTACGGTTGCCGAAGGCATTGCGGTCAAGCAGCCTGGACAGCTGACCATGCCGATCATCCGCGATTGTGTGGATGATGTTGTTACCGTCACCGAAGAGACTGTCGAGCAGGCGGTGTTCATGCTGCTCGAAATCGAAAAAACGGTGGCGGAGGGCGCAGGCGCCGCTGCGCTGGCGGCAGTGATGTCCGATCCGCGTGCGTTTGCAGACAGACGAGTGGTCACCATTCTTTCCGGTGGCAACATCGACATGATGATCCTGTCATCGGTATTGCAGCGAGGACTGGTCCGCAGCCATCGCCTGGTGCGCCTGCGGGTGGAAATTCCGGACGTGCCGGGCGCGTTGTCAGATCTCACACAAATCATCGGCGAACTGGACAGCAACATCATCGATATCCAGCATCAGCGGGCGTTTGGTTCGTCCTCGGTGCGGGCGACCATGGTAGAACTGGTGCTGCAGATGCGCGGCGAAGAGCAGGTTGAGCAGGTACTCGGCAGTCTCGCGAAGGCTGGATACGAGGCGAAGCTGCTGAGTTGAAGCGCGCAGCGTACCTCTGGTCGCGTCATGGCGACGCAGCTATATTGTTGATGGGGGCGATGGTCTGGCCATAACGCATGGGCTCGTCGCTCATCGGGTCCATATTGGTCAAGTCGATACTGTTTTTTTTGATACAACAGGGGAGAGAAACATGCGTCTTGGCAAGCCGAGAATCCCGGCGCTTGAGGAGCAGGACTGGAGCCCGGAGGCGGCGGAGCTGATGAAGCCCTTTGTCAGGCAGGGCCGAATTTTCAACATATTCAAGACACTCGCCAATCACCCGGAACTGGCCAAGCGCTGGATGGTGTTTGCCAATCACATCCTCGGCAAGTCGACATTGGCCGTCCGCGAGCGCGAGCTGATCATCCTGCGTATCGGCTATCTCTGTCAGTCCGGGTACGAGTGGGGTCAGCATGTACTCATTGCACGGCAGGCGGGCATGACGGATGCCGAGATCCGCGGTTGCAAGACCGGTCCATCGACTCCGGGGCTCTCTGAACTAGATCGATTGCTGCTGCAGGCCACGGATGAACTGCATGCCGATGCACATGTCAGCGACCCGACGTGGGCCGGGCTGTCCAAACTGCTTAATACCCAACAGATGATGGACGTGGTGTTTACGGTCGGTCAGTACAATCTGGTTTCGATGGCGCTCAACAGCTTCGGTGTTCAGGCCGATGAAGGATTACCGGGATGGGACGTTTAGCAGGCAAAGTCGCGATCGTTGCAGGCGGTGGACAGACACCGGGCGAGACCATCGGTAATGGACGAGCGACCGCGATGCGATTTGCACAGGAAGGCGCCCGTGTGCTGGTCGTTGATCGTCGGCTCGATTCGGCGGAACAGACTGTTGCCATGATCCGGGCAGAAGGGGGTGAAGCGCAGGCGTGTGAGGCAGATGTGACACGTGCGGTTGATTGTCAGCGCTTTGTCGAAACGGCGATCGCACGGTTTGGCAAGCTCGATATCCTGCACAACAATGTTGGCATCGGCGGTGGTGATCGAACTGCAGCCAGCATGACGGAAGAAGTCTGGGACCGGATCTTCAACGTCAATCTGCGTGGCATCATGCTGAGTTGTCGCGAAGCACTCAAACCCATGCGGGAGCAGGGGCACGGCGTCATCACGAATATTTCGTCGGTTGCTGCCGTATGTGCAGTGAGCATCGTTGCGTACAAAACTTCGAAGGCGGCCCTCAACGCGTATACCCACGCCCTGGCGACCGGTAACACGAAGTACAACATCCGCGCCAATGTCATCATGCCCGGGCTCATGAACACGCCCATGGCCATCGAAGGTTACGTCGCACAGGGACACGATCGTGCCGAGTTGATCGCCAGGCGAGATGCGCAGGTACCACTGGGAGGCAAGATGGGATCCGCCTGGGATATTGCCAACGCGGCGCTCTTTCTGGCTTCGGACGAAGCGAAGTTCATCACTGGGATCTGTCTGCCAGTGGATGGGGGTCAGACGGCAATGATTGGTTAGTGCTGTGCGGGAAAGAGCTATTCTCGATGCGTTCCAGCCCGGACTAAACCTGGGCAGGCAGAGAGCAAGGCGGTGAGATGAAACCACGACGATCAGTTCTTTATATGCCGGGCGCCAATGCACGGGCACTGGAAAAAGCACGTGCACTGCCATGTGATTCGATCATATTCGATCTGGAAGACGCGGTGGCACCGGATGCCAAAGCCAGTGCCAGAGGGCAGGTAGCCCAGGCGGTGGCCAGTGGGCTCTATGGTTACCGTGAGTTGCTGGTCCGCTGCAACGGCCTGAATACACCCTGGGGGCGTGATGATCTTACCGCTATAACCGGGTCGAGCAGCTTGTCTAATGTTTCGGCACTGGTGTTTCCGAAGATCGAGGACATCGATCAGATCGACGCCATTGCCTATGAACTGGATCGCCGGGGTGCACGTCGGCTCAAATTGTGGGTCATGATCGAAACCCCGACCGGAGTGCTGGATGCGCGCGCACTGGCGCGGCACCCTCGAGTCGATGCGCTGGTCATGGGTACCAGCGATCTGGTGAAAGAACTGCGAGCGACGCATACGGCGTCCCGCAGTAATCTCGACTACGCACTCCAGTACTGTGTTCTTGCTGCACGCGCGGCTGGCAAGGTGATTCTGGACGGCGTGCATCTTGATTTCAAAAATTCCGCAACGTTCAGAGCCTCTTGCGAGCAGGGCAGGGCCATGGGTTTTGATGGCAGAACCCTTATCCACCCGACTCAGATCGATATCGCCAATGAAGTTTTTGGCATCGATGCCAGTGGGTTGGGCCATGCGCGCGAAGTATTGCGGGTATGGCAGGAGGCGCTGGCTTCCGGCCGTGGTGTGGCTGTCCTCAATGGCAGTCTGGTCGAGAACCTGCATGCTGTCGAGGCTGAAAGAGTGGTCGCCTTTGCCGAGGCGCTGGCGGCCAGGGCTCAGGAAGGCGCTCAACAAGCCGAGTTTTAGGGGAACCCTGATCAAGCAGGATTTCCTTAAGTGGTGCTTGGATACACCACCATTTTCGCAGCGTGAAACGCTGGCCTCTTTTTGCTGCGCCTCTTATCACTCCATTTATGACTGCATTGGGCGAGGAACGCGACGTGTTCAGAAAATCCTCAGGTGTGGCACTTGGTTGTGCCGCCATCAGCCCGGCGAGAAATGCCGGGTCTGGATGTATTGTGCGAGAAGGGTACCGAACTCTGACCTGATCGATTTGCAGGCACGAATTGATAAAAGGAACCATGAAGCTGGCCGCTGGATCTGCACTTTCACAACATTCTGCCATACCTTTTGCAGGTGGCAGGCGCTCACGGATGAGCGACCCATCAACGCTCGCAAGCTCCGACGGTGGCGGGGGGGGATCTCTCCCCTTCCCCATCCGATTCCGGTACTGACCTTGCCCTGGTCCCGCCCTCTGTCTCTCCCGTGTCTGGGCCTGACTGTCTTTCCCGTTGAGCCGCTTTACGGTTGCCGTATCCCGATCACAAAAAACCGCCAGACCAGGTAGCCGATGATCTGCATCGACACGATCGTCGCCAGGGCCGCGCCGATTGCGTACGTTGCCATGTCACCCAGCCACCGGATCAGGCTCAGCAGGACGAGGGCAACGAGCAGCACACGGACCAGCCGCCAGGGTGTCCGGCCGCCGTCACGCAGACCCAGCAGCGAGGCAGTGAGTTCGCTGGCAAGTGGCAGTGCCAACAGGTAGACAAGAACAGTCATTCCACTTCGTCCAGCAGTTCCACGTAGCCATCGGTTGCATGCAGGCGCAAACGCTGGCCGCTGCGAATGCGGGATATGCAGTCGTGGACGTCCACGAGGCAGGGAATCCGATACTCCCGGGCAATGGTGCCAGCATGGGAGAGATAACTGCCGAGACCAACGACGATGCCACCCAGCGAAGGAAACAGCGGGGTCCAGGTTGGATCGGTATACGGTGCAACGAGAATTTCGCCAGGTTTCAACAGCGCAGCGTGATCCGGACGAAGGATGACCCGCGCGATGCCCTCAAACGTGCCGGGACTGGCGCATTGTCCGCGCAGGGTACTTTCATTGGTGGGTGCGTCAGTGATCGGCAGTTTGATGTTGAAGGTTTCCGGGGCGCGGCTGCGTGCTTCACGACGATGCGCAATACGGCGTTCTCGAACTGTACGGGATACAGCCTGTGCGTCCAACTCACCACTGGACGCTGCCTGTACCTCTGGCCAGGTCAGGAAAAACAGATCCCCCGCACACTTCAGTTTGCCAGTGTGCAGGAGCTCATCTTCAATCAGCAGCAGACGCTGCCGGATCGAGTCGAAGATCATCGTGTGGTAGTGACGTGTATTTTCACGCAGGCTGATGTAGTAGCGGATGCGAGACAGCAGTTTCTGTACCACCCGCCACTTCAGACCGCGGCCGAGGGACGTGCGCATTGCATCACGCGCCACCAGATGGCGTGAATAACTGTCATTGACCTGATCGCCATGCAGCATCTGATTGCGGATCATGATGAGCAATGGCGTGATGTCTTCGCGCCAGCGGGGAGCGCTGAAGTCAAGCTCCCGTGCACCACGATGGCCGTAGGTTGAAATGAATTCGCCCAACGAGTTGACGAAGGGGTGAGCGGGATCAAGCCTTCGCACCTCGATCACCGCGTCGTTCCCCATGAGCGCGACTCTGGTGTCCTCGTGTTTTGCTGCCAGCGCCGAGAGCTCGGTGATACTGCGCACCATGCGCTTGCTCCACATGTCGGTGTCATCATGAATGACGTCATCGAGCTGGTGGAGATCAAATGCGGGCGCCCATCGTTTCAGCAGTTGTTGCAGCAGCCCGATCAGCAGGAAATAGCGCCCTGCAGATATGTTCAAAGCGAGCATTGACTGATGCGCGGGTGACCAGGGGAAACGGCCACCCAGGGTTCGCTTCATCAATGTCGGCACATCGAGCGAAGGGTCGTGTCGCAGTGCACTCAGCCAGGGCACAAAACGCTCCAGACTGCCTGCTTCGAGCCTGCTGCTGCGGGACCAGAATGTCCCGAATGTCAGCCACCCGAGCAGGAGGATGCCGATGCCCGCGGGTAGTTGAACCACTGAGAGTCTGGGAGCCAGTGGAACCCTTCTCAGCATGACCAGATCGATGAGTTCAGTGTTGCTCAGACGCAGCGGCAGAACACGTTTCAGCACGTTGAAATCGATATAGAGACGACCGCCAACAAAAGCGGCCAGTCGCGGCAGGATGGTCGTGAACAGATCGACTGACAGAGGTGTCAGCGGTTCGGAGAAATTTTCGGCGACGGGCTTGAACAGAACCAGCGCACGGCCGTCTCGCGGCGTTGCCGTGACCGCAGTTATGGGTCTGGCCTGAAGAATGTGGAGTTCCTCGTCGTCAAAAGCCCACTCCACATCCACGGGTTCGGCGAACAACGTTTCGATCTGTTCGGTGGTTTCATGCAGGGCAACCGCTTCGCGTGTCGAAAGCACTGGCACGGTTCGAAGGTGGTCCGGAACGGGATCGAGTCGGCTCTGTGAAGGATCGTCGAGCTGTGCAGGCACCATCAGTTGTTTGTCGCCAATCTGCAGTACAGTGACCTGCCCGAATGGATCCACCTTGACTCGATCAGGCTGCACTCGACCGTCTACCAGCGCGGCTCCCAGTCCCCAACTCGCTTCGATGATGATATTGCCCGCTTCGGGTTCGAGTGGATCTTTCGAAAAACAGACGCCGGAACGGGTGGCCTTTACCAATCGTTGGACGATCACGGCCATGGGTTGTGTCGCTACGTCCCAGTTCTCCCGGTAAGCCAGGGCCGCAGGACTCCACAGTGACATCCAGCAATCGACGACTGCCTGCGTCAAACGCTCCGCGTTGATGTAGTAGTACGTTGCATGCTGCCCCGCATAGCTGATGCCGGCGCCGTCTTCATCGATGGCCGAACTGCGCACCGCAACCACCTCGTCAGGTTCGAAGTGGGCAATGAAAGCGGTCTTCAGCGTCGTGACAAAGTCGGCGTCGAGGGTTGGTGGTGGAGGCTTTTCATCCAGCAGGATGGGGTAGTGACGCAAAAACGCGTCCGAGGTGATGACAAAACCGGAAGGTACGTTGAACCCTGCCTGCATCAGCGCGCCCAATCGGGCGGCTTTACCGCCTACGGTGTCAGCGTGCGTCAGATTGATTCTATCGAGGGGTAATATCCATTCCACCCGCGCAGACTAATGAAAGGGCAGACAACAGTGCAACAGCATCTGCGAATTGCGAGGATCAATGCGTGGAACAGGCCAGTGCTTCTGCCCGCGTCCTTGCAGAACGGAGTCTGAACTTCGGGTCAGACCGCCTTGGCTGCCTTGGCTCGTGCAAAGCGACTGCGTAGCCGGGTGGTCATTTGATGCCACTGGTGCGGCAGAGCCAGCATCGCCGGAGTGGTGACCAGCGTCAGGAGCGTCGACACCGTGAGTCCCGAGACGATAGCCTGTGACAGCGGTACCCAGAACATCGACATCTGACTGCCGACGACGATATCCCGACCCACCAGGTCGATGCTGACATTGGTTGCCAGTGGCAACAGACCAAATGTGGTGGTGACAGTAGTCAGCATGACGGGCCGCAGTCGTTGTGCTCCGGTTCGTACGATCAGTGAGACATAGTCGAGTTCCGGATGTTCCTTGCGCAGGTGGTTGTACGCATCGATGAGGATGATGTTGTTGTTCACGACGATGCCCGCCAGTGCGACGATGCCAACACCGGTCAGGATGGCAGAAAACGGCTGAGCGGAAATCACCAGCCACATCAGCACACCTGCCGTCGAAAACACCACCGCCATGAGAATCAGCGAAGACTGATACAGACTGTTGAACTGGGTGACCAGCAATCCGAACATCAGCAGCAGCGACAGCAGAAACGCGACGCCGACAAAGGCCATGGCGTCCTGCTGCTCTTCGTTGGCGCCTTTGAAGACGATGTTGATCCGAGGGTCCCAATCCTGCTCATCCACCCACGCCTCAAGTTCCTTCACCACCGTATCGACCAGCACCCCGGGCGCAACGTTGGCGCGGATGTACTCAACCGGGACACCATCCATGCGCTGCACGGTATCCACGTTGGGCGCAGGTTCCTTGGTCACGAAGTTGGAGATGGGTACCAGGCCGTTGCGGGTGGTGATCCGCAGGTCATCGAGCGCGTTGATACCTCGATACTCCGCTGGATAGCGCACACGAATGTCGACCGCATCGTCCGCCTTTTCAGGGCGGTACTCACCCACCATCACACCATTGGTAACAAGCTGCACGGCAACACCAACCTGCGATACATCGGCACCGTACAAGGCCGCCTGCGCCCGATCGACGGTCAGGCGCCATTCAATTCCCGGTACCGAGCGAGTGTCGTCGATGTCGCGTATATCCGGCACCTTCGCCTTGATGTGCGCCAGCACCTTGCTCAAGGCGGGTTCAAGCAGCGTGCGGGTGTGGGATGCAAACTCGATCTGAATCGGTTTGCCTTCGCTTGGACCCTGTTCCATTTCCTGGATCTCGACGGTGATACCAGCCAGCATCGCGGTGCGTAGGCGAATGTCCTCGAAGACCTGCGACCCGGTGCGATCCAGATATTTCTGTTCCTGCAACTCGATGAACATCTGTCCGATCCGGTCGAAACCGTTGCGGGACGGGCCACCCAGTTCGAGAGTCTGCGTGTTTGAACTTTTTACCCCTTTAACCTGCAGGACTTCCTGCTCGACTTCCTTCACCAGCTGATTGATTTCGCTGGCTGCAAGGTTACCTCGGGCGCGGATCGTGACGATGCCGAACTGTGGTTCCGAATCAGACATGAACATCATGCCCTTGCCAAATTGCCCATAAGCCCAGAAGGATCCGATCAAGGTGATAACAGCAATGGCGAGAGTGACCGTTGCATAACGGGCGGCGCGTTCCAGGAAGCGGGCATACATGCCGGTGAAACCGGTGAGCTGGGTCGGGTCACCGTCCTCCAGCATCTGCAGGGTTTTCAAGGCGTGCTCGTCGCGTGTGCTGGCCTTGCCAAACAGTGCGCCCAGGACCGGACCAAACACCAGCGCGTATAACAGGGACCCGCACAATACGGTAAATACCGTGACCGGCAGGTAACGCATGAATTGCCCGGAAATTCCTGGCCAGAACATCAGTGGCAAAAACGCGGCCAGCGTGGTCGCGGTCGAGGCAACCACGGGCCAGAACATTCGTTTGGCAGACAGTGTGTAGGCACTTCTCGGACTGTAGCCCTCGACCATCTTGCGGTCTGCGTACTCGGTTACGACGATGGCCCCGTCAATGAGCATGCCGAGCCCAAGCAACATGCCGAACATCACCATGAAGTTGAAGGTGTAGCCGAGCATGTTCAGAAACACGAGTGCAAACAGGAACGAAACCGGTATCCCAAGGCCGACGATGATGCCGCTGCGAAGCCCTGTGGCGGCGACTACCACGATCATGACCAGTGCCAGCGCAGTGAGAATGTTGCCCTCGAGTTCACGGACCTGGTTCTGTGCAAAAGGCGCCTGATCCTGGGTATAAAACAGCCGGACACTAGGTGGCATGGTCTTGCGAAATTCTTCGACGATCGTCTTTGCCGCAGCCACGGTGTCGATGATGTTGGCTTCGTTCCGCTTGACGAGTTCGAGCGTGATGGCATCCCGTCCATTCACACGGGCATACCGGCTGCGGTCCTTGAATGTGCGGCGGACGGTTGCAACATCGCGCAGTGTGACCACGACACCTTCGCTGGCCTTGATCGGCAGATCGAACAGATCCCTCGCCTCTTCGATGACACTGGGTACCTTCACGGAAAACCGGCCTGCACCGGTATCCAGGCTGCCGGCCGGTATCAGGCGGTTATTCCGGAGGATGGTGTTCATGAGTTCTTCACCAGATATCTGGTACGACTCAAGCGCCTGTGGATCGATGACCGCCTCGAGCAGTTCCTCCCGATGCCCCAACAGATTGACTTCGCGAATGTCGGACAGTGCTTCGAGTCGGTCCCGCAGATCGATGGCAAGGTTGTAGACCAGTCGCTCGGGGATGCCTTCCGAAACCAGATTGACCTGCAACAACGGGAAGTCGTCCGTTGAAGCTTCGTTGATGATGGGCTCTTCCGTCGTGTTCGGCAGTTTCGGCTTCGCGCGATCAACGGCTTCACGAACATCCGTGAGCGCCTTGTCGAGGTTGTAGTCAGCGTCGAATTCCACCATCACGGTGGCGCCGCCTTCGAACGCATAGGCGTTGAATTCCTCGACGCCCTCGACAGCGCGTATTTCCACTTCCATCGGCATCACCAGCATTCGCTCGGCATCTTCCGGCGAGATCCCCTGGTGAATCAGACTGATGATAAAAAAGGGCACCCGGATGTGCGGGTCGTTTTCGATCGGCATGGCACCGCGTGCAATCAGACCGGCGATGACGATCATCACCAGTGCGAGGATCGTCGTTCGGGTGCGATTGATGGCGGCTTCGATAAACGCGTTCATGCGGCTTTGCCGGTGTTCAGAACGTCAGCGGTAATGGTGGTGACGTCCGCTGCATCTGGTACCGTGGCGGACGGCTTGTTCTTGTCAGTGGCGGGCTCGCCCACGGGCTCGCCCACGGGCTCGCCAGACTGTGCCGGCATGCTGCCTGAGGGTTCGAATACGGGGTTTACCAATTCACCGGGTACCACGAGTTCCTGTCCTGTTGTGATGACGGTGGCGCGCTCCGGGAGGCCGGACAGCCAGATGCCATCACGATCCTGCTGCAGGATCTCGACGATGAAAAACTCGACCCGATTGTCTTCATCGAGGATGCGGATTCCCGTCTCTCCAGCATCGTTCAGACCCAGCAGGGCCGGTGAGAGTTTGTGCGCCCGGGTGCGCCCCATCGGAATTTCGATTTCGGCCGTGATGCCACTGCGCAAGCCAAGATCCGTGTTGGCGACCTGGACCTCGAAAGGATAGGTGCGCG
>Ga0105050_10003031_pt1 | contig 23629 bp, 19 predicted proteins | sample FRY01_FD_78088 | JGI IMG/M metagenome (GOLD analysis project Ga0105050, IMG submission 78088) | Freshwater microbial communities from Lake Fryxell liftoff mats and glacier meltwater in Antarctica - FRY-01 | ecosystem: Environmental > Aquatic > Freshwater > Ice > Glacier meltwater ...
CATCCTCACAGCCGACCCCGCCTTCCCCCAATGGGCCCGCGCCAAGTCCCCCGACAGCTTCGGCCCGGTCGGCCCCTGCATCGAAACCGCGCTCGACCCCACCGCCCGCGTCCGCGTCCTGCTCAACGGCCGCGAGCGCCAAAGCTATCCCATCGCCGACATGATCCTGCCGCCCGCCCGCATCGTCGCCCTGCTCTCGCGCGAGATGACGCTGGAGCCGGGCGACCTCATCGCCTGCGGCACCTCCATCGGCGCCCTGCCGATGCGCCCGGGCATGACGATCGAAGTCGTCATCGACGGCATCGGCACCCTGCGTAACGTCTTTGCCCCGACGGAGCCAGCCACATGAGCGAACCAATCTTCGCTGGCCTTAGGGTCATCGACTGCGCCAGCTTCATCGCCGGCCCTGCAGCAGCCACCATCCTCGCCGACCACGGCGCCGACGTGGTCAAGATCGAGCCCCCCGGCGCCGGCGACCCCTACCGCCAGCTCCACACTCGCCCCGGCGTCCCAAACCCCGGCATGGACTACGCCTGGCTGATGGACAGCCGCAGCAAGCGCGGCCTCGCCCTCGATCTCAAGGCGCCGGACGGCCGCGCCGTGCTCGAACGCCTCGTCTCCCAGGCCGACGTTTTCGTCACCAACTACCCGCTGCCGGTCCGCGAGCGCCTGCGCGTTCGCTACGCCGACTTCGCCGAAAAATATCCCCGCCTGATCTACGCCTCCCTGACCGCCTACGGCGAAACCGGCCCCGAAGCCGACAAGACCGGCTTCGACACCACCGCCTACTGGGCCCGCTCCGGCCTGATGGACGAGGTCCGCGCCGACAGCACCGCCATGCCCGCCCGTTCCGTCGCCGGCATGGGCGACCACCCCACGGCGAGCGCCCTGTTCGGCGGCATCGCGGCTGCCCTCTACCGCCGCGAACGCACGGGGCAGGGCGGCGAGGTTCGCGCCAACCTGATGAATGCCGGCATGTGGGCCAATTCCTTCCTCATCCAGGCCGTGCTCTGCGGCGGCACCATCCCGCCCCGCCCGAAGCGCGAGCAGGCCGCCAACGCGCTCGGCAACATGTACGGCACCAGCGACCACCGCTGGTTCATCATCGCGGTCGTCAGCGAAGACCGCCAATGGCCCTCGCTCGCCCGGGCCATCGGCCGCTCCGACCTGGTCGAAGACCCACGCTTCGCCGCCACCCCCGCCCGTCGCGCCAACGCCGGCGCGCTGATGGCCATCCTGGATGCCGTATTTGCCACCGCCACCCTGGCCGAATGGCGCGCCCGCCTCGACGCCGCCGGCATCACCTTCGGCCCCATCGGCACCACGCCGGAGATCGCCGCCGACGAACAGGCGCTCGCCACCGGCGCGCTGCGCCCGATCGAAGGCACCGCACTGCTCACCGTCGACAGCCCCTTCACCATCGAGGGCGCGCCCAAGGCCCCGGCCCGCCGTGCCCCGGATATCGGCGAGCACAGCAGCCAGGTGCTGCGCGACGCCGGCTTTACCGAGGCCGAGATTTCAGCGCTCAAGCAGTCTGGTGCGGTGGCGGGAACGTGACGACAGGCAAGCAAGAGGAGGGCTCTGCCCTCGACCCGCTGGGGCCTGAGGCCCCAGACCCCCATTCGTTGAGGGTCCAGGGGGCTCGGCCCCCTGGTCTTTCCTTCCCTTGGACAGGAGCATCCCATGCCGACCCTGAACAACAACGGCGTCAGCATATACTACGAAACCCACGGCAGCGGCCCGGTCCTGCTGCTGTCCCACGGCTTCTCCGCCACCTCCGCCATGTGGCAGGGCCAGGTCGAACCCCTCTCGCGGAACCACACCCTGGTCCTGTGGGACATGCGCGGCCACGGCCAGTCCGACTACCCCGCCGACCCCGCCGCCTACAGCGAGGCCGCCACCGTCTCCGACATGGCCGCCATCCTGGATGCCCTCGGCGCACCAACCGCCATCATCGGCGGCCTCTCCCTCGGCGGCTACATGTCGCTCGCCTTCCACCACCGCCACCCCGCGCGCTGCCGCGCCCTGCTCATCATCGACACCGGCCCCGGCTTCAAGAAAGATGAAGCCCGCACCGCCTGGAACACCCGCAGCCACGAAACCGCCGCCCGTTTCGACGCCGAGGGCCTGGCACCGCTCCAAAAGGGCACCGCCGAACGCTCGAAATCCCGCCTTCGCGACGCCACCGGCCTCGCCCACGCCGCCCGCGGCATGCTCACCCAGCGCGATTCCGGCGTGATCAACTCGCTGCCCGCCATCAAGGTGCCATCGCTGGTCCTCGTCGGCAGCGACGACACCCCCTTCCTCGCCGCCACCGACTACATGGCCGCCAAGATCAGTGGGAGCACCAAGGTGGTGATCCCCGATGCCGGCCACGCCGCCAACATCGACCAGCCCGAAGCCTTCAACACGGCCGTCCTGGCCTTCCTCGCAACACTGAACTGAAAGGCCACGCCATGCCCACCTACAAAGACATCGGCACATCCGTCACCGACCGCGTCGGCGTGGTCGAAATCCGCAAACCTCCGAATAATTTCTTCGACGTCGCGCTGATCCACCAGATCGCCGAAGCCTTCGAGGCCTTCGACGCCGACCCCGAAATCCGCTCCGTCCTGCTCTGCGCCGAAGGAAAGGCCTTCTGCGCCGGCGCGGACTTCTCCAGCCGCCCAGAAACCGGCCTCGTCACAGAGGAAGGCGGCCAGATCACCAAGCATCTCTACAAGGAAGCGATCCGCCTGTTCCGCACGAAGAAGCCGATCGTTGCCGCCATCCAGGGCCCGGCGATCGGCGGCGGCCTCGGCCTGTCCCTGGTCGCCGACTTCCGCATCGCCGCGCCCGAGGCCCGCTTCAGCGCGAATTTCACCCGCCTCGGCTTCCACCCCGGCTTCGGCCTCACCGCCACGCTGCCGCGCCTCGTCGGCCAGCAGAAGGCCGCGATGATCTTCTACACCGGCCGCCGCCTCACCGGCGAAGACGCCCTGGCCATCGGCCTCGCCGACCAACTTGTCCCACTCGCCGACCTGCGCGCCACCGCCCAGGCGCTGGCCGCCGAAATCGCCGTCTCCGCCCCGCTCGCCCTGCAATCCACCCGCGAAACCCTCCGCCGCGGCCTCGCCGACGCGATCGAGGCCGCCACCGAGCGCGAACTGGTCGAACAGGAATGGCAGCGCCGCACGGCCGACTTCAAGGAAGGCGTGAAGGCCATGGGCGAACGGCGTACACCCGATTTCAAGGGCCGGTAGTGAAGTGCGAACTTGGCAGCAAGAAAAAATCTTCTTTTTCTGAAGAAAAATAAGCAAAAAGACTTTTATCTATTTGGTCTCGACGTGAGGAAATGCACGTGTATTAAATGAAAGAAAGTTTTTTGGTTCTTTTTTTCAAAAAAGAACCGCTTCCTTTCTTCCCTACACCGTGCCCACCGGCGTCGCCGGCGATCCAACCGCACCGGGCAGGCGCAGCGGCGGCGCCGTCATCAGAAACCGGTTGCGCCCATGGGCCCGCAGCCAGTCGGCCAGTTCCGTGAAGTACCACATCTCGCCGAGGTAGCAGCCCAGCTTGAACAGGCAATGTGCATGCAGCGGCAGCGTTGCGCACGGATCGCCGGTGCCCGGCCGCGCCGGCATTGCTTCGACCGCGTAGTTGTCGGCGAACAGCGCCACCGCCCCGCTATCGGTGATCCATTGCAGCAAGCGATCATCGCGCCCGTCCAGCGCGCTGGTGGTGCCGAACAGCACGTCCCGGTCCGGTTGCTTCTTCATCTCCAGCAGCAACTCGGCGAATCCGGTGCGCAGGCACACCATGTCGCCTTCCTCCACCACCACGCGGTCCTTCTCCAGGATCGTCATCAGGTCCTCGTAGCCGATCACCTTGCCGCTGCGCCCATGATGCGCCAGCAGGTCGATCATCACCGCCCGCCCCTGCACGCAGGTCGCCGCAATGTTCTCCACGCCCAACTTGTGCGCCCCCGGCGGCACGGGGTTCGGCCGACCCTCGGTGTCGCGGTCGTACAGCAGTGGCCCCGCGATATCGGTGCCGGCGCGGAAGCCGTTGTAGAACACGTCCTCCATCTTCCCGTCGCCATCCACGTCGAACATCTGGCCGACATGGGCCAGCGTGTCCCACTGCGTCGAGTATTGCAGCGTCATCAGCACCCGGTCGTCGCACAGCACATCAAGCGCATTCGGGTCGTAGCAGCGCAACGGCACGGCCATGTTCGCCCGCCCGTCGCGAAACGTCGGCATCAGTTCCGGCGGCTGCCGCCGCGGGTTGATCACGCTGCCGCCGGGATAATCCAGCGGCAGCGACAGGCAGAACGCCCGCCCCTCCTTCACCTCCGCGATCCCCTGCAACACCTTACGCGGCGTCAGCAGGTTCAACCGCCCGAGCTGGTCGTCAGGCCCCCAGTCGCCCCAGGTCGACCCCTCGGGGCGGCGTGTCCAGCGCGGATTGGTCATGTCATAGGTCTCCTAGGAAAAGTCTTCTTTTTCTGAAGAAAAAGAAGCAAAAAGACTTTTATCCATTTGCACCGTGTGTCGTCGTTCTGGTGCCGAGCGAATGGACAGAAGTTTTTTGGTTCTTTTTTCAAAAAAGAACATCCTTCCTTTCAAGCTGCCTGCGCCAACGTAGGCGCCGAATCCGCCACCGTCGTCCGGTGTAGGTCTCGCACCTGGTCCACCGGGTAGCGTCGCGCGCGATGCATGGTGGCCCGATTGTCCCACATCACCAGGTCGTTCTGTCGCCAGGTATGGTCATGGACAAAGGCTCGCTGCGTCGCGTGCTCGGTCAGGTCGCGCAAAAGCATCAGCGCCTCCGGCACCGGCCAGCCGTGGATTGATCCTGCATGCGATGAAAGATACAGCGACAGCCGTCCCGACCCCGCATGCCGCCGCACCAGCCGCTGCGGCACTGGCGCAAATCGCCGCCGCTCCTCGTCGGTGAAGTCTGTGAACCCCAGCGTGCCGCGCGAATGCAGCTGGGTATGGTCGCACACCAAGTCGCGCGCCAGCGCCTTGGTCTCGTTGTCCAGCGCATCCCACGCCGCGCGCATGTCGGCGAACTCGGTGTTTCCCCCGTGGTCCGGGATCACCCGGGCGGACAGCAGCGAGAACTTCGCCGGAATCGCCTTGAACGAGCTGTCGCTGTGCCACAGCATGTTGCCCAGTGCGAACAGCCGCTTGCGGTCGTCACGCGCCAGCACCCGGCCATCGCGATCGACGTTGGAGATGTCGTTCACATCCATCGCCAGCCGTCGGTCCGCCCCTTGCACGATGTCCCCGGTCGCAGTCTCCAGCGGCCCGAAATGCCGGCTGAACGCCAGTTGCTGCGCGTCGTCGATCGCCTGGTCGCGGAACACCAGCACCGCGAACCGGTCCATCCCCGCCTCGATCTCGGCGGCGGTGTCCGCGCTAATGACTTGGCGCAGGTCGATGCCGGATACGATGCCGGCAAACGCCGGGCGTGCCGGGTCGATGGGGGCGATCTGCATGGCCATGGTTTCCTCCGCTCCGTCTTTTGCCGTGACGATACCGAAGCCCCCGCCGGCCCGCTACCCGGCCAGCGCCTGCTCCACCAGATCGCCCATCCGCTCGAAATCCGCTGCCTCGTTGTAGGCCTGCGCCGACAGCCGCAGCCATAGCCGGTCGTTGTGCACCATCACCGGCACGTCGGTGCCGGTCTCCAGCAATCGCCCGCGCACGACTTCGGCGTGCGTGCGATCGGCGAGCGCATCGCCGGGCAGCCGCACCATCGCCATCGCTCCGGCCGGCCGGTTGCCCGCCCCGGTCTCCGTCCCCCATCGCGCCGCCAGGCTGGTGCCCGCCACCGCCGCCAGTGCTGCGTTGCGCGCCATCAGCGCGGTCCCGCCCATCCGGGCATGGAACGCCAGCGCCGCCGGCACTGCCAGCCATGCCGACGGGTCGCGCGTGCCGGTCCAGTCGAACTCCGCGGTGAACCCCTGGCCGTAGCCGTGGGAGATTACCGCCGGATGGATGCCCGCCTGCCGGTCCGCCCGCGCCCAGATGAACCCGCACCCTTTCGGCGCGAACAGCCATTTGTGGCAATTGCCGACGTACCAGTCGGCATCGAGTGCCGACAGGTCCAGCGCCATCTGCCCCGGCGCATGGGCCCCGTCCACCAGCACGGGCACGCCGCGCGCATGGCAGGCGGCGATCATCGCCGCGATCGGCAGCAGCAGGGCCGAGGAACTGGTGACGTGGTCCAGCACCGCGAGCTTCGTGCGCGGCGAGATCGACGCTGCCAGTGCGGCGAGTATATCGGCATCGTCGGGCCGCGGAAACGCCACCGGCACTTCCACCATCCGTGCCCCGCTCACTGAACACACATGCCGGATCGTGTTGCGCACCGCGCCATAGACATGCCCGAGCGCCGCGATCTCGTCGCCCGGCGCGAAGGGCAGCGAGCGCAGCACGCCGTTAATCCCTTCGGTCGCATTGCCGACGAAGCCGATATCCGCCCCGCGCGCCCCGAGGAATTCGCCGAGTTCATCGGCCGCCCCGCGCAGCGCCGGCAGGATCGTGCCGTTGAAGAAGCGGCTCGGCTGCCGCTCCATCCGTGCCCGCCATTCGTCCTGGGATGCCAGCACGGGGCGTGGCGTTGCGCCATACGCCCCGTGGTTGGCGGTGGCGAAGCCATCCTCCAGCAGGAACTCGCCGCGGACGGCCGCGCCTAGCTGCATCAGCTTGCCATCGCCGGGCGCGTTCCCCGCCACAGCGTTGCCTTCTCGTAGGCCTGGCACACGCGCAGCAGCAAGCCGTCCTCGAACGGCTTGGCCGCCAGCTGGATGCCGACCGGCAGGCCGCCCTCGCCGAAGCCGGAGCAGATTGTCATCGCCGGCTGCCCGGTCAGGTTGAACGGAATGGTGAAGCCCGGCTTCTCGAACGCCCATTTCGGCAGGCCCTCGATTTTCGGCGCCTCGGTGGGGGCACCGGCGGTCAGCAGGACGTCGACATCGGCCATGGCCGCGGCCACCGCCTGCTGCAACTCGCGGCGGCGACGCACCGCCTCCACATAGTCCGCGCCGCTGATCAGGCCGCCGAAGGAAACGCGGTCGCGGAACAGTTCGCCGTATTCGTTCCAGCGCGTCTTGAGCCATTTTTCGTGCAGCGCATAGGCCTCGGTGAACAGGATCAGCGATCCCGCCGCCTGGAAATCCTGTAGCGACGGCAACGTGACTTCGCGAATTGATGCCCCCTGGCGGCGCAGGATCTCCACCGCATCGTCGATGCCTTTCTGTACCGAGGCATTCACCTTGTGGTCCACCTCGTGAAAATGCCGCACCACGCCGATGCGCAGCCCCGCGACGCCCTGGTCGAGCCCCGACAGCAGGTCCGGCGCGGCCCGGGTGGAACTCGCCGGATCGGTCGGATCGTGGCCTGCCATCGCCTGCAGCAGGATCGCACAATCCTCCACCGTCCAGGCCATCGGCCCGGTATGGTCCATGGAGTAGGTCAGCGGCAGCACGCCGGCCCGCGAGCACAGGCCGTAGGTCGGCTTGATCCCGGCGATGCCGCAGAACGCGGCGGGGCCGCGGATCGAGCCGCCGGTGTCGCTGCCCGTGCCGCCCAGGATCAGCCCCGCGGCCACTGCCGCGCCGGTTCCGGAGGAAGATCCGGAGGTGAAATGCTCCGTGTTCCACGGATTGCGCGCCGGCGGCCACGGCAGGTCGAAGCTCGGGCCGCCCATGGCGAACTCATGCGTTGCCAGCTTGCCCAGCATCACCGTGCCGGCCTCGGCCCATTTGCGCACAACGGTGGAATCCGTCGCTGGCACGTTGTGCTCCAGCAGGCGCGAATGCCCCGTCGTGCGAATGCCCGCCGTGCCGTAGATGTCCTTGTGGGCGATCGGAATGCCGTCGAGCCGGCCGCGCGGCTGGCCGGCCATGAACCGCGCCTCGGCCGCCTTCGCATCGGCCAGCGCCCGCTCCTCGGTCACCAGCAGGAAGCTGTGCAACTGGCCGTCCAGCTTGCCGATCCGCGCGAGCAGATGCTGCGTGAGTTCCACCGGCGACATTTTCTTTGCCGCCAGGTCCGCGGCGGCCGAGGCAATGGTGGGGAAGCCCTCCATGTCACACGCCCTCAGGATTGAGCGGCCGGAACAGGTGCGCCGGCTCCGCCTCCCGCCCACGCGCCGGGTTGCGCAGCCGGGCGGTGAAGCGCTCGATATGTGGCCAGGCGCTGTAGAGGTCGGCGATGTTCTCGGGCGTGAGCTCCAGCCCGGCGCGCTTCACCAGCGCCTCGAATTCCACCTGGGTCAAAGGCTGCGACATCGGTCCCCCGCGTTCATGGTGCGAAGCACAAGTCTGCGCAGCATTGCCGCGCGGGAGTCAATTCGCCTTCGGCGATGGCGGGACAGAAAAAGAAGATTCTCAGTACAAAAGGGTTCTGTCCATAACATTACGCATCTCGCCCAGCCTGCCGTCGATCCAGCACAGCAGGTTGTGCCGGAAGATATCGGTGATGCGTCGGTTCTCCGAGGTGACCGTGCTGGCGGAATGCGGCGAGATCAGCACGTTGCGCATGTCCCATAGCGGGCTGTCCTTCGCCAGGGGCTCCACCCGTGCCACGTCCAGCGCGGCGAAGCCGATTCGGCCGGAGGCGCAGGCTTCGATCAGCGCGTCTTCGTCGACCACGGTGCCGCGGGCGATGTTCACGAAGGCCACGCCTGGGCGCATTGCGGCGAAGGCGGCGGCGTTGATCAGGTTTTCCGTTTGTGCCGTGTGCGGAACGGTGATGACCACGGCATCCGCCTGCGCCAGGGCGGCGTGCATTTGGGCGGTCGGGACCACCTCGTCGAACAGGTCGTTGTGGGCGCGGGACTTGGCAGGGTCGCGGGCGACGGCCACCACCTTCATGTCGAAGGCGCGGGCGAGCCTGGCGCAGCCGCGGGCGAGGTCGCCGGCGCCGATGATCACCAGCCGGCGGCCGGCCACCTCCTCGCCGCAGTAGCGGTTCCAGGCATGCAGTTTCTGCTCGGCCTCCAGGTGCTTCAGGCCGCGCCAGTGCGAGAGCAGCGCCATGAACGCGAATTCGGCGAGCGGGCGGGCATGCACGCCGCGGGCGGTGGTGATCAGGACGTCGCGCTCCGCCAAGCCCAGGGCGGCGACCGAGGGGCCGACGCCGGTGCTGGTGGTTTGGATCCATTTCAGGCGGGCGAGGTGCGGCAGGTCGGCTTCGGATGGCAGGTCCCACAGGATATCGGCTTCCGCGAGCATCTCGGTCCAGCGGGCCTGCTGCAGGGGGGTGCGGGTGAAGGGGGCGCCTTTGTGGTCGGCGATGTATCGCGCGGGGGGCAGCAGGGTGGGATCGTAGAGCACCGCGATGTCGCGATGGGTCTCGCGGATGGTATCGACGTGCTCGGCTTCGAGCGGGGAGGCGATCATGATGGTATGGGTCATGCCCGCTTCTAGCGCGAGGGTGTCCCCGGTGTAGAGTCCCGGGGTGTTGGCTGGCTGGCGGGTCAGATCCGTTCCCAGAAGCCGGTTTCTTCGTCGAGGCGGGCGTGTTCGACGCTGCGGAAGTCGCCGATTGAGACCAGGCCGACGACGCGGCCGTTTTCGACCACCGGGAGGTGGCGGAAACCGCCGTCGCCCATGGTACGCAGGGCGTCGAGGGCGTGGGCGCCGGTGGGGATGCATTCGGGGTTGCGGGTCATGACGCGGTCGAGGTGGGTTTGGGCGGGGTTGTGGCCCTCGGCGAGGAGCTTCACGGCGTCGCGGCCGGTGAAGATGCCGGCGAGTTGGCCGGCCTGGTCGAGGACCAGGATCGCGCCGATGCGCTGGTCGCGCATGGTGCAGCAGGCATCCTGGACGCTGGCGGACTCCGGCAGGGTGACAGGGGCGCGGCGGATGATGTCTCCGATCGGACGTTGAGCCATTGCTGCCTCCTTCTGTGGCGCGATGATGACAGGCCGATGACAGGCCGGCCTTGATCTGGCTCAACCGCGCTCGGGGGCAGCGGTGCCATGTTGCGTGGCGTTGGCAATGGAATGCGTGGATGCGGCCGTTTGGACGCGTGGAGCGGAAAGAAATGATAACGTAATGATAAGGTCGTGCCTTCGCCGCGGCGCTGTCAGGCGGTTTTTGCGACGGGGCGGTTCCAGGCGCGCATTGCGGCGCGGACATAGCGCGGCAGGGGGCGGTCGGGGGTGCCCGGCCGGTCCGGCGGGACCGCGCGGGGCGGTGGGGCGGGCCTGGGCTTCGGCGGCCGGGGCGGGCGCGGCGGCAGGCGCAGCGCGGCCGGCACGGCGACGCCGAGGCTGCGGCACAGAGGACGGATGGTGCGGGCGGCGCCCGGCGCGGCGGCGAGGCATTCGGCGACGCCGGGGCGGTTTAACAGATGGTCGAGTTGGGATGCCAGGTTGCGGGCGTTGTAGTCCAGCACATGGGCCACCCAGCCGGGGCGGGTTGGCAGGGCGGGCGCGGCAGGTGCGGATGCGGGCGCGCGGGGGCGGCCGAGGCGCGGGCGGGTCGGGCGGAGTGCCCGGCCGGCGGCAAGATGGCCGAGGAGGCGGTCCAGGCGCTCGCGCATGCGGGACAGGCGAGTGTAGAGCGGCATCGCCCGGACGCCGAGGAACCGGACCCGGGTGCCGATGAGGCCAAGCAGGCCGGCCAGGATGGCATCGAGCAGGCGCGCGATGCCGGCGGCCGGATGCTCGGCGGCATGGCAGGCCAGGGCTTGAGCCGGCTTGGGTTTCATGTTTTTATTCCTAGCGCGGGCGGCAGGGCGCGCCAAGGAAAAAGAATCCTGGGGTTTGGGAAATGGAGGCAAGCCAGGCCAAGCCAGACCAGGGCGATGCCCCATAAGCGCTAGGATCAGGGAGGCTGGGCTCTGCCCAGACCCGCCAGGGGCCAAGCCCCTGGACCTTTACTTACAAGAATTATTCATGATTACAATTAGTTGAGAGTCTGGGAACACCAAGAGTTTCCTGGCTGCGCCAGCAGCCCCAGAGTGATATGCGGGTTCGACCAGTGGCAGCGGGCACGGCCACTAAAGATAATGCGATCAGAGGGTCTCTGACCCTTTGCGGGTCCCGTGGCGCGGCTTCGCGCCGCGACGGCAGAGCCCTCGCCTTTCTTATCCTAGCGCTTATGGGGCGATGCCCCAGGTCGGCGCCGATGAGAGCCAAGCCGGCCAGGGCGCGGGAGAGCATGGCGAAGAACAGGAAGGAACTGCCTCAGAGCACCGAGAGGGCGAGGATCATCAGCCAGGTTCGGGTGTCCATGGTTTGGGGCATGGGAGCGGGGTAGCAGGGTTGGCGGGGGTGGACCCTCCGGAACGTGCGGCGGGTCGCGTGGAGCGTTTGAGCGGGAAGGGTCTTTCTTGAAAAAACCTCATTCATTCATATTTTATGTCGCTATTGGCGTCGTTCTAAGGTTGTTGAAATTTTGACACAGTAAAGACCGACCCTATGCCAAATGATGTATCGCACTGAAAAAATAAATAAAGTTTTTTTGCTTCTTTTTGTTCACAAAAAGAAGACTTCCCTTCATTCTGTTCGCGCCGCCTGAAGCATGGTTTCGGCGTTTTCGCGATCCATGTTCAGTGTCTGCATGGCGATTTCGCGCGAGAAGCCGGCGCGGGCAAAGGCGGCAAGTTCCTTCAGCTGGCGCGCCGCGTCGGCCATCACCGTGCGGAACGGCCCAAGTCGGCGGCGACGGGCATGGGCCACGGCGGCGGCCAGTTCTGCCGCGGGGTCGTCCGGCAGCACGGCCTGCGCCGTTTCGCTGTCGATGCCACGCATCGCGAGATGGGCTGCCACGGCACGACGCGACCGCCCGGCGCGGGTCAGGTTGCGGGCGCGGTTTTCGGCGAAGGCGGCATCGTTGACCACGCCCAGCACCACCAGCTGGTCGGCCACGCGTCGGGCGGCGGCGCGGGCGGCCTGGGCTGCTGCTTCGGTGGTTTCATCGCGTTCGGCGGCGCGCAGCCAGCGGCCGATGCGCCGGTCGAGCACGGCGACCAGCCCAGCGCGCGTTGTGCCGTAGCGCGCGAGATGGCTCATTGCCGCCTGGTGCAGCGCGGACTCGGTGGGCGGGGGACCCGCGACAGCGAGGGCCGAAGCGTTGGAGCGGCGCATGGGCGAAAGCTTCGCACGCCGCGCCGCCGGAGGAAATTCCCCGATGCAACGCCGCCATGCGGGCCGTTTGCGCCATTTGACTCGCCCCCGTCGGCCAGACCATTGTTTGCGCTGCTCCGGAACTGTCCGCACAGGGGTGCGGCCGGCTGTCATCCCGGCGGAACCCGGGCGTACGCCCGCGGAAAACCAAACGTCCCCATCAAAGGGACCAATGAGGGTCACCCGGATATGATTTCCGCCCTGTTGCCGAACTACAACCGCGCCAACCTCGCCTTCGAGCGGGGCGAGGGCGCCTGGCTGTGGACGACCGACGGGCGACGATTCCTCGATTTCGGATCGGGCATCGCCACCGCCTCCGTGGGCCACGGCAACAAGCACCTGGCCGACGCCATCTCGGCGCAGGCGCACAAGGTGATGCACGTCTCGAACCTCTACCGCATCCCCCAGGCCGAGCAACTGGCCGCCCGGCTGGTCGAGGCGACCTTCGCGGACACCGTGTTCTTCTGCAACTCGGGCGCCGAGGCGAACGAGGGCATGATCAAGATGGTCCGCAAGACCATGGCCAACACTGGCAAGCCGGAGCGCTTCGGCATCATTTGCTTCGAAGGCGCGTTCCACGGCCGCACCCTGGCGACGCTGGCAGCCACCGGCAACGATCACTACCTGGAGGGTTTTGGCCCCAGGGTGGAGGGGTTCAAGCATGTGCCGCTGAACAACATGAACGCGGTGCGCGACGCCATCGACGGCACCACGGCCGGCGTCATGGTGGAGCCGGTGCAGGGCGAGGGCGGCATGCGAACGGCCGACGTGCAGTTCCTGCGCGATCTGCGGACCATGTGCGACGAGTTCGGGCTAGTGATGGCGCTGGACGAGATCCAGTGCGGCATGGGCCGGACGGGCAAGTTGTTCGCCCATGAGTGGGCGGGCATCGAACCCGATGTGATTTCGTCGGCCAAGGGGATTGGCGGCGGTTTCCCGCTGGGTGCGGTGCTGGCCAAGGAGTGGGTGGGGCGCCACCTGGTTCCGGGCACGCACGGCACGACGTTCGGCGGCAATCCGCTGGCGTGCACGGCGGGGAATGCGGTGCTGGATGTGATCCTCGCACCCGGCTTCCTGGATGCCGTGGTGACGAAGGGCGAGCGGATGAAGGCTGGCGTGCAGACGCTGATCGCCGAGTTCCCGGCCATCTTCGCCGAGTCGCGCGGCCGCGGGCTGATGCAGGGCATCAAGTGCGTGATCCCCGCCGGCCAGGTGCAGGGCGCCTTCACCGAAGCCGGGCTGATGACCGTCACCGCCGGCGAGAACGTCGTGCGCCTGGTGCCGCCGCTGGTCGCCACCGATTCGGACATCGACGAGGCGATCGGCATGATGCGCCGCGCCGCGTCAGGCCTCGTCGCCGCCCCCAAGGCCGCCGCGCAGTGACCAGCACACCGAGGCCCGTGCCGTGAGCGGGGCCGCTTTGCGCCGCCCCTCGGCGCAGGGAACGAAGGGCGGGGAGACAGGATCTCCCCGCCACTTCATCGACATCCGCGACCACGACGGCGCCACGCTGCGCCACATGCTCGACGTGGCGTCGGGCTACAAGCGGGCGCTGAAATCGGGGGCCGTCACGCCGAAGCCGCTGGCCGGCAAGATACTCGCGCTGATCTTCGAGAAGCCGTCCACGCGCACCCGCGTCAGCTTCGAGGTTGGCATGCGCCAGCTCGGCGGCGACGTGATCCACCTGACTTCCGCCGACATGCAGCTTGGCCGTGGCGAGACCATTGCGGACACGGCGCGCGTTCTCTCCCGCTACGTCGATGCGGTGATGCTGCGCACCTTCGGCCATGCCCGGCTGCAGGAGTTCGCGGAGCATGCCACCGTCCCGGTCATCAACGGCCTGACCGACAGCAGCCATTCGGTGCAGTTGATGGCCGATGTGATGACCTTTGAGGAACATTGCGGCCCGATCGCCGGCCAGGTCGTCGCCTGGTGCGGCGACGGCAACAATGTCGCGCGCACCTGGATCGAGAGTGCCGCGCGCTTCGGCTTCACCCTGCGCCTGGCCACCCCGCCGACGCTGCGCCCGCCCGCCGATGTGGTGGAATGGGCCCGCGCCGAGGGCGCCCGGATCGAGCTGCTGGACGATCCGGCCGAAGCCGTGCGCGACGCGCGCTGCGTGGTCACCGACACCTGGGTCAGCATGGGCGACGATTCGCAATCGGCCCGCCACAACCTGCTCGCCCCCTACCGCGTGACCCAGGCGCTGATGTCCGAGGCGGCGGCGGAGGCGATCTTCATGCACTGCCTGCCCGCGCATCGCGGCGAGGAGGTCACCGCGGAGGTGATCGATGGGCCGCAAAGCGTGGTGTTCGACGAGGCGGAGAATCGGCTGCACGCGCAGAAGGGTGTGCTGGCGTGGGCGATGGGGGTGGCCTAGGAACGCAAGGCCAGGGGCGCCGCCCCTGGACCCCGGCAGGGGGCCGAGCCCCCTTGAACCCTGGCAGGGGGTCGAGCCCCCTGCACCCTCACCAAAAGGGAGAATAAGTCATGGTTGGGTTTGCGCATCCGGAATACCTGGTCGATACTGCCTGGCTCGCCGGCCATATCGATGAGCCCGGCATGGTGGTGCTGGACGCCACCACACACCTCGTGCCGGAACCCACATCAGGATACCGCGTCGTCGCCGGACGGGCCGATTTCGAGCGCGGCCACATCCCCTCGGCGCTGTACGTCGACCTCCAGGCCGACCTGTCCGACCCCGACCACCAGTTCCGCTTCATGCTGCCCACGCCGGAGCGATTCGCGGTCAGCATGGCGCGGCTCGGCGTGTCCGATGCCACCCGCGTTGTCCTCTACAGCACCGCCAATGTCTGGTGGGCCTGCCGCGTCTGGTGGCTGTTGCGCGTGTTCGGCCACGACAACGCCGCCGTGCTGGATGGCGGATGGCAGAAATGGACCGCCGAACGCCGCCCGGTGGAAACCGGCCCCGGCACGCCGCGCACCCAAGCCCACTTCACCGCCCGCAAGCCGCGCCCGCTGATGGCCGACCGCGACGAAGTGCTGGCCGCCATCGGTGACGGCGCCGTCTGCACCATCAACGCGCTGCGACCCGAACAGCACACCGGCAGCGGCGGCGTGCAGTACGGCCGCCCAGGCCGCATCGCCGGCAGCGTCAACGTCGCGGCCGCAAACCTGCTCGATCCCGCCAGCAACGCGTTCCTCCCCGCCGACGCCCTGCGCGCGAAGTTCGAGTCGGTCGGCGCGATGGACCGCAAGGTCATCACCTATTGCGGCGGCGGCATCGCGGCGAGTGCCGACGCACTGATCCTGACCATGCTTGGCCACAAGGATGTCAAGCTTTACGACGCCTCGCTGAGCGAATGGGTCAAGGACCCACGCCTGCCAATGGAAGTGGGATAAGGGAGAATCTTCTTTTTCTGAAGAAAAAGAAGCAAAAAAACTTTTTATCCATTTGCGCCGAGTGGAACAGGTCAAAAACCACGCAAATGGATAAAAGTTTTTTGGTTCTTTTTTCCAAAAAAGAACATTCTTGCTTCCACTAAAACCCCCAACGCCCGGCGCGGTCAGCCGCTACTCCCCCAGCGCCCGCGACGCTTGTTCGAACGTCCCGCGGCTGAGCCCCGGCAGCGCCAGGATCTGGCGCAGCGCCGCGCGCATATGGGCCTGCCGCCCCGCATCCTGCCGCCGCCACTGCCCCAGCGGCGCCACCAGCCGCGCCGCGCTCTGGCTGTTTGCCGGATCGAGCGTGCAGATGGCATCGGCCAGGAAGCGATAGCCGCCGCCTGAGGCATCGTGGAACCGCACTTGGTTGCCCGGGAAGGCGGCCAGCAGTGAGCGCGCCCGGTTGGGGTTGCGCAGGTCGAAATCGGCATGCCGCGACAACGCCTGCACCCGCGCCAGCGTATCCGCCCGCGGCGACAGCGCCTGCAGGGTGAACCACTTGTCCAGCACCAGCTCCTCGTACCGCCAGCGCGCGTGGAACGACGCCAGCGCCGCCTCTCCCGCCGGGCTGCCGCTGGCCGCCAGCACATCGAGCGCGGCGAGCGAATCCGTCATGTTGCCGGCGATGTCGAACTGCGCCCGCGCCAGCGCCACCCCCTCCTCCCCGGCCGCCGCCAGGTAGGCGAGGCAGGCATTGCGCAACGCCCGCCCGCCGATCGACATGCCGTCGATGCGGTACGGCCCCGCCTCCGCCAGCCGTCCATGGGTCGCCCGCAACCGCTCGGCCAGCGCCTGGCCCAGCGCGCGCCGCAGATCCTGCCGCACGGCATGGATCGCCTCCACATCCACCACCGCCATGCGGTCCGCCACCGCCGCCTCGGCCGGCAGCGCGAGGCAGGCCGCCGCGAAGGCGGGGTCGGCCCCGGCGCCGTCCAGCGTTGCGGCAAACGCGGTCAGCAGGCCCTCGTCCGTCCCCGCCCCGCCGCCGGCGATCCGCTCCAGCATCAGCTCGGTCGCATAGGCCTGCAGCGAATCCCAGCGCACGAAGGAATCTGTGTCGTGCGCCGCGAGGAACCGCAGCCGCGCCCGGTCCATGCCCACCAGCTTCACCGGCGCGGAGAAGCCGCGCAGCAGCGAGGGCACCGGCATCGCCGCGATGCCTTCGAAGGCGAAATCCTGCTCCGCCCCGGCCAGCAGCAACAGCCGCTCCGCCACCTGCGTCCCGTCCGGCGCCAGCAGCCCCATCGCCACCGGGATCGGCAGCGGCGTCTTGTCCGTCTGCCCCGGCGTCGGCTTCGTCTCCTGGCGCAAGGTCAGCGTGTAGCGCCGCGCCTTCGGATCATATGCCTCGGCAAAGGACAGCTCCGGCGTCCCCGCCTGATCGTACCACGCCAGGAACGGCGACAGGTCGATCCCCGCCCCGTCGCCGATCGCGGCGACGAAATCCTCGATCGTTACCGCCTGGTTGTCGTGCCGCGCGATGTACAGGTCCATGCCGCGCCGGAACCCCTGCGGCCCGACCATGCGGTGCAGCATACGCACCACCTCGGCGCCCTTGTTGTAGATCGTGGCGGTGTAGAAGTTGTCGATCGCGATGTAGCTCTCCGGCCGCACCGGATGCGCCAGCGGCCCGGCATCCTCGCGGAACTGCCCCGCCCGCAGCCCGCGCACGTCGCCCAGCCGCTTCACCGCCGGGCTGCCCATGTCTGCGCTGAACTGTTGGTCGCGGAACACCGTCAGCCCTTCCTTCAACGACAGCTGGAACCAGTCGCGGCAGGTCACGCGGTTGCCGGTCCAGTTGTGGAAATACTCGTGCGCGATCACCGCCTCGATGCCCTGGTAGTCGGCATCGGTCGCCGTTTCCGGCCGGGCCAGCACGTATTTGGTGTTGAAGACGTTGAGCCCCTTGTTCTCCATCGCCCCCATGTTGAAGTCGCTCACGGCGGCGATGTTGAACACGTCCAGGTCGTACTCGAAGCCATACACCTCCTCGTCCCACGTCATCGACCGCTTCAGCGAAGCCATCGCGTGCCCGCAGGCATCCTCGTGCCCGCACCGCACCCAGATCGCCAGGTCCACCTGCCGGCCCGACCGGGTGGTGAAGCTGTCGCGCACCGCCACCAGGTCGCCGGCCACCAGCGCGAACAGATAGGCGGGCTTGGGGTGCGGATCGGTCCAGGTCGCCCAGTGCCGCGCCCCGTCCACGCCCGCGGCAGTCGGATTGCCGTTGCCCAGCAGCACCGGCACCGCCGCCCGGTCTGCCACGATCGTCGTGGTGTAGCGCGCCATTACATCCGGCCGGTCGGGAAAGAAGGTGATGCGCCGGAACCCCTCCGCCTCGCACTGGGTGAAGAAGGCGCCCCCGGAGGTGTACAGCCCGGACAGCTCGCTGTTCGCCCCGGGGTCGATCCGCGTCTCGACCTCCACCATCGCGGCGGCGGGCATGTCGTCGATCGCCAGCCCGCCGGAGGGCAACAGCCGATAGCGGTTCTCACCCAGTACCTCCCCGTCCACCCGCACCGACAGCAACACCAGCGCCTCGCCATCCAGCATCAGCGGCGCCGCCGCATCGCCATGCGCGGGGTTGCGCCGCACCGCCATCCGCGCGCGCACCAGCGTCGCCTTCGGGTCCAGTTCGAAGCGCAGGTCCACCGTGTCCACCAGGAAGGCGGGCGGGCGGTAGGCGGTGCGCAGGACGGAGGTGGGTTCGGTCATGGAAGCTCCCGGCATCAGGCTGCGGCAGTCAGGATTCGCCCCCGTGGGGCAGCCAAACGGAGAAGGTGCAGCCTTGCCCCTCCTCGCTGTCGATCACCAGCCGGCCGCGATGGCGATTCACGATGTGCTTCACGATGGCCAGGCCAAGCCCCGTCCCCCCCGCGCCGCGGCTGCGCCCGGCATCGACGCGGTAGAACCGCTCGGTCAGCCGCGGCAGGTGCACGCGCGCGATCCCCGGCCCGTCGTCGCGCACCGCCAGCACCAGGCCGACGGCGGGCGCGAACCGGCTGCCCGGCGTGCCCGGCTGCACCGACACGGCCACGATGCCGCCCTCGCGCCCATATTTCATGGCGTTCTCCACCAGGTTGCTCAGCACCTGCGCCATCTGGTCCGCATCCGCCACCACCGCCGGCAGCCCCTCGGCGATGTCGATCGACAGCCTCTGCCGCCGCTGCGCCAGCCGCATCTCGAAGCCTGCCAGCACCTGCCTGGCCAGTGCCGAAAGGTCGATGCTGTCCACCGGCGGCGTGTGCTCCGACATCTCGATGCGCGACAGGCTCAGCAGGTCGTCGATCAGCCGGCTCATCCGCGCCGCCTGCTCGGCCATGATCGCCAGGAAGCGCTGCTGCGCCGGCGGATCGTCGGCCGCAGGCCCCTGCAGTGTCTCCACGAACCCCATCAGGCTGGCCAGCGGCGTGCGCAGTTCATGGCTGGCATTGGCGACGAAATCCGCCCGCATCCGCTCCAGCGCCCGCTCCCGCGTGCGGTCCGACAGCACCACCAGCGCGCTGGTCCCGTCCGGGAGGTGGTGGGCGAAGGGAATGACGGTCGCGCGCACCTCGCGCTCCACCGGCACCGGCAGCATCAGGTCGGCACTCTGCGCCGTGCCCTCCCGCCACGCCCGCTCGATCGCCTCGCGCAGCAGCGGATGGCGCAGCACGGCGGGGATGTCCGCGCCGAAGGCGGCCCGTGCCGCGGCATTGGCCCGCCCGGCCGCGCGCGCACGGTTGAGCGCGATCAGCGGATCCGGCAGGCGCTCGATGATCTCCTCGTTGGCCCGCAGTGCCGCGGCGACTTCCTCGGCGCGAAGCGTGCGCGCCCGAGCAATCCGCGCGATGCGCCCGGCCAGCCGCGCGAACGGCGGCAGCAGGGGCTCCGCCGCCCCAATCTGTGTCCCGCCCCCCTCCACCCGGTCCAGCGCGCCATGCAGCCGCTCCAGGTCCCGGCGCACCAGGGCGGCGGCGGCCAGCGCAGCCGCCATCACCGCCACTGCTGCGCCCACCACCAGCCAGGCCGCAATCAGCCCGGCCCCGGCCATTGCCGCCAGGACCACGAGCAACAGGCCAGCCAGGACCGTCCCGGCCGCCAGCCACCCTATGCCGGGCATTCCCACCGCCGCGTCAGGTGCCCGGGGTGCCGACCGCGTCCGGCGCCGGCTCGACCATCTCGGCCCGGCCGCGCCGAATTTCGAACAGCGCCAGCGCCCGCCGCACCTGCCCGTCGGGCTGCAGCGCGAACACCCCGTTCACGCCGGCAAAGCCCTCCGGCCGGGTCAGCGCCGCGGCCGAATACCCCTCTTGCGCCGCCAGCACCCGCGCGATCGCCGCGGCGTCGAAAGCGAAGTCAGCCAGCCCCGGCGCCGGCGTGCCGAACTGCGCCTGGTACTGCGCGTCGAACCCCGCGCGCGTGGCCGGATCGGGGGCGGCGAACCACGCGCCGCGCAACTCGGCATCGGCGCGGGAGGCCGGCGCGGCCCAGATCGCCGGGCCCAGCACCCGCACCGCCGGCGGATCAAGATCGTAAAACGGCAACAGGCTCGCTATCATGCCCAGCTGCTCGCCGGTATCGGCCAGCAACAGCGCGTCCATCGGCGCGGCCGGGATCGGCGTGCGCCCCACCTCCTCCGCCCGCCGGCGCCCCTCGGCGGTGCGCGCGGCCCGCGCGGCGCGGATCTGCGCATCCACCGGCCCGCGCCGGCTGCCATAGGCGGCCACGTTGCGCATCGTGGTGTTGATCGACGACGTGGTCCCGTCGTGGAAGTGGATATCCGGCTGCCCCAGCCCGCCCGATGCGGCGGCATCGGCCAGCGCCGCGGCCATGGCGCGCCCGAACTCGCTCTCGGGCAGCACGGCAGCGAAGCGCGTCTTGCCCTGCGCGGTCGCGGCCGCGACCATGCGCCGCACCTGCTGCGCCGGCGTGATCCCCAGCGTCCACACCCCCGGCTGCGCCTGCGCGGGGTCGGAGGTGAAAGCCAGCACGCCCACCCCCGACGCGCGCGCCACCGGCGCCACCGCCGCCGTCTCGGCCGCCGTCAGCGGCCCGATGATCAGCCCAGCGCCGGCCGCCAGCGCCGCCTGCGCCGCCTGCGCCGCTCCTTGCGCCGTTCCCCCGGTGTCGCGCACGTCCAGCCGCGGCGAGCCCGCCGGCGACAGCGCCAGTTGCGCCGCCTGTGCCAGCGCCCGCCCGCGCTCCGCGTTCGGCCCCGACAACGGCGCCAGCAGCGCCACCCCACGCCCGGCTGGCGCCAGCGTGGACGGCTGCGGCGCCACCCGCGCCACCGGCCCGCCGCGCGACGAGGCCGGCGGGGGCGATACAGCGCAGGCGGCGAGTGCTAGCGTGCCGAGCGCCAGCGTGAATGCACGACGAAACATGCCCATGTCCTCCAGACCACCCGACGACCCGCCACCCGGGGCGACCCCTCCGCCACCGGCGGAAGACGCGCCAGACGACGGATCGTTGCACCCGCCCGACCATCCGCCGGGCGGCATGCCAAGCGGACTTGTGCTTGTTTCAACGCCGATCGGCAACCTTGCCGACATCGCCCTGCGCGCGATCGCCACCCTGCGCGCCGCCGACCTTGTGCTATGCGAGGACACGCGCACCACCGCCCGCCTGCTCACCGCCCACGGCATCACCGCGCGCACCATGGCGCTGCACGAACACAACGAGGACGGCCGCACCGCCCAGGTGCTCGCCCTACTGCGCCAGGGCCGGCGCGTCGCGCTGGTTTCGGATGCCGGCACCCCGTTGGTCAGCGATCCCGGCTACCGCCTCGTGCGCGCCGCCATCGCCGAGGGCCTGCCGGTCAGTGGCGTGCCCGGCGCCAATGCCGCCCTGTTGGCGCTCACCCTCTCCGGGCTGCCGCCGCACCCCTTCCTGTTCCTGGGCTTCCCCCCGCCCCGCCAGGCCGCCCGCCTGTCCGCCTTCGCCACCCTGCGCGCCGCCGAGCGGGCCGGATTGTCCGCCACCCTGGTCTGGTACGAGGCCCCGCACCGCCTGGCCGAAACGCTGGCGGACCTCGCCCACACCCTCGGCGACCGCCCCGCCGCCGTCGCCCGCGAGCTGACCAAGCGCTTCGAGGAGGTGCGCCGCGGCGGCCTCGCCAGCCTCGCCGCCCACTACGCCGCCCACGCCGCGCGCGGCGAGATCTGCCTGGTGGTCGCCCCGCCGGCCGACGAAGCGGCGCCGGAGGCCGACCTCGACGCCCTGCTGCACGCAGCCCTGGCCACCCACCGCCTGCGCGAGGCGGTCGCTCAGGTCGCCGCCGCCACCGGCCTGCCGCGCCGCCAGGTCTACGCCCGCGCACTGGCCCTGAACGGCGCGCCCGGCGCCGACGCGGATGCGTGAACGCCCGCGCGTCTCGGTACCGCGTTTAACCCCCCGTTAGCCCCGGCCGGGTATCATACCCTGCAACACATCGTCACGCAGTGTTCCCCCCATGATCCGCCTCCCCGTTACCATCGGCGGGCGCATGATCGCGCTGCTGCTGCTGCTCGCCTGCGTCGCGATGGCCGGCGCCGGCATGACCTACCGCGCCGCACAGCAACAGGCCGCCGCCAACGCCGCACTCGACCGCGCCGTCGAAAGCCGCCCGCTGATCGAGCGCCTGCGCGCCGGCATCTACAATGTGGTCATGGAAAGCCGCGGCCTCTACCTCGCCACAGACCGCACGCAGGCCGAGGTCTTCGCCCGCAACCTCACCCGCTCGCTCGACGACATCCGCGCCACCTTCGCCCGCCTGCGAGACGTGGTGCCCGAAGGCCATCGGGTCGCCGTCGAACAGGCCGTCCCGCCGCTGGAGGCGTTCTTCGCCCTGCGCGCCGAACTCGCCCGCGTCGGCGTGGAGCAGGGCCACGAGGCCGCCGACCGCCTCGGCAATAACGCCCCCAACCGCTCCGCCCGCACCGCCTTCAGCAACAGCCTCGACCGCCTGGCCGAGGAACTGGCCGTCACGCTGCCGGCAATGCAGGCGGCGCTGTCCGAACAGGGCCGCGACGGTGCGCTGCGCCAACTCGGCATCACCGCCATCGCCGTGCTCGCGGTGCTCGGCCTTGCGGTCACGCTGCCGGCAATGCCGGCGGCCTGGATGGTCCGCACCGCCGTCGCGCGGCCGGTCCGCCAGCTCACCACCGCGCCCGCCGATAGTAACGGGGAGATCGAGACGATGGCCGCCGGCGACCTCGACCACGCCGCCCTCCCCACCCAGGTCCGCGGCGAACTCGGCGCCATCACCTCCGCCATGCACCACCTGCGCGACGCACTGCGCAAGGCTCGCCTGGCCGACGAGGCGCTGGCCGCAGCCCGCATCGCCGCCGACCGCCGCCAGGCGGCGATGGACCGCCAGACCCAGGATTTCGGCCAGTCGATCTCCGGCGTGCTGTCCTCCTTCGCCGGCTCTGCCGCCAGCATGCAGGAACAGGCGCGCGAGATGGCCTCAGTCGCCGATGACAGCCACGGCCATGCCGAGCACAGCGCGGCGGCCACCCGCGGCGCCATGTCCGACCTTACCGCCGTCACCGCCGCCACCGAGCAGCTCTCCGCCAGCGCCCAGGGCATCGCCGGCCGCGCGCTCGAGGCCGCGGAGGCAACGCGCGCGACCGTCGGCCATGCCGACCGCAACGGCACCCGCATGCAATCCCTGCTGGAGGCCGCCGACCGCATCGTCAGGGTGGTCGACCTGATCACCAGCATCGCCGGGCGCACCAACCTGCTCGCCCTCAACGCCACCATCGAGGCCGCCCGCGCCGGGGAGGCCGGCCGGGGCTTCGCCGTCGTCGCCAGCGAGGTCAAGCAGCTCGCCACACAAACCGGCAGCGCCACCGCGGAGATCGCCGGCCAGGTGGAAGCGATCCGCGGCACCATCCAGGAGGCTGCAAGCGCCGCCATGGCCGTCGGCGAGGCGATCCGCCGGGTCGAGACGGTCGTCGGCTCGATCGCCGCCGCGGTCGACGAACAGGGCCGTGCCACCCACGAGATCGCCCAGCGCGTCATCGGCGTGGCCGGGATGGCCAGCCGCGTCGGCACCGCGATGGACAACCTCGCCGACAGCGCCAACAACGGCAGCCGCGTCAGCCGCGAGGTGGAGCGCTCGGCCAGC
>Ga0105050_10003038_pt1 | contig 23603 bp, 22 predicted proteins | sample FRY01_FD_78088 | JGI IMG/M metagenome (GOLD analysis project Ga0105050, IMG submission 78088) | Freshwater microbial communities from Lake Fryxell liftoff mats and glacier meltwater in Antarctica - FRY-01 | ecosystem: Environmental > Aquatic > Freshwater > Ice > Glacier meltwater ...
ATTTTCTCACGGAGCGGGAGAAGAAACGCGTTCCGCGTTCCTCTACGATGTAGCGGAAAATGGAACATTTTTCGACCTCCCTCTTTCCTGATTCTGCATTTTGCACTTAATGGAGATGCGCCCGGGGCGTTTCCACTCCAGTTGCTGGGGAATCGGGAACGGCCAAATCGAGTTTAAGGCGAGAGCAACCCGACCGTCTGGCACCAGGTGAGGGCATCCCGAAGCCCGTCTTCCGTGCTTTTCTTGGGAGCATATCCAAAAGTCCGAGCCGCTTTCCCAAGATCCAAACACATGGGTTCGAGAAGAAATTCCAAACCGTTTTTCCAAGTGATGGCGGGAACTTTTTGCAGCAACGCTTCTTTGTCGAGGACCGTGATGATCCTCATCGGCGGGAAGGTACTGCAGCGGGACGTAGGTGCCGGTGGAACTGCAAAGAAAAACATTCCCCGCCTTCTGAAAATAACGGGCGTACTGAGTCACGGTTTCCGCCGTGGGCACGGAATCAATGATGGTGTCGAAGTCGAGCTGGACGACCGTACCGCGCAGGCTCCCCGATTTTGATGGGTTAGCCCTGCGCTCTCTTGACAAATGAGCCGTTTTGAGCATTTTTGAACCATGTCTTCGACCACCCTTTTCCGTGTCCGCGTTCCCACTCAACGTCTTCGCCGTGCGGAGAAAATTTTTGAGCGCCTCGGCATGAAGCCCGGAGATGCCTTTAACATCTTCCTCGCTCAGGTGGAGCTAAAGGATGACTTGCCGTTTCCAGTGACCACCCAGCCGGCACGTTTGCTATCCACCGCCGAACAGGGCCGGATGTGGGAGGAGAAGCTTGGTGAATATTGAGCCCGGAGAGATCTGGATCGTCGATTTTGGCATGGCGGCTAAGCAGCGACCTGTTCTGGTCTTGGCTTACCCGCAACCGGACGACGCCAGGGTTCTGGTGGTGGTCGCGCCCCTCACTTCTCAATTGCGGGGGTTGCGCGGGGAGGTTGATATCGGCAAACCACGCTGGTTGCCGAAGCCTTCGGCTGTCAACATCCAAGGACTTGCCAGCACCGACCCGCAGGTTCTCACCCGCAAGCTCGGCAAGCTGCCAGACGCCCAATATACGGAAGTTAAGAACGCTCTCAGGGAATTGCTGGACCTCTGAGGTCTCGGCTCTACCAATCGACGTTGGACCCGCGGGTGTCAATGTGCGTGAATCCTGAATACCGTCCGACGCCACCTTTATAGATTCCGGTTGAACGCATGGCGCGGGCCATGGCGGCGACTTTTCCCGGCGAGCAAGGGAAGACGATGTCGACGGCGTTGTTGCGGGTGTGGTAGGAATGCCGTTTCGCTCCGGGACAGCTCGCGTTGTAGTCGGGAGAGCGATAGGCGGAGATACAGCGATCAACATTGACGTCCAACCGACCCGAAAGCGAGTCGATCACCTTAAGGGTGGAGCGGATATTGCCCCACATGGCCTTTGGCGGGAGGGTGTTTTGGACCCGGCCCCGCTTGTGGATGTGGGGCTCGATGACTTGGCGAACCGTAAAATGTTTCAGCTTGGACTTGCGCAGGTAGTCCGCATAAGCGGGCAGATTGGAGCCAAGAATCCCCTGCCAGGCAAGGGGGACGTTCAGTCGTTCCAGAGTTCCGGAAGGAGGACCACCGAAGCTGGCGAAGAAATCCCAAAAAGCCTCGGAGGACTGGGTGCCCGCGAAGAGGCCGGCACTGGAGAGTGCTAGCAGGCGCACGGCACCACGACGCGTCAACAAGGACGGGGTCGTCACAAGTGTCTGGGCCGGGTTGTCAGTGATTTCAGGCAGCTTAATCAATGTCAATGAGGTCGGATGATCAGGACAAGTGAGAAAACTAACACGAAATGGCCTCAGCGAAAGTGATTTTTTTATTTTTTGAAAATATTCCCTTGCTGGAAATCGCGTCCTTGGAGAGGATACGCATACTTTGCTGCGGTCATTCTCAACATTGAGCCTCAGGGTTTTTTTGCTTCTTTGGGCGCTGAGCCTCCCGGTGTTCGCCGAGCAGGCGGGGGCTGGGTACACGATGCGCCGCGTGACGGATATTTTTAAGCCGCTGTCGCGCCCGGCCGAGATGATCCACGAATCAGCAGTCGTGGTTCTCGTTATTTGTGCGGGTATTTTCATCGTTGTTACTGGGCTGCTGGTTTTCATTGTCACGAAGTTCCGGCTTCGGGCCGATGACGACGGGCAGGAACCGCCGCAGATTTACGGCAGCACCCAAATTGAGCTGGCTTGGACGGTGATCCCGATTTTGATCATTGTGGTGCTTATTATGGTGGCCAGCCGGACGATTGGAGAGATCCAGAACATGAAGATGCCGGAGAACGCGATCAAAGTGCGGGTGGTTGGGCATCAGTGGTGGTGGGAAATCCACTACCCCGAGCTGGGCATTGTGACGGCCAACGAATTGCATATTCCCCTCAGCGACCGGGATCCGGACAAGGCCACTCCCACGCATTTGGTGCTCCAGTCGGCCGATGTCATTCACAGTTATTGGGTGCCGCAACTGGCAGGCAAGACCGATGCGGTGCCGAACCGGGACAACGAGTTATGGTTCGATCCCTATGAGACCGGCGTGTATTTTGGCAACTGCGCCGAGTATTGTGGCACCCAGCATGCCAACATGCTTATCCGCGTCATTGTCCATACGCCGGAGAATTTCCAGCGCTGGGTGGCAGATCAAAAGGCTCCCGTGCCCGAACCGCAAACCGTGGACGAAATTGAGGGCCACCGGGTCTTCTTTGCCAATGGCTGTGTGAGCTGCCACACCGTGGATGGCACCGTCGCCGAGGGGGTTTTCGGGCCTGATCTGACCAAGTTGATGACCCGGCAGACCCTGGGGGCCGGGGTGGCACCCATCACCGATAAGAATCTTTGGTCATGGGTGAAAGATCCCCAAGTTTTGAAAGTCGGCTGCCTGATGCCTGACATGCAATTGCAAGACAGCGAAGTGGATTTCATTGTAGCCTACCTGAAAACCCTGAAATGAAGACGGAACTCGGAAATCTGATGTGGAAAGCGATGTTACCGTCGCCGGACGTGTCTTGCCGTCGTAGCCTCTGCAACTTCCCACTTCCGACTTCCCACCTCCCACTTCGATAAAGATGTCCAACGAAACGATTGTTGACGAAAACTTCAAGGCTCCCCTGCCCGAGCGGGTGGGCGAGGAGAGGGGTTCCCTGACGCGTATTGCCCAAGAACTGGTCTTCACGGTCGATCACAAGAAGCTGGGCCTGATGTACATTGGTGCCGGTCTGCTCTTTTTTGTCGTCGGCGGTCTCATGGCCTTGATGATCCGAATGCAGTTGTTCTTCCCTCACAACACCCTGCTGGAGCCAACGGTATTTAACCGCTTCTTCACCATGCATGGCACCAGCATGATCTTTTTGGTCGCCATGCCCTGGGTTTTCGGTTTCGCCAACTATTTGGTGCCCCTCATGATCGGGGCCCGAGACATGGCCTTTCCCCGCCTCAACGCCTTTGGGTTTTGGCTCTTCCTTTTCAGTGGGGTTTTTCTCTATTCCAGCTATATGACCGCGCCGGGACTCTATAACGCGGGTTCAGCTCCGGATGTGGGGTGGTTTGCCTATTCGCCTCTGACCGCCAAGGCCTTTTCCCGCGGCCACAGTACGGATTATTGGACCCTGTCGTTGCTCATGGGGGGGATCAGCAGCATCGCGACTTCGATTAATCTTATCGTCACCATTGTTTGCCTGCGCTGCAAGGGAATGAACCTGGGCCGGATGCCGCTCTTTGTCTGGTTGATCTTGGTGATGGCCTTTCTGGTGGTGATCGCCATGCCGCCCTTCTCCGCCTGCCAGATCATGTTGACGATGGATCGCTACTTGGGGGCAGCTTTCTTTGATACCCAGGCTGGCGGCTCAGCCGTACTCTGGCAGCATTTCTTTTGGATCTTCGGACATCCAGAAGTCTACATTTTGGTCCTGCCGGCTTTTGCGATTGCTTCGGAAGTGATCCCGGTTTTTTCCCGCAAACCCATTTTTGGTTATCCCATCATGGTGGCGGCCACGGTGATGATTGCCTTCATTAGCACCGGAGTCTGGGCCCACCACATGTTCACGGTCGGAATGACCTCGGTGGGGAATACCTTCTTCGCCATCTCGACCCTTGTGATCGCGGTGCCGACCGGAATCAAAATCTTCAACTGGCTGGCCACAATGTACGGCGGGAAAATCCGCTTCGACCTTCCGATGATGTTTTGCATTGGTTTTCTTTTTCAGTTTCTCATCGCCGGATTGACTGGTGTGATGCTGGGAGTGGCGCCCTTCGACTGGCAGTTGAGCGACTCCTACTTTGTGGTGGCCCATTTTCACTTTGTGATCGTAGGTGGGATTCTCTTCTGCATGTTTGCGGGATTCTATTATTGGTATCCCAAGGCTTTTGGCCGGATGTTGAATGTGAAGCTTGGGCATTGGCATTTCTGGCTCTTTCTTATCGGCTTCCATCTCACTTTTGACCCCCTGCATTTCGCAGGAATTCTGGGGATGCCACGAAGGATATTTACCTACGAGGCCGGCCGGGGTTGGGAAATTTGGAATCAAATCGCCACCGTGGGAGCTTTTTTCCAAGCTGGAGGGATTATCTGTTTTGTCACGAACCTGATCTGGTCCTACTTCAAGGGCGAAAAAGCGGGGGACGATCCCTGGGATGCTTGGACTCTGGAGTGGTCCACCACCTCGCCGCCGGCGGAATACAATTTTGAAAAACTTCCCGAGGTGAAGAGTCGGCGGCCCCTTTGGGACCTGAAGCATCCGGAGGATCCTGACTGGAAATACGAATGAACGCGGATGAACAACTCAAGGTGGGTGATCCCACCCCGATGATCAACGATCCCAGTGCCACGGAAGAGCCTTGGGTGCTGCCTTCGCCCCGGAAGGTGGGAATCATTACGCTGATTGTATCGGAGTCGGCTCTCTTCACCATTTTTGTGGTGGCCTATGTTTTTTATATGGGAAAGAGCCTCAACGGCCCCTTCCCGGCGGATGTGCTGGAGTTTCCGCTTTTCGGGACCATTGCTCTGCTGAGCAGCAGCTTTACCGTTATCGGAGCGGAGGTGATGTTGCGGCGCGGTCACCGGTTGGGCTTCCTCATTTGGTGGGGGCTCACTTTGCTGCTCGGGGCTTACTTCGTGTATTTCACCGCGGTGGAGTGGTTGCACCTCATTAACGTGAAAAACCTCACCCTGGATGTGAATGTGTTTGGGACGACCTTCTATTCTCTAGTCGGGCTGCACCTCACGCACGTATTCATCGGACTCCTGCTTCTGAGTCTGGTCTGGGTCCTCACCCTCTTTGGAAAAATTTCCTCCGACCACCATGAACATGTTGAGATGGTCTCGTGGTACTGGCATTTTGTGGATGTGATCTGGATCGTGGTCGTCACAGTCGTCTATATCATTAGTGTACGCGTCAATTGATCATGGATAAAAAATCTGACCCATCTCCTGAAACCATCGAATTGCCGACGCCAACGGCCTGGCCCATCATGACGGCCTTTGGTGTTCTGTTGCTTTTTTTCGGGTTGGTTACCAATTTTGCGGTGTCCGCAGTCGGGCTTCTCGTCGGACTGAGTGCGGCTGTGGGCTGGTTCCGCGATGTCTTTCCCCATCCGAAGCACGAGCCTGTTCCCGTGCGCCCAGCGGCCGAGCGTCCCCGTCCCATCAAGGCCGGCGCCCGGGTGGTGCAAATGCTCGAGACCGGAAATATTCCGCATCGGGCGCGCATCCCGGTCGAGGTTCACCCCTACTTTGCGGGCGTTTTTGGGGGACTGGTCGGGGCGGGTGCCATGGCCGTCCTGGCCTGCGTTTGGGGGCTCTTCAAGTACGGCAGCATCTGGTATCCGATCAACCTTCTGGCGGCGGCGGGTGTGCCTGAGCTGGCCGAGGCCAGTTCGGAAGCCCTGCGGCAATTTAGCACGATCGGCCTCGTTGTCGGCAGCGTGGCTCACATCACCCTTTCGGTCTTGGTCGGCCTCCTCTACGTGGTCCTGCTGCCCATGTTGCCACGCAAATTCGAGTGGCTCTGGGGCGGTGTCATCATACCGCTGATGTGGTCAGGGCTGATTTTTGCCACCCTGCGCTTTGTGGATCCGAGGCTGGCATCCTCCCTTGACTGGTTCTGGTTTGTTCTTTGCCAGATCGGCTTCGGACTCGTATGCGGATTTGTGGTTTTCAAATCAGCCCGGGTGGAAACGATGCAGACATGGTCCTTGGCGGACAGGCTCGGTGTCGAGGCCCAGCATAAAGCGGAGGACGACAAGTCATGATCCGCGCCTTTTTTCTCACGATCTTCGGAATAATGCTCCTCGCCCTGGGGGCCTGCGATTGGATGCCCGGGAAACCCACCCGCTCCGAGGAGATCATGATCCCGACGGCGATGACCAATTTTCAGGCGATTTATAATCAGAACTGTGCCGGTTGTCATGGGATCGGAGACAACCTGACCGGATCCATCGCCCTTGACGACCCGATGTATGTGGCCCTTTTGCCCAGGGAAACTCTGCGCAGTATTATCGCGCTGGGAGTGCCGAATACCCTCATGCCGGCTTTTGCCCAGGCCCAAGGGGGAAACGTGACCGAGGAGCAGATTGAAACCCTTACCTCCGGTATCGAGGATTGGAAAACCGATGCTAATCTGGGCGATCTCCCACCCTATGCTGCCGCGCCCGGAGATGCCGCCGCTGGCCAGATCCTCTATCAGGCTTATGAGTCCGCCCTCCGGGAACGGAATGGCGAGGGCATGTTCCAGGATGGGTTTATGGCCAACGCTGCTTTTCTCGGACTCACCAGCGACCAACACCTGCGCACGCTTCTCATTGTCGGTCGTCCGAAATTGGGGATTCCAAATTATCGGGAGGTCCTTCCCAATCGGCCCCTCAGCGATCAGGATATTTCTGACATGGTGGCCTGGCTGATTTCCCAACGAAAAAACGAATTCGGTCAGCCGCTGGTGGCGCCGAAATCCTTACCAGTCCCGATGCCGGAACCGGTTTCCATCCCAACTCCGGGTTCCCCGGACGCCAGCCCCACCGACTCCACCTCTGATGAGTGATCCCAGCAAAGAACCGGAAAAATGTGCCTGCGATGGCGCCCCGAAAGCCAACCGCCGGGATTTTTTGCTCAAGGTGGGCTTTGGCCTCAACGCCTTAGCCGGAGCCATGATCGGGATTCCGATCATCGGATATGCTCTTTCCAGTTTTGTACAGAAGTTTCCCCTCAAGCAGATTTCTCTGGGTCCGGTGAGCAAGTTTCCCGAGGGAACCACTCGTCTCGCGACCTACATGAACCCCTACCGTCGGGATTGGGATGGTGACACCGCGGAAATTCCCTGCTGGGTTCGGCACATCAAGGCGGAAGAATTTCAGGTCTTTGCCATCAACTGCACCCATCTCGGTTGTCCGGTCCGGTGGTTCGAAGAATCAAAACTTTTCATGTGTCCCTGCCACGGTGGCGTTTATTACGAAGATGGCGAACATGCTTCCGGCCCGCCACCACGCGGCCTCTACACCTATGAATGCTGGGTGGAAAATGGGGAGCTTTTGCTCAAGGGCGGCATCCTTCCCACCTTGGCTGACCCTAAGGTATGACTGATATTCTCCGGAACATTTGTCTGTGGGTCGACGATCGGCTGCATGTCAGCAAGATGTTTGCCGCCACGGCGGGGCATCACGTTCCAAAGAGCTCGGGCTCGTGGTTCTATGTCCTGGGCAGCGCGACCCTGCTTTGCTTCATGATCCAGGTTGTCACCGGGATCATGCTGGCTTTTGTCTATGTGCCTTCGGCTTCGGAGGCCTACTCCACCCTGATGTACCTGACCTTCCAGCAGCCCTTGGGTTGGTATTTGCGGGGCATCCATTTCTGGGGCTCCAATTTCATGGTCGGAATTATGCTCTTGCACATGACCCAGGTCTTTCTTTTTGGCGCCTACAAGTACCCGCGAGAGATCACCTGGATCTCAGGCTGCATTCTCATGATTTTGACCCTCGGCCTTGCCTTCACCGGGCAGGTCATGCGGTTTGATGAAGACGCTTATTGGGGTCTTGGAATCGGCGCCGCGATCATGGGTCGAGTGCCCTTCATCGGAGAGAACCTGGTTCACCTCATGCTGGGTGGACCCATTATCAGCAGCGATACGCTTTCACGGTTTTTCAGTCTCCATGTCTTCATCCTTCCAGGTTCGGTCATTGCCTTGGTGAGTCTGCATCTGCGGATGGTCCTGACCAAAGGCATTAGCGAGTATCCGAAACCCGGTCAGCTGGTGCGGAAGGAAACCTACGACAAGGAATACGCCGCCATCATTAAGAAGGAAGGAGTGCCCTTCTTTCCTATGGCGATTAGCAAAGACTTGGTCGCCTCCGCTGTCGTCATCTTTGGAGTGCTTTTTTGTGCGGCCTACTTCGGACCCAAGATGCCCAATGGCCTCGCCGATCCCAGCCAGATAGATACCCTGCCTCGCCCGGATTTCTATTTTCTCTGGATTTTTGCGGTGGCCGCCCTGCTCCCTGATTACACCGAGACCTTCATCCTTCTGGCCAGTGGACCGGTTATTATTCTCGTTCTCTTCGCGCTGCCATTTTTCAATGCCACCGGTGAGCGGAGTTGGCGGCGGCGGCCGATTGCGGTCATCACCGTGATTGTGCTCTATGTGGGCATTGGCATTCTTACTTATCTCGGGCACACCTCGCCTTGGTCGCCCCAGATGGATGCCTGGACGAGTGTCCCCACCGAAAGATCGCGAGTGGTGGGGCGGAGTCCGCTGGAGTTGCAGGGATTGGTGTTGCTGCAGAATAAGCAGTGCCGAAACTGCCACGCTATCGACGGAATCGGTGGCCACCGGGGACCGGATCTTATGGATATCGGAAGCCGCCTCAACGCTCCCCAGCTCACGCGTCAAATCTTCCAGGGCGGAGGAAATATGCCAGCCTATGGCAATAAGATCCTACCCAACGAGCTGGACGCCCTCGTCGCCTATTTGGTGACCCTTCGTCCAGAGGGTGTGCCTCCCGCTCGGGATTCCGCTGTTCCCGGGGTGCCTCCCCGGCAAACGATAGAGTCCTCGGTCCGTGCTGATGCCAGCGGAGCCCAGTGACGGCAATGTCGGGGACGCCGGGGGCGTCGGTGTTTGAACCGTTCTGCTCCTGTCTCGGGGTAAAAGTGTCGTCGCGGCGGGGCGTATTTCCCAAAGTCGTTGCGTCGCCATTCACCGTTCCTTTTGAAAATGGATCAGGGAGCACACCCGGCCCGGGTGTGGCTTCTCGGCGGCTCGCCGAGAAAATTGGTTCGGCGAGCCGCCGAACCATGCACGCGAGGCCGCGTGCGCTCCCCAAACGTCCAGAAAGTCTCCGGCTATGAGTACAGGCTCAGCCGTGCTGACCTCATGGGCCTTTGAGCCACTCCCGTTGGCCGGGCTGTTGCTCACTGCCCTGATCTATTTTTCCGGCTGGCGAAAACTCCACCGGCAGGCCCCGGGCCGTTATCCCCTGTGGAGGCTGGGGTGTTTTCTGGCCGGTTTGGTGGCCATTGCCGTGGCCCTGACATCGCCCTTGGATGCCTTCGCGTCCTTCCTCCTTATGTCACACATGGTCCAGCACCTCCTGCTCACCATGATTGCGCCTCCTTTGATTTGGTTGGGGGCTCCGCAACTTCCCTTCCTGCGCGGATTGCCGCGTCGATTTGTCAGTCAGGTCATGGGGCCCTTTCTCCGTTGGTCGGTGACGCACAAAATCATCCAAATTGTCATGCACCCCGTGTTCTGTTGGACCGCTTTCGCCCTCAGCAATATCCTCTGGCATATCCCCGCTTGCTACGATCTGGCCCTGCGGTCCCGGGGTTGGCACGACCTCGAACATCTCTCGTTTTTAGGCACCGCCCTCATGTTCTGGTGGCATGTGGTTTTGCCCTGGCCGGCACGTTCCCCCTGGTCGCGCTGGGCCACTTTGCCGTATCTTTTGCTGGCCGGTTTGCAAAACACTGCTCTCGCGTCCTTTCTCGCCTTTTACGATCAGGTCCTCTATCCCACCTATGCCAATGCCCCTCGCCTGACGGGATTTGACGCTCTCAGCGACCAGGCCGCGGCCGGCGCCATCATGTGGGTGCCCGGCGCGATCATCTTTCTCTTTCCCGCCGCTGCCATTGCCATCGGGGAACTTTCTCCCCGGCGGCGGCACTTGCCGGTCCGAAAGACCCAAGCCGTCGCGCCGCGGCCAGAACGTTCGGGTCCCTTCGATTTGTTCCGAGTGCCGGTGTTGGGCCGCCTTCTGCGAGGGGGTTGGCCGCGGCGCGGCATGCAAATCGTCATGGCGCTGCTGGCTGGAATTATCATCTTGGATGGGCTCCTTGGACCGCAAATTAGTCCGCTCAACCTCGCCGGAGTTTTGCCGTGGACCCATTGGCGGGCAGCCACCGTCGTCGCTCTCCTCATCTTTGGAAATTTCTTTTGCATGGTCTGTCCGTTCACTTTTGTCCGGGATCTGGGGCGGAAGATTCTCCCGGCCCGATACGCTTGGCCCCGGGCTCTCCGCTCCAAATGGCTGGCGGTGGGCCTCCTGGTGATTTACCTCTGGGCCTACGAGGCCTTTGATCTCTGGGACCACCCGGCCTTTACCGCTTGGGTCATGCTGGGATATTTTCTGGGCGCCTTGTTGGTCGATGGATTTTTCAAAGACGCCAGCTTTTGCAAGTTCGTCTGCCCAATCGGACAATTCCATTTTGTCCAGTCCCTGGTTTCGCCTTTCGAGGTCAAAATCCGCCAACCCGATGTTTGCGCCTCCTGCCGCACGATGGATTGCATCAAAGGCAATGCGACCCAACGCGGGTGTGAACTCAAACTCTTTCAGCCCCGGAAGGCCGGAAACATGGATTGCACATTTTGCATGGATTGCGTCCAGGCCTGCCCGCATGACAATGTCGGTCTGATTGTGGTGGCCCCCGGAGCCGATCTCATCGCCGATCTTCCCCGGTCCTCGGTGGGACGCTACGGGAAGCGTCCCGATCTCGCGGCGTTGGTCCTAGTTTTGACCTTTGGCGCCTTTGCCAATGCGGCCGGGATGGTGCGTCCCGTTTTGCAAAGTGTGGACCAGTGGGCCAAGCAATGGGCAGGCCTGGGAGAAATGGGAATCGTCACGCTGCTGGCCATTCTCGCTCTGGTTGTCCTTCCGGTATTGACCAGCGGTCTCGCCTCCAGAATCAGTGTGTCTTGGGGAGGGGGCGGTTCGTGGAAAGAAAATTGGTGCCGGTTTTCTCTCGCCTTGGTACCGCTGGGCTTTGGGATGTGGTTGGCCCACTTCGTCTTCCACTTTTTCACCGCCGCCCTCACACCTCTGCCCGCCATTCAGCGTTTTGGAACGGACTGGGGATTGTGGGCCTCCCAACCCCTGAGCCAGCTGAAATCATGGGCCTTCCAGGACCTGCCCGGCTTGGAACTCCTCTTTCTGGATGCGGGCTTTCTCGCCACCCTCTACGTCGCTTGGCGTCTCGCCGGGCAAATGACCCCGAAAAAAACCTTCCGGACCTTTTTCCCCTGGGGACTTCTCGCCACCGCCCTTTTCCTGGCCGGAGTCTGGATCATTTTCCAGCCCATGGAGATGCGAGGCACCCTGATGCCGTAGAAGACAATTATGAGCCGACCGTAGGGAGACCGACTGTCTGGCGCAAGCCGGACAGCCCGAAGGCGAATCAACGATAAATGATGAAGCACCGTTCGGGTGCCTTCTGGATGACGCCGGTAGCACGGTCAACGGCGTCGAGAAATTGCTCGTCGAGCGTCGGAACTCGTCGCTCGTAGAACCGGCCCACCTCAACAACCTCCGTTTCGGTATCCGGATGGTGAAGCGGGCGCATCCGATGCCACGACGCGCAGCCTGCATGACTTCCTCGTGAGTTCGACCAGAAAGCTGGAGGCTTGCCACGGTTTTTATCCTCACCCATATTTATGCCGTGGAAGAAATTTCCGAACAGGTTGAGAACATTTACCGGCGGCGCGTGCTGCGTGCGCGCGAGATGGACCCGATGGAAAAAATGTGGGACGGCCCGCGGCTTTTTGAGGGCGTGGTTCGCCGAATGCGTGCGGGTATTTCCGCCCAATTAAAGATCACGGATGAGCGGAGCGTGGATGGCGAATTGCACCGTCGGCTCACCATTCTTCGCCAACTCCAGGCCACGAGATGACCGGAGAAGATGCGGTGTCCGTGATGATCGGACTTCTTGAGCGGGCGAAGATTGACTACATGCTTGTTGGCTCATTTTCGTCGAACTACTTCGGTATTTCGCGAGCGACGAGGGATGCGGACTTCGTCGTTCACGCCTCGGAGACGAAACGGTCGGCTCTTGAAGCGGCTCTGCCGAAGGGTTTCGAGATCGCTGCGCAGATGGCCTTCGAAATGGTGACTTCGACGACGAAGCAAGTCGTACGCATTAAGGCGATTCCTTTCGAGATCGAGTTGTTCGATTTGAGTCACGACGAGTTCGACCAGCAGCGCTTCAGACGGAGGAAGAGGGTTCGCGACGGAAACTGCGACTATTGGCTCGCCACCGCCGAGGATGTGATTGTCCAAAAGCTGCGCTGGTGCAAGAACGGGAAGCGGGGCAAGGATTACGACGATGCACGAGACGTCACTGCAGTGCAGGGGCGGGCCCTTGATTTCGGCTACATCCGTTCGTGGGCTGACCGGCACGGGACAAGGGAACTCTTTGAAGAAATTTTCGCCTCAGTGGAGTCGCTATTTTGATCCCGTCCGGAAGTTTTACCTCAAGCACGGCTTTCTGGCCTTCCGGCAAAACCAGGATCGTTTGTTCCTGCCGATGAAAGCGATTCAGGTCATCGGATAATCCGCTCCATCCAATCGTCACCGATCACTGGATTGCCCGGAGATCGGTCTAGAGGCAAGGCCTGCCCCCTGCCCCCTGCTCGGGAACCTGCAACAAAGATAAAGAGACGATCCCTTTTACCGACTCCTCTACGGTGGTCGTTGCGGTGGCGAGCGCCATGCCCAACCAACCCATCGATTCGGGATCACCCGATAGCTGCGAGGCCCCGGCGACGGCGCAAAAGGCTCGAAATATCAATAAACCATGCCTGACCCCAGCCCCCGCTACGGTGCCGTTCTGCGGCTGGAAGCCGAAGAAAAAATCGTCCATTTACCGATCTTCGCGGAAATCAATGACTCCGAGTTGCTGCCCATGGTGCCAAACGGCGAACTCTTCGCCCCACCTTCTCTGGAAGCCCTCCCGGACCCGTTAAATCTCAGGCAATACCGGGTGGATCTCCGCACCCTCAAACCCGGACTCAATCGGATCCTCGTCAAAAACCGCTGGCCCGCCAGCGGAGGCAGTGGCTATTGCCGCGGGCGCATCCATCTGCTGCGAATCGAACTGGCACTCTATCGATAGATTTCGCAGCCGGCTAATTTTCTCCGCTCGGAAAGGAGCGGCTGTCGCCAAGCGCCGCAGGCAGCATCGTGGCCAGCGCGGGATCTCCAAAGTGATTTCCAGAGCGCCCATCCTCCTCTGTCCGGCCATTATCGCCTCACGATACTTCGTCACTCCTCCATATGATAAACCAGATTTATTATACTTGTTGACAGGGACTTCTCCCGCTTCTTATCTTCGCGGTTCGAACTCCCTCCTCCATGCGTTTTATCTCCTCGTTTCTTGCCACTCTCGCCGCCCTCTCCGTGCTGCTTGCGGCAGCCCCGACCAAGACCATTCCGCCGGAAACGCTCAAGCAGGGCGACAATCTGCTGAGGAACACCCGCCTTGTGGCAGGACTTCCCAACGGTTGGGTGATGTCGGACCGGGTGGTTCCCGTTTTCTCGGAAGGAGATGATTTTACATTCCAAACCGACAAAGTCCTCACTGGTCCGTCGGGATTCCCGACCTTCAAGGTGGACATTTTATCGAAAAACGGCGTTCCCGGCCCTTATGGAACGGAAGAATACCTCTATTTTTACACCGAACCGTTCAAGGTGCCAAAGAACGGGCCGTACACCGCCTCGGTTTATGTTCGCGGAACCGGAAGTGGAATCATGGAGATTGTCGGCGACAAACTCGTGCCAAAGAGCCGTACGTCTTTCACTCTGGAGAAAGACGCCGGGTGGCAACGAATTTCCCACACCTTTATGGGATCAAAGTCCGAACGCCTCTACGGCATCCGCTTTCTTTTGAAAGGAACGGTGTGGTTCGATGGCTTCCAGGTCAATGCGGGCAAAACGGCCACCCCCTACGCCTCACAATTTCCGGCGGAGGTGGCCCTCGCCCCAACCAGCGGTGCAGCCGATCCGGTCCGGATACAATTCGCCGACGAACCGGCCAAGCTCGATTGGACTGTCAGCGGAGGTGAGGAGGGAAATATCCTCAGAGGGCGGGTCATGGATCTCTCCGGGCATATGGCCGATCTGCCCGCAGTGGAACTCAAAAGCGAACCCTTGCAATCAGGCACTTGGAACTACGCCCGGAAGAGTCTCAATCTGTTGGGCCAGTTTCGAATCGAAGCTTGGATCGAGAATGCCACCGGGGACCGCCAGAGTTCCCTCAACGAAATTGTCCTCACCCGCTTACGCCGTCCCCATTATTGGGGAAAAGACGCACCAAACTCTCCGTTCGGCGTCCATGCCGAGGCCACCTCAGGGCAAATTCTCACCGCCAAGGCAATGGGAATGAACTGGGTCCGCTTGCACGACGCCGGCATTCAGGCTCTCGGCTGGTACTATGTCGAACCGAAACCCGGGGAATGGCACTTCCTCGACGACCAAATCGACCGCTACCGGAACAGGCACCTTTCCATTCTCGGAGAACTCGGAACGGCCCCGCATTTCCGCAGCTATGCCAAAACCGCCACCGCGCCACCGCGCACGGTGGAATCCACCAAAACGGCGGCATTTTTTGCGCCTCTGAACAACGAAGAATATGCCGACTACGTCAAGCGGGCCGTGGAGCATTTCGGCGACAAAATCAGCTACTACGACATCTGGAACGAACCGTGGCATCCCTCCTTTTTCTCCGTCGATTACGTGACCACCGAACCGGAAACTTTGGAACGTGCCACAAACGTCGGCGTCCGGGGCAGCGGGTGGTATATCAACTCTCCCACGGCACCGGAAAACTACATCCAATTGCAAAAAGCCGCCTTCGACGCGATCGAAAAACTGAGTCCGGACACCAAAGTTGTCGGGATCAACACCCACACCCACGACGGGAAGGAAGGACGCTTCAGTGGCGACGTCTGGAGCCAGCGGGTCAAAAGCGCGGGCGGAATGGATGCGCTTGATGTGGTCGGATACCACCAATACATGTTCAGCAGTTCCACCGGATATGAAGGCGATATAATCGACACCGACATCGACCGCGCTTTCAAACCCTTTGGCGGCGTCGAAGCCATCAAGGCGGCCGGCCACCCGGTCTGGATGACCGAGGGATCACCGATCGCCCGGAAATCGTACAGCGGATTTTACAATCACACACTCCCCTACCGGCAAACCGGGGACTACTGGGATCTCTCCGACCGCATGGTCCGCTATCTGGTCCGCCTGCTCTCCGAGGGGATCGACAAGGTGTTTCTCTACTCCATGGATGGCTACAGCTACTTTGGCCAAAAGGGACGGGCCCGCTTGCTCGTCAACGAAGATGGGTATCCCCACCCAACCGGAGCCGCCGCTTCCACCGTGGCATGGAATCTCGAGGATACCGACTTTCAAGAGGCCATCCCGCTTCCGGACAAAAACGGAACCGCCTACGTCTTCAAGGGAAACGGCACCGTCACCGCCGTCCTCATCCCCGCCCCGGAAAGCAAGATCCCGGTCCCGCAACTCGAAGACCAAACAATCACCATCGAGGATATTTTTGGCAATCCTCCCGAGAGCGCGGACAGCGCATATTCGATATTTGTGCGCGGCCCCTCCCCAGCCATGAAAGAGTTTGTAAAAACTCTGAAACCGCCGCCAACGGTCGAAGAGTGAATCATGATCCGCCCACCGAACAACCGAGAAAATCTCCCGGACCGCGAAATCGCTCACGAGCTGGCATCCAAGCTGAGTTCTTAAAATCGCACTCGGATTTTAGTGCCAGCGATCTCCGACGCTGGACTGCCATTCTTCGAGGCACTGTTGCAGACGATCAATCACCGGAGCACATTCCGCCACATCGGAGCGGTCGTGAAGTTCCAACGGGTCGCGAATCAAATCAAAGAGTTGCCTGCGTTCCTCCTGTTCGCCGACCCGATAACAAATCAGCTTCCAACGCTCATCCCGCACCATGCGCTGGCAATTTCGATAAGCGGCGAACAGAGTCTCCCGCGACACATCCGCCCGGCCTTCCCAAATCGGTTTCAAGCTGCGGCTCTCCAGATGCGGTGGGGACTCCAAACCGGCAAGTTCCAGCAGCGTCGCGAAGGCATCCAGGGAGTAGATCGGGGTGGAAATGCGCGTTGCCGGCACGCCGGGCCCGCTCAGCAGGAACGGCACCCGGATGCTGTGTTCGTAGAGGTTCTGCTTGCCGAGGAGCCCATGCCGCCCGAGGGCAAGGCCGTGATCGGAGAGATAGACAATGATCGTATTGTCGATTTCGCCGGTGCGGCTGAGCGCGTCGATCACCCGGCCGAGGGCGGCATCGTGATGGGAGATCATCCCATAGTAGTCGGCGAGGTGGCCGCGAATCATCTCCGGGGTGCGCGGTCGCGGGGCCAGGCATTCATCACGAACGGTGAGTTCGCCGTTGTCAAAGGGGTGCTCGGGAAGAAAACTTCCGGGCAGGGTCAGCTCTTCCTCCCGGTAGCGGTTGCGATATTCCACCGGCGGGGTGCGCGGATCGTGCGGCGAAGTGAACGCCAACCACGCGAAAAATGGACGACTCCGCTCCCTCTCTTCGACAAAGGAACAGAGCGTGTCGGCAAAAAGGTCGCTGGAGAAGGCATTCACTTCCCGAATGGAAGAATTGGCCGCAATTTCCGTCAGATCGCGAACCCGAACGGGCCGATGCTCCGACATGCCCCCGAAGAATATGCTGCGTCCCTTTTCAAAGGACCGCAGCAGAGCGCCTCGATCATTGTGCCACTTTCCAGTCAAAAATGTTTCATAACCGGCCTGGCTGAAGAGTTGCGGCAGCGTACATGCGTCACCCGGAATCACCGGATTACGGGTCTCTCCCTCGGGCCAGATATTCGCGGCGTAAAGATGCCTGCCCGTGAGCAGACAGGCCCGGGTCGGCAGGCAGACCGCAGGCACCATGCTGCCCATGATGGATGCCTGCTCAAAGACGGTGCCACGCTGCACCAGGCCATCCAGGCAAGGAGTCTGGACATCCGGGTGCCCCAGAGCGCCGATGGCGTCATGCTGGTGGTCGTCTGCGATGACGACGAGAATGTTGGGACGGCGGGACACGGATCCCCTCTCTCAGCGGTACAAAGCCGCTTCGAGTCGCGTTAAGGTAAGCCCTCCCCAATGCCCCCAATTGTAGCCAGGCGCGGCGATTTCCAAGGTGACGATATTTGCGCCATGCCGAAGCGCGGCCGCTTCGGCGGCAAAATGCCGAACCTTGAGGAAATCCGGCAATCCCTCGACCGAAAGCGGCGGGAACAGTTCCCCCTGAACCGGAATCTCCCCAAGGAGCGCACCGTTCAATCGCACACTTATTCCAGGAATGTGCGTGATCGTATCGCTGGCCTCCAATCGAATAATCACAGAAGAAAATGGCCGATCAAAATCCCCCGGGAAATAAAGGGAAAAATCCTCACAGAAATCGTCGCGGAGAGGTATCGATCCCGGCATGAACACGATGTGCTGCGAACCGGAAGCAAGTTCCTCTGGATACTTCAATGACGGAATCACCGAAAACGGAGGTTCGATCCCCGGAAAGATCTTTCGTCTCGGCTCGTTGAAAGAGTGGTCCCGCACATAGGCAAAATTGAACAACGACACGCCGTCCGCGCCCCGCTCAAGGAACGCGAGCGCCGCCGATCGATACAACGAAGGCGGTGTCTTCCGGGTGATATTATTGCGGTATCCGGCCGGCCCGACGCTGCTGCCCGCGTTGAAATGCATCTCTCCGAAAAGCGACGAATCCGGGGCCATCGCACGATACCCCTCGATGTCGATCTCTGTGGTCAGTTGAAAAAACGATGAGGCGACGATCATGTCCACCAGCCCCTGTTCGATCCAAGCCGGGACATCGAGCCCGATGGATTTCGCGTCATCCGGGCTCCGGGGAACGCGAACACTTAGCCACATTTTTCGACCCCGCCTCCGCCCGATCTCATCGAGTTTCGCGCGAATCGAGCGCACAAACTCGGTCATCACAGCCGTGCCTTCCGCGATGCGGTCTGTCCGAAAATAACTCGGATGCCGCATGAAATCGCACTCGAATCCATCGACGTCGTAGCGGTCCAGCAGCTCGAAAATCAGCGCCTGAAAATACTCCCGCACTTCCGGCTCGAGGTAGTCGAGATTCAGCCTTCCTTCGACGCGATATTCGGGGTGATTGCGCCAGAACATGCTGTGGGTAGGGCACTCCTCCGAGCGGGTGTAGTGGGCTTCATTCATCCGGTAGGAAAAAAATGGCGAGATCCCCGATTCCCGCGCCGTTCGGACGGAAAGCCCCACGGGGTCCGCGCCGCCGAGCATGTAGTGCTTGATCCGATGATAAGCCTTATCGAAGTATCGCCGGTCGGAATCCGGCATCGGATCCAACTGCAACGGAGCCTCATCCTGCCAGCGGCGATCCACTTCCGAGACCCAGAGATTGGTCATCCAGGCTTGCGGACAAATCATCAGGGCATCCACTCCGGTCCCCTTCAGTTCCTGGACATACCCGATCGCCTGGGCATCAGAGACCGGTTCCCGGTAGCTGCAATAGGGCGTTTGCGATGTTCCCAGAATGAGAAGTTCATGATTATAGAGACAATGATAGGGCGCTTTCATAAGAGTATATTTTTATCCAAAAATCCGCGGTTTATTGGGTCGGAGCCGACCCGGGTGGCCACTCGTGAAGAGCAACCATTTGATGACAGCAAAAGCCGGCGAGATGAAAATGGACAAATCCATCCGCTTCACGAAAGGGGATCTCCTCACCTTGCGGCTCCAAGCGCACCGTGTGAATCGGAGTTCCCACCCGCACCGAAACGTCGATATTGGACAATGGCAGCAACTCTTCGATGACTTCCACATTGCGTCCCGCGCTTTGCACCGTCCCCGCATCCAGCGCAATGGCCCCGCCGCGGCTCAGGGTCGTGGCATAGAGAAGATGAACCATCCAGCGGTTTTCCTCTTCCTGACGGGTCAGAGTCAGCCTGGCCGACGAAGGAAGATTTGTCCGCACCGGCTCCTCCGCTCCCAAGAGATGGCGCAAACACTTCGCCACAAACCGGCGGCAAGTGAGGTGACCCATCGCCCGATAGGCGGCAAAGGAAGGGTGGGCCAGATAGACAAGGTTTTCCCGGCGCACCCCACAAGCATATCCCGAGGGGTCGGGTCGTGGCGGAGCATGTTGGTGACCGGAAAAATGGGCAAAGGTGCGGTTGAACCAAGGATCATAGACCTCTCCCAAACTCTGGCCATCACGGACCTTGATCCGTTGAGATCGCTGATAGTGCACGAAGGGGGCAGTCGTAAACTCCGGGCGCAGATCCGCCCGCGGCTGAATATAGTCGGGCAGAAAGGGACTTGCCCCCTCCCAGTCGGCACCCAGATCAAAGGCAAACCCTGTATGGTCCGAACGCAGCCCACTTTCTCCAGTGAGGAAAACCTTTCCCCCGGCTTGCAGATAGCTGCCGACCTTGGCCGTCAATTTTTCGTCAAACCGAATCGCATCCGGAAAGATCATCACCGCAAAAGGCGAGAAATCCATTTCTCGGTCAAGGAGGGCAAACGGCAAATGTTCTTCGAGAAGCATCCGCACCGCGCCCGTGTCCGAGGCATTGTTGCGGCCATCCCCCGGCGACTCCGCCTGACAGGAAAGAACGCCGATGCGGACAAAGGGCAGGGCTCCGCGACACCACGGCTCCTTGGTTTTCACCTCCCGGTAGGCAATCCCGATATTCTCGTAGGTACCGGGATCCAAATCCATCGATGGCATGGGTTGGTCTCCCACGCTGCATCCGGCTCCATAGGCGAGCATCGCCGAGCATTCGTACCGGAGGGCATTGGGGTGTTTAAATCCTCCCATCTCTCCCCAAGTGGTGTGAAATTTTCCCGTCATCCCCAGGAATGGTTTACCCAACTGCGCGACATACGATGCGCTTTCAGGAAAATGATCATAGCCCCATCCGCCCGTCGGCAGGGACTCGAGTTCGAAGTGGCTCTGATAGCCGTTCACCTCCGAATCGCCGCGTTGGATGTGTCCGGAATTGTGAAACACCGGCATGTCCGGTCGAAGATGACGGCTTGCGGCTGTCGTGCGTTGATAATAGCGCCGGAGGGCTTCCGCCGCAGCCAAGCGCCGGTCCGTCTCCAAACCCGCATCCAAACCCGCATCCGCCATATACGCCATCGCCCATGGCGAGCAACCCGCCCTCTGATTGATGATGTCGAGAAAGACCTCGTCACACTCGGGGAATAGAGTCACGGATTCCTCGATCTGGGCGCAGAGATAGTCCAGGTAAGGCGAGAAAAAACACATCTTGTTGAACCCCGGTTGCAGAGGCTTTCCCCGCACCGGAGCGCCATCCGCATCCCGTTCAATCCATTCCGGATGCTCGGAAGCGGCCAAACAGTCCAGACCGGCAGATAGATAGATCGGAGTCCGGAGGCCAATTTCCCTCGACGCGTCGATTTGAGCCCGCAGCAGATCGAAAGACAGTTGCGGATGCCGTTTTCCCACCGCGGTGTCGTGATAGCTCCACCCGTGATGACATTTGGAAAAGAGCGTGATGGAATCGACCTCCGCCCGCTTCAGGATCTCCTGCCAGCGCTGCTTGTTGAACTTCTCCCCCACGCCCTCCACATCCGGGGAAACGTGAAAATCGAGATGGATCTGGCGAAACCGAAGCCTTGATGGGTTCATGAATTTTCCGATTTCCCTTGCATATCGCCCTCTCCGTCAATCACGCCATGATCCTCTGACTGGTGTTCGCGGACTTCAGCGGACAAAGGACTTAACCCCAATCACTCGGACCCGGTCACGGCGGCTACCACCTCTTGATCGGACAAGACCGAATCCCAGGCCCGAAAGCGGGTGAATTGCATTCCGACACCTTTCGGTCCACCAAGGGAAAACGGGATATCCGACTCAAATAATCGGGATGGTATTCCCGACCGCATGACGGCGGAGCCGATTTCCCCCCCGTCTTCGTCAAAGGCCTGGACGGAAAGTTCCAAGCCCGGCTTGTAGCGTCCGACAATGGTAATCCAAGTTCCGGCCATAATACCCTCTTTCAACACAACGGCCTGACTCGAATCCAGCGTTCCCTGACTCGCGACATGAAATCGCGGATGCCCCCCTTTTTCAGGACTGATGGTAAACGCGATAATTCGATCATCCGTCCCATGATCCCAACGTCCCGCAATCGTATAGGACGAGGAATAGAGTAGATCGTCAAACTTGCATCGCAGCATCCAGGTGGTTTTCTTTCCTTCAAAAAATGGATCCCCGTCTTTGAAAGGCACCTTAATCGCGCCATAACGGCTCAGGGCCGCAAACCCCTCCTTCTCATAGACCGATGCTCCAGCCGTTTCCAGCTTTCGCTTCAACCGACTGCTATCGACGATTCGGTCGTTTTTAGCGATGCCAATATCGAGAATCGGATCTGCCGCCGAAGCGGGAAAAGGGTGGAAAACAAGCAGGCCGACAGCGGCAAGAAGGGCAGTTTGAAGTTTCATAAGAATATCTATTGGTTGATGAAAATCACCCTTCCATCCGGGAACCAACCAATACCCGGAGGTTCATCGGGACCAACAATCAGGCGCGACGCCGCTTGATCCCTGTCAGACGACCGTTCAAGACCAGACCAAACAGGGCCAAAGCCACGAGCCCGGCAACGCCCGGTTCCGGCACGGCCGTGAAACCGTACTGAATATTCTGCCCGTCAAAGCTGAAGGTTCCGGTGCCGCCGGCTCCGCTGTAAACCTCGTCCACCAGATCAAAGGTTCCCGTCACCGCTGAGGTGCTGAAGAGGGCATAGCTATGATCCGATTGCCAGTAGGCGTCGTTGTCATCCCAGGCGTAAACCAAATCGAAGCGGAGGGCGGCTCCACTCAGGAGATCCACGTTGGCTCCGCTACTCAACGCGAAGGCATCGAAATCGGTTCCGGCCACCCCTCCGGTTCCCGTCAGATTCCAGATAATTTCACTGGAGGCGGTAAATTGGGCACTGACGTCCACCACGCCATCCCCAAAGGTCAACTGCCCCGCCGTATCGACGACTGCTCCGGGCGCCACATCTCCAGAAAAAGTGAAGTCCGCCGTATTGTTTTTCGGCGAATTGACCAGAAAGGCGCCGCTTCCACTGACGCTCTTTCCAGAAACAAAGGTCATTCCGTTGTTATTCGTGTCATTTCGCAACTGAATTTCTCCATTGTTCACAACATTTCCGGAACGCGTAACCTCCCGACTGGCGAAGCTGAGGCGGGCTCCGGAGTTGACCGTGAAAGTCCCGGTGCTGCCGTTTCCGCCCAGGGCGTTTAATTGGCCGATATAAATTTCACCACCAACAACCAACACATCGCCGGTGAAAGACCCGCTGGTATTGCCATTAAATTGGGCGATTCCTGAACCCACATTCTGTACCAGCCCAGCGCCCGAAAGGGGATTGTTGGTGGTATCGATGATGACAGTGTCCGACCGATTGATCGACAGGGTGCCGCCGCCATCTAAGACAATCCCCGCCCCTGTGCTGGCCAACCGTCCCGTTGTGCCGTTGTTCCCGAGCTGCAGCGTCGCTCCAGAATTGATCGTCGTTGTCCCGGTGAAGGTTGCATCCTTGCTCATAATCGTTGTTCCCGAAAGGCTCGCCCGCAGCGATCCTGCCCCGGAGAGCACTCCATCGAAAGTCAAGGTATTGGACCCCGCCGCCGTCAGAGTCACTCCCGATTCCAGCGTGAAGGCATTCGCCAGGGTGCGCGCTCCGCCACTGGCTTCCAGAGTCGCTCCCGCTCCACTGCCAAGCACCTTCACGGCTCCTGAGCCAAAAGCCCCATTGTTGCCTACCTGAACCGTTCCGGCCACGAGATGGGTTTCGTCAATTCCCGAGGAACTGCCGTTCAAACGCAGGATTCCTGTCCCCGTGGTGACGGTGCCAATTTCCAAAATACCAACGGACTGTCCAGAGAGACTGCCATTGATAATCAGAGTGCCTCCGGTGCCCACTGACCAGTTTTGGGTCGTCGGACCGGGCTCAATGACCCCGACAAGAATATCAGTATTGATGACATTCGTTCCGCTGCTCTGGCCGATGGTGCTGATTCCGAAAAGAGACGGAGCGGACGGGGAATCGATATTCAACCTCCCGGTGCCACTAACCCGACTTCCGCTGTTTTTCCGGAAAGACAACTATTTTCGCCCCTCTGATGCCCTGCGACCCGCTATTTTCCTAGGGTCTGCTTCCGAAAACGGCTGTGGTGGAGACCCTGTCCCTAGAC
>Ga0105050_10003039_pt1 | contig 23599 bp, 22 predicted proteins | sample FRY01_FD_78088 | JGI IMG/M metagenome (GOLD analysis project Ga0105050, IMG submission 78088) | Freshwater microbial communities from Lake Fryxell liftoff mats and glacier meltwater in Antarctica - FRY-01 | ecosystem: Environmental > Aquatic > Freshwater > Ice > Glacier meltwater ...
AGAGCAATACGCCTTCTAATAAAAACTCGTAGAGCTCAGAAGGATGTCGCGACAACATTCCCGCGGACGGGTAGACCATTCCCCACGGCACATCAGTAACGCGCCCCCATAACTCGCCATTAATAAAATTACCAATTCTTCCCGCGCCCAATCCGATAGGGACCACGGGCACAATAAAATCAGTGAGATCGACAAGTCTCTTGTGAATTTTTCGTGAATAAAACCACATCATCACGATAACGCCTATCAAGCCGCCGTGAAAAGACATCCCCCCTTTCCATACTTGAAAAAGTGTCCAGGGTGCATGCAGAAATTCAGTGAAATTATAAAATAAAATATAACCTACACGCCCGCCAATAATTACACCTAATGCGCCATAAAAAATAATGTCACTGACATTTTCTTTCGTCCAAACGCTATTGATTTTTTTTGCGCGAAACGTCAATAAAATCCACGCGCCCACGAACCCAATCAAATACATTAGCCCATACCAATGCACCGCCAACGGACCGATAGAAAACGCAACAGGATTAATCGAAGGATATTGCAACATAACACTACACCAACATATGAATAGAAACGGCCAATAAAATCACTGCTAATAAACGCTTTGTCCATACAGCAGGAACAAGATACGATAATTTAACCCCTAAAGGTGCAAACAAAATACCTGCGATACCTACCACGAGCACCGCTGGCCAATAAATATATCCTGTTGACCATGGCACAGAAACACCATGCATCCAACCTGTTAGGATAAAACTTAAACCACCCACCAAGGCTAGTGGCACCGTGCTTGCTGACGAAGTACCAGCAGATTCCGACATGCTACATCCCGCCCCCATCAAAACAGGCACCATTAGAATACCGCCCCCAACACCCAGCAATCCCGATGCAATGCCAATCAGCAGGCCAAAACAAAACAGGACGCTAACACGCGGCGATAGTGATATTTGAGGCAGCCATTTGCCCGCTAACAATTTGACCACAATCGCGAGTAAAAAAAAGGCAAATAAAAACTTTAGTTTTGCAGCACTGAGCAATGCAGCTAAAATAGCGCCGATAACGGCTCCAATACACAAGCCAACGACCCACTTTTTCCAAATATCCCAGCGCAAAGATCCTTTGCGATGATGTGATAATGTTGAACCTGCGGAAGTGAATAGAATCGCCATCAAGGAACTTGCCACGGCCATTTGCATCACTAAATGCTGTGGCACCAAACCATTATGAGTGTATTGGAACAAATAAGCCAAAGTAGGGACAACAATCACACCGCCGCCAATACCTAGCAGTCCGGACAACACGCCAGCAATCGCGCCAATGATTAATAGATCGATTAAAATGTGCATGAAAAAACGGTAGAGTTGATTTACCTCAATATGCCATACTAAGTCAAAAATCACTACAGCAGAGGTTGTATTATGAAAAAAATACTCATGGTAAGCGGTCTTGTGTCTTGTATGGCATTTACCTGCTCCGCACAAGCACAGCAAGCGCCTCAAGCAGCGCCCATTAGCCTGGAACAACAAGCCAATCAACAATTGTTGACCCAAGCCGACCAAGCGTACCAACAAAAAAATTACGCTCAAGCATTTAGCAGTTATCAATTGCTAGCTAAAACATATCCGCACGCTGAGTTTATGGTGGGCTACATGCTGTTCAATGGTGAAGGTACTAAAAAAAACCTCCAAGATGCCGTTGATCACTTAACACTCGCCGCTCAAGCAAATGATCCCGATGCTCAGTACTCGCTAGGGCAAGCCTACGCCTTTGGCAATGGTGTTATTCGAGATTCACATGCAGCGGTTGATTGGTATCAAAAAGCAGCTGCACAAAATCAAGCCCAAGCGCAATTTGCTCTTGGAGAAGCCCTTTATCAAGGCGAGGGTATTAGTAAAGATAACAAAGCTGCCTATAATTATTTGTTAGCTTCCGCCACACAGGGTAATGCCAAAGCACAATATTATGAAGGAATGATTTTATTAGCCAATCCTGATTTACAAGGCAACGACACCCATCACGCTAATGACTGGCTCCTAGATTCAGCACAACAAAATTATGCACCCGCCGCCTTCGAGCTTGGCAAACTTTATTTTGAAGGGAAAAGTGTCGATAAAAATGATTATGCTGCCGCTCATTGGTTAAAAGTAGCTACCGACGCTAAAGTTGAAGATGCAAAATATTATTTAGGCATTCTCTTTTATCACGGGCACGGAGTCGTAAAAAACTATAGCACTGCGGCAAATTTATTAACTAGCGCCGCAGATAAAGGTAACGCCGACGCAGCACTTAAACTGGCGCAAATCTACCTCTATGGACAAGATTCGCCAGAAAAAATACCTGCCAACATTCCATTGGCCATTCAGTATCTAACAATCGCTGCGAAAGGAAATAGTGCCGAAGCACAAACCTTATTGGGACAAATTTATCTCAATGGAACCGGTGTTGAAAAAGACCCAACAAAAGCACTCGGTTTATTCACCCAAGCCGCTGATGCTGGAAACGCAGATGCGCAAAACATGACGGGATATTTATACCACAACGGCATCGGCACCATGGTGAATAATGCGCAAGCAATAAAGTATTACTCACTTGCTGCCGAACAAAAGGTTGCCAGCGCACAGTATATGATGGGATATCTTTATCAAAATGGTTCTGGCGTACCACAAAATTTATCGGAAGCGTTTAACTATTATCAACTTGCTGCTTTTAATGGTATCGCCAATGCACAATTACAACTTGCTATGTTATACGCTCAAGGCAAAGCGGTTCCTTTTGATAAAGTGAACGCTTATGCGTGGCTCAATATCGCCGCCAGCAGCAGCCAACCTGATATTCGTACCACGGCATTAGGCGCACGCGCATTACTTGAAGCTAAAATGTCTCAAGATGAACTGAATAAAGCACAAGCCTTATCGCAAGAGTATTTCAAAAAAATTACGCCGGCGAAAGTGGGAACAGAAATTTATGCGGCAGATAGCTCAATTAAAACGGCAAGCACGGCACCAGAATCAACGAAAACTAGCTAATTAAGGTGCAATTCTTCACTATGCTTTTATTTCTAATACCCTACGGCAGTCCTGTACACTGGCATCGCCAAGAAAAGGATCCGGGAGGGTTGCGCTGCTGCTAATTAACTGCACGGTTAAATCCTGAGTTTTGGCGTCATAAGCACCTACAGCGGAGCTGTAATTATAAGAAGCCGCTTTCAAAATCAAGGGCTAGTTTTTTTGCCATTATCTGCCCTTTTACGAGAGGAATATTGATCTTTTTCCAAGTGAAAAAATAGGTAACTTGCCCATTAATCTCCGCATAAGTCTCAAGAGAACAGCTAAATGAACATACGCACCAGGCAGATGCACATTGTGTTTTATAGGTATTAGCCGTAACTCCGCTACAAGCCGGTGTTGAACATTAACTAATATTACAACGAGGCGATAAATACATCTCATAAAAAATCACTCAGTCTGCGAATAATGACCAAATTAACTTTTTTTTAAAACGAAATCAATGGGGCAGAATGGCACTACCACGACAATTCGGTTCACGCTTCATCATCTCCAAACGCGATTGCAATTGTTTATTGTTTACTTGACGACACCATTTTCCAACCACAATCGTCGCCACACCGTTTCCGACAAGATTGGTTAACGCTCTTGCTTCTGACATAAAACGATCAATCCCCAGAATAAGCACCAATCCTTCAACTGGAACATGACCCACCGCAGAAAGCGTTGCCGCCAAAACAATAAAACCACTGCCCGCTACACCCGCCGCGCCTTTCGATGCAAGCAATAAAACCATCAATAACGTTATTTGGTGTGACAAATCAAGTGGCGTGTTGGTCGCTTGTGCAATAAATACAACCGCCATCGTTAAATAAATAGACGTGCCATCAAGGTTAAACGAATACCCTGCAGGAATAACTAAACCCACCACGGATTTTTTTACCCCCAAGTCTTCTAATTTAATCATCATCCGCGGCAAAGCAGATTCTGAAGATGAAGTGCTCAATACAATCAATAATTCTTCTTTAATATATTTAACAAATTTCCAGAGACTAAATCCATGAAAAAAAGCAACCAAACCTAATATTACAAAAATAAAAATAAAACAAGTTAAATAGAATGCCGCCATCAATTTCCCTAAAGATAACAGTGGCAAAAGACCATATTTCCCAATGGTAAAAGCCATCGCTCCAAATGCACCTATAGGCGCTAGTTTCATAATAATATTAACCATGCCAAAAAATACGCGCGAAATTTTTTCAATGAAATCAAAAACAATACGGCCATTTTCACCTGCCGCATGCAATGAAAATCCGAACAATAACGCAACTAATAAAACAGGAAGAATATCTCCACTTATAAAAGCACTAACAAAAGTACTGGGAATAACATTGAGTAAAAATCCAGATACAGTTTGCACATCACTGTGCGCTGTAAACGCCGCAATATCGTTAACATTCAATTGACTCAAATCAATATTCATCCCAACACCTGGTTTCAACCAGTTTGCCATCACAAGACCAATCATTAGCGCAAACGTACTTAATACCTCAAAATAGATCAGTGCGAAACCTCCCGTTTTTCCAACCGATTTCATGTTTTCCATGCCAGCAATCCCAAGCACAACCGTACAAAAAATAATTGGCGCAATAATCATCTTGATGAGCCTAATAAAAACATCTCCAAAAGGCTTCATTAAAGCGCCAAATGCAGGATAAAAATACCCAAGCAAAACGCCGATTATCGCGGCGATTAACACCTGAAAATACAAAGTATTCAATAGTTTTTTCATTGGATAAACCTCTCAAAATCTGCATGAAACTTCACCGGCGTAAATTCAATAATTTCATAATCAGCAATGTCATGCATTGAAAAAGGGTCTTCTCTTAAACATTTTTCTAATTGTGCTTGATCTTTTAATTGTGAAAGAATAATGCCGCCGGTTCGAGGGTTTTTCGGACCAGACGCTATAAAATAATTTTTCTGATATCCTGCCTCAAGAAAATTTCTATGCTCAATGAGATATTGATCTACTTTTTCGATAGCAGCTTTATAATGCAATTGTATGACAAACATTTTAAGCTGCCTCTCTACGCTCAACATCATGATCAATTTTCTTGCCATAAGCAGCAATGGCAATTTTTAAGTCATACGCTGTTTGTAAATTAATCCAAAACTCCGGCGTGGTTCCGAAAAATCTCGCCAATCTCAAAGCAGTATCTGCCGTAATAGCTCGCTCACCATTTAAGATAGAAGTAATACGATTCGTTGGAACAGAAAGCTTGCTCGCAAACCGGCTCGCAGAATAATCTAAAGAGTCAATTTCTTCTCTTAAGATTTCTCCTGGATGTATCGCCCTCATTTTATTATTCATAACCGCTCCTTAATGATAATCTACAATTTCAACGTTACACGCTTCATCATTAGTCCATTCAAAACACACACGCCATTTTGCGTTAATCCTAATGCTACATTGCCCTTTTCGATCACCCTTAAGCGCTTCGTAATGATTGCTGGGTAAATTTCGGAGATCGTTCATGCAAGTAGCACTATCTAAAATTTGCAATCGACGCTCCGCTTGTGAAGCAAAAGACAGCCAACGCTTTACCACTTTTCCTTCGTAAATTGCAAAAGTATCTTTATCTTTAAACGACTTAATCATGTTTACAATCATAGCCTTTAGTATGCGTTACGGCAAGCGTAACATAGAAGATGGTTATGCGCTAGTTTCGGCCTGCGCGAATCAATCCGCCCAAGCCCGCAGCTTCCAATTCAGATTCGAGCCGCTGCCGGATAAGAACTCCATCACTCATTTCGAGCACTTCAGCGACTAATTTTTTGGCTTTCTCAAAAGAAAATTGTCGAATAACCCATTTAATTCGCAGCAATCTTGATGCGCTCATACTTAAGGCATCAAAACCAATCCCCAATAACAATAACACCGCAAGCGGATCCCCCGCCATTTCACCACAAATGGATACCGGAGTCCCAGCACGATGCGCCTCGCGCACCACATGAATAAGCGCCATCAATACTGCCGGATGAAAGCTGTCATATAAATTTGCGACTCGGGCATTATTTCTATCTACGGCTAATAAATATTGCGTTAAGTCATTACTACCCACGGAAATAAAATCCACTTTTTGAGCGATCGCATAAGTTTGATAAACCGCCGAAGGAACTTCAATCATAACGCCAATGCCTGGCATTTTCACTTGCACACCCTCGGCGACTAAAGCTTGATACGCAAGCTGAATCAGCGCAATAGCATCATCCACCTCACTCACTTCGCTAATCATCGGCAACATGATCTTCAGGTTATCCAGGCCGACACTCGCTTTAAGCATGGCTCGTATTTGCATTAAAAAAAGCTCTGGATGATCCAGTGAAATGCGTATCCCACGCCAACCTAAAAACGGATTTTCTTCTTCAACACGCAAATAATCAGGTGTTTTATCACCACCAACATCTAAGGTCCGCATCGTGACCGGCCTGGGTGAAAATGCATTCAACAACTGCCGATAAATAATCCTTTGTTCTTCTGATGAAGGAAATAATTCGCGCGCCAGAAAAGGAATTTCCGTACGATACAATCCCACACCATCAGCTCCTACGCTTAATGACAAACCTAAGTCAGAAGATAAACCGGTATTTACCCACATCGTAACGCGATGTCCATCCGTGGTCTGCGCAGGCAAAGTTCGAAGACTTTTTAAATCTTCATTAAGCTGATGCTCTTCTTGTGAAAGACGATTAAATTCTCGAACAACAATATCCGAAGGGTCCACGTAAACATGGCCATAGTAACCATCAACAATAATATTTTTATTAGAAAATCGACTGGGGACTAATTCACTCACCCCCATAATGGCTGGCACACCGAGTGAACGCGCTAAAATAGCAATGTGCGCATTACTCGATCCCGAGCGAGAAACGATCCCCATTAAATTTGCGATAGGAACTTCAGCTAAATCTGCCGCGGTAATTTCATCACCCACTAAAATTAACTTTGCCGGATAATCGATCGGGCCTTGTTTTTCACGCTTTTGCAATGCGGCTAAAACCCGCTGCCCTAAATCTCGTATATCCTCCGCCCTGTCTCGTAAGTAAGGATCATCCATACTTTCAAACTGTCGAATATGTGATTTAATCACTTTGCGCAATGCTCCCTGCGCCCAATTACCACGACGAATTTCTTGCTCAACCTCAAAACCAAGGCTGTTTTCATCTAACATTAACAAATACGCTTCAAATAACGCACGATCTTCTGGCGCAAGATTGGATTCTAAGCGCGCACTCAAATCACTAATTTCTTCGCGAATTGTTTCGACCGCAACACGAAATGCCGCAATTTCTCCAGTGGTATCTTCTACAACTTTATCTGGAACAACGTTCAAATCTGCTTTTGGAAAAACGACAAAACCCATCCCTAAACCAACACCAGGTGAGCCGGGGCTACCATTGAGCATTACTTCTGTTTGTTGAATGGCGGTATGAGAGAGCTGCGTGATCGCACCGAGCATCTCTGCACGTGCAATTTCTTCCGAGCAATGCAGCGCGAGCGTAACGAGAAACGATTCTTCTAAATCAGAGAAACACTCTGCAATTTCTCGTTGCACCACAATCACGCCCAATAAGCGACCTTGGCAAATAATAGGTACGCCAAGAAAGCCATGAAATTGGTCTTCACCGAGTTGTGGAAAATAATAATAGGCAGGATGGGTCTGAGCATCAGCAAGATTAAGCAATGCTTTCTGCGTGGCAATTGCGCCAATCAAACCATGATCAAGATCCAGCTTAATTGAATCTATCGACTTTACTTTGTGGCCCTTTGTGGCAAGCATCACTAGCTGTGAAATATGACGATCATATAAAAAAAGCGCGCAGGCATCTGCTTCAATACTTTCTCGAATACGCTGAACGAGAATCAGCACTGCCTCATCAAAATCATGCGCATTGCGAATTTCTTTCATGATTTTTTGTAAGACGGCTAACATATTTCCCGGTCCATTATACGCTCAAAGGCGGGGGTGGAGGTGGCTCCTGCTCATGCTCCACTTTTTCGCTTCTATGCCGAAATACATAAGAAGAAAAATATTTCAGAGCCCTATGGTAAACTTGCTTTTTGAAAACGATGACCTCTTCCATGGGATGCCAATAGCTGACCCATTGCCAGTCATCAAACTCAGGTTTGTCTGATAAATTAAAATTAAATTTAGCTTCGTCGCCTACAAACTTCAACAAAAACCACTTCTGTTTTTGCCCAATACAAAGTGGCTCTGAGCGATGACGAATCAAATGCTTTGGCAGACGGTAATACAACCATTGTTTAGAAACAGTCACAATCCTAACATCATCCGGATCCAGCCCTGTCTCTTCTTTCAGCTCTCTAAACATGGTTTGCTTGAGTGTTTCACCTTCGTGCATTCCACCCTGAGGAAATTGCCACGCGTTCTGACGCACTCTTTTTGCCCAAAAAAGCTTTTTTTGTCGATTAAAAATGATAATGGCAACGCCTGCGCGGTACCCTGCAGGATCAATCACAGCGACCCCGTAAAAAAAGTATAACTGACAGTTACCTTACGACAAGCGCTAACGAGAATCAACTAATTTTTCCTGGTTTTGGGCCACCATTATCATGCATTTCTCAGCAAAAATAGGTGCCACCAGAATATCCTCACCAATAATAGTTTGCTTATAACGCATAACTACGGCGCCGATGGCTCCTTGAGCCTTAAGCTGTTCAAACATTTTCCACGCAGCTGGTGTTTTTCCCAAAGGAGCGGAGACAACGAGAAAATCTTCATGGCACCATAAGTTATGGTTGCGCAACCACACGTCACCCACACCACCCCACTTCATTTCATACACCTCACCATTTTTATAGTCAGGAGGTTGGCTGGCATAAAACAAAATACGTTTCGCATTAGTAAAAATCGTTTTATTAGGATAGTGCTCTTTCAACCACAGACCTACAGCGTAATCATCTTGTGTAACATGGCCAAAATGAAACAAATTAGCCGCGAAGTTTTGTAAAAGCAATATTCCCATTATGCATATAAAAATCACTTTCTTCTTACCTGAAAACGAATCAATAATATAAGGCAAAATACTCGCTACCAATAAAAGAAAAAATAATCCTAATGGCACTAAATATCGGCCATTGAGGAAAGCATGTTCAGCAAAGAAAAAAAGTGGGATAAAAAATGCAACGCTAAAATAAGCCACAAACGCTTGTTTTAAGAACAATTGATTAAGCTTACTTAAACCTCGTCGCATAAATATTATGGGCGGCAATGCTGCAAGACTTACCTGGGTGATAACATAACCTACAAAGGCCGTTACATAAGCAGCTACCACAGCGTAGGCTGAAAAATCATTTTCTCGATAAAAAACATCCTTATGTAGAATAAGATAATCATGCGTAAATCTCTCTGCGATTGCAAAAAAAAGCAGCGAGAATTCTTTCCATATATAACCAAAACGCAAACTATTGTACGTTAGTGTTTTATTAACAAATAAGAGTGCTACGGCAATACCAATGATGATGAAGAGTACATTTAACTTAAGCCACAGTTGGGCACGACGTTTGAAAGTTTCCTGCGTTAAAAAAAATGTAGAAAAAGGGAGTAGCAATAAATAAACCACTGCCTCAATGCGGAAGAGCTCTGCTAACACTACACATCCTGACCACATTAATGCCCAAGAAAATCGCCGCGTTAAGGTATACCGATAATAACAGTAAAACGATAACAGCAAGCACGTTAAAAAACCGTGATCACGCACAATTGTCGGCCACCATTTCACATAAGCATGCCACGTCAACCAGATAATAATCGCCCACAGACTTGCTTGCTTATGTTCAGAAAATAGACCAACTAAGTAAAGAAAAAAGCAGGCGCTTATGCTGATTAATGTCGCATCAAGGCAACGTTCCGCATTAAAAATAGACAAGCCAGTAAGCGAATGCACCATGGCGATCAATATGGAATAAAACGGCCATTTCGCCTGATAATCCACGGCAACTGCTGCAGATAGCCCCCCCTTCATATAAGCAACCGCAGCTTCTATATAAGTAACGCCATCCGGATTGATCATCGGATACAAATGCAACTGCCATAAATAAAGCATTACCGTTGCTGCAACAATAATAAAGTAGGATTTAATGGAATTTCTGTTGTATGGCATGACTGACAAAACCTCTTAATTCTTCTCGAAATCGATTAACACTAAATTTTTTCACGCTTTCTGCACAAACGACTGGACTAAAAGTCGACTGCTCAAAAAGCTCTATCGCTGCTACGATCGCTGCAACGGTTTGTTCCGAATAGAGCACCCCTGTCGCCTCAGCCCCTTGGCGAACATCTTTCACTATTTCTGCCGCTCCACCCTGCCCAAAAGCAATCACCGGCGTACCACTCGCTAAAGCTTCAACTAACGTAATACCAAAATCTTCCATCGCCGCAAACACAAAACCACGTGCTTTAGACAAATAGTGCTGCAATGATGCCGTGGATTGGTATCCCAAAATTTCAACGTTCTCTGCCCCAACCGCCCGTACACGGTCTAACTCAGGCCCATCACCAATCATAATTAAACGCTTTTCAGGCATCGCTTTAAACGCTTCGGCAATTAACGGCATTTTTTTATAGGGCACCATACGTGAAGCTGTCACGTAGTAATCCTCTTTCAGGGAAGGCGACCAGCTGGCGGCTGCTACCCCGTCAACATTCACCGGAGGATAAATGACGGTTGCTGATCGACGATATGCTTTTTCAATCCTTCGTGCAATATAATGAGAATTACACAAAAAATGATCAACTCTAGCCGCGCTAACATAATCCCACACACGCAAACGATGCAGCAAATAACGAGTTATCCACGATTTCACGCCATGACGTAAATTTGATTCTTGGAGATACTGATGCTGTAAATCCCACGCGTAACGCATGGGCGAATGCACATAACTGATATGTAGTTGATCAGGGCCAGTAATTACTCCCTTCGCTACCGCGTGTGAACTTGATAAGACGACATCATAAGCCGATAAATCCAGTTGTTCGATTGCTAATGGCATGAGCGGTAAATAATGACGGTACCAGCGTTTGGCAAACGGTAGTTTCTGAATCATTGTAGTGGCCACATCTTTGCCTTGCAAAAAAGCACGCTGCTCTTCTGGCAAAAAATCAATCACTGCAAAAACATCTGCCTCAGGGAAACATGCAATCATCTGCTCAATCACACGCTCAGCGCCTGCATAAACCACCAACCAATCGACTACGATGGCAGTCCTCATGTGCAAAATCCCTTTTTAAAAATGGCTGTAATCTTACCTAACCGAACCGGGCACGACAAGATCTTTGTTTTTTTACAGGTGAAAAATAAGGTAAACTACCGAAAAAAGTAAAGGCAAATTATTAATGAAAATCGTCTACAACCTGGACTGTATTCGTGCGCCGATGACCGGCGTCGGGTATTATACGCAAAACATGGTGTTAGCGATGATTCGTCATTACCCTGCTTTAGATATTATCGCCCTGCGTCATAACGCCTTACTCTCCAAAGAAGAAACGCTAGCGTTATGCTCATCCTCTAGCACCGCTTCACCAAAAACGTCTGCGTGGAAAGGCCCTTTGATTGAAGTCATTAATCGCTACGCTCTAGTACGCACTTTGATTCAATGGCAGTACAATCTACGCCATTGTTTTATGTTGAAGCACGCAATTAAGGGCGCCATTTATCACGAACCCAATTTTGCTTTCTTGCCGCACAACGGACCAAAAGTATTAACCGTCCATGATGTTTCAATGTTTGCTTGCCCCGAATTTCTACCTTCTGGGCGCGCTAAATTTCTTCAACATCAAATGCGCCGCAGTATACAAGCAGCAGATGCCCTAATCGTTTCTTGCCAATTTATCAAAGATCAAACGATCAATTTACTTAACATCTCCGCCAATAAAATTCATATCATTTCTCCTGGCGCGCAAGCCAATTTCAAGCCAAGAACTGAAGAAGAGGTACGTTTTTTCCTAGAAAAGCTCTCCTTAACTTACCAAAAATTCCTTCTCTGTGTCGCAACACTTGAACCTCGAAAAAATCTTATTCGACTCATTAACGCTTATCAAATGCTTCCCATGATAACTCAAAAAAAATATCCGCTGATTTTAGTCGGCAATAAAGGCTGGCTATACGAAGAGTTGTTAAATGTAATCAAAAAAAATAATTCGTCCACTATTCTAGTATTACGTTATGTAGATGAACAAACACTATTTCATCTTTATTCAGCAGCAAAAGCGTTTGTTTATCCATCACTTTATGAGGGTTTCGGCTTGCCAGTTTTAGAAGCAATGCAATCAGGATTGCCGGTAATTACTTCGAATGTTAGCAGCCTCCCAGAAGTATGTGGCGAAGCGGGCATACTTGTAGATCCACTCAATGAATCAGCTCTTACGGCAGCAATGGAAACAATTTTTTCTGCGGATGATGACACTTACGCTGAGCTTGTACAGCGCTCAATCCTGCAAGCAAAAAAATTCTCATGGAATAATTTTGCCGAGCAACTGTTTGAGACATACCAAAAAATAAATCAATAAACCGCTTTAAGACGCTCAGCATACTTCTCACTACTAAAATACTTTGCGCGTTCTTTTCCTTTTTCGGCAAGCTCTGCGCACAGCGCATCGTCTTTTGACAAACGATCAATTGCTGTCGCAATTTCACCAACATTATAGGGGTTGACTAAATACGCTGCGTCTCCTGCAATTTCCGGAAGACTACTAACATTCGAAGTAATTACCGGCAAACCCACCGACATCGCTTCCATTACTGGCAAACCAAATCCTTCAAAAAGCGAAGGGAAAATCAAGGCGCGCGCATGTCGCAACAACGTATTCAGCGCATCACTTGATACATAACGTAAATAAATAACTCGCTCAGAATATTGTTTAAGCAGTACTTGTTCTTTCTCTGACTGCCAAGCCAGAGGCCCCACCACCACCAATTTTTGTTTTACATTGGCGCTTAAATATCCCTCTAATAAACGTACAACATTTTTTTTCGGCTCAATAGCCCCCACAAATAAAAAATAGTCTCGTGAAAATAAGTTAAACTGTGCTCGTAATTGATTGATTGAAAAATGTTCTTTATCTGACGTCCAAACATCTGACAAGTATACGTCTTGATAAGTGTTAATCACTTTATCTTCGGCGACTTTAAGATAAGTAATGATGTCTGCCCGCGAACACTCAGAAACTGTTATGAGTTTATCAGCTGATTTAACAATACGAAGCAACATATCATGGAAAAATTTTTTATTATCTTGTGTGGTATAAGGCAATCTCAGTGGAATAATGTCATGAACCGTATAATAATTTTTAGCGCCCACCACTCGCGCAGGAATCGGGCACGTCCAATGCATCACATCAGGCGTGGGATATAGTTTTATGGGTAACAGTCGGCCAAAAATTAAAAAATAACACTGCGCTAATCGATACAAGCCCCAGCTGTTATACATGGTATCAAAAACAGGCAGCCTTGCTTTCATTTCGCTTCGCTCAACTACCCCTGGAAAGACGTGCTCTTTTGCAAAGGGAGATTTGATAAAATGCACCATACTTTTGAAAAAATAAAAAGGAATGCGTACATAGTGAATAAAACTTTTTCGTGGTCGGCGCTCTTTATCGGAAAGTCTATTAATAGCTTCAAAAAAAGTAGCTTCATACAATAAAGCTGGGGCCTTTTCATTTAATCTCTTGTCAAACAGAACACTGACCTTGAAGCCTGTTTGGTGCAAATGATTCCCAAGATTACGAGCATAAGTTGCTATCCCGGTCCCCTTTGTTAACGCCAGGTTTAATCCATCAATACATACATGCAGTTTTTTACTCACAAGCACCTCTTATAATTATTACACTTTTATCGAGCATTAAGTTAACGCAACTGAAAAGTCACAATAACTTATACTCGAATACTTCCATGACTTTTGGATCTAATTGCGATGAAATCCATCGAATGTCTTCCAGGCTTAACTTTTTCTTCCAACGCTCATTAAGATAGTAATCACAATAATAATCATGACTCTTTCCTTTATCTTCTGTTTTTGCAGCTGCGTATATATTTTTGAACTCTTGAAATTGGCACCCTAAACGGTCCGTAATTTTTCGCAATGTTGCCTCTGGCGAAGCAAGCAATTCTTCGTATGTCAATAATAATACGTTGTAATGCTTTGCTAACTCTACATAGGCTTTATTTTTTTCATTCCAAAGCTCAATGGCATTTACAAAACCTTCATCCTTCCCCTCGTGAAACTCAGCAAACCACTTAGCACGTATAAAATCACTGAATTTCAAGTATTCATAGATACACCATCGAGATGATTGACTTAAATAAATACGTGCTCGTCGACCAAAACATGCCATTAGTTTGATGAAACATCTATCTAAAAAAGGCTGCCGCTTTGAAGTACCATCCGCTCGCTTGCGCCGCATCTCTGCGCGAAGATGTATGGGCGTATAAGAACGCCGGTGTAATGATAGCAACCAAGAATAGGGGTTTTTTACCAATGCCACAATAAGCACTTCATCGCGATTAACGCCTTTTTTCTGAAGAAACTCTTTACTGGCCAAGCGATGTTTCCACCCCAACTCCCCTGGGCGCCGTAGCTTCGTTATTGGCTGTTCAGTGGCAACCGTAACAAGACTGCCATTTTTCTCAAGCACATCAACATGATTCAATAATAGTTGCATTAAATAATGCGTGCCGGTGTTACGTTCACCATAGATTTTTACTAACACGTGGAAATTAATTCTTTGTAGAAAAGAGCTTCATTCTAGTCTAATTTTTTTCTGAAGTACAAGAAAAAACAAGAATGCGAGTAGGTCAAAGAAGCTGGTATCCAAACGTACGCATAACCTCTTTGTCGAGCTGAGAAGAGATCCAGCGAATATCTAGTGAATTTAATTTTTTACGCCATTGTTCTTGTAAATAATACTCCTGGTAAGATTGATAATTTTTCTCGCCATTACCTTGATCTTCTTTTTTTGCTGCACTATAAATATTCTCAAAACTTTCAAGTGAACACCCCAAAATCTCCGCTATCTTCTGTAAAGCACCTTTAGGTGAGGCAAGTAATTCTTCATAAGTTAAAGAAATCACATTGTAATCTTTGGCTAATTCCAAATAAGCTTTATTTTTTATATTCCAAAGCTCAATTGGATTTTTAAATCCCGCACCGCAACCTTCATTAAACTGAGTGAACCATTTTGCACGTATAAAATTTCCAAAAGAAATTTCTTCATATTCACTCCACTGAGGAAATCGACTTAAAAAAACTCGCCCAAAATGACCAAGCTTTTTAATATTTCTAATAATTTTAATATTTCGATCTGTATGCGGACGCGGGACACCATTTTCATCGAAAGAGATCACGCGCGTTCGCAAATGAATTGGAGCATAAGGACGCTTATGCAAAGATAATAACCATGAATATGGATTTTTTGTGATAGTTACTATTAATGCGTTATGTTTTTCCAAAATAAGTGGCTGAAGAAAATTTTTTTCAATTAAACGATGCTTCCAACCCAGCTGCTTCAAATCTTGAGCTTTCTCAAAAAAAATAGAAGATGAGGCCATAACGGGGTTATCCTGCCCTTGCGCACTTAAAAATGGCAAGTGTTTTCGCAGTAACTGCTCTAAATAATTTGTTCCTGTATTACGCTCACCATAAATTTTTATCAGCATTATTCTTGTCCTAACTAACTAATTAACAAACCTTTCTCCAAAGTATAAATTTTATTTGTCAACGCCTCAAGAGCCTCATCTTCATGGCTGACAATCACTACTGTTTTATCTGAACGGATAAGCTCTCGAATAAGCAATTTTGATTTTTGCTTGAACTCTTTATCGCCAACGCCTAAGGTCTCGTCGATCAGCAACAAATCTGGCATACAAAAATAATTTACTGCAAAACCCAAGCGCGCCGCCATGCCCGAGGAATAAGTGCCTGTGTGCTGATAAAAGGCAGAACCCAATCCAGAAAGCTCAATAATTTCAGCCATTTTGCTTTGGGTATATTCTTTTTTTACCCCCATATATAGCCCTTTCAAAATAGCATTATCAGCACCACTTAGGTAAGGATTAAACCCTGACTGCAAGGTTAATAACCCCGCACGACAACCTTCAGCAATAAATGCCTCTCCTTTATTTGGAGCAACCAAACCTGCTAAAACTCTAAGTAATGTGGATTTACCTGCGCCATTTCGCCCACGAATGCCAATTGACTCTCCTTGACGAATCTCCAGATTAACGTCTTGCAGTGCCCAGTATGCATTGGATTTTCTTTTTTTAAGAGAAAATCGCTGCTTGTAAAAAACACCTACATTTTTAAGAGATGCGATAACGTCATGCATTAGCTACACACCTTTGGGAAAACACGTTCATTTTTTCGAATGAAATAAATACCGATAATATTTAAAAATAATCCAAACACACCACTATACAGCATATACCCCCATTGCGGGGCTTGATTATAAATAAGTGGTAGGCGGTAATTAATTAACACATCCGCAATGGGGTTGAATTGCAACAAATGCGCTAAATGGGGAGTTGCTTCTAATATGTTAAAAAAAACACCCGAAATAACCATCAGCGCCATCATAACGGTTTGGATGACCATCGGAAAATCAGGAATAAAAGGTGTTACCGCTGCAAAACAAAAACTTAATCCAAAAATCAAAATCACTTGGCATAGAAAATTAGGTATAATTGTTAACCATAACAATGTTGGCTTATCATGCGTTATCGCTAAAAAAATTAATACGAGCGAAAAAATGAGTATAAATTTAAACGCATCATTTAGAACAATGCCAGCAGGAAATATTAATTTCGAAACATAAACCTCACGCATTAATTTGGCCTGTGATTTTATCGATCGACATGAACGACTCATCGCCGGCCCAAACCAACGCCACGCGACAACACCAACAAACAAAAATTCAATAAAATCTGCGGTGCGTGTTTTTAATACCACACCAAAAATAAGATAATAAATACCGAGAAAAAAAATCGGCTCTAAGAACCACCATAAAAAGCCCAAATATGTAATCTGGGTTTCTATTTTTAAATCCGTGTAGGTTTTAAACCATAACAGTTCCCAATAATGCTGCCACTTCGAACGATGTCGCTGACACCTATCGAGAGCGCTAGTTTCGCTGATAGTCATCTTCAAATCTCACTATATCATCTTCGCCTAAGTAACGACCCGATTGCACTTCAATAATTTCCAAAGGTAACAAGGTTGGATTTTCTAAACGGTGTTTCTGTCCAATAGAAATATAAGTTGATTGATTTTCCGTTAAAATAAATACATCTTCGCCACGCGTTACTTTGGCCGTTCCTTTGACAACAACCCAATGCTCTGCACGATGGTAATGCATTTGCAGAGAAAGTTTTGCTCCTGGCTTCACACAAATACGTTTCACCTGAAAGTTCTCGCCAATATCTAGTGACTGGTAACTTCCCCAAGGTCGATAACCAACACTGTGTGTGTGATGCTCTAAACGCTTTTGAAACTGCAAGCTTTTTACAATCTCTTTCACATCTTGCGTGTTGTTTTTATTCACCACCAAAATCGCATCGTCTGTCTCAATAATCACATGATCACTTATTCCAACCGCCGCTACTAATTTATGTTCAGCTCGAATATAGCAATTCGTTACATTATGTGTCAGAACATCACCGACCAACACATTATCATTATCATCTTTTGGCATGGCATCCCACAATGATGACCAAGAGCCCAAGTCACTCCACTGTGCCTCCAAAGGAACTACAACAGCTTTTTGTGTTTTTTCCATAACGGCGTAATCGATAGAATCTGATGGACACTGCGCAAACGCTTCGCCATCTAAGCGCACAAAATCTAAATCAATGCGTGCGCGCTCTAGCGCCAATTGGCAAGCCGTAGTGATTGCGGGTGCATAATGCTGCATTTCTTTCTGATATTCAGTGGCAGAAAATACAAACATGCCACTATTCCATAAATAGCATTTTTCTAAAATGTATTGACTTGCTGTAGTAGCGTCTGGCTTTTCAACAAAGCCATCCACATAATACACTTGATCCGTTATCACTTCGCCATATCGAATATAGCCATAGCCTGTTTCTGGATGCGTCGGAGTCACCCCAAAGGTTACCAAATAACCGTGCTGCGCAGCCTTAACCGCAACCTCAACCGCTTGTTGGAAAACAGCAACATCACGAATCAAATGGTCAGCAGGTAATATCAATAAGGTAACATCATCGCCATATTCGCGTTGTGCATAAAGCGCAGCGATTAATGCTGCAGGAGCTGTATTTTTAGCTTCAGGCTCTAGAATTAACCGGGCTTCAGTATTTCCAATCTGTTGTAGCTGTTCAGCGATAATAAAGCGATGCTCTTGATTACAGACGACAATCGGCGCAGCAACTCCTATGAAACCAGACAATCTCAGCATCGTTTCTTGCAACATGCTGTACTTTGACGCCAAAGCCAATAATTGCTTAGGATATAACGCCCGTGAACTTGGCCAAAGTCGCGTCCCTGAACCACCAGACAATATCACTGGAATAATCAAAATTGCCTCTAATCATCACTTACTAGGGGGCTGATTCTAAACATATTCCCCAGGCTTCACAACCGCTTAACGAAACTCAAACCGCGGTGCATGTTCATGACTGACAACAAATGATCCATTCAAAAGTGTTGCCCGCGAGTTATAACAAAACGGCTGATGTTGCGCATTATAAAGAATGCCGCCTGCATTATTAACAATAGCGTGACCAGCAGCCGTATCCCATTCTGATGTAGGGCCCAAGCGCGGATAAAGATCCGCGGCACCCTCGGCCACTAAACAAATTTTTAACGCACTGCCCGCGTTCACCAAAGTATGTTCAGAAATCTGTTGTAAAAATTCTTCTAAAGCTTCTTCACCATGACGACGACTTGCCACGATTCGATAAGACCCTGCAATGGGGAAATGCGCAAAAATTCGTTCTGTTTTTCCAGCAACAGTTTTATAGGCGCCCTCGCCATCCATCGCAAAATACATCACACCCAATGCAGGGGCAAACACAACTCCCAATACGGGGCGATGATCAATAATCAACGCAATATTAACGGTAAATTCGTCGGTGCGGTGAATAAATTCTTTTGTCCCATCCAAAGGATCCACCAACCAAAGTGTTTTCCATTGATGTCGCTCATAACATTCTTCTTCACTTGATTCTTCTGATAAAACAGGAATATTAGGCGTTAAAATTTTCAATGCGTTTACAATGCATTGATGCGCCAGCAAATCAGCCTTAGTTAAGGGCGAGCCATCTTCCTTTTCAATCAGTTCTATATTCGCATCTTTCTGATAGTAAATAGAGAGAATTTTTTCACCTGCGTGATACGCAATATCGACAACCGCATTTAAAAAAGAAGCCGTTAATTGCATCAAGTACGTGCTCGCTGTTGTAAATATCCCAACTCTATCAATTTGTTCACAATCATCATCACTTCTTGCTCAATTGAATGCTCAGCCGTATTAATCACAATATCTGCATTTTCTGGAATTTCATAAGGATCACTAATGCCGGTAAATTCTTTCAGCACACCTTCACGCGCTAATTTGTACAAGCCTTTTCTATCACGCCCTTCACAAACTTCAAGCGAAGTTGAGACATAGACTTCTATAAATGCACCAGCCTCTGAAATCATTTCGCGCACTTTGCGACGCGTACTTTGGTACGGCGCAATCGGCGCGCAAATCGCAACGCCACCATGCTTGGTAATTTCACTCGCCACATAACCGATGCGTAAAATATTCAAGTCACGATGTTCTTTTGAGAAACCCAATTCACTCGATAAATTTTTTCGCACATGGTCGCCATCTAATAAAGTAACGGAGCGATCTGTGAGTTCCATCAATTTAATTAATAATGCATTGGCAATTGTTGATTTTCCAGCGCCTGACAAACCTGTGAAAAACACCGTAAAACCTTGTTTATCTTTCGCAGGAAACGTTTTTCGCAATTCATGAATAACACCTGGATAAGAAAACCATACTGGTACTTCTTCACCAGTTTTCAACATACGACGAAACTCAGTGCCTGAAATTTTTAATACTGTTTCACCGGCTTGCACTTCATCTTCTTGCATATAAGCATCGCGCTCTTGCACATAAACCAATTCATAAAAAGGCACCATTTGAATGCCAACTTCATCTTGGTATTGACGCACCATTTCTTGCGCATCATAAGGGCCATAAAAATCTTCACCATTTTTATCTTTACCGGGACCCGCATGATCACGCCCTACGATAAAATGCGTGCAACCATAATTTTTACGAATTAATGCGTGCCACAATGCTTCTACTGGTCCTGCCATGCGCATGGCAATAGGTAATAAACTTAATGTCGCTGTGTTTTCAGGATAAGATTCTAAAATACTTTGATAACAATGCACGCGGGTATAGTGATCGACATCACCCGGCTTAGTCATGCCCACGACAGGATGAATCAGCAAGTGCGCATCGTGTTCTTTGGCTGCACGTAAAGTTAATTCTTGATGGGCACGGTGCATGGGATTGCGCGTTTGAAATGCCACGACTTTCTTCCAACCGTTTTCTTGAAATCGTTGTTTAAGTGCGGCAGGCGTTAAACGTAAATGTGTAAAATCATAATGGCCTGGCAAAGTCACTTTTTCCAAACTTCCGCCTAAATAGATATCACCTGCCACATCCATTAAATAATGCACACCGGGATGAGTTGTATCCGTCGTACCAAAAACCGCATTGGCTTCCGTCGCTTTATTTGGCTCCCAGATATCGGTAATAATCATGTTCGCTAAATGGATGCCTTCTTGATCGTACAAACCAATTTTTTCACCCAGCGCAAGAGCTTTGGCTCGCTCACGAGAAGCATCGAGTGTGATCGGCATCGGCCAAACTTCACCCGTCGGCAAACGACGATGTGTAATAATATTATCGTATGTTACTTGATCACAAAAGCCATTTAAAGGGGCAAATGCACCATTTAATAAACATTCAATATCGCAACGTTGGCGAGGGGTCAAAAAAAGTGTCTGCATTATTGTTACCTATTCCCTGTCAATTTTGGGGGCCACCCTATCATTTTTAGAGCTCATGTCAAATTAATATGCGTTGCGATGAAAAAAACCGCGCCACAAGGTCAATAAAATGATGCGCAAATCAAACAACAGCGTCCAGTTTTCAATATAATATAAATCGTATTCGACGCGAGATTGCATTTTATCCAAGGTATCTGTCTCCCCCCGATAACCACTGACCTGAGCCCAGCCCGTAATCCCAGGCTTCATTCTAAAACGTTGCATGTAAGAAAAAACCAGATTTTTATAATATTCGTTATGTTCTACCGCGTGCGGTCTCGGACCAACAATAGACATGTCACCTTGAAGCACATTCAGCAACTGGGGTAATTCATCTAAACTCGTCCGCCGCAACAAGCGGCCAAACTTAGTGACACGATTATCTTGTTTAGTTGCTTGCGAAAGTTGCTTATTTTGTTCTTGGTGAACAAACATGGATCTAAATTTATAAACCATAAATTTTCTTCCATTCCAGCCATGTCGTTCTTGTCTAAAAAAAACCGGCCCTTTCGAGGTGATTTTAATACTCAATGCGATGATCAGCATCACGGGGGAAGCAATACATAAAAATAACAAGGCAAGCCCGCGGTCTTCAATTGCCTTCATCCATCGCCGCCCTCCTTCCATCGGAGTGGAATAAAGATTAATTAAAGGATAGCCAGAAATTTCTGTCATCGTATGACGCCGAAAAGACAAGCCCATAAAATCTGGTACATACCGCACCGTAATCGAGGCGTGAATAAGCCCCTGTGAGATAGTTTGAATCAAATCTTCTTCTTTAAGAGGTAGCACGATCCATACTTCATCGACCTTAGCTCTCTTAACAAACTTCAGCAATCTCGATAATATCAGCGGTCTGACAGGAATATTTAGAATGGTTTTTTCATGCTGGTCTTTTTCTGAGAGAAACAATATTGGCTGAACCCCCGCCCCCAAAGAATGACGCACGGTACGAACTAAATCTTGCGCACGTTGATTGACACCTACGACGACAATACGTTTTAAATTTAAACCTTTAAAACGCAGATAAGCAATCAAACCATAAACCATTAAACGCGAAAAAACAAACCCTATCCAAAGAAACAAGAACCAATAACCTAGCCAGATACGCGAATAATGACCACTGATTTTTGTCATCACCACAAAAACACTCAAAACACCAAATACTAAAATAATCGCGAGAGTGCCATGAAAAATATACGTCGCTAAACGCTTTTCCCGCAATGGCTCATAGAGCCGGCACCAACGAAAAATGATCAACGACATGACTAATGCCAAACCGAGAACTTGCCAATAGCGATCGTCCAATACAATACTTGAAAAGCGCATATAATGCGCTAATAGCCCAGCAGCAACGACCAAGATAATGTCAAAGCAAAATAGGAAAAAGCGAAACAAAGCTTGATAATCTCGATTCAAATCGTGGCGCAACATGAAGTTTACTCGGTAAAAAGGTGCGCGCCATTATATACATATTAGCGTCGGGGTAAAACTCTTGGTTTTTTATGGCACCTATCTTTATACTCCTGCACAAGGCAAGTATCATTACAGCCTTTTTGAACAAGAGATTCTGCATTATGCCTAAAATGATCCTGATCAACGGCGCCTTCGGTCGCATGGGCCAACTGGCTTGCGCCACGATTGAAAAACACCCGGACTTCGTTCTTATTGCCAAAACCGGTCGAAGCGATGACCTAAGTCAAGCACTTGAAGCGCATCAACCCGATATAGTGATCGATTTCACCAACGCTGACTGCGCTTGGGAAAATGCTCAAATTTTAATAAAGCATCCCGCTCATCTCATTATTGGCACCTCAGGCCTAAAAAAAGATCAAATTGATTGGCTGATACAAAAATCACAAGAAAAAGCCCTGGGCGGCTTAATTATTCCTAACTTTTCGATAGGTGCTGTACTACAAATGCGCTGCGCAGAACAAATTGCGCATTATTTTAACAAGGCAGAAATTATTGAAGCGCATCATGAAAAAAAACTAGACTCCCCCTCTGGTACGGCGCTCGCCACGGCAGAGCGCATTGACCACGCTCGCGCAACCGCATCTTGCAAGACGCCCATCCATTCCGTTAGACTTCCCGGCCTGATGGCTCGACAAGAAATCATTTTTGGTGCAGAAGCAGAAACACTCAGCATCGTACATAATGTGCTGAATCGTGAAGCTTATATGCCTGGGTTAGTTCTGGCTTGCCAAAAAGTAACAACGCTCAACCGTATACATTATGGTTTGGATATTTGTTTATAGCGCAGTCATTAATGACAATTTTTAGGAATTAAGAATAGCATGCCAACAAGATTAACTCGCAAACCTCCTCGCATTGACACATTAATGCGCTATGCCAACATGCTGGGGTTTGGTGACATTCATACAAAAATAGACAACGCCAGCAATCTGCGTTCAATTATTGCAGTTAATAATACTACGCT
>Ga0105050_10003041_pt1 | contig 23586 bp, 20 predicted proteins | sample FRY01_FD_78088 | JGI IMG/M metagenome (GOLD analysis project Ga0105050, IMG submission 78088) | Freshwater microbial communities from Lake Fryxell liftoff mats and glacier meltwater in Antarctica - FRY-01 | ecosystem: Environmental > Aquatic > Freshwater > Ice > Glacier meltwater ...
CCCGGCAATAGAGCTACCGTGCACCCATATCTTAATCAGCACATTTTTGCATTGCAAAATGACCCTGAAGGGGTCAAATGTTTATAGAAAATCATTTAAATCGCGAAATTCCGACCCCGAAGGCGGTCGTATGTAAAACCGGAATACATGCGACCCACATGCGACCCCTTCAGGGTCGAACTAACAACCGTGGTTTTTCTATAAACATGCGACCCCTTCAGGGTCGGTAAATCAAATTAAATAAATACTTGTGAGTACACGGGGCAATAGTCCAAAGGAATCCTTCGGAGAGGGAGGCAAGGTTAAAGAGGTGGCTCTTATTTCTAATTTAACGAAAACATCCAATTGAGAAGCCTAAATTGAGAAATACTGAATATACCTTGGTTTACCCGGACTGAATAATTCCAATTATCAAAGACCGGTATTGTTTCTGAAAAGCTTGATTGCTATAGCTAAAAGAATTATCCCGAAGGCTTTCCGCATAATGCTCAATCCGGTTTTCCCAAGAAGTTTTTCAAGGTAAATGGTGTTCTTGAGAACGATATAAACAAAGCCAATATTCAGAATAATACCGACGATTATATTCTGCGTTTGGTACTCTGATTTAAGAGAGAGAAGGGTTGTTAGCGTTCCTGAACCGGCTATTAAAGGGAATGCTAATGGAACGATTGACGCACTTTCATGAACTTCCTCTTTAAAAAAATTGATTCCTAATATCATTTCCATAGCGATAATAAAAATCACTACAGAACCTGCAATGGCAAATGAAGAAACATCAAGTCCAATAATTTTCAGCATTTCATCTCCTACAAAAAGGAATAAAATCATGATTAGAAGAGCTACAATAGAAGCCTTTTCAGACTGAATATGTCCGACCTTATTTCTGAGTGAGATTACAATCGGAATGGATCCTAGAATATCTATAATCGCGAATAAGATCATAGTTACTGAGAGGATCTGTTTAACATCGAAATTTTCCATCGCCTTATTAAAACTTTTTTTTTAAAATTAAACAAAAAGCAAAAAGGTTTCAGACAAGTCCGAAACCTTTTTGCTTTTCAATTAGGCTTTTTTATTCTTTGTCTCTCTCAATAATTTTACCATCCCTCAATTCACGAATCTTACTGTGTTTTTTGCCGTATAAAAAATATACAACCACACCAAGTGCCATCCAAATAAATAAACGAATCCAACTTTCTGTCGGTAAAGAATACATCAGGTAAAGACAAACAATGATTCCCATTATTGGTACGAAGGGAACAAATGGTGTTCTAAATGGTCGGACTGCATTAGGCAATGATTCTCTCAATACCATGATACCAATACAAACCAATGTAAACGCAAATAATGTACCTATACTTACCATATGTCCCAGATCAGAAACCGGAACTAGACCGGCAAAAAGACTTACAAAAACTAGGAAGAATAAATTGGTTTTCCAAGGTGTACGGTATTTCGGATGTACCGCGGCAAAGAATTTTGGCAGCAAGCCATCTTTAGCCATAGTAAAAAATACCCGGGATTGACCCATCAGCATGACCAATATTACGGAGGTATAACCAGCTAGGATGGCAATAATTAATGCATCCTGCAAGAAAGTATATCCTGTCATTGAAAATGCTGTTGCAGCTGGTTTAGCATCACCTGCAAAGTCTTTATAATTAACAAGACCGGTCATAACGTGGGCAAATAAAACATAAAGTATGGTACAAACAACCAATGAACCTAGTATACCAATTGGCATTCCTTTCTGTGGATTTTTTGCCTCTTGGGCCGCTGTTGAAACTGCATCGAATCCGATAAAGGCGAAAAATACTACAGCCGCTCCTGTTGATATACCAGTCCATCCGAAATTTTCAAATTTGCCGGTATTCTCAGGGATATAAGGGACATAATTTTCAGGGTTGATGTGACTCCAACCTAAAGTGATGAACATTAATACCACAGCAACTTTTAGAATTACTAGGGCATTATTCATATTTGCTGATTCTTGAGTACCTCTGATCAAAACCAGTGATAATACGCATACAATGAAAATTGCCGGAAGATTTATTATTCCGCCTTCTATAACTGTTCCATCTCCCAGTTTCATTGTTTCCCATGGGGACACAATTAACCCATGTGGCAGATCGATATTGTATTTATGCAATATCTCTAGCAGGTACCTTGACCAGCTAACAGCAACTGTAGCAGCACCTAAGGCATATTCCAAAACAAGGTCCCATCCAATGATCCAGGCCATAAATTCACCCATTGTTGCATAAGAATAGGTATACGCACTTCCTGCAACTGGTATCATGGATGCAAACTCTGCATAACACAAACCTGCAAATGCACAAGCAAAGGCGGCAAGAGCGAATGAAATGGTTACTGCCGGACCTGCATTTTCAGCTGCTGCTATTCCTGTTAATGAAAAAAGACCGGCACCAATAATTGCACCAATTCCAAGTGCAACAAGATTGACACTTGTTAGTGAACGTTTTAATGTACCTGCACCCGTTTCATTAGATTCGAGCAATAACTGCTCGATGGATTTTTTGTGGAACATATTAATTAGTTTAGTTAAAACGCCTTCTGCTTTTTTGATTTTTTAATTATCTGCTGATTGAATCAGTTTTATTAATTAAAGTATCAGTTACAGTATTTCCTGATTGGTCAACAGTTTCGATGATTTTCATTTCTTTCCTGAATTCAACTTTTACCTGTTGTGAAGTTCCCGCTGAAATATGAGGTGCTATGACCAGAGAAACAATTGACATCAGTTTGATCAGAATATTCATCGATGGTCCTGAGGTATCCTTGAACGGATCTCCAACTGTATCTCCAGTTACTGAGGCTTTATGAGGCTCAGATTTTTTGTAGTACATCTCGCCATTAATTTCAACCCCTTTTTCAAATGATTTCTTCGCATTATCCCAAGCACCACCGGCGTTTGACTGGAACATACCCATCAAAACACCTGAAACAGTAACACCTGCAAGCAAGCCGCCCAATACTTCTGGTCCAAATGCGAAACCAATGATAATTGGAACAGTCAATGCAATGGCTCCCGGAAGCATCATCTCACGGATAGAAGCTTTAGTAGATATAGCCACGCATTTTTCATATTCAGGTTTAGCTTTGTATTCCATAATACCCGGAATCTCACGAAACTGTCTTCTAACTTCGTTTACCATATCCATAGCTGCTCTGCCCACTGCAGAAATACATAATGCTGAGAATATAAATGGAATCATACCTCCAACAAATAGTCCTGCAAGTACATCAGCTTTATAGATATCGATCTGATCAATACCGGCAACTCCTACAAATGCAGCAAACAATGCCAATGAGGTAAGTGCAGCAGAGGCAATTGCAAAACCTTTTCCTGTTGCAGCAGTTGTATTACCTACAGCATCCAGGTTATCGGTGCGCTCTCTCACTTCTGGTGGCAGACCACTCATTTCGGCAATTCCACCAGCATTATCAGCAATCGGCCCGAATGCGTCAATTGATAATTGCATTGCTGTAGTGGCCATCATTCCTGCTGCTGCTATGGCAACACCATAAAAACCTGCAAAGTAGAAGGAACCATAAATACCACCGGCAAGAACCAGAATGGGTAGTACAGTAGATTCCATACCTACAGACAGTCCTGCAATAATGTTAGTAGCATGTCCGGTTGAAGATTGGCGTATAATACTCATTACCGGGCGTTTACCCATTGCGGTATAATATTCTGTAATTAAACTCATTAAAGTTCCAACAACAAGTCCTACAATGATTGCATAAAAAACGTCCATTTTGCTGAATTCGAAACCACGTATTATCATGTTTTCAGGAAGCATCCAGTTTACGGCAAAAAAGGAAACTATTGCAGTTAAGACTATGGATGACCAGTTGCCCATATTTAGTGCATTTTGAACACTGTCGGTTTCTTTGTTGATTTTAACAAAAGTTGTAGCTACAATCGATAAAATAAGTCCGAGACCTGCGATCAACATTGGTAATAGGATAGGAGCGATACCACCAAAATTATCAATTGAAGTAATTTCACGGCCTAGGATCATAGTTGCAAGTATGGTAGCAACATAAGATCCGAATAGATCAGCACCCATACCGGCAACATCACCTACGTTATCACCTACGTTATCGGCAATAGTAGCCGGGTTACGAACATCATCTTCAGGAATACCAGCCTCAACTTTACCGACAAGATCAGCACCAACATCAGCAGCTTTGGTATAGATACCTCCGCCTACACGGGCAAAAAGTGCAATAGATTCAGCACCAAGTGAAAAGCCGGCCAAAATTTCAAGTGCTTTTTCCATTTCTTTCCCATTTACATTTGCACCGGTATTAATTACATATATCTGATAAAAAACAATGAATAAACTTCCTAATCCAAGCACTGCAAGCCCGGCAACACCAATACCCATAACACTTCCAGCAGTAAATGAAACTTTTAAAGCACTTGCTAAACTAGTTCTAGCTGCTTGAGTGGTTCTAACATTAGCTTTGGTAGCGATCTTCATCCCGATATAGCCTGCAAGAGCAGATGTAAATGCACCTATAAGGAATGAAATAGATATAACCCAACTTGATGTCTCCACTAGGGTACCTGAATAAGCTAAAATGATTGAAGCAATAACAGAGAAATATCCCAGTACTTTCCATTCAGCTTTTAGAAAAGCCATAGCACCATCTGCAATATAACCTGAAAGGCGTTGCATATTTTCATCTCCAGCATCTTGCTTAGTAACCCATGCCGATTTAATGGCCATAATTACGATACCGAAAACACCCATTACAGGTATAAAATAAATTAAATTTTTTTGTAAAAACTCCATAGAAACCTCTATTTGTTATTAATATTTTTTCTTGTACGAAGGGCAAAAATAGCAGGCTTATTCTATTAAACAAACACAGAAATTCATAATGTTATGATATTCAGCCACATTTATCAACAGTAATTTGTATAGCCATTGATTATGAGGACGTTATGATGATTATTTATTTATAATATTTGTGACTTTTTTTTGTGTTTTTTAAGAATAATTTGATTTGAGTTGAATTAATTGGTTAAGAGGTATTTTTTTAATGTAAGTTTAATCTGGAATCAAATTTTTAATGAATATGAATGAAACAATAGAGCAAAATGAAATGAAGCGTGAGCTTGGGTTGCTAGATGCTACTTTACTTGTTGCAGGAAGCATGATTGGTTCAGGTATTTTTATTGTCACAGCTGATATCACACGAAATGTAGGTTCTGCAGGATGGCTGATTGCTGTCTGGCTAATCACCGGTTTAATGACATTGATTGCAGCTGTAAGCTACGGGGAGTTAAGCTCTATGTTTCCGAAAGCAGGTGGGCAGTATGTTTATTTGAAGGAGGCTTATAATCCGCTGGTCGGCTTTCTTTATGGCTGGAGTTTTTTTGCCGTCATTCAAACAGGTACAATAGCTGCCGTTGGAGTTGCTTTTTCTAAATTCACTGCCTATCTCTGGCCTGCTGTAAGTGAGGATATTGTTTTGTTTAGTCTTGGTTCAATATCAGTTTCTCCTGCTCAGGTTCTTGCCATCGTGACTATTATTTTGTTGACCTATATAAATACCAAAGGAGTAAAAGGAGGCAAAATTATTCAGACTTCATTTACAATGACTAAGCTCGTCAGTTTATTTGGCCTGATCGTCTTTGGTTTTGTCATGCTAAAACCTGATATATGGGAGGCTAACTGGGCTAATGCCTGGGGTATGCAAAAGTTGAATGTTGATGGTTCGTTCCAATCGTATTCACTTGTGGCAGCTTTAGGTGCTGTAGCAGCAGCAATGGTAGGTTCTATTTTCAGTAGTGATGCTTGGAACAACATCACTTTTATTGCAGGCGAGGTGAAAAATCCTAAACGGAATATTGGCCTCAGCTTATTTCTGGGAACGCTTATTGTTACTGTTATCTACGTCTTAGCAAACTTGGTTTATTTGGCGGTTTTGCCATTACAGGAGATTGCAACAGCCGACAAGGACAGGATTGCCGTTGCTGCCTCTAGTGTAATATTCGGAAATATAGGGACTGTGATTATTGCACTCATGATCATGATTTCTACGTTTGGATGTAATAATGGATTAATTCTTGCAGGGGCTAGGGTATATCATACTATGGCGAATGATGGTTTATTTTTTAAGAAGACAGCATCCTTAAACAACCATGCTGTGCCTGAATTTGGCTTATGGCTACAATGTTTGGTGGCATCAGCTCTTTGTCTTAGCGGCAGGTATGGGGATCTTCTGGATATGATCTCTTTTGTTGTTGTCATATTTTATGTTCTGACCATCATTGGGATTTATATTTTGAGGGTAAAGCGTCCTGATGCAGAGCGACCTTACAAGGCATTTGGATATCCATTTCTTCCGGCTGTTTACATTGTAATGGGGATCTGTTTTTGCACCTTACTCATCCTTTATAAGCCTAATTTCACATGGCCCGGACTCATTGTTGTTTTGAGTGGTGTTCCTGTTTTTTATATGTGGAAAGCCTTTGATAAGAAAAAAGCATAGCTATTCCTATTATCTGCTCAATTGAGGTTATTTGGTACTTCAGTTTCAATAAAAATAATATTTCCAGCGCTTCAGAGTTCATGTAGCTCTGAAGCAATTTCATGAAATTTTATTTTCAAATACTTATTATAGTCTATAAAATCTCTGCAACTACAAAAGTACTGCCGCCAACAAAAATCAAATCCCCTTGCCTAGCGCATTCTTTTGCAGCCGCTAAGGCATCCTTTACTGAACTATAATATTCGCCAAGCAAATTGTAGGCCTTAGCTTCATTTCTGAGTTCAATTGCCGGCTTTGCTCTGGGTAAATCAGGCCGACAAAAGTAATATATTGCATTTTTAGGGAGCATCTTTAGGATTTCGGAGATATCCTTGTCGCGGAGCATTCCAATAACCATGTGAAGCTGATCAAAGGTACTCTGTTCAATATTTTTTACTACTTCCCTGATCCCATCCTCATTGTGTCCGGTATCACAGATAAGTAGAGGAGCCTGTTGTAAGATCTGCCATCGTCCCATCAGCCCAGTCAGAGCTTTTACTTTTCTCAGTGCGTCGATAATATTTTGATCTGAGATTTGATAGTCCAGCTCTCGTAATTGCTTTACAGCGCTTAAAACACCGGCAATATTTTTTAGCTGATAGGTTCCCGGTAAGTCTAATTCAAGTGTATTAAAACTGAAGTAAGAAGGAATTTTATCGTTTTTCTGACTAATATCTACACTTAAAAATTTAGGTAAATTAAGCTGTGACTTACTCCTTCTTATTAACCATTCTTCACTTGCAAAAATAAGTTCAGATTCTTGCTCTGCTGCCTTATTGATAAAGACATCAGCTACATCATCCTGTTTCTGACTGATAATTACTGGAACTCTCTTTTTAATAATCCCGGCTTTTTCTCCGGCAATCAGAAGTAGGGTATTACCCAGAATATCCATATGGTCGAAAGCGATATTGCTAATTACAGAAAGCACCGGCTGTATTACATTGGTAGAATCAAGCCTGCCACCTAAACCAACTTCAATAATTGCAATATCGACTTGATTTACTGCAAAATGATGGAATGCCATGGCAACAGTGACCTCAAAGAAGGAGGGTTCGAGCTCTTCAATAAATCCATATTGTTCATTCACGAATTGTAATATATCATGTTCTGAGATCATTATACCATTGATCCGTATGCGTTCTCTGAAATCCTTGAGATGCGGAGACGTATATAAGCCTGTTTTATAACCTGCTGTTTGCAGAATTGCTGTAAGTATGTGTGATGTGGAGCCCTTACCATTGGTCCCTCCAACATGTACTGATTTAAATTTATTCTGGGGATTGTCTAGCCGGGCACAAAACTTCTCAGTATTGATCAGATCTGCCTTTATTGCGTCGGCTCCTAAACGCGAAAACATAGGAAGACAGGAATATAAATACGAAATTACTTCAGAATAAGAATTAAAGGAGCCTTGGGGCATGGCATTATCGGACTTGTTTTCAGGCATATTCATTAATTAGCCTATATTTTGGAAGCTATTTTACTTTGAAGTTAAACATAACCACTCCGATTTGTACATCCGGTGCTGATTCAAGCTTATTTAACGAAGATCCAAGGACAGCCAAGCGACATTTTTCCCATATTTCTTTGTCTGATAAGGTTGTGCCTTTTACCCCGGGAATTGCGTTTACAACAAAACCATTTTTATCTACAAATATCCGGACAGCAACTCGGCCATATTTCTGTCCGCTATCTTTGGGTGGTGTCAGATTGGTGAATCTTCTGCTCTTAAGATCCAGGCTGTACGGTCCGTTTCCAGAACCTCCTTCTCCATAATCTGGCGATAAGGGGTCACCGTTAGTGCTACCCTGATTTCCTGCAACAGATCCTGTACCATCACCTTTACCAAGTCCATCATTTTTCTTGCCTTTATAAAGTGCATTTTGATTAACTACAGGTTTATTTTCTTTTGCAGGAGTAGTTACAGCGGGTGCTTTAGCAGTACTTTTTTCCTTTGTTATTACTTCGGGGGCATCTTCATTATCCTGAGTGGCTATCTCTTTATCTGATACTTCCGAATTGGATTCGTTAGAGGTAGTGTTCTCCATAATCACCTTATCTGGTGAGGTAAGATTGGCATCAGGAGAAGTAGAAGGCTCTTCAATGCTCATGTAATCATCACCCATACCAAATTCAGAGGTACCATAATTCACAATTATCCCACCTGTACCTGTATCCGGCTCAACACGGCTGGCAATAATGAAAAAACTGATCACGAGAAATGCAATCATTATGCCGGTAGAAATGGCAAATGCTTTCGGGTAATTATTTTCTTCCTGTCGGCGGTATTCGATCATTTTTTTGTCTCTGTAGCTAAAACAAGTTTTATCTTCAGTTTATTTGCAATATCTGTTAATTCGATAACATTTTCAATCGCAATAGTACGATCGGCATATAAGATAATTGTCAAGTCAGGTGCAGCCTTTTGATAAGTCTCAATGCTTTGGAATAGGTTTGCAGCGTCCACTTGTTTCTTCTCAACATAATATTCCAGGTCTTTTGTAATGGATACATTGATTGTTTTCTGTGGGATAGATTGTCCGGAATTTGATCGGGGTAAAAATAACTTAACCACATTTGGATTGGCAACAGCCGATGCCAACAGAAAAAACAACAGCAAAAAAAACATGATGTCATTCAATGCAGATGTGTGAACCTCAACGTTCCCTCTTTGTCGTTTTCTCAGATTCATTTGCCAGGCTCCTCTAACAAGTCAATAAATTCAATTGCATCGGTTTCCATTTTAAGGATAATTCTGTCAACCATGATATTTAAGATATGATATAGCACATAAGCGATGATACCGATGATCAATCCGGTAGCTGAAGTAATCATTTTAACATACAGACCGCCTGATATGGTGCCAATCTCAATAATTCCCTTTACTGAAACCTCATGGAAAATAGTTATTACCCCGATAATTGTACCAACGAAACCAAGCATTGGTGCAATACCGGCTATGATTCCAAGTATGCTTATGTTTTTTTCAAGCTTTGATACTTCCAATTTGCCAACATTCTCTATCGCACCTTCAATATCCTTAATCGGCCTACCAATACGAAGCAAACCCTTCTCAAGCATTCGTCCAAGTGGAGTGTTGCTGTTTCTGCAAATAGCTAAGGCAGCATCAAGTTTGGCAGATTTAATACTTTGTTTGACTTGCATCATAAGATTCATTTCATCTTTAGAGGCCTTACGAATAGTTAAATATCGTTCCACAAAAATAACTAGACCTATAAATGCCAGTATTGCGAGTGGCAACATCACCCAGCCGCCTTTGAACAGGAGTTCAATGAACCTTAATTCTTCGGTCGTTGGCATTGTTTGAATAGTTGAAGCTGCGGTATCAGCTATTGGTTTTAATGTGTCAATTTGCAGTAATAACATTCTTATTGATTTTTTAATGGTTTAACCCTGGCTATCCAGGCATCTTTATTTATCTTTTTTTGAATACGTTTAAGCTCAATATTAGCCAGATCTTCTTCAGTAAAGGTCCCTAAACTGATTTTCATCATTTTTCCGGGCATATTCTCAACTATTTTTACCTTAAAACCCTTTGAACTCATCTCCCTTACATATGTTTCTGCATCAATTTTTCTTGAAAATGCAGCAACGATAATTTCATAGCTAATATCCTGCTTAAGAGTCGGAATTTTTTCTTCAACTGATGCATTAACTGGTTTAACTGCAACTTCCGGTTTTGATTCTTCCTGTATCGCAACTTTCTTTATTCCGATACTATCAAGAGGAGCAACTTTATTACTATCTAATGTTACTACAGCTGTTGTACTTGAATTCTTAATTGGTTCAATTACAGCAGCCGGTTTAAGGTTTGACGATATGATGTCTTTTATAAATTGATTAAAACTCTTGTCAAAATAAAACAAGGCTATTAGGGATGCTATAATTGCTAGTAGACTAATCGCTAGGATTGGTAAGATCCGGGCTTTAGGTGCCTGATAGTAAATTTCTTCTTCAGAATCAATAGCTTCTTCCTCTACCTTAAACTCTGGAATCTCAGCTTTAATCTCTTCAATTATTAATGGAGAAACTATAGCTGACTTAAGCTCAAAAATTGGTATTAAACCATAGAATTTATCTGCAATACCGAAGCTATCGGAAGGCTTAAACGCCAAGTTTTCATTTTTTTTATAGAGGCTTCCAAGATGATTTATCTCAACTGCATCAGCGCTTTTTAAGATATCATGAATACTATCGGCAAATTTGTTAATTAGTTCTTCAGACGAAGAAATACTGAGACTTCGCTTGAGGCTGATATACTCACTTAGACCTGAAAAGCTAAAAATATCTTCTTTAAAAGATAAATGGTAAGATGGGGGATAAAATAAACTACTTTGTTTATCAAATGATCCGGCAATTCTTTGTTTAAAAAAAGTACCCAAACCAGCGACGCTTACTTTATCCTGCTCTCCTAGCAATTCTGCGATGTAAAGTCCGATTTCCATTGAATGGTAAAGTTAAATTTTAATTCTCATTAGCCAAAAAATGGATTAGAACGCATAATTTATTCCACCAAGTACGTTCATACCCAGCCTTGGATAAAATAGGAATCGTTGATATGACTGGCCGGTTAAATTATTAGCACGCAAATAAACCCCAAATTTTTGATTCACCTTATATTCTGCACCAGCGCTAAGGTCAATAAAGCCATTTAAACTTCTGGAATTAAATGTTCCTGCTGTACCATTTACTCTGGCATAAACCTCATCCTGATATAGCAATTCTGCGTCAATGATGACTTTCCTGTTTATTTGAAACCTCGCATTTGACATCAATCTGAGATTGGGTTTAAACCAGGCCTCTTTCTCCGTAGCAAGTGTATAGTCAAAAAACTGTGCCTTAGCATTTAAATTTAGGAATTCGGATGCTTTCACGTTGATTTCACCCTCAAGGCCAAGAATCTTACTTTGGCCATTATCATAAATAACATCAAATCGGTTTATTAAGGCCGGACTGTTCACAAACAATTGAAGGTCGTCAATTGTTTTGTACCAAGCCATTACTTTATAGCCAAACTCAGCACTCGCATTTCCCTTCACTCCGCCATATACATTCATTTTCTCTAATGAATTTTTTATAGCGACGTTTTTCCCAAGGTGTTGATTCTCAAATGCAAGCTCTTTCAGGGTAGTCTTTAGAACATCTCCATTAACACCTGCGAATATTGTGGCGTATCCCTTTATAACTGGAAGTTCAGCAGAAACAGCTGGGAAAATATTGAGTCTGCTCTGAGTTCCAAATTCCTGTACAATATTTACTCCAAGATCTAGATTGAAACCATTTGCTTTCAATTTTAGGTATGGATTTGCTTTAAGGATGTTGTTACCCAAATTATATGCTAAATCCTTGGTTGATGTTAAATCTAATGAAGCATTTAAACCTAGATTTGATTGTTTAATTGCTTTATTAAGAGAACCACGTAGAAGCACTGAACTTTCGCGGGCGTCATCTATATTACTGAACTGGTAGGCATTGATATTTGCAGAGTAATCGAACAATGAAGATTCGGAGTAGTTGTTAACGATCTCAGCCTCGCCACCGATTGTACTGAATCGCTGTTTACTCTTATCTATAACAAAAGAAGATGCAGGGTCAAAACCATAAAAATTGGTAGCATTTCTGTCGTAAACTAATCTTCCGCTTATGGCATAATCATCTGCAATAGATCTTCCAAACAATCCAAATTCCTGGTTTGAAAATTCCTGTTTATCAAGAGTACCTTTCTGCGAAAGATGTTTAAAAAATGCGCCTCCTTGTAAAGCTTGATCTTTACCGGTATTGATATAAACTTCACCTAAAGTTGTATTGAAATTACCGGCAGCAATTTTTGCATAGTTATTCGGTAGAACAACTACTGGCTCATCTGCCATTTTCTGTGCCTGTAACTCTTTAATATTAGTATTTAAATCCAGTTTTTTATCAATGATATTATAGGTTAGTACCGGTTTAAATGCGGCAACTGTATTCATATCCGGATTCCGTCTAATTTTAACAGCATCTGCGAGTATAGGTTTATAAGGCCTTACAACCTCAATTTCTTCAAGAAGTGTACCGCCGGCAGGAGGCTGCTGAGCCGGTGGATTCTGAACTTTTTTTTCCTGTGCATTGGCCAATACCGATAAACTAAATAAGCTTAAGAACAGAGTATATTTAAATGTATTAGTATTCATTATTTTATGCGTTTATTCAGTAAATCCAACTTTTCTGTAGCTAGCGAAAGAATGTCATCTTCCTTATTTTCATAGTTCTCGATGATACTCTGAAGAGTGCTTTTTGCCTGAAAAATATCCTTCATCGCAACATAGTTGTCGGCGATTAGGATATATGTTTTTGCTACCCAGTAATCATGAGAGGGCATTTTATTCGTCAGATCAAATGCGGTAGCTAGAGATTTTTTATAGTTACGTTTTTTATACTCTAGTTCTGCCATTATATATTTCGCCTCGGCGCCGGTAACGGTTTGGGTACTATCTACGATTGCAGCTATTTCTTTTACAGCCTGAATAGTGTCTCCAATAGCCAGATTCGCTTTCCCTGCATATAAACCTGCTCTGAATATATCTTCTTCAGAAGATTTATTAGATTCTCTGATGAATTTCACATATTTTAAGGTTTCATCAGGCATATTCATGCTGGCATAGGCTTCCATCAAATTATTGACCGCATAATTGTAATTTGATTTGTATTCTGAAGTTAGTTCTAGTTTTTTAAGGTGAACAATGGCTTCATTATACTTTTTCTGTGTGATATAAATTTTGGCAATGCTCATAAGCGCCTTTTCTGTATAATCGCTGGTCCAGTCGTTCAAGATATATTCGTAATCTGGAATAGCTTCATTCGGACGTTTCAGCCGAACCAAGCTTTCAGCTCTAATGAATTTGGCATGTTTATCATGAACAGCTTTCGGAAATTTATCAAAATAGGCGTTGACTGATTCAAAAGTACCCTGATAATCGCCATTTAAAAATCGGTTATTTGTGGCCTGAAAGGTTATGTTGTCTTGTTCATAAGAACTCAGATTTCCAATGCTTGTGCTATTTGCATAATCTAGAAATCCTGTTGCATCTGATCTTTGCAAATAAATATTCTTGATAGATTCCAGTGCCAGTTTGGCTTCATCTGTAGTTGAGTACTCGCTAATTACACGCTTGAATGTAACCAATGCTGATTCTTCCTGATCCTGATTTAACTCAACCAGACCAATCGTGAACAAAGCTCTTGGCACGTAACTGCTTCTAGGAAATTTCTCAATTAATGTACTAAGATCAGTTTTGGCAATTTCGTAATCACCTTTGATAAAATAGGTGTATGCGATTTCAAATCCGGCGTCATCAGAATAGTTGGATTTTGGAAATTGCTGTAACAATAATTGATGGGTAGCAATTTTTAAATCATTTTGACCCTGCAGACCCTGAATCATACCACGCTGAAACATGGCATAGTCTTCACTAGATGTCTTATAGGAAATGATACGATCATAATATCCCAAAGCATCACTGTAATCTTTTAATACAAAATAGGAATCTGCCAGGCGAAGAACAGCATCATTAATCGTATTTGCGTCTTTTTCATTACCCTGCAGAAAGCGTTTGAAATAAGTAGCTGCTTTCCTGTAATTTTCATATTCAAATGCAGCATAGGCAAGTGCATACTGAGCAAAATTGTAAACATCAGTTCTTTTGGCAGCCGGAAGATTCATGAATTTTTCAAAGTTGTCTACTGATTCGCCAAACTTCCTAACCTCATACATTGCTTCTGCAAGCCAATAAGTTGATAGTGCATGAATCTCATTATCTACCACATTTGTATTAGAGCGCATGAACATTGAAATCCCATTTTGGAAGGCTCTTTCATTATAGAACTCAAGTCCGCGGAAATAGGTAACCTTCTGATAAACACCTTTTGCTTCTAGGTTTCTGTTCGGAATGCTCTCTAGAATATCGATCGCATCTTTGTAATTTTTAGTTGTCAGCAAGATCTCACCCAATAGAATTTTAGCCTCATCTAGCTTATTAGAATAGGCGTATGTTTTAATGAATTGTTGTGTTACATCTAAGGCAACTTGATGAAAATCAAGTTCATAAGATAATTTAGCATAATTGAATAAGCCTTCTTCCTGTAATTTTTTATCAAAATCTAGTCTAGAGGCTTTAAAAAAAGCACTTCTTGCTCCCTGCTTATTACTTGTTTTTAGAAATGACTCTCCCAATGCAATCATCCCACTCTGGAAATACTGATCTGTAGTTTCCAGTTTTTCAAGTTCAATGATTGCGTTTTTATATTCTTTTAGTTTATACCTCGTATAACCAATCTGATAATTGTCCTGATTATTTTGGGTCTTGCCCTGATCGTTCTTTTGGAAATTTTTGTAATAAACGCCAGCATTGGTATAATCTGACTTTGCAAAGTAGGAAGCACCTATTATCCGAAACATTTCAGTTTCATAGAGTTGTTTCGTAGTTTTTAATATCGGAATGGCATAAGAAATTACATCATCATAACGCTGATCCAGAAAGTACATCGCCGAAATATAGTAGGGATAGCTGCTTTCATAGGGTTTTGATCCTTTTAATCTTTCGAACTCAGTTAAAGCCGTTTTGTAATCTTTTTGCAAGTAGCTGATATAAGCATAATAATAAATCGAAAGTTCATTATAAGTACTTTTTTCATTCCTCAGTTCTGCAAATATTGGCTTTGCTTTATCATTGTCCTTGATCTCGAAATAGGAGTAAGCAAGTTTGTACCTATACTCAGAAGATTCTTTGCCCGAAATATTGTTTCCTTTCAGTTTTGTTAACCATTCGATTACTTTGGGATAGTTCTTCTTAAAAAAATAGGATCTTCCCAGATGATAGTAAGCGAGTTTTGTATAATTACTTGCCGGGTACTTATTGATAAAACTAGTAAACAATGATTCTGCATCGCTGTTCTCTAATTCTAAGGCACATAAAGCAATATAGAATACGGCATTTTCTTTTATTAGACTTAAATCCGGATTTGATTCTGCCCGGGTGGATATTGTTTGTTCAAATTGGCCGACATGGCTGAATTGCTGGGATGCTGCGGCGTATTTCCCCTGATCCATTAACTCTATCCCGCCTTTATAAAATTGATTTATATCAATCCAAGCAGTATTTTGAGCAAGGAGAGGAACAGCAAAAAATGTAAGTAGCAGAGTGAAGATTGCGTATTGTCTGAACATAAAAAACCAAAATAATAATTGCTAATTTAATTGAAAGGCCTTTAGGCTTTCCACATTAGTAATTAACAAGTGTTGAAAACAGAATTATAACGAAAAATAACAATTGATGGTATTGAAGATCAAAAATCAGAAAGATCAGATCAAAAATCAGAAATTATTTATTTCGCTGGTTGGCCAGAAGATACAATACTGCCATTCTAATAGCTACTCCGTTTTCTACTTGATCTAAAATGATAGATTGTTTACTGTCGGCTACATCACTAGTGATTTCAACACCGCGGTTTATCGGACCTGGATGCATGACTGTGATTTCCTTATCTAATGAATTTAGGATTTGTTTATTGAGACCATACATCATTGAATATTCTCTTAGCGATGGAAAGTATTTTATATCCTGACGCTCGAGCTGTATACGGAGCATATTTGCAACGTCACACCAGTTTAAAGCTTTTATAAGGTCATGTTCCACCTTTACACCCAATGTCTCAACATACTTGGGAATCAGCGTGCTCGGACCGCAGACCATCACTTCGGCACCTAATTTATGTAGGCAAAGGATATTTGAGAGTGCAACTCTTGAATGGAGTACATCACCAATTATGGCTATTTTTTTTCCTCTAACTTCTCCATATCTCTCTCTGATTGAAAAGGCGTCGAGAAGGGCCTGGGTTGGATGCTCATGTGCACCATCCCCGGCATTCACGATCTGTGCGTTAACATGCTTACTTAAAAAGACGCCTGCCCCGGGGTAGGGGTGTCTCATTACAACCATATCAACTTTCATTGAAAGGATATTGGTTACGGTATCAATCAGGGTTTCTCCTTTACTGACAGATGAAGAGGAGGCAGCGAAATTCACGATATCTGCTGAAAGCCTTTTTTGTGCAAGTTCAAAGGAAAGTCGTGTACGGGTTGAGTTTTCAAAGAAAATATTCGCAATGGTAATATCACGAAGAGAAGGAACCTTTTTTATGGGTCTGTTTAGTACATCTTTAAAAGTATCTGCAGTTTCAAATATCAATTCAATATCTCTTAGTGTAAGATCTTTTATTCCCAGCAGGTGTTTAGTACTTAAAGTTTGAATTGATTCTGCCATTATTTTTCTGATAATAAGATTACTTTATCCTCATGATCAGTTTCTTTCCAACTAACGATGACTTTCTGTGAGGCAATGGTATCAACCTTTATTCCGATATAATCTGCTTCTATTGGCAGGTGTCTTGAAAAACGTCTGTCAACAAGCGTTAGAAGTTCAACTTTTTCTGGTCTTCCGAAGGATTGTAATGCATCCATTGCAGCCCTGATGGTTCTACCGGTCCATAATACATCATCCATTAGGATTACCTTTTTGCCTTCAATAATAAAATCGATCTCCGTGCTGCTGGGTAGTAATAATCCGTCTTTACGGCGGAAATCATCTCTGAAAAATGTAATGTCAAGGTTACCGCTTTCAATCTTTACTTTAGGAAGGTTAATTTTTAGTTGCTCAACGACACGTTTCGCAAGAAAAATCCCTCGCGGCTGTATCCCGAGTATAACAGAATTTTCAAAAAGATTGTGGTTTTCAATTAACTGATGGCAAAGGCGCTGTATGGTGATTTGGAATTTCGGACCGTCAAGCAAGGTTAGTTTTTGCATCTTGGTATAATTTGAGCAAAAATATAAAAATTTATTGTACTGCGGTTTACAATTTTATAATTCCGGATTTTTGGACACAAGAAGATTTAATTAGTAAATTAAGGCTGTCTTAAAAGCAAAAAAGCCCTGATAGATACCAGGGCTTTTAATACTATAAGAGAACTTTGCTTATTCTGCTTTTTCTGCAGTAGCTTCTGCTACTTTAGTGCTAGAAGCTGCATCTTCTTCGGTTTTCTTAGCTTTCTTGGCTTTGCTTTCTGCACCTTCCATCTTCTCTTTCAATTGGGCCAATACACCAAGATCACCTAAAGTTGATTTTTCAACAGACTCTTTTACCTTTTTAACGGCAGTAATTGCTGCTTTAGCTTCTTTCTTTTTAGCGTTGAACTCTTCTTTGCGCTCTTCAGCTTTAGCCTCTTCCCAGATTCGGGCATGAGAAACTACAATACGCTTGGAGTCTTTGTTAAATTCAATAATTCTGAATTCTGCAGTTTCCTCAGCTTTTACTGAAGTGCCATCTTCTTTAACCATGTGTTTTGTTGGAGCAAATCCTTCAACTCCATATGGCAATGCAATGATTGCACCTTTATCAGTTACTTTTAAAACAGTTCCTTCATGGATAGAATCCAGGGTAAATACGGTTTCAAAAGTTTCCCAAGGGTTTTCTTCTAACTGTTTGTGGCCTAAGCTCAGTTTACGGTTAGCCTCATCAAGTTCTAAAACAACCACATCTAGTTCTTCACCAACTTTAGTGAATTCATTAGGATGATTAACTTTCTTAGACCATGAAAGATCAGAAATATGGATTAATCCATCGATTCCTTCTTCAATCTCCACAAATACGCCAAAATTGGTCATGTTTTTGACAACCGCTTTGTGCTTGCTTCCGATTGGGTAGCGATCGCCGATATTTTTCCATGGATCAGGAGTAAGTTGTTTAATACCTAGGCTCATTTTGCGCTCATTACGATCTAAGGTCAATACCTGAGCTTCAACTTCGTCACTAACTTTTAGAAATTCTTGTGGGTTGCGAAGGTTTTGAGACCATGACATTTCAGATACGTGAATTAAACCTTCAACACCCGGAGTGATTTCAAGGAATGCACCATAATCTGCAACTGTTACAATTCTGCCCTTTACTTTAGAACCGATTTCTAATGCCGTATCCAAAGATTCCCAAGGGTGTGGAGTTAATTGTTTCAATCCTAATGCGATACGTTTCTTTTCGTCATCAAAATCTAAAACAACAACATTGATCTTCTGATCAAGGTTTAATACTTCACGTGGATGCTCGATGCGACCCCATGAAATATCAGTTATGTGTAATAAACCGTCAACGCCGCCAAGGTCAATGAACACACCGAAATCAGTGATGTTCTTAACAGTACCTTCAAGGACTTGTCCTTTTTCTAATTTAGCGACAATCTCAGTTTTTTGGTTTTCTAAATCGTCTTCAATCAACACTTTATGTGACACTACAACGTTTTTAAACTCATGATTGATCTTAACAACCTTGAATTCCATTGTTTTACCTACATAAATATCATAATCACGGATAGGTTTGATATCGATTTGCGATCCCGGAAGGAAAGCTTCAACACCCATAATGTCCACGATTAATCCACCTTTTGTACGGCTCTTAACAAAACCTGTAATGATTTTGTCTTGATCCAATGCTTCATTGATTGTTTCCCATGAACGCTGTGTTTTTGCACGCTTACGGGATAATACTAACTGTCCGTTAGCGTCTTCCTGTGATTCAACAAATACATCCACAGAATCACCAATTTTCAGGTCAGGGGTATCACGGAATTCAGATAATGATACTAATCCATCAGATTTAAATCCAATGTTCAATACCACATCTTTGTTATTGATCGATACAACAACTCCCGAGATAATCTCGCCTTTGTTGATTGAATTGAAAGTTCCTGCATACATTTCTTCAAACTTTTCACGGTCTGCAGCACTGTAATTACCGAACCCTTTGTCATCCGCATCCCAGTCGAAATCGCCAGTAGGGGTGATGAGTGTTTTTGATTTGATCTCTTCGATCGACACTGAATCAGCTTCTGATTCAATGGTTTCTTTTTCTTTAACCGTAGTGGTTTCTTCGCCTTGAAGTTCCGCTTGTTTCGCTGATAACTCCTTTTCGGCTTCTAGTTTTTTGGCCATTAATTAATTTATCTCCTTTTTCCAATCATTAAATCGGACTGCAAAGGTAGAAAATAAGATTTTTAATAAAAAACATTTCTTCGCTTTATTTTTTATTGTCAATTTGATATAAAAAATTTGTTGTTTGAACTTATTAGGTAAGCTTAATTAAGCTTTTATTGATAATTAGTCTGTCTTTGACTGTAAACTCCTGATTACGCTACTCAAGCAGGCAATAATGGTCTTATGTAGGATAAGGCAAATTCCAGTTGCATTTGCTGATCTATTGTTGAATTATCAATTACAATTGCATCATTAGCCTGTATTAATGGACTTTCCTTACGTGTTGTATCTTGATGATCTCGAAAAGCAAGATTTGCATAGATTTCTTCCAGACTCACCTTTTCTCCCTTACTGATCAGTTCCTTATACCGTCGTTCAGCACGGATTTGCGGGTCAGCAGTCATGAAAAATTTCAGCGTGGCATCTGGGAAAACGACCGTACCTATATCACGCCCATCCATTATAATGTTTTTGGATCGCCCCATTCTTTGTTGCTGTTTGACCATTTCTGTACGAATAGCTTTAATGGCACTAACTTGACTAACTCTTTCAGAAACAGGCATTTGTCTTATTTCTTCAGAAATATCTTCGTCATTTAAAAAGACAAAAGTTTGCTCATTATGGTATTCAAAGTTAATGTGGATACTATTGAGAGCTTTTTCCACCAAAAGGGGATCATTCAAATCAATTTGATGACGAATAAAATAGAGAGTTACAGTACGGTACATTGCACCAGAATCTATGTAGATAAAATGTAATTTTTTAGCCAAGGCTTTTGCAATTGTACTCTTACCGCAGGATGAATAGCCATCTATGGCTATCACTATATTTTTGTTCATCTCTGCAAAAATAGAATTTGCTTTCGATTTACTGTTCATTTAATATTTAAAATACGCTTGGATGAAATGATATTAATGCTTTGATAATCCCTAATTTTGATCATGGAATTTTTAATAAAAGATCTGTTCAAGGATATTAGTTTCAAAACTTCCAGAAGTGGCGGCAAGGGAGGACAGAATGTGAATAAGGTTTCCTCTAAAGTGGAACTTAATCTCAACATCAATACATCAAGCTTGTTCAGCATAGAGCAAAAACAAATTTTGTTGGAAAAACTTGCCAACAGGATAAATTCTTATGGGGTATTGCAGATTATTACTGAGGAGGAGAGAAGTCAGTTGCTTAATAAGCAAAGAAGTTTAGTAAAACTTCAGCATCTAATCAAAAATGCCTTATACCAGCCACCGGCCAGAAAACCTACAAAGCCCAAACATTCAGCTATTGAAAGCAGGCTCAAATCGAAACATCTGAATGCTTTGAAGAAAATAAGCAGAAAAGACTATTTTAAAGATTGAACTATTCCTTTTCCAACCTATAAAATAGGGCAAAAGAACCGTATTGATGAGATTTTGCAATGCTTTCAATTTCCCTTGATTTGAATATTGCTGAGAAATCAACCGTCCATCTATTTTTTGAAAATATAGCGCCAGCTTGCTGACTAAATACCACAGGTTTTACATCAAATACAGTAGGGCCTTTATCATTTATAAACATGCCACCTTGGATTGTAGCATCATAAGCAATAAAATGAATCATAGGTTTTGCATAGAAAAAAAATTCTTTTTCAGCTTTTACACGAGCATTATTAGAGATTACACTTTGTGTACTTGCAGAGCTAAAGAGCGGATTGATGGCACCGGTACGAAAAAGTATCCCAGCTCCCGCACCCGCAAAAGTATTACCTGCATTTAGGTAAGAGCTGAGGATAAAATCTGATTTACCACTTTTTAGCCTGTTAATAAGCTTATTATATTCTATAGTTGAATTAATTCCAAATTCATTGTTTACCTGCCATTGCCAACCATTAATTTTATAAAACCCGAATGTATTATGCATTAGTTCCTGTGCTTCTTTTCCTTTTGCCGCTGGCCCAACAGTTCCAAACTGAATATTTAGTTTGAGATTACTTTCTGAATTATAAAGGAAATTGAAAGATCCGCCTCCATAGAGATATGCTGCGAAAGGCCTATCAACAAAATCGATATCAAGAATACTTCCTGATTGAGGATTATAAATTTTTTGTCCGGCTTCAAGCTCCCAAATGACTTTATTTAGTTTAGGGTTTTTTATTCCCGACTGATCAAGCGCTCTCCTAAAATTTAATGAAAGTCCATTGGTGTAATACCTGTCTTGGCCTTGTGCCAAATAAGAGTCGTTCTCACTTCTGAAACTAAATTCTTGTTTAAATGATTTCGGGAGGTCTTGGGAGAATGAATGACTGATAATTAGAATATTGAAGAAGACAAGAAGATAATATTTCATGAGGTGGACATTAATCATTTAGATCCTCATCAGTTTTTCTGAGAAGGCTGAACTGCTTGAATTTATTTAAAGGTGTAGCCTAAACTAAAGCCAAAATAATATACAAGATTAAAATCATAGTTAAACACCGGACCGACCCCTGCACGCAGGGATATGCCTTTTTGAATGGGCTGGAACCGGTAGGATACATTAGTTGTATAAACTATGGGGGAGGACTTTGTGAGAGAAGATTCAAACATATCAGGTTTTGAGCCATTTGAAATAAGCAGGGTAGCTCCCAGTCCAAAATCAGCAAAATGCCGCCCATTGCCCAGCAGGTAGTTCAATGAGACGGGAATAGTTGCGGCCTCCCTCCCTTTTAATGAAATATATCCTAAACCAAGTCTGCCTCCAAATCCGTTTCTGCGATCTGAAAAACGTGTGTCATAATTAACTGAATATTGAAGTCCTTGACCACCTAATTCGAAAAATATAGTCCGGGCCTTTTCTCCGCTGCCTGATGGAAGTTTCATTCGCAAATCCTCTGCCTGATATTTGGATTGCTGAGCAGAAGCTGGGCAGGAAAATAAGAATGGAGCAAGGATCAAAAATAAGCAAAATGGTATCTTCATTAGTGATTAGCTGTTAATATTGCCTGGTCCGAAAATAATTTTGATTGAAACGATAGGATTCGAATTCAATTGCTTAGTACGGGAAATTTATAATAAGCTTTTCCAATAATAAGGATATTTTGAGGATTAAAAAGTGTAGCCCAAACTTAATCCTCCAAAATATGGGATGAAGAAACTTGTATTAAAAACCGGAGTAAGCCCCACCCTTAAAGAAAATCCACTGTCAACAGGTTGTAACATGTAGGCAAAACTCATAGTTCCAATAACCTTACTTGAGTTGTTATTGAAAAAGAAGGTATCCTCATTTCCGCCGGTAGCGAGGAGTGTGGCACCCAGTCCGATTTCGAAAAAATGTTTTCCTTTGCCCAGCAGGTAATTTAATGATAATGGAACTGTTGTTGCATTTTCACCGTCGCTGGCGATATAACCTATGCCTATCCTGCCTCCTAGGCCATCCCTGCGATTGGAAAATCGAGAATCATAATTGGCGGTAAACAATAAGCCCTGCCCGCCTAATTCAACAAAGACATTCTGGGCGCGTCTTTCATCTCCTGAAGGAAGCTTTAAACTTACATCTTCAGAAGATTGCAGTTTGAATTCCTGTCCATAAGCTAAGCCTGTCATCAAAATACAGGCAATAAAAAATAATGGAGTGTATATTATCTTTATTTTCTCTAGATAAGGTCGGATTAAATACCAATAAAATTAATATATCCTTTCAAAAAAATATAATTATTTTAATTCTACCGGGACTGATTCCTTTAAAGTCAGATCAAGTGCATCCTTCACCTTATCCTTATCTAATGCCAGTTCAATAACCTCTTTCATTTCACTGACATAATGAAATTGCATATCCCTAATATAATCTTCCTTGATTTCCAGGATATCCTTTCTATTTGATTTAGAGAGTATTATTTCCTTTATATTAGCTCTTTTTGCAGCCAGGATCTTTTCCTTGATACCCCCAACAGGTAATACCTTGCCACGAAGTGTAATTTCACC
>Ga0105050_10003046_pt1 | contig 23571 bp, 18 predicted proteins | sample FRY01_FD_78088 | JGI IMG/M metagenome (GOLD analysis project Ga0105050, IMG submission 78088) | Freshwater microbial communities from Lake Fryxell liftoff mats and glacier meltwater in Antarctica - FRY-01 | ecosystem: Environmental > Aquatic > Freshwater > Ice > Glacier meltwater ...
GCAAGCCCAGATAATCGCGCACCCACGGCGCCACCAGCACCCGCATCAAAATCCGGCTGCCAACCCGGGAAATCCTGATCTCGGGCTCATCCAACAAGCGTCATGAATAAGACGGGTTAGACCCTGTCCTTTTTCACATAGGCGTTAACGATCAAGTTCAACGGAACAGCAGGTAGAGCAAGGATGATTATGTCGCAGTCTCACGGAAATGTCGCATTGTGGCCTAAGTGCAACAAAATTGCGTGCTGGCGATTATCTCTTATACCCCCTAAACAGACGGATGATATTCTCTGAAATGTCTAGTCGGCGTGCACGCTGCACACCCCTCAGCACAGCGGGCACAGTCTAGGCCCATGCCCCTGCTTTCAGCCTTTGATGCCGCATCCATCCTGATCGTTCTCGCAGCCGTGTTAGGCTACATAAACCACCGCGTTTTCAAGCTCCCCTCCTCGGTAGGTCTCACCGTAATGGGCGCCATCGCCTCGTTGCTGGTCGTCGGCCTGGATGCGCTGATGCCAGGCACCGGGCTTTCCGCACGCCTTGAAGGCTTTCTCACAGACATTGATTTTCACACCACCTTAATGGACGGCATGCTCTCCTTCCTGTTGTTTGCCGGCGCACTCCATGTCGATTGGTCAGAAATGCGGCGCGGCCGCTGGCCGATTCTCATTCTCAGCACCATCGGCGTCTGCCTTTCCACAGCCATCGTCGGCAGCGGCTTCCTCCTGCTCGCCCAAGCCCTTTCGCTGAGCATCCCCCCGCTTTGGTGCTTCGTCTTTGGCGCGCTCATAAGCCCCACAGACCCCGTGGCCGTCATGGCCGTCCTCAAGCGCGCCGCCGTCCCGCCCACCCTCCAAGCCACAGTTGCCGGTGAAAGCCTGTTCAATGACGGCGTCGGCGTCGTGGTCTTCGCCATTCTGGTCGCCGCCGCCACCGGCACCGAGCCCTTCTCGCTAGCGCATGCAACCCAGGATTTCCTCCAGGAAGCCGGCGGCGGCATCCTGCTCGGCCTGGGCACCGGCTGGCTGGCCTTCCGGGCCATGAAAAGCATCGATGATTATAACGTCGAAGTCATGATCAGCCTCGCCGTCGTCATGGGCGGCTATAGCCTTGCGCATTTCATACATGTCAGCGGCCCCGTTGCCATGGCGGTGGCAGGCCTCATCATCGGCAATGCCGCCGTCGCCCATGCCATGAGCGACACCACGCGCCAGTATCTCATCAGCTTCTGGGCGCTCATAGATGAAATCCTCAATACCGTGCTGTTCCTCCTTATCGGCCTTGAAGTCATCGCCATCGCCCCGCACCCGGTGCTGATCCTGCTCGGCGCCTTGTCCATCCCGCTGGCCATCGGCGCCCGCATCCTCGCGGTCGGCGTTCCGCTGGCGCTAATGAAGCCTTTCCTGTCGCTAGGGCGATTGGCCTTACCCACGCTGGTATGGGGCGGCCTGCGCGGCGGCATCTCGGTAGCGCTGGCGCTATCGCTGCCCGACACGCCCATCCGCGCCCCAATATTGGCCGCCACCTATGTCATCGTGCTGTTCTCGGTCATCGTCCAAGGCGGCACCATCAGCAAGCTGCTCAGCTGGCTTGCCGCCAAACCCGCAAAGTAAAATGCCGAAGCGCCGCCCTCACTCCCACTCAATAGTCCCCGGCGGCTTGGACGTATAATCATACACCACCCGGTTAACGCCCTTCACTTCATTAACAATCCGCGTCGCCACCCGGCTCAAAAATGCACTCTCAAACGGATAAACATCCGCCGTCATCCCATCCACGCTGGTCACCGCGCGCAGGCCGCACACCTTCTCATAGGTCCGCCCATCACCCATCACACCCACAGTGCGCACCGGCAGCAACACCGCAAAGGCCTGCCATATCTCATCATACAGCCCGGCCTTCCTGATCTCATCCAGATAGATCGCATCCGCCAGCCGCAACGTATCGCAGGCCTCTTTGGTCACTTCGCCGGGTATCCGTATCGCCAGCCCCGGCCCCGGAAACGGATGCCGCCCCACAAAAACCTCAGGCAGCCCCAATTCCACCCCCAGCCGCCGCACCTCGTCCTTAAACAGCTCCCGCAGCGGTTCCACCAGCGCCATATTCATCCGCGCCGGGAGGCCCCCCACATTATGATGGCTTTTAATTGTAACCGAAGGCCCGCCGGTAAAAGAAACACTCTCAATCACATCAGGATAGAGCGTCCCCTGCGCCAAAAATGCAGCCCCGCCAATCTTCTTGGCCTCAGCCTCAAACACATCAATAAACGCCCCGCCAATAAACTTCCGCTTGGCCTCCGGATCGGTCACTCCCGCCAGCCCGGCCAAAAACTGCGCCTCGGCCTCAACATGCACCAGCTTGATGCCATAATGCTCCTTGAAAAGCCCCACCACCTGCTCCGCCTCGCCGGCGCGGAGCAGCCCATGGTCCACAAACACGCAGGTCAACTGGTCGCCAATCGCCTCATGAATAAGCACCGCCGCCACAGCGGAATCTACCCCGCCTGATAGCCCGCAAATCACCCGGCCTGCGCCCACCTGCGCCCGAATATCAGCAATTTTCGCCGCCCTGAATCCAGCCATGCTCCAGCCCGGCGTAATCCCCGCCACATCAAGCACAAACCGCTTCAAAAGTTCTCCGCCCGCCGGCGTGTGCACAACTTCCGGATGGAACTGAAACGCATAAATCCGCCGCTCATCATCGGCAATCGCCGCAAACGGCGCCCCTTCAGAGCGCGCTACGGCCCGAAACCCCGGCGGCAGCGCTTCAATCCGGTCGCCATGGCTCATCCACACCTGATGCCGCTCCCCCGCCTGCCACAGCCCGTCAAACAACCGGCACCCGTCCAAAATCTCAAGCTCCGCCCGCCCAAACTCCCGGTGCCCCGAAGGCCCAACCCGCCCGCCCAACTGCTCACACAAAACCTGCTCGCCGTAGCAAATGCCCAAAATCGGCAGCCCCGCTGCCAACACCGCGTCCGGCACCCGAGGTGACCCCGCCTCATGCACAGACGCCGGGGACCCAGACAAAATAATAGCCTTTGGCTCCAGCCGCGCCAGCGCCGCCGCCCCTCCCGAAAACGGCACAATCTCACAATAGACCCCCGCCTCCCGCACCCGGCGCGCAATCAACTGCGTCACCTGGCTGCCAAAATCCAATATGAGAACGGAATCTTCAGGGATATTCATCCCCAGCGGTTAAACCGGTCCCGCGCATCTTGTCCAGCGTTCAGGCAGAACGCCGCTCAGCGATCAAAGATTTAGGCAAAAGCGCCAGCCGCTCCGCCCGCAACACCGCATCAGGAAACAGTGTCTGCATCTGCGCACGGTCCAGCAATACCGTGCCCTCAAGATCGCCCATCGCATGATCAATATCCCGGTGCGGCCCGGCAAACCCAAGCTTCCAACGCCGCAAGAACCGATGCCGCCAAGACATCGGCATCCAATGAAAAAACGGCAGCTTCGGCCAATGCGGATCAATCGGAAACCAAAAATACGGTGTCTGCACATAATAAGCCGGCGCCAATCGCCTAACCTCGCTCGCAAACGCCCGCTTGTCCGCAAAGCCGCCCACATGCTCAATCACAGAATTGCTATGAACCATGTCAAAACTATTGTCCGCATAGCTCAATGCCCGCGCATCCCCCACCGCCGTGGTCAGCCGCGCAAGGCCGTGCCCGCCCGCATAAAGCTCAGCCTCAGTATAATTCACACACTCAATCAAAATGTCCTGCGCGTCCAAAAACGCCGCCCCCACCCGCTGCCAATAATCAGCCCGCCCGCCCACATCCAAAATCCTAAACGGCCCCACCACCCGCTGCCGTTCCGCCACTATCATCGCACGCAGCCGCACATCACGCGCGCTGCGAAAACGCGCCGAAAGCCCAGATAATGACAAAGCCCCAGCCGCCATCTCTACAAGCCACGCTCAGTCAAATGCACATATGCCACTCTGACGTCCTTCAGTATCGCTGCCGGTTTGTCTTTGCCTTCATCCGCTCACCATGAAGCCCCTCATCACAAAGGCCAACAGGAAATTGCGGGCCGCGCTCAGCACAGATGAGAAGATAACCAAACAGGATCAACCAATAGCCAGCGGCATCATGCGCGCCCGCTTACGCGCGACCAGACCAAATCGTACTGCGGCCCCAGATGGCTTGACATCGCACACCCAGACAGGCGCAATAGCTTATGCCGTCACCCCAAGCCCCCCCTGCCAACGCCTTCATTCTAGGGCTTGATACACCGGCCGGGGCCTATCTAGCCCGGCTTCTGCACGCCCGTGGCCAGCAGGTCTCAGGCCTCGCCGCGCACGGCCCGTCCCTGCTTGCGGCGCTTGGTGCCCAAGATGATATCACAGAGCTGGCGCAAACGGACCTTCAAGGCGCAGGCACCCTCTATATAATCGCCCAAAATCATCCGCAGGTTGATAGGCTCACAGAGGAAACAATCGCCGCCGCCCCGGAAAGCCTGCGCCTTGTCCATGTGGTAGATGAAGATCTGCTGCGCGCCCATGCCCCAGCCCGCGCCCGCCTCAAAACGCTCATAGAGCTACGCCAGAATGCAGGCCGGTTCGCCGCCACTGCCGTGCTGCACGCCCATGATTCGCGCCTTGGTCCCGTCACCAATCTCCCCGCCCAGTTAAGCATCGCGGCCTTCCACGCCGCTCAAAATAGCCAGAACATCCCCCCCATAAGCGAAACTGGCGCCCCCCGTAGCTGGGGCTGGACGCCCGAATATGTCGATGCCGTCGCCCGTCTCGCCGCGCTGCCCGCCGCCACAGATGCCCAGATCAGCAGCGGCGTGCCCTTGAGCGCCCAGGAGATGGCCCAACACGCCGCCACATTTTTCAAACTACCCCCGGACCATGCCCCGCTAGCCATGCCCCCAAAGCACACGCAACAAACCCCAGATTTGCAAGCCGACCCCCATCCCGAACGCCTCAAAACCCTGCTCGGCTGGCGGGCTTACACCACCGGCGCCGATCTGATGGCAGCCCTATGTGAAGCCGCACCAGAACGCGCGTCCCGCGCAAACCCTGACAGCGCGTCCCGCGCAAAACCAGATAGCGCGTCCCACGCGGGCAATGGACGCTAAGCCCAGTTTGTGCGAGGGCCAATTCTTATGAAAGCGCCCGCATCCTCCGATCCTGCGCCAGCCGTGTCTGGCCCAGACCAGTCCGAACCAGACCTAATCGCCCATTTCACAGGCGTGCTCAAAGCCCGCCGCGCGCTCATCCTCATGGCCATGCTAATCGCCTTGCTAGGGGCCATTCTTTATCTACGCACCGCAGACTATCTTTATGAAGCTCAGCTGCGCATATCCGCCGCCCCCAATTCCGCCGGCAGCGCCCCCCGTCTAGGCTCGCTCTCCGGTCTAGCCGCCTTGGCCGGCGTCGGCGTAGGCGCAGAAGCCACGCCCTTCCGGCTGTACCTTGAAGATCTGCACAGCCTCACCACCGCGGCCGCGCTCGCCCATGATCCCAAGCTCATGCAAACGGTGTTCGCCGATGAATGGACTGGCAGCCAGTGGCAGCCCAAAGCCAGCCTAGCTGATCATATTGACGCCCTGCTACTGCGGCTCTCAGGCCCTAAAATCGCCGCCGCCGCCCCGCCCGATGCCGCCCGCCTGCAGATCTGGCTCTCCGCAAATATTAACATCGAGGAGGACCCGCGGAGCCCGGTCATCACCCTGTCACTGCGCCACAAAAACCCAGCTTTCGCCAAAGCGTTTCTGGATCGGCTGAACGAGGTGGCAGATGCCCGCGCCCGCACCCGCACCATCGCGCGCGCGCAGGCCAATATCGCCCATCTGGACCGGCGCCTCAAAGTCACCGCCCCCCTTGATATCCGCGAAGCACTGTTCGCCACCAGGGCCGTTGAAGATCAAAAGCTGATGCTCGCCAAAAACCCGGCGCCGTTCGCCACCCAGCGTTTCGGCAGCGTCAGCGCCAGCTCCCGCCCCGTCACCCCCAATCAAGGCCGGCTGTTAATCGTCGCCCTCATTCTGGGATTAGCGGCCGGGACTATTCTGGCCCTGCTCCTCGGCCCGCCCCGCCGGGCTTGATCCGCGCCGCCCCCCCTTGAAGCGCCCATGAATCCCACAAATCTCCCCCGCATTTCGGTAGTCACCCTATCGTTCAACCAAGCGCCGTTTCTGGAAGCCGCGCTGGCCTCCCTGCACGATCAAGCCTATCCAGCCCTTGAGCATATCGTCGTCGATCCTGGCTCCACAGATGGCAGCCGAGAGATTCTGGAACGCTGGCGCCCCCGCCTCGCTCAGCTAATCCTAGATCCTGACAAAGGCCCCGCCGATGGCCTCAACAAGGGCTTTGCCGCCGCCACGGGCGAGATTTTCGGCTATATCAACGCCGATGATCTGGCCCTCCCCGGCAGCCTCGCCGCCGTCGCCACCTATTTCGCCGCCACGCCCGGCCTCGGCCAGCTGCTCGGCCAAGGCTGCATCATCAATCGCGCCGGCCAGCACGTCCGCGCCGCCGGCTGCTCCCGCCTCAGCCTCGCCGATTTCGGCCATGGCGCGATGACCTATCTGCAGCAAGCCCATTATTTCAGCAAAAACGCCTTCCAGGCTGCGGGCGGCTTCAATCCAGAAAACCGCACCTGCTGGGATGCCGAACTGCTCATCGACATGACACTGGCCGGTGCCCTAACCCCCGCCCTCAACGTCCCGGATCAGCTCGGCGCGTTCCGCCTCTATGGTGATACCATCACCGGTTCCGGCCGCATGGCCCAGCGCATGGCGCTAGATATCGCCCGCCTCACTGAAAAAGCCCTAGGCCGCCCGCCGCGCCCGCTGGACCTTCTCGAAGCCCCGGCCCGTCTCCTCGCCCGCCGTCTCCGCAGCCCCGCCGCCACCCTCACCGGCCTCACATCCCGCCTACGCCCCAATCCGGCCCAAAGCTAAGCCATGGCCGCGCTCATCATCCTGCTCGTTATAGCCCTCGCATTCGCCCTGGCGCTAAAGTCGCCGCGCACCTGCCTGCTGGTGGCGCTGTTCCTAGGCGCCTGGAGCGGGCTGGATGTAGATCTCGGCCTGCGCCTTACCGCTTATCAACTGTTCATGGCGCCTTTATGCCTCGTCATGGCCCTGCGGCTGGCCTATCCCGGCCAAGCGCCGCGCGCGTTACAATTAGGCTGGCCGTTTTTCGTGATGCTGCTCTATGCGGTTATCGCCTCAGCCTTCCAGATCGCTCAGGTTCCGCAAGTGGAAATAGCCAACAGCTGGCTGCGCGCCCCCGCCGTGCGCGCCACTATCCAGATCATGCTCTATCTGTTCAGCGTCGCCCCCGTCGTGCTGGTGCCCTGGCTGTTCAATAAGCCCGGTGATGCGCTCAAACTGCTCCGGGTCTGGCTCGCCTCAACCTTGGTTTTGGCGCTGATCGGCTTTGTGCAGCTCATCATCTGGTATGGCACCGGTACAAACCCCCTGCCCCTTGGCGGCGTCAGCCGCTTTCTGGGCGGCAGCACCATCCTGCGTGAAGGCATCGTCACCGTCAGCGATATGTTCGTGTTCCGCATGAATTCCTTCGCCAATGAACCCCGCAATCTCGGCACCGCCTTCGGCCTCGCCATGATCATCCTGCAAGGTCTGGCGCTTGGCCTGCCAAAAGTCCCGGCGCTGCGGTATTTCAGCCTGTGGCTGGTGCTGCTGGTGGCACTTTTGCTCACCTACAGCACCTCAGGCATCGCCGTATGGCTCATCGGCACCTTGGCGCTACTTCCCGCCATGTGGCTGAGCCGGGTGCCCATAAGGCGCGCCACCAGCAGCATCGTGGCAGCGGCCAGCGCCATCACCGTGCCGCTAATTATCGCCGTCCTGGTCGCCAGCAATGCCGGCATACCAGTCCTGGAAATCATCACAGAACGCACCGTTGAACGCTTCACCCCAGAAGCCGCGCTTGAAGATTTCGATCTCGCCATCGTCAAATGGCTAGCGGCAGACCCGGATAAGCTCTGGCTGGGCGGCGGCATCGGCAACGCCCATCTCTACGCCACCCCCTATCTCCTGCCGCAAGACGCTTTGTACGCCGAAGGCCAGATATTCTCTGCCAAACTTCTGGCCGTTCGCACCATCTCGGAGCAAGGGCTTATCGGGCTGCTTTTATTGGTCATATTCCTGCTCTCACGGCTGCCGGCCGCCGCTTGGGTTCGCAACAACAGCCAATTGGCCCCTGTCCTGCCGCTATCGCTCGCCCTATTCGCCATGACCATGGCCTCCGCCCAACTCAGCACAGAACTCTGGTTCATGGCCGGCACACTGGTGATGCTTGCCGGCCTTAACCCAAAAGCCCGGCCCGCCCTCGCCCCGCCGCCTGCCAAAAATGATTCCAGCATGAGTCCGGCATGACCCTCCGCATTATCCAAACCGTAGACAGTCTGGCCGAGCGTAAAGGCGGCCCGTCGCGCACCATCGTCCAGCTCGCCCAAGCGCAAGCCGGGCTGGGCGCAGAGCTACATCTTATCACCCGCAAAGAGCCTGACGACGCCCCGCTCCTCCGTCCCGATCCCGCGCTGGTGTCGCTTATCGTAACAAACAGCCTGCGTGATCATCTTCACCAGATAGACAGCCTCCTGTCAGCGCCCGGCCCCGCGCTTGTTCATGATAACGGCGTATGGCTGCTCAGCAACTGGGCCGCCGCCCGTGCCGCCCGCCGCAAGGGCCGCCCCTATGTCATCAGCCCGCACGGCATGCTGGAGCCTTGGGCGCTCGCTTGGAATCCCGGCCGCAAACGCGTAGCGCTGGCCCTGTTCCAACAGCGCCTGCTCACCGGGGCCGCCGGCCTCCTCGCCACCGCCGAACAAGAACGCCAGAACCTCCGCAATCTGGTTCCCCACACGCCCATCGCCGTTATCGCCAACGGCGTCGCCCTGCCCGCCACCATCCCGCCGCATAATCTAGACCCCAAAGCCCCCCGCACCCTCCTCTTCCTGTCCCGCATCCACCCCAAGAAAAATCTCCCCGCCCTCATCACCGCCTGGCAAAGCCTCCTCCCCCGTCCCGACCTCGCCCCTTGGCAGCTCCTCATCATCGGCCCAGATGAACGCGGCCACGCCGAACAGCTTCAACGCCAAATCGACACCCTCGGCCCAAACCCCCGCATCAAGCTGCAAGGCCCGGTCGCCGACGACGCAAAATTCGCCGTTTTTGCCGCCGCCGATCTCTTCATCCTGCCCTCCAACTCGGAAAATTTCGGCATCGTCGTCGCCGAAGCTCTCGCCCATGGCCGCCCGGTCATCACCACACGCGGCACCCCTTGGGCAGACCTCCCCGCCCTAAAAGCCGGCTGGTGGACCGAGCCCACCTCCGAAGCGCTGGCCGAAGCCATGGCCGAAGCCATGACCCTGCCGCCCGCCGCCCGTGAAGAGATGGGGGCTCGCGGTGCCGCCCTGGTCGCCGCCCGCTACGGCTGGCCCCGCATCGCCGCCCAAACCCTCAGCTTCTATCACTGGCTACTCCGCGGCGGCCCCAAACCGGAGTTTGTAGATGCCTGAGTCCCTAAAAGAATGGCTGCGCTGGATGCTGCGCCGCAAAGGCTGGGACCTGCACCGCTTCCTCCCCACCCTGTCCGCCGACGCCCAGCTTATAGCCCTGTTGGGCCGTCTCCATATCGAAACCGTCCTCGATGTCGGCGCCAACACCGGCCAATATGCGCAGCTCCTGCGCAAGCTTGGCTACCAAGGCCATATCCTGTCATTTGAGCCGCAAGCCAAAGCCCATGCCGCCCTAACCGCCGCCGCCCAGCTCGACAAAAACTGGCAGGTCGCCCCGCGCACCGCGCTAGGCGCCGCCCCGGGCACCGCCACCCTCAACATCGCCGGCAACTCCGCCAGCTCCTCGCTGCTCCCCATGCTGGACCGGCACCGCGCCGCCGCGCCCACCTCAGCCTATATCGGCACAGAAGACGTGCCCCTAGCCCGGCTAGACGATGCTGCCGCCAACGCCACAGGCCAAATCCACCTAAAAATCGACACCCAAGGCTTCGAGCGTCAAGTCATGGCCGGCGCGCCGAAAACCCTTGCCCGAGCCGCCTCAGTGCAGCTCGAAGTCTCGCTGGTCCCGCTCTATGCAGATGCCATCCTCGCCCAAGCCCTAATGGCCGAAATGGCCGATGCCGGCTTCATCCCCGCCGCCTTATGGCCGGGCTTTGCCGACGCGAAAGGCCAAATCCTCCAAATCGAAATCATCTTCACCCGCGATCAAGAAATGGCCCCATAAACATCTCTCAGATAGAGCCGCCACAGGAGACCATAAATGCAAACCCGTCGCCATATCCTCGCCTCAACCGGCGCCCTGATGGCCAGCCTCCCACTCACCACCCGCGCCGCGCTGGCCGGCCTGCCCATAGAACCCGAGGCGCTGCTGGCAAAAACCTGGGATTACATCATCATCGGCGGCGGCTCCGCTGGCTGTGTCCTGGCCCACCGCCTCAGCGAAGACAAAAACGTAAACGTGCTCCTCCTCGAAGCCGGCGGCGAAGCCGAAAACCCCGCCATCTTCGCCCCCCAAGCCTGGCCCTCGCTGGCCGGCGGCGAGAATGACTGGAACTTCTCCTCCACGCCCCAATCAGGCCTGGAAGGCCGCACCCTGCCAGAGCCACGCGGAAAAGGCCTTGGCGGGTCCACCCTTATCAACGCGCTCGGCTTCCAACGCGGCGATGCTCAGGCCTATGACCGCTGGGCCGAAGAAACTGGCGATCAAGGTTGGAGCGCCGCCAGCCTTCTCCCCGCCTTCCGCCGCCTCGAAACCGCCTCCCAAGGCGCCAACAAATGGCGCGGCGGCAGCGGTCCGCATGCAGTCCTGCAAGCCGGCAGCGTTACAGACCAAAACGCCTATTCCAAAGCCTATGCCGCCGCCGGCGTAGAAGCCGGTTACCCCCTCAATCCAGACTGGAACGGCGAAAAAGCCGATGGCACCATCTGGACCCAGCTCGCCATACGGGAAGGCCGCCGCGAAACCGCCGCCACCGCCTATATCGATCCCATCCGCACCCGCCCCAATCTCGGCATCCTAACCGGCGCGCGCGCCGAGCGGCTGCTGGTAGCAGGCGGCCGCTGCACCGGCGCCGAAGTTGCGACAAACAACAAAACCCGCAAGCTCACCGCCACCCGCGAAATCATTCTATCCGCCGGCACCATAGATTCCCCGCGCCTGCTCCTGCTCTCAGGCATCGGCCCCGCCGAAGACCTGAAAAAACTGGGGATCAAGCCGGTCCATGATCTCCCCGGCGTCGGCGCCAATCTGCACGATCACCCGCTGGTCACCGGGCTCCTGCTGCAAGCCAAACAGCCCCTCCCGCTCTCCAATTATAATCACTGTGAAACCATGGTCATCGCCAGCTCAAGCCACGCGCCCGGCTGGGCCGACATCCAGCTGATGGGCCTCAGCGTGCCCTTCGTCCTCCCCGGCGCCCCCGCCCCGCCGGCAAACGCCTTCTCCCTCGTGCCCGCCCTTATGTACCCCCGCAGCCGAGGCAAACTCACACTCGCCAGCGCCGATCCCCGCGTACAACCACTCATAGACCCCGCGTATCTCACCGACCCCCGCGATGCCGCCGCCCTGGTAGACGGCTTCGAAATCGCCCGAAATATACTCGCCCAGCCCGCGCTTAAAGACTGGGTAGCCAGCGAACTCCAGCCGGGACCAAAAACCACCTCAAGAGCCGACCTCGAAGCCCATATCCGCCGCACCAGCTGGCCCTTTTACCACCCGGTCTCCACCTGCCGCATGGGCCGCGCCACTGACGACATGGCCGTAGTCGACCCGCAATGCCGGGTGTGCGGCCTCACCGGGCTTCGCGTCATAGATGCCTCCATCTTCCCCTCCATCCCCCAAGCCATGACCAACGCCGCCACCCTTGCCTTGGCCGAACACGCCAGCGACATTATCAGGTCCTGACCCTAAGGCGGCTCTGGCCAAGCCCCCGCATTTGCGCCACACAGAAACCATGTCCGCCCCCCGCCCTATCAAAAAGCTCCTCGTCGCCAACCGCTCGGAAATCGCCATCCGCGTCTTCCGCGCCGCCACTGAGCTTGGCATCCGCACCGTCGCCATCTTCGCCGAGGAAGACAAACTCGGCCTTCACCGCTTCAAAGCCGATGAAGCCTATCAACTACCTGCCAGCACCGGGCCAATCGCCGCCTATCTAAGCATCCCGGCCATCATCGACATCGCCGTAAAAGCGCAAGTCGACGCCATTCACCCCGGCTATGGCTTCCTCTCGGAAAGCCCGGAATTCGCCGAAGCCTGCGCCGCCGCAAACATCATCTTCATCGGCCCCAAACCCGAAACCATGCGCTCTCTCGGGGACAAAGTCTCCGCCCGCCAAATCGCCATCGCCGCAAACGTCCCCGTAATCCCCGCCTCCGACCCGCTGCCCACCGATCCCGCCCAAATCAAAGTCATAGCTGCCAGCATCGGCTATCCACTCATGCTAAAAGCCAGCTGGGGCGGCGGCGGCCGCGGCATGCGCCCCATAGATTCCGAAGCCACCCTGCTTGAGTCCGTAGAAGCCGGCAAACGCGAATCCAAAGCCGCCTTTGGCCGCGACGAAGTCTATCTCGAAAAACTCATCACCCGCGCCCGCCATATCGAAGTGCAACTCCTAGGCGACACCCACGGCAACCTCGTCCACCTCTATGAGCGCGATTGCTCCATCCAACGCCGCAACCAAAAAGTCATCGAACGCGCCCCCGCCTCTTACGTCTCGCAAGAGCTACGCCAGCAAATGTGCGTCGCCGCCCTAAGCATCGGCACCGCCACCAGCTATATCGGCGCCGGCACCGTCGAATTCCTCCTCGATGAAACCACAAACACCTTCCACTTCATCGAAGTAAACCCCCGCATCCAGGTCGAACACACCGTCACCGAGGAAGTCACCGGCCTAGATATTGTCAAAGCCCAAATCAAAATCGCCGAAGGCGGCCACCTCGGCAGCCTCGAAGAAACCGGCATCCCCGCCCAAGCCGATATCCGCCTAAACGGCCACGCCCTGCAATGCCGGATCACCACCGAAGACCCGGAAAATAATTTCATCCCCGATTATGGCCGCATCACCGCCTATCGCGGCGCGTTCGGCCACGGCGTCCGCATCGATGGCGGCACTGCCTATTCCGGCGCCGTCGTCACCCGCCATTATGATCCGCTCTTGGAAAAAATCACCTGCTGGGCCCCCAGCGAAGCCGAAGTCATCGCCCGCACCGTACGGAGCTTGCGTGAATACCGCATCCGAGGCGTCGCCACCAACCTCGCCTTCCTCGAAAACGTCCTCACCCACCCAGACTTTCTCGCCGGCAACTACACCACCAAGTTCATCGACCAACACCCCGAACTCATGGCCAGCGACACAAGGCAAGACCGCGCCACCAAACTACTACGCTACCTCACCGACGTCACCGTAAACGGCCACCCGGACGTAAAAGACCGCCCCCGCCCCAAAGCCGACGCCCGCACCCCCGCCCCTTTGCCGTCCGCTCCCATCCCCTCAGGTGCCCGCCAACGCCTGGAAGCAGACGGCCCGCAAGCCCTTATGCAATGGCTGCGCGCCCAGCGCCGCGTCCAACTCACCGACACCACACTGCGCGACGCCCACCAATCTCTCCTCGCCACCCGCATGCGCACCCACGACATGCTCGCGCCTGCCGCCTATGCCGCCGCTCACCTGCCCACCCTCTGGAGCCTGGAATGCTGGGGCGGCGCGACTTTCGACGTCGCCATGCGCTTCCTCGCCGAAGACCCGTGGGAACGCCTCACCGCCATCCGCACCGCCGCGCCCAATCTCCTCACCCAAATGCTACTGCGCGGCGCCAACGGCGTCGGCTACACCAATTACCCGGATAACGTCGTCCAAGCCTTCATCAAACAAGCCGCCACCGGCATCGACATCTTCCGCATCTTCGATTGCCTGAACTGGGTCGAAAACATGCGCGTCGCCATCGACGCCGTCGCCGAAACCGGCAAAATCGCCCAAGGCGCGCTCTGCTACACCGGCGACATTCTCGATCCAAACCGCGCCAAATACAGCCTAAACTATTACGTAGACCTCGCCCGCCAGCTAGAAGCCGCCGGCTGCCACATGCTCGCCATCAAAGACATGGCTGGCCTGCTAAAACCCCCCGCCGCCCGCGCCCTCATCCGCGCGCTTAGAGACATAACCGATCTCCCCATCGCGCTGCACACCCATGACACCTCAGGCGCCGCCGCCGCCACGCTTGTCGTGGCCATCGAAGAAGGCATAGACATAGTCGATGCCGCCATCGACGCCATGTCCGGCACCACCTCCCAGCCCTGCCTCGGCTCCATCGTCGCCGCCGTCGCCCACACCCCGCTAGACACCGGCCTAAACCCCGCCGCCATCCGCACCCTAAGCGTGCATTACGAAGCCGTACGCGATCAATACGCCGCCTTCGAATCCGATCTCAAAGCCGGCGCGTCCGAAGTCTATCTCCACGAAATGCCCGGCGGCCAGTTCACCAACTTGAAAGAACAAGCCCGCAGCCTCGGCCTCGAATCCCGCTGGCACCAAGTCGCCCTCGCCTATGCCGAAGCCAACCAATTGTTCGGCGACATCGTAAAAGTCACGCCCTCGTCAAAAGTCGTCGGTGACATGGCGCTAATGATGGTCACCCAAGGCCTTAGCGCCGAAGATGTGCTTGACCCCAGCAAAGATATCGCCTTCCCCACCTCAGTCTTCGAAATGCTACGCGGCGATCTCGGCCAACCCCCAGGCGGCTGGCCCAAAAATATCCAAACCCGCGTGCTCGGCGAAACCCCCGCCATAACCGTGCGCCCCGCCAGGCTGCTCCCTGCCGTCGATCTCGCCGCAGAACGCGCCAGCGCCGAAGCCGCCCTCGGCCAAACGCTCTCAGACCAAGAATTCGCCAGCCACCTCATGTACCCCAAAGTCTTCGCCGGCTTCATGGAAAGCGCCCAGAAATTCGGCCCGGTAAGCACACTACCCACGCCGGCCTTCTTCTACGGCATGGAACCCGGTGAAGAACTCGCCGTTGAAATCGAACAAGGCAAAACCCTCAACATCCGCCTGCAAGCCATCGGCGACATCGAAGAAGATGGCCGCGTCCGCCTGTTCTTCGAGCTAAACGGTCAACCCCGCGTCATCGTCGTCGCCAACCGCCGCGCGTCGGCTGGCTTAGAGACTCGCCGCATCGCTGACCCCGCGGACGAAACCCATATCGCCGCCCCCATGCCAGGCGTCGTCGCCATGCTAGCCGTAAAATCTGGCGAAAAAGTAGAAGCCGGCGCTCTGCTGCTCACGCTGGAAGCCATGAAAATGGAAACCAGCATCACCGCGCCCCGCGCAGGCACCATCACCGACATCGCGGTAAAACCCGGCAACACGATAGATGCGAAAGACCTGCTGCTAATCCTTAGCTAGCCCTTCGGCACGCCATACGTAATGCTCGCGCTGGTGCCATCTTCGCCCGCGCCGATAATGGCCATCGCATTGCGGGTCTCGTCCTCGCTGCTGCCGCCAAACGTAATCCCCTCACCCGCCGCTGCTTCCATGGTAATAGCAATTCCGGCCTTCTCAAAAGCCGCCCGGTGAAAATCCACCACATCCTTCAAAGGCGCATCCACCGTATAGCTAAACATCCCGCCGCGCTTATCACCATCCACCGATTTCATATGCATGGCCGGCGTCCCGCCCCTGTACATGGTCACAAAGTCCGGCAGACCATCGGTGCTCACCAGCCCCGTCGCTGCGCCTGCCATCCCGCTAGTCAGATCACTTGCCGAAACAATATCGTCACCAGACTCAGCAGCCGCCTTCTCATCACCCCCGCCGCACGCCGCCAAAAGCAAAAGCGCAGGAAATACAAAACCAAGGCCCGACGATGCTCTCATAACCATATCCCTGTCCAAATAACGCCCATAATCTGCCCCAGTCCCGCGCCGCCCGCAAGGCCCCCCAGGACTCACCAAAACTGGCTCCCCGGCCCGCCCTTGAACGGCCCCGAAACATGGCTCGTCACCCAGCCGCCATAAAACCCGCCCGGCTGCGGCACAACTTTCTCCCCGTCCACAAAACACCCTTCAAAAGGCGCCGCATAAAACGCCACATGCCCCACCAGCCCGGCAAATTCCGGCGTAGGTCGGTCATAACACCAGGCCATAGCCGGCATCCGCGCGCCGACCACCAACACATCAAAATAGCGCGCCTGCCCCTTCCACTCACAAATACTCCGCTGCGATAGCGGCCTGAGCGCACCGGGCAAAATATCCCCCACCGGAATATAATAGCTCGGCGGATGGCTGGTCTCCAGCGTCTCAATTGCCGCTCGCGTTTCCGCAAGTATCACACCCCGGTGCACAATCCGCACATGCCGCGCACTCGCCCGCATCACCGCCGGCCGCGGATAATCCCACACACTCTCTTGGCCGGGCAGCGGCGCATCGGGAAGGGGAAGCATAAAATTTTCCTATATTGCTGACTGCCCCCACCTGCCGCAAAGAGACAAGAATGAGTGCAGTCCCATAGTGCATGGCCTACCCCCCCTGTTCAATAGCAGCCCGCTGTCTGTGGCGCTGGCGCTCGTCCTCGGCCTCATCCTCGGCAGCTTCATAGCCGCTCTCACCTGGCGCTGGCCCCGAGGCACCTCCATCCTAAAAGGCCGCTCCCACTGCGACACCTGCCAAACCCCGCTAAAGCCGCTTAACCTCATCCCCGTCCTCAGCTTCCTCTACCAAAATGGCCGCTGCACCACATGCGCCGCCCCCATCTCCCGCAGGCACCTAGGCATAGAGCTTGCCGCCGGCCTCATCGCCGCCCTCTCCCTGTTCGTCGCCCCCGGCCTCCCCGGCCTCGCCCTCGCCAGCTTCGGCCTCCTCCTGCTCACCCTCGCCGTTCTAGATGTCGAACATTTCTGGCTCCCAAACCGCCTCACCCTCCCCCTCTTGGCCTTAGGACTAGCCCTCGCCCCGCCGCCCCTCCCAGATCGGCTCTGGGGCGCGCTAGCGGGCTATGCCAGCCTCACCCTGATCGCCTTCACCTATAAAAAACTACGCCGCCGAGAAGGCATGGGCGGCGGCGACCCAAAACTCTTCGCCGCCATCGGCGCATGGCTAGGCTGGACCCAGCTCCCTTTCGTCCTCCTCGGCGCCGGCCTCATCGGCCTCCTCCTCGTGCTCCTAGACAAACAGCGCGGCGCCCCACTCAAACCAGACACCCCCCTGCCACTCGGCAGCCTGCTCGCCCTCGCCGCCTGGCCGCTAGCCCTTCTGCAATTCGGCAGTTGAGGCGCAGCACACACCGGGCTAACCTGCCCCATGCTTCCCTTGCAAGATGCCATGCGCCTGCCGCTCAGCGGCATCGAGCTTTATCAAAAGCGCAGCTTTCTAACCGCAGAAGACTGCACGCGGCTCATAGCCGACATAGACACCCGCCGCCGCCCCTCCACACTGGCAGATGACAATGGCGACAAAGGCTTCCGCACCTCCGAAACCTGCGATCTGGACATGACCGAACCTTGGAACACCGCCCTCACCGGCCGCATCGCCTCCTATCTCGGGCTAAAGCAAAGCCATTGCGAGCCCCTCCAAGGCCAACGCTATGACGTCGGCCAAGAATTCAAAGCCCATGCCGATACCTTCACGCCGGGCGGCCTTGGCTATCTCGAACATTGCAGCATCGCCGGCCAACGCACATGGACCGCGATGATCTATCTCAACCAACCGGGGGCCGGCGGCGCCACCCGCTTCAAAAAGCTGGACCGAACCTTCCAGCCCGAAATCGGCAAACTCTTATGCTGGAACAACCTCCTGCCCGGCGGCGCGCCAAACCCCAAAACTTTACATCAAGGCCTGCCAGTGCGCCGCGGCATGAAATACATCATCACCGCCTGGTTCCGCGAAAAGCCCTGGGGCTGGCAATAAAGCGGCTGGGAATAGAGCTAGAAGTTAACCGACACCCCAAGCTGGAACGTCCGCCCCAGCTGATAGCTGTTATAATCCACCCGTGACGCCCCCAAAGTCTGAAACTCCTGATAGCGCGTGTTGGTCAGGTTCCGCGCCTCAAATTTGAAATCCAAGTTCAGCCCAGCCACCACAATCCCTTCGCGCCACACGAAATCCAGCCGCACGCCCGGCCGCTCAATCAAATCAGGCAACAACGCCGCTCCGCGCTGCGAAACCCGGTCAGACGCATAGTTAAACAACAAGGTCTGCTCAGAAAGCCGGTCCTGATTTTGCAAACTGATCTGAAAGTTCACCAAATGGTCAGACTGGCCGGTCAGCCGCGCCCCATCGCGGAATAAATTGCTCGCCGCCGTCTCCTGAAACGTCGGGTCAATCGCCGTATCGCCGGGCCGAACCTTCAGCTGCGATTTGCTCCACGTATAATTCAAACCCAACATCACCCGCCGCGCCTGAAAGAAATCAGCCTCCGACAATCTATCAAGCCGGAAAACCTTCTGCGCATCCAGCTCCACCCCATAAAGATCAGCCGCCGGCGCATTGCCAAACGTCGTGGTGATAGTGTCAGAGGTAATAAACGCAATAATTTCAATCGGTTTGTTGATCTTCTTATAAAAACCGCCAATCGTCAGCCGCTCATCGCGCCCAAAATAATATTCATAGCGCGCTTCCAAATTGGTCAGCTGGCTGTCCACCAGCAGCGGGTTCCCAAAGCTGCCCCGGTCATTATCGGTATCAAAATAAAACTGGTTGGCAAGTTCGCGGAACTGCGGCCGAGCAACAGTCTTGGAGGCAGACAAACGCACCTGCATATCCTCAGCAAAGTTCCAGGTCAGCGTCGCTGCGGGCAGCCAGTAATTGCGGTTGATATTGGTCGCGGGAATATCCACAAAACCAGCATTATAAAGATCGATCGGGGTCACCTGCTGCTTGCCATTTTCAAAGCGCACCCCCGCCACAAACTGCACACCGTCCGCCGGCTCAATCTCAATCTGCCCATAAGCGCCGTGCACTTTGAGCGAGGCTTCATAACGCGCCGCGCCGGGCTGGGTATTGGTCTGGGTGAGGAAGATGCCAAAGGTCTGGATATTGAAATCAGACAGCAAAAAGTCCGGCCGCTGCTGGGTCACAGCAATCGGCAACGCATCATTGGGCTGAAATCGATATTGGAAGAAATCAGACTCCCGCTGGTTATCATTATACGCATAGCCTGCCGAAAGCTTGACCGGAAACGGCAGCGTCTCGAACTTATAGCCAAGATCAAACCCCGCCCCATAAACATTCTCATTCAACCGGGAAAATGCAATCGTCGCCCCCTGCCCAGGCCCTTGCAGCCCATTCACAAAATCATTGATCCCGGCTTCTTCGGAAAATGCATAGCGAAAGCCCCGCTCATAGGGCGAAAGCCGCTTGGAATTGGCATAAGTCGCTCGCACATCTAGGCTCAAATTGCCAAAGCGAAACTCGCCAACAGCTTGCGTATCAATCAACTGCCGCTGAAAAAACGCCGTCGCCGTGCGGTTCAAAAGCCCGCCATCAAAATCCGCCGCATTGGTCCCAATCTGCTGGCGCGCTTCCTTGATCGTGTCATTCACATACAGGCTGACAATCCGGATTTTATGCTCATCAAACTCAGCCCCCAGCCCTACCAGCGCATTAACCTTGCTGTGCATCTCCGTGCTCAAAAAGTCGAAATCCTGATTGATAATCAACGCCTCTTCGCCGCCCACAAGCCCGGCGCCCAGAGAATTCTGCTGCAAGCCAAAGCGCGTCTCAAAAGTGTTCTGCCAGCCCGCCGAAGCTACAATCCCCAGCCGCACCGCCCCCACATCCCAGCTCTTCCCGGCGCTGATATCCAGCCCCATATTGGCCGGAATGGCGTTGTTGCTCTGAATAACCGAGGTGCTGGAATTGCTAAAACTACGCGCCACATCCTGCAGCTCACCCAGCGTAAACGCCCCCAGCCCTAATACCTGCCCCCGCGCCTGCGCCGCAAGCAGCGGCCCCGGCACAGCGCGCGTGCCATCATCATAGCCCAACACATCACGGCTCCCGCCCTGATACACCAACCCCAGCTCACCGGTCGTCACCGTATTGCCGCCAATACTGCCCCCAAAGCTCAAAAACGGCTTATCCGGCACCGCGCGCGTGGTAAGATTGATCACCCCGCCGCCAAACTCGCCGGGATAATTCACAGAATAGCTTTTCTGCACCACAGAAGACGACAACACACTGGTCGGGAACAAATCGAGCGGCACCACGCGGCGCAACGGATCAGGCGACGGAATCGGCAAGCCATTCAGCAGCGCCAACGAATAGCGCTCACCCAAGCCGCGCACATAAACATATTTCCCGCCCACCACAGATAGCCCGGTCACGCGCTTCAAAGCGCCCGCAATATCGCCCTCGCCAGACCGCTCAATCTCGGCCTGAGACAGCACCGACACCACTTCGCGCGTTGTGCGCAACACATTAGGGATCTTCGAGCCAATCACCACAATCTCGCCCATGCCCCCACCGCCGGGCGTGGAGATTTCAACCTCCTCCTCCGCCTCAGCCGATGCTTTCTGTTCAGCTTCTTGGGCCCGCGCCGCACCTGCCATCATGGTGGAAGACAAAAGCAGCCCGGTCAGCACAAAGCCAAGCGGGCGAAGGATCAAAGGTTTAGTGTGCATATCGCAGTCCCCCGGGTCTAATATTTTTGTTGATACCTAGTGGCTGATGGTGACCCGGACCGCGCCAGCGAGGCATAACCCGGACAGCCGCAAAAAGCCGCCATCCGGGTCTCATTCTCAAAGGCCGTTATCAGCAGGCACCGCTTCACAAGCCGTTTGGCCCACAAGGCCGCACGTCCAGCCCTCAAACCAGCGGTCGCTGGCATTGCGAAAGGCGCCCACATAATTGGCAAAGGTCAGCGGCCCGCCAAGGAAGGTCGGGTCCGTGGCCACAGCCGCGGTTTCCGTCGCGCCCGGCAGGATCAGGTCAGTCAAAGTCGGCGTATAATTAAGCACATTGTTATTGCCCGTAATCAGCGGCGTAATCAGCGATAGCGCCACATCAGCCTCATCCCGCGCCGGCGTAGCACACCCAAACAGCACAGAGCGGAACACCGGAGGACCATTATCGTCCTGACCAGAATTCGCCGCCGCCACCGTCTGATCGCCATCAATATCAAGGCAAATCGCAGCGGTTGCCGAGATCACCCCGTTAACAAACGCATAGTCCGTGCCGCCCCGCAGCAAAATCGGATCAGCCGTCCGGCGGTTCACATAGGTGAAGTTAACAATTTTCGGGAAAGACCGCGGCGTCCGCGCTTCAAAGCCGCCCGTTTCCGCTTCATTTATCCGGTCACCGCCCGCCGTGCGCTGCACAACCAGCACAAACTGCATGAAACCCTTGAAACCAAAGTCGGTATCAATCGAATCATCATCAGCTCCGGTCACCACCAGATACCGATGGTTCACCCGGCCGCCAAACCACTCCATGCCATCATCAGAGCTGTTATGAACCTGAATATTCTCAGCAAATGTGCCCGAGCCAACGCCCCCCCAGGTAATACCGTTCAACTCATTGCCGGGCGCAATTTCAAAGCCCGGATAACGCACCTGCAAATACCGAATACGGCCGCTGCTATCAGTCGCCGAACCGCCCCCATAAAAAGCATTGGTCAGCCCTTCAATAGCATTCTGGCAATCCACTGTGCCCGGTGTCGCAGAGCCAATGCAGGTATGAATCGGCGCCCGGCCCAGCACCACAAGCCCGCCCCATAGCCCAATCGAATTGGTATTGGTCGTGCCCTCAATATTGGCCCGCGCCGTCATAATAATCGGGTTGGTCGCTGAACCTTCCGCAAAAATCTGCGAGCCCCGGTTAATCACCAGCGAATCAGCCCCTGAAGACCCGAAAATCTTCACCCCCGGATCAATCGTCAGTGTGCCGCCGGTAGCGCCTGCAATCGGCACATTCGGATTTGCCCCCAAATCCTCACCAATATTCACCCGGCCACTCAGCGCATAAATCACGCCCTGCAAATTTTGCAGCCGAAGCGACCCCGTGTACGTGCCGGAAAGCTGGCAAATCAGCCGGCCCGCGATGCTCCCCGTAGGCGTCAGATTGTTCGGGCAATTCGCCGCCGGGCCACCAGGAGAAGGTGCAGGCGCAGGTGCAGGCGCGGGCGCGGGCGCAGGTGCCGGGATCACAATCACACCCTCACCGGGCGACGCAATATTACTGGCCCCATCACAAGCCGCCAGCGCAACTACAGACCCCAGAAGCAAAATAGTCCGAAACTGCATCATCTCGAAAATCCCCTATGCCAGCCGCAGCCAGGGGGCACGCTCGCCCCGGTTAAACCTCAGGCAGCCCAACGGGACTGCACAAAACATCCCTTAGGCAAGGTTTGTGACATGCAGCTTTCATTTGAATGACAGTTTTATGTCAGCGCTTCAGATCAATCCGCGCCCGCGCCGCCCGCCCGTCGCGCGAATAATCCAGCACCACGGCATAGGCCCCCGCCACCTCATCCGGCAGCTCCATCACCTTCTCTTCGCTAAACAGCGGCTGCTCATTTACCGCCAGCAAAACATCGCCCGGCACCAACCCCGCCAGCCGCAGCACCGGCACCTGCGAGACATCCCGCACCACCCAGCCCGTGATGCGCCCCCCCTCATTTTTCGCCACCAACGCCAACCGCCAGGCGCTCACACTCGCCGCAAGCTCTTGCGGCCGCGCCCTCACCACATCCCCCCTATCCGCCCCTTTAGCCGCAACCGGCGCCGCCCCCTCGGCATCAAGCCGCAACACCAAGCGCCCCGCCCCCAGGGCCCCCAAACCCAGCTCCACCCCGCCCGGCACAACCTTCAAAAGCCGCACGCCCGGCATCACCATGCCGCCGCGCCGCACAAGCTGCTGCCGACCGTCCGCCCTCTCAATAATCGCCGAAGACCCCCCCCCACGAAGCATCACCCCGCGCAAAACCAACCCAGACGCATCAACCGCATTCACGGCAGCAACAGGCAGCGGCGCCGGCACAGGCGTAGAAATTTCAGGCCGCGCCGCAGGAACCGTCTCACCCACAGGCCCGCGCCACCACCACACCAACACAAAACAAAGCGCCAGCCCGCCACCCACCGCCAACGCCCCTTCCCGCCAGCCAGTCCGCCCCTCAGCCCCCACTGAATCCGTCCCCGCTCAGCCCATCAGCCCCCAGCCGTAGCGTTGTCACAACAACCCCATCAGCCCGCGTCATAGCCACCTCAACACGAGCCGCCGCGCCAGCCCCCACAAGAGCCGCCGCGCACCGGGGCACGCCAGACAAAAGCTCGCCCCTCACGCGCAAAACCACCCGCCCCGCCGCCGCCTCACACACCCCCTCAGAAAACCCCAAAGTCACCCCTTCAAGCTGCACCTCGCTGCCCGCAAAACGCATAACTCCAGACAGCTCAGAAACACCACGCGCACTCACCACGCCCCGTACCCCCAACCCTTCAACACTGGCCCCTTCAACACTGGCCCCTTCAACACTGGCCCCTTCAACCCGAAACGCCGGCGCGCCCGAAAACAAGCTCCCCCCCAATACCCCCACCTCCACAACCCCCACCGCCACCCCCCCCCCCCCCCCCCC
>Ga0105050_10003054_pt1 | contig 23541 bp, 21 predicted proteins | sample FRY01_FD_78088 | JGI IMG/M metagenome (GOLD analysis project Ga0105050, IMG submission 78088) | Freshwater microbial communities from Lake Fryxell liftoff mats and glacier meltwater in Antarctica - FRY-01 | ecosystem: Environmental > Aquatic > Freshwater > Ice > Glacier meltwater ...
ATGGGTGTTGTGCCAAAGAGACCAAAATACGAAACGCCCCAAAGGTGGTTGTAAAGTAGGTGTATTCCATTAGGGAATTACCAAACGGTGTCATAATATATCGATATTCGACTTAATCCCTTAGTTCCTTTAATGGTGTGGGTGATCAGTAGTAGGGGCGACAGTAAAGTTTGTCCCCTTTGATGTCAGAATACCTAGAAGCTTAACTTTTCTTAGCTAAATTCATTGCCGCGATGCTTGACCCCTTAATCGAAGTTGATCGTGCTATTTCCGAGTTGCGACGCGGCGCCTTAGTGCGTGTGTGCGACGGAGACACCAGCCTGATGATGTTGGCTGCAGAAGCGCTGACGCCTGATCATTTGGAGATGTTGGTGCGCACCGGCACAGGCTCGCCGGTGCTGGTCATGACGGGTACGCGTGCCAACGTTGTGGGGATCGATAAAACAGATCGAGCGGCCTGCGTGGTTTCGCACCCCCAGGGTTTAGATCTCGCCACGATCGAATTTTTGGCCAATCCACTCGCGGTATTAATGAGTCGTCCTAACCTGACAGGGTTAGTCCTCAAAGAGGCAGACGCGCTGGCACGGGCCTGTGTCACGCTCTCCAAACTATCGAGACTTTTACCCGCCGCTCTAGTGATCGAAGGGCAGGGCACACCCGACACACTGACCGTGCGGGCGAGCGCCATCGACGCCTACATGAACAATGCCGCAAACTCCCTCACTTTGGTGAGTCAGGCACGCGTCCCGTTGGAAAATGCTGAAAATGCCAGAATTTTTGCCTTCCGTCCGCGTGATGGTGGGATTGAGCACTTGGCGATCATGGTGGGTGACGTCAACACCGCCGAGCCTGTATTGATCCGGTTGCACTCTGAGTGTTTTACGGGTGATCTCGTGGGTTCCTTGCGATGCGACTGTGGTAACCAGCTGCGTGGCGCGATTGGTGAAATGTCCAAAGCTGGGAGCGGCATTCTGCTCTATCTCGCCCAAGAGGGGCGCGGGATCGGTTTGGCCAATAAATTACGTGCCTATCAGTTGCAGGATGCGGGGTTCGATACAGTCGATGCTAATTTACAGCTCGGTTTTGACTCAGATGAGCGTAACTATTTACCCGCTGCACAGATGCTGCGCATGCTCGGTGTCAGCCGCGTCAAACTGATGACAAATAATCCTACCAAGGTGACGGCCTTAGCCAAGCATGATATCGAGGTGGTTGAGCGCGTGCCGCACATTTACCCCTCGAATCAGCATAATGATGGCTATCTTCGGACCAAGGCTGCTAAAAGCGGTCACATGTTCGAGTTTTAAAACGACGCTACAGGTGGTGAAATGGTCCAGAATATCGCATTAGGCCTTAAGGCCTCGCTGCCGAATTTTCGTTTAGTGGGTTCGATTGGTGCCTGCGTGTCTGTACTTTTTCTAGTAGGGTGCGCGCAGGTCTCCAGCGTTAAACCCGGGACCCCCATCGCAGAGGTACTCCAACAATACGGTCGTCCCGCGGTGAGCTGTCCTGCGCGAGATGGCGGTAAGCGAATGGTTTGGACTCAGCAGCCCCAAGGCGAGACGGCCTATGCCTTGCACGTGACAAAACAAGGCCTGGTCGATGCCCCTCAACAGGTCCTCACGGACAGCAGTTTTAGCGTCCTCGGCAACGGCGAGGTCTGGACACGTGAGCGTGTGCATTGTCAGTTTGGTCCCCCAGCGAACATTACCCGTGATGCCTGGGGTGACGATCATCAGTGGATTTGGGGCTATCGCTACATGCGAGATGAGGGCGATGCTCAAATGATGTATGTCTACTTGGGTAATGATGGCGCTCAAGTCACCAAATATCGTTCCTTACCCGACCAAGAGCGCAATGACGAGTTTGCAGGCGGCTGGACGTTATAAGCGCTTATGACAAGCGCTTATTCACTCAAGCGCTTATTCTCCCAACCCCTTTGCTTCAAACTTCTGGATAAATCGGTGGATGCGTCACAATCGACTTGAGCTCAGGACGCGCCTCGCGCAGTTTGCTCATGTCTGGCATTGGACGTTTGAGCTCAGCATCTGAATTAAAGGCTTGCTCCAGCGCGTGTGCCGCTGCCATCACGTGTCCGTCACCATAGAGTTTCCCAGTGATTTGCAAACCAAACGGCATGCCTTGCTCATCGCGACCGCAGGGTAGTGAGATTGAGGGATTCGTCGACATGGTCACGACATAGGTCAGGGCAAGCCAATGGTAGTAATTTTTCATGGTCTGACCATCGACTTCAGCAGCGTAAAGCTGAGTCCACGGAAAGGGTGACACGGGAACCGTTGGTGAGATGATCAAGTCGTATTGGTCAGTGGCTGCCGCAAACTGACGCATGATGCGTGTTTGTTCTAAATGCGCCCAAGCTCGGTCTTCAAGCGTAATCGCCGAGGCGATCTCCATATTGGCGCAGATATTGGGTCCCAGCGTTTCGGGATTTTTCCGCCAAGTTTCAGAAAATGAGGCCACGTAATTTTCGGCCCGCAAAATATCGAAAGCACGGTCAACTTCGGTGCACCGCAAGTCAACCGGTTCGCAAACTTTCACCATGGGCGCAATCGCTTTCATGCGCGCACGAAATACCCGTCGAATATCCTGATCGACGATACACACACCAAAATCTTCTGTGAAGCCAATCCGTAGGTTTGCCAAATCAATATGTGGCATTGGCCAAATGCTTGAGCGGTCAACAGGATAGGCAAGCGGATCCATCGAGTCGCGCCCAAGGCTGGCCGCCATGAGAAACGCGGTATCGGCGACTGTTCGTCCCATCGGGCCCAGCACTGAAATCACGGACCAGCCGAGCGCACGTGCATCATTTGGAACGGTGCCTGGGGAGGGACGCATACCGACCACGCCACACATGGCAGCCGGGATTCTCAGCGAACCACCCGTGTCAGAGCCTGTGCAAATCGGCAGCATGTCGGTCGCCAGCGCAGCAGCGGAGCCGCCAGAGGAGCCGCCTGCGTTGAGCGTCGGATTAAAAGGGTTCCCCGTGGCACCCCAGACAGGATTGCGCGTGTTCGCACCCGCACCCATATCCGGAACGTTTGTTTTTGCAGTCACAATCGCACCCGCTTGGCGCAGTCGCGAGACCATGCTGTTGTCGCGCGTCGGCATATGGCCACGCCGTCCGATGTTGCCCCAGGTTGTTAACAACCCTTTGGTTTCCTGCAGGTCTTTGACGCCCAAAGGCAAGCCATGCAGCAAGCTCAATGGGTCGCCACGCATGACGGCAGCCTCAGCCTGCTTGGCTGACTCGCGCGCGCGCACATAATCCGTCGCAGTCACCGCATTGACCGCCGGGTTATAGCGATCAATCTGTGCGATGCAAGCCTCCATCAACTCTACCGGGGAAATCTGTCTGGCGCCGATGAGGCGACGTAACTCAATGGCAGAAAGTTCAGGTAGATTCATGGTGCCTGCGATCCTATAGAGAGAGGGACTTAATGGATACTCATCAGCGTCTTTTGCAGCTCATTGATTGCCATGTGAGTATAGTCCTTGCCCATTTCGCTGACGACCACTTTGGATACGTTTGCGGGGAGGTGTTTGCGAATCTCGCCAAGCGCTTGCGGTGGTGCGATTAAGACGATCTCTTTGCAGGCACCTTCCTGAACATCAAGGGTCAAATGTTCGACCACAGCCTTTAGGAATCTATCTTCTGCGACTTGATGTAGGTCGGTCGATTCCAATGCCGACTTGGCATTGCCGGAGTTGCCACTGAGGCGTCCGGGCCTATCGCGTCCGATTTCATGCGTATGCTCAGTATGCTGATTGGTGCTGCGCACAAGCGCGAGTTTAATCTCGCCGATTTCTCCAACGTTTTTGTATACATTGGCACGACCACCATCTGCCACGACGATCCAGGCCTGTCTGCTAATAATCATTTGTCCACTCCTAAAATAAAAAAAGCTACAACCTATTCTAGGTGCAAGAAGGCGCCTTGTCTGCTTTGACGTCGTTTGCTGTGCAGGCTCGACTTGAGATAGATCAAGTGTTCACCACAATACCCATATAATGAACCAGCCTTTTAACGATCGGTATCGTCCGCTTAGTCGGTTGTTGCACCCCTATTAATCAACTGCAGCCGCATTTATGATTGCTCTAGTAGAAGGGTATCGCGCAGGACTCTTTGCACGAAGCCAGTGGTGGCCAAACATCCTGGCCGGACTCATCGTCGGCATTGTGGCCTTGCCCCTTTCGATGGCTTTTGCCATCGCCTCTGGCGCCAGACCCGAGCAAGGCATCTACACAGCGATCGTCGGTGGGGGTTTAGCCACGCTTCTTGGTGGCAGCCGCCTACAAATTTCCGGACCAACAGGAGCCTTTATTGTGATCCTCGCGGGGATCACCGCGAAATACGGCATTGCGGGATTGCAGATTGCAACCCTGATGGCAGGTCTGATTCTGCTGGTGATGGGACTCGCCAAGATGGGCGGGCTCATCAAGTTCATTCCAACACCCGTCATTATTGGTTTCACGACTGGCATTGGGGTCATTATCTTTGTCGGTCAGTGGCCCTATTTTCTGGGCTTACCCAAGTCAAGCGGTGAGCATTTTCATGAAAAGGTCTGGTCGTTGATTCAAGTGTTGCCTCAGTTGCACTGGCCAACGCTTGCGATGGCCCTACTGAGCCTTTTGATTGTGCTGTTCGCCAACAAGATCCATATTTTCAAAAGAATACCCGGACCTTTGCTGGCGATGGTGGTCGCCACGGTCCTTCAAGCATCCCTTCAGCTGCCGGGGGTCGCCACGATTGGTTCGATGTTTGGTGGTGTACCGCAGGGCCTGCCCTCGTTTGCCTGGCCGGAGATGACGCTTTCTCAAGTACTGAGTCTGGTGGGACCAGCTTTTACCATTGCCATGCTGGGCGCGATCGAGTCTCTTTTATCGGCTGTCGTGGCAGATCGCATGGCCGGCACTCGACATGAGTCCAATCAGGAGTTGATCGGCCAAGGCATTGCCAACATGGTGACGCCTTTGTTTGGCGGCTTTGCAGCCACCGGTGCGATTGCCCGTACGGCGACCAATATTCGTAACGGTGGTACAGGGCCACTCGCCGGTATTGTTCACGTGTTAACGCTGGTGCTGATTCTCGTCATGCTTGCGCCGCTCGCCTCAAGCATCCCCTTAGCCGCCTTGGCTGCGATCTTGTTTGTTGTCGCTTGGAATATGAGTGAGATCCCAAGCTTTGCCAGGTTGTTAATCAGAGCGCCCAATGCGGATCGTGTCGTCTTGTTAGTCACCTTCATTTTGACTGTTTTTGTTGATCTGGTTGTGGCAGTCAATATCGGCGTGCTGCTCGCGATTTTTCATTTTCTCAGGCGCATGGCGGCCTCTGTTGAAACGCGAGAAGTCGGAGAGGATCTTTTAGCGCGTGAATTTTCTGGTTCGCACGCTTTAAAACGTCCTGACGGTGTGCTGGTTTACGAAATCGATGGTCCGATGTTTTTCGCGGCGATTGAAAATTTTGAGAGAGCGTTGAAACATACGAAATCTGATCCTCAAACGCTTGTGATTCGGCTGCGGCGGGTCCCGTTTATTGATGCGACTGCTCTGCAGTCGATCGAAGAGACGGTCAATGATTTTCATCGACGAGGCGTTCAGGTTGTGTTGTGTGAAGCCAATACTCGCGTTCTTGAAAAGCTTCGTAAGGCCAAGATCATTGATCAACAAAGCAATGCGCAATACTGCGACACTCTTGAGCAGGCTTTCCAACATGCTCAGCATTTGCATGGCTAACCCCTCATTTTCAATATATATATAAAGCGCAAACATCATGAAACTCGATAAGAAAATCACTAACCGAGAGTTCAAACTTTTATTCAAGCCTGAGGGTTTGGATCGTCATAGCCGTATAGATCAGTTGAGCCATTTGCTTGTCGCCTTCTGTAAGAATTCTGGCGTTGATTTTTTTCACCTCGATAATGCGAATACCGGTCTGAGAAGTGTGTATTTTTTCGACACTCCAGATAATGATTTCCGAAAAAATAATTTGATTTTGCGTGTGCGAGAGTCACGGCAGAATGTGTGGGTTGATGACTGGTGCGAGGTGACCTTAAAGTGCCGAGCCCCGACCTTGCCTGAGTCGCTTGCGTATGATCCCTCCCCTGATCTGCCATACAAAATGCGACTGCGTCTCAAAGAAGAAATCCTGCGCGGTGACAAATTGGGGAGTACGCGGATGATCTACTCTAATAACTCCATCATGGATACCGTTCCAGTTGATCAGACTTTTGAACGGACCATGGAAGGCGTTGTACGGGCATTTCCTGATCTCAAGCGGTTAGGGATCAAGTCCGATGTGCCGGTGTCGGTTGTCAGGGGGGCTGCAAATAAGATCCTCGAGGCTTGCTTGCCGCTTGGCAATCTCGAGTTCAGTCCTGGCGTCATCGCACACTGCGACATTGCGATCTGGATGCGCAGCGTGGGGGAGCCGATCGTGGGGGAACTGGCGTTCTCCTATCGCGTCAACAAAGAGAACCGTGAGGACACAAAGGCTCATAAACTCGCAGACGATTTCTTTCAAAAACTGCAGTTGGCGATTCCAGAATGGCTGATGGATGGAAGTACCAAGACTGCATTGATTTATGGGAGCTATGAATGAAACCCCAAGAGACAAGCCTTGCGGTGGATGAGCCCTTGCCGAGTCTCTGGGAAATTTTCAGGGAGTTTTTGTTGATTGGGGCGGTGAGTTTTGGTGGCGGTATCGTAGCCTATGAGCGTTTACTGTTGGTCGATAAGCGAAAGTGGCTGACACCGGATGCGTTTATGGCCACCCTTGCGATCAGCCAAACACTGCCGGGTCTGAATTCAGTCAATCTCGCGCTGTTGGCAGGCGATCGATTACGTGGCTTTGTTGGTGCCTGTGCCGCAGCGGCTGGTTTAATGTTGCCGGGAGGCCTATTCGTTTTGGTGGCGGGTGTCGCGTATAGCGCTGGCGCCGATCACCCTTTGCTGAATGTTTTGCTGGCAGGCGTCGCTGCGGGTGCGACAGGTCTGTTGGCATCGATTACCTACAAGATCGGCGATCAGCTTTTTCTCCAAATGAGGGCGTTGTCGATCATTGTGGCGACCTTCGTGTTGATGAGTGTCTTAAAGTTTTCGCTGGTCACTGTTTTGCTGATTATGGCGCCGATTGGCTTGTATCTGTATCGCCCAAAAGCCGATGAACAGGAGCCAAGCAAATGAGCGCATTAATCCAACTTGCGATGACCTTTGGCATGTTGTCTGTGCTTGCTGTCGGGGGCGGTACTGCTGTGCTGCCAGAAATGCAGACTATTTTGGCGCAACGCTTCAACATTGATCACACGGCATTTGTCCATATCTATAGTCTAGGACAGCTCGCGCCTGGTCCCAACATGATGATGGTGCTCGTTTTCGGTTATGAGATTGCGGGCTTGCTAGGTGCCGGAGTCGTATTGCTGTCGTTTTTTCTACCCTCTAGCGTCTTGTGTCTTGCCGTTGGACGCTTGTGGAACAAAATCGGAGAGCGTCCCTGGAGGCGTGCGGTACAACGCGCACTCGAACCCATCGCGATCGGCTTGATGTGTTCAGGCGTTTATGCGGTGGCTAAAGCCGCCTTTGTCGGACCGTTAACGATTGGTTTGGGCGTGCTGACTTTTGTGGTGTTGCTCAAATCGCGCATTAATCCGGTGTATTTGATTTTGGGTGCCGGTGTGGTTGGTGCAGTCATCATGCAACTGACTGGGATGCGATAACTCGGATTAAGTCCTCTGCGCGAGTGGTCGGCAAGCATTCCCCTGCTATTAGATTAAGCCGGGCACGACATTCGAAAAGCCAGAGTCGACATGGATAATTTCACCTGTCACACCTGCTGACAGCTCCGAGAGCAAAAAGGCGGCAACGTTGCCGACCTGTTCAGTCGTGACGTTACGGCGCAGTGGCGCGTTGGATTCAACAATTTTCAGGATGCTTGAAAAGTCCTTGATGCCGCTGGCGGCGAGTGTTTTGATGGGGCCAGCAGAAATGCCGTTTGAACGGATGCCCTCAGGTCCCAAGTTGGCGGCCAGGTAGCGCACCGACGCTTCGAGAGAGGCTTTGGCTAGACCCATGGTGTTGTAGTTGGCCATCGCTTTTTCGGCACCCAGATAGGTCAGGGTGAGCAGCGCAGCGTTACGGCCTTGCATCATGGGGCGAGCGGCCTTGGCGAGCGCAGGAAAGCTGTAGGCGGAAATGTCGTGCGCAATCCTAAAGGCCTCGCGTGAGAGTCCCTCAAGAAACTCACCGGCAATGGCCTCTCTTGGGGCGAAACCAATCGAGTGCACCAGTCCATCGAGACCATCCCAGACTTTAGCCAACTCTGTAAACGTCGCCTCAATCTGGCCATCGTCCGCGACATCACAGGGCAAAACGATGTTGCTGCCAAACTCGGCCGCATACTCAGTGACACGCTCATGAAAACGTTCGCCGACAAACGTGAAGGCAAGCTCAGCACCTTGTTCATGGCATGCTTTTGCAATGCCATAGGCAATAGAGCGGTTGGAGATTACGCCAGTAATCAGGATACGTTTGCCGGAAAGAAAGCCCATGGACCAGTCCTAGAGAAAAATTAAATAAAAAATACTAACTTCGGTTGTTCGTGCCAGGCACTCTGAGTGTGACGCCTGTGCGCAGATTATCCGATTTTAAGTTGTTCAGTGCACGAAGAGCTGCTGCAGTCGTACCGTAACGCTGGGCAATGCTGCTCAGCGTGTCTCCAGCGCGAATGATGTGCGTCCGCACAGTGACGCTTGCCGTAGATTTAGTGGTCGTGCTGACAGTGCGGGTCGTGGCTTTTGCGGCGGGCGTTGTGCGTTTGGCATTTGTCTGGGCGACGACACTGGACTTGGCGCCATTTTGAGCGAGAGAAGTTTTGTCTGCTGGATTGAGACGAATCCCCGCCCCACTTGGTGCGGGAATAATGATGGTTTGGTTGCTGACGAGGCGGATGTTGTTTGGAATACGGTTCGCCTGACGCAGACGGCTTTCTGGTACGCCAAATTTGCTGGCGATCGTAGCGATACTCTCGCTATCTGCTACTTCGTAGGTCTTCCAAGACGACAGATCCCCCTTGTATTGAGCCAGATTCTTGTTGTAGATGACGACTCTGTCTCGAGGCAAGATCACAGCATGATTTTCTTTGGCGGAAATGAGTGGTTGGTTAAAAGAGGGGTTCAGTGCTTGAAAATCATCAAGGGGCATTTCAGCGAGTTGTGCAGCCAGGATGTAGTCAATATTGACCGTCTTTTTGATGGCGACAAAGTAGGGTGAGTTGTCGACATCAGGAAGAACGACCGCGTATTTTTTCGGATCGCCCACGATATTTTTGATGGCCTGCAACTTGGGCAGGTAATTCCGCGTTTCCGCTGGCATGTTTAGGGATAAATAATCCGTTCTCTTACCGGCCGCTGCATTGCGATCGACCGCACGTTTGACTGCACCTTCACCCCAGTTATAGGAGGCGAGTGCCAAATACCAGTCGCCTTGAAATTCGAAGAGGTATTCGAGGTAATCAAGTGCGGCATTGGTAGAGGCGATCGGATCGCGACGTTGATCGTGCCACCAGTCCTGCTTGAGTTTAAATTGTGTGCCGGTACTTGGGATGAATTGCCATAGGCCTGAAGCCCGAGCATGTGAGTAAGCGATCGGGTTGTAGGCACTCTCGACAAAAGGCAGCAGCGCGAGTTCGGTTGGCAAGCCTCTGCGGTTGATTTCCTCGATGATGTAATACAGATACTTACCCGCACGTTCGGCCATGCGGTTCATGGCTTCTGGGTGTGCGGCGTAGTAGGCCGTCCATTTGTCGACTAGGGGCGTATTGAGGTTGGGGATGGCATAGCCACGGCGAATACGCTCCCAAGCATCGGGGGCCGGGACGGTTAAGTCGATGGTCAGAGAAGTGTCTTGCGCACCATCGCGGTCACCTTGGCCTGACAGACCCGCGCAACCAGCCAAAACGACGAGCGCGCAGAAGGAAAGTAATCGAGTAATTAGGACTTTTAAATTAGGCATCAATATTAACGAAAATTGTTTTTCCACTCTCTGAGTACGGTAAATACTTCGACCGGATTCGTGAGTGCGCGCTGAGCCCAGAGGGCAGCAGCCTGAGCGACGTCAGGGTGCCGAGCGCGTAAAAACGGATTGCAGGATAACTCTTGTCCGATTGAGCTGGGCAAGGTCGGCTGACCTTCAGCGCGTTGTTGCTCGGCACGCGCTTGCCAGTTCTTGAGGGCCTCGTTGTCGGGCTCGACGGCGCGGGCCCAACGCATATTAGAGAGGGTATATTCGTGTGCACAGTAGACCGCAGTCGCGGGGGGGAGTGCGGCGAGCTTGGCGAGGGACGCATCCATCTGTGCAGGGGTGCCTTCAAAGAGGCGGCCACAACCTGCTGCAAACAGCGTATCCCCACAAAATAAAACGGGTTGTCCACTAATGTCGCCCGCCAGTGCGATGTGGCCTGCGGTATGACCCGGCACATCAATCACTGACAGCGATAGCTGCAAACTTGGATCGGTGATCTGGTCTCCTTCGGTCAGCGTGATATCGCAGTGCGGCAAAACCTCTCCGGCAGGACCGTAGACGGTGGCACCTGTTTGCGCCACGAGCTCCATGACACCGCCCACATGGTCTTGATGGTGGTGGGTGAGTAAAATAGCCGTCAGCGTGAGGCGGCGCTCTCGAAGTACCTGTGAGACAGGAGCCGCTTGACCGGGATCCACCACAACGGCATGGGTGCCATTTGTGATGAGCCAGATGTAGTTATCACTAAACGCATTCACGGGATAAATCCCGGTCGTTTGTTCAGTCATTGCAATGGTGTGAGCAGTGCGATACAAGGTTGAGTCAGCAGGCATTTATTTTTTTTCAGGAACAGCGTGTCTATAAAAGAATCCACCATTGTAAGTCTGAGCGCGTGGTTAAGTACTGATTCGGGTCAATATGCCCGAAATTGGGAGCAGGCGCGCTTTGATGCCATGGTTGCAGACATCTTTGGCTACAGGGCTTTGCAAGTCGGCGTACCCGAAATGGATTTGTTGCGTGAAAATCGGATGCCCTTTAAAGCCTTTGTGGGGCCAACCCTGCCTGCTGCAGATCTCACACGTGACTGGAAGGGCGTTGTTCAGGCTTTACCTGAATTCTTGCCTTTTGACAGCCAAAGCATGGACTTACTGGTTTTACCGCACATTTTAGAGACAGCTACGAATCCACATCAAGTCCTGCGCGAGGTCGAGCGGGTGCTCGTCCCGGAGGGGCGGGTGGTGATTTCGGGTTTTAATCCTTGGAGTTTATGGGGTCTGCGCCACCGCACACCCTTTTTAAAGCCTTGGCTCCCCCCAACTGTGGGCCAGCAAGTCTCCCTCTTCAGGCTAAAGGATTGGCTCAAACTTCTGTCATTTGAGATCGAACTTGGTCACTTTGGCTGCTATGTTCCGCCATGTCGCACACAAAAATGGCTGACCCGCAATGCGTTTTTTGAGCAGGCGGGAGACCGTTGGTGGCCAGCCTGTGGCGCGGTTTACGTGGTTTCGGCTGTCAAGCGCGTCCAGGGCATGACCCTCCTCAAACCTAATTGGAAAACACAACCGGCGGCAAAATCAGCACGTCGTGCTGCAGGCGTCGCGCTGCAGCACCATTCATTCCCCACTAAAAAGTAAATGATGCAAACTGTAGAAACTGTAGAAACTGTAGAAATCTGGACCGATGGTGCATGCAAAGGTAATCCCGGCCCTGGCGGCTGGGGGGTGTTGCTTAAGCTCGGGCAGACTGAAAAAACCCTGCACGGCGGTGAACCACTCACGACCAACAACCGTATGGAAATGATGGCGGTGATCGAAGCATTGCGTGCGCTCAAGAGACCTTGCGCTGTCACGTTGCATGTTGATTCCCAATACGTCATGAAAGGCATGACCGAGTGGATTCATGGCTGGAAACAGAGAGGTTGGAAGACAGCCGATAAAAAACCAGTCAAAAATGCTGATCTTTGGCTGCTGATGTCTGACGAAGTCGCCAAGCATGACATTCGCTGGCAATGGGTAAAAGGCCATGCCGGCGATCCGGGCAATGAGCGCGCAGATTTGCTGGCCAATCGTGGCGTCGATGAGGCGCGGTCTAAAATGAATGCCAACCGTTGAACACTCTTTCTTTACCCATAACCTAGTGGCGATATTACCTATGCGTTGGATCATTTTAGATACAGAAACGACCGGACTCGATCCCGCCCAAGGCCACCGAATCGTGGAGATTGGGGCTGTTGAGGTCCTCAACCGCGGGGTGACCGGCAATCGCTTTCACACCTATCTGAACCCGGGCCGCGACAGTGATGCCGGTGCGTTAGGTGTGCATGGGCTCACGACAGAGTTTCTGTCCGATAAACCCCGCTTTAAAGACCAAGCTGAGGCGCTTTTAACTTTTATCGATGGCGCGGAACTCATTATTCACAACGCACCTTTTGACCTAAAGTTTTTGAATGCTGAGCTGGATCGCGTGGGGCGCGAGGCTGTGACGCAGTTTTGCAGCGGCGTGACAGACTCCTTGGTGCATGCCAAAACACTGCATCCGGGTAAGCGAAACTCGTTGGATGCACTGTGTGAGCGCTATGGCGTATCAAACGCGCATCGGACCTTGCACGGCGCCTTGCTCGATTCGCAGTTGCTGGCCGAAGTGTGGCTAGCCATGACGCGTGGTCAAGACAGTTTGATGATCGATCACTTTGATGAACCTGAGCTAGAGAGTGCTGAGGCGCGGGGCCACCAGCAAGACGCCCTCAACCTCCCCGTGCTTTTGCCTAGCGCCGAAGATCTGCTCGCCCACGAGGCGTACCTGGCCGCACTCGATCAGTCTGTCAAAGGCAGCTGCCTGTGGCGACAGCTCGAGCCGGGCAAGTAAGGGTTGTGTTGTTAGCTCAGGACCCCCAGTGTTTTGCGCTTAATCAGCTCAAAATCGATCTGGGCGCCTAGCCCGGGGCCGGTCGGAGCGTGAATCATTCCCTGACTGTCAATCTCAATATCCTGGATCAAGCCATACTTCTGAGATTCGGAGGGTAGTAACACCTCGAATAACTCAGTATTTTGCAAGGCCATAATGACGTGCAGATTGGCAAAGTTATTTAAAGAGTTGCCGCCGTGGTGGACTTCGTAGTTCAGATGAAAAGCTTCGGCCAGATGGGCCGTTTTCATGAGCGTTGTGATGCCACCCTTGACCGCCACATCGCCTCTTAAAAAGTCTGTGGCGCGTTCTTTGATCCAAGGGGCATACGAATCCAGACCACCCGCAGGGTACTCAGTCGCCATAATTGGAATGCTCAAGTGCTTTTTGAGCTCCACATAATTATAAATATCGGCATCGGCCAACGGATCTTCATACCAATAGAAATCCAGATCCTGAATCACTTGGCCGACCCGTAACGCGGCGGGGTAGTCGTAGCTCCAGACGGAGTCCAACATCAGCACATACTCGTCGCCGACGGCTTTGCGTACAGCCTCGCAAACTTTGATGTCTTCGCGCCAGGCTTGTGGCGGATGAATTTTGTACGCAGCGAGGTTGAGTGCTTTGTAATGCTGGGCTTCGTCTGCATACTCTTGCGGGCTCGCGAGCACGGCTGAACTGATGTAGGCCGGCACGCGGTCGCGGTAAGAACCGAGTAATTGATGAATCGGTAGGTTCGCGACTTTACCGGCGATATCCCAAAGCGCGACATCCACTGCCCCAATCGAGCGGGCAGTGGTGGTGCGCACGCGCTTCCACATAGCCTTGTACAGACGTTCACGATCAAGCGGATTTTGCCCAATCAGAATCGGTTTGAGATAGCGGATCAGGCTACCACCATCCATGTCTGCTGGAAAAAAAGCAGAGCCCAGAAAGGCATGGCCGGTGACACCTTGATCGGTCGTGATGGCGAGTAGCCCGAGTTTGCTACCGCCCTCGAACCGACCTGTATGCGCCCCATAGCTGGTCGAGGGAATGTCGTCCCAGCTAAAGAGCGTGAGCGTAACGTCTTGAATCTTCATGCTTACTCAATCCGGATGTTTGCGTCTTTGATCAGTTTGTTCCACTTAGCGACTTCGCTCTGGAGCAGCTTGCTGAACTCTTCTGGCGTGCTGGCGATCACCTCGACACCCTGATCATTAAAGCGCTTTGTCACTTCGGGCTGACGGTAGATACCGGCAAGCTCCTTGTTGACTTGATTGACAATCGCCGTTGGTGTGGCGCCGGGTACTTGCATCCCAAACCATACATTGACTTCGAAGCCCGGCACGCCGGACTCGGCGACCGTGGGCGTGTCAGGCAACAGTGCCGTACGCTTCACGCCGCTGACCCCAATCGCGTTGATCGTACCCGCACGAATTTGCTGAACGACGTTGGGAACATTATCAAACAACACATCGATCTCACCGGCCATCAGTGCCGCCACCGCTGGCGCGCTCCCCTTGTAAGGGACGTGCGTCAATTTGGTACCCGTCATGTTCATCAGCAATTCCATCGAGAGATGGTTGGATGAGCCAGAGCCAGTCGAGCCATAGTTCAGCTTGCCGGGATTCGCACGCGCGTATTCGACCAGTTCCTTGGCACTCTTGATGTTGAGGCCCTTTCTTGTGACCAGCGCGTTCTGTGCGGAGCCCGCAAGAATCAGGGCGCGAAAGTCCTTGAGCGCATCGTAGGGGAGTTTGGCGCCATAGAGCCCGGGCATTGCGGAAAAGGGCAGGGGCGTTACAAGAATGGTGTAACCATCAGCGGGTGATTTGGCGACGTAGCTATTGCCGATCGTCGTATTACCACCAGGACGGTTTTCCACGACAACAGGCTGACTCCATATTTTTCCGAGCCTATCGCTAGAGATTCTCGCGAGCGTATCGTTAAAACCGCCGGGAGGGTAGGGGACGACGATGCGCACGGTCCGTTCCGGAAACTTTTGCGCAAAAGCTGCGCCGCTCAAGCAGAGGGACAGGCCGAGACCCACCAGCATTTTTTTAGTCAATGTTTTCATTTTTTTGTCTCCTGATTAAAATTTAACGACGTAGCCTGGCCCATCAATAAGAGGGTATTTTTTAAAGATGGATTCATCGACGTCGATTCCAATACCTGGCTTGTCGAGAGGCTCGACACAGCCGTCTTGCCCAATTTCAAAACTGACACCAAACATATCTCTCAAGGGGTTGAAATGCGAGACACAGGCTTCAAAGTATTGAGTATTTTCAATGGCTGACGCAAAGTGAATCGTCGCGGCATGATTCAAGCCCGTGGCCGAGCTGTGCGTGTTCATCGGGATGCGGTGTGCGGAGGCGAGGGCTGCGATCGCAAGGCCCTCTGTGATGCCACCGCATTTGGACAAGTCTGGTTGCCAGATGCGGATATCGCCCGCTTCGAGCAGCTGCGCGAACTCAAAGCGTGTGTAATGATTTTCACCCGCTGCGATAGGGACCAGTGATGTGATTTTGGCGGCTTCGCGATAGGAGGCAAAGTCGCTGCAGGCGAAAGGTTCCTCAAGCCAGCCGGCTTTAATTTCGGCCAGCACGGGCAATACCCGACGAACATCAGCGATCGTATAGGCGGTATTAGCATCAGTCAAAATATCAATCTCGTCGCCCACCACCTTGCGTACATGGAGCACACGCTCAATATCTTTCGCAGCAGTATCACCTAAGCGCAGTTTGATGGCCTTGTAGCCACGTGCAATGTATTCCTGGGCTTCCTCAGCCAAGGACTCCTTGGGTTGATAGCCCAACGAAATACCGCCTGCATAGGCAGGCAACCGTCGCTTACTGCCCCCAAGCAGTTCATATAAGGGCATATTGGCAGCCTTGCCCCGGATATCCCAAAGCGCCATATCGATACCCGCGAGTGCGAGAGAAGCGCCAGAACCCACGCCATAGCTCGAGAGCTGCATGCGATGCACGCGTCTCCACACCCCAACACAATCGGTGGCTTTCATCCCGATCAGCATGGGCGCCAGCGTATTTTGAATCAAGCTGACGACCGCGCCAGGGCTGCGGCCCGGATGGGCTTCGCCATAACCGGTAATGCCCTCAGAGGTATCGACGCGAACGATGATGGCGTCACGCTTGGTTGTACTGCCAATCCCCATCGTGACGGTCTTGCCCTGATCGAGCCGAAAGGACAGCGGAAATGCTGTGATTGCCGTGATGTTCAAAGCTTGTCTCCAATTGAATATTTTATTTTTTCAATTATGGATGAATTTTGGGATGAAAGGGGGCAGGATGTGCGGGTGAGGTCAATACGGCAGGCGAGGATGCAAAGCAGGCTCTATCACTGTTTGAGATCGTCGGCGCCCAGCCAACCATCAATCAGCATTTTTGGAAAGATCAGACCAAAGGTCATCACCATGACGATGAGTAAGCTCGCTGTTCCGTTCGAGACAACATCAGTGAGTACCGAGAGCGACGTTGCCTCGCCGGCCAGATAAACGTTCACCACCCCGCTGGCAAACTTGAATAAAAAGATCCCTGGCATCATCGAAACCACTGCGCTAAACGCCAAGGCGGCAAAGGGAAGTTTCAAAAAGCGTGCCAACAGTGCCGTCACTGTGCCGGCGAGCAAGCACGCCACAAAGGCACCCAGTGCGACGCCACCACTACTCTCAAGAATCCACCAACGACTGGCATGGCAAGCCATCCCTACCGCGATCGGTGCGATCAGAATTTTCCAGGGCAGAGAAAAAAAGGTGCCGAAAGCCGCCACCGCCAAACCTGCCGAAATAATATCGAGCCAGAGGGGGACTTGTGAGGAAACTGTGCCCTGCGCCAAGGAGGCGTTCGTCAACACAAGCCCAATCAACAGTCCCGCGCAGATCGCCAATACAATCAAACCACAATAGGCAAGCCGTGCGGCACCGAGACTCAGTCGACCTCGCACTAAATCCAAGGCGGCATTTAGAATATGCGCCCCGGGCACCAAGATCATGCACGGCGCAATATCGATAAACTGCAGGTCTACACTATTTAGCGAGCGTTGTGCTGCGCCACCGACAAGCCCTGCCACCAGTGCCGCGACAAAGGGCTGAATAAACAGGTTATCGGTGGTACTGGCGAGCCAGCGCCTGAGGGCGGCACCCAATATTGCAGCAAAGAAAATCAACGCAAGCGTGACGTTGCTCGTCACACCAAAAATCACGCCTAAAGCTGAGGCACCTACTCCGGCCATCAAAATAAAGCGCGGATGTCGGCTTGGTTTGAGTGCAGCAATATTTTGTAAGTCACTACGAGTTTGGCTGAGCTGTTCCTCAGTCATCGTACTGGGCTGAGTGGCCACGCGATCAATGAGTCCAGTGGTCAGCGCCACTTTGTTCATGTCGACCCCAGTGGGTCTGACGTGCACCATCTCGGTCTGCCAAGGCGAGTCTTCTGCGCCCTGCTGACGGAAGCGAAAGATGATGTCATCCCACTGCGGGAGGACACGCATCTCGTACCCATAGGCATGGGCCAGACGGGTGGTGGCAGAGATCACTCTCTGCGTCGTCTGGCCATTCGCATGCAGGAGCGTCGCGGCGAGCACGACATTGGCAATGCGATCAGTCACGATAGACAGGCTTGTAAGCCATCGCCTGAATATGCGCGTCGATATCCGCTGGACGTTCAATCCGCGCCAAGCCATTCTCAAAAATATACGTCGCGATTTTGGCAGCGGTGTAGAGAGACGCCTTGAGAATTTGTGATTGTGGCGGGTAAATCAGACCAGAGTCCAGATCGTCTTGAGTGACTTGTTCAGCAACGGCTTTGGCCGCGACAATAAACATCTGCTGCGTTACGCGTGATGCTTGCGTGGCGAGAACGGCCATGCCCATCGCCGGGAAAATATAGACGTTGTTACCCTGACCTGGGATAAACGTTTTTCCATTGAGTGTGACCGGATCAAAGGGGCTGCCACTTGCAAAAATAGCTTTGCCATTTGACCATTTGTAGGCTTCTTCGGCCGTGCACTCAGACCGCGAGGTGGGATTAGAGTAGGGGAAAATGATCGGACGGGCATTGACCGCCGTCATCGCTTCAATCACACCTTGATTAAAGAGCTTGGGTACCGTGCTGACGCCCACAATACCGTTAGGTTTGAGCGCGTTGATCGCATCCACGAACGACTTACACGGGGCATGCTTGTGCGCAAAGGGTTTTTGGAAATCAGCCAGATCCGTACGTGTCGACTCGACCAGACCATTGATATCAAACAGCCAGTTACGACCGCGCGCTTGTTCGATGGTGAGGCCTTCCATGACCATCGCTTCGCTTATCAGCTCAGCAATGCCTGTTGCCGCAGAGCCAGCACCCATAAAGAGAAATTGCTGATCGGTCAGCTTTTCGCCCGTGATACGCAGCGCCGCATACAGACCCGCCAACGCAACGCCTGCAGTACCCTGAATGTCGTCGTTGTAGGTACAGATTTTGTCTTTGTAGGTGTCTAAGATAGAGACCGCATTGAAATTGGCGAAGTCTTCCCACTGCAAACAGCACTTTGGATAAAGGCTTTGCACCGCCTCCACAAACTCGGCGATGAACGCATGGTACTCATCACCGCGCACGCGCTGCTGACGCAGACCAAGATATAGCGGATCATCGAGCAACGATTGATTATTCGTACCGACATCGAGGGTGATGGGCAATGTTAATTCTGGTGGAACACCTGCCACAGCGGTGTAGAGCGCGAGCTTACCGATCGGGATCCCCATGCCGCCCACACCCAAATCACCCAAGCCGAGAATCCGCTCGCCATCGGTGGCAACAATGAACCGGATATCCGTCTGTGGCCAGTTCGACATGAGTTCTTTTAGACGACCCTTGGCTGAGATTGGCAAATACAGGCCGCGCGCAGAACGGAAAATATGGTCAAATTTTTGACAGGCTTCGCCGACAGTGGGGGTATAGACGAGCGGCATAAAGCGTGCCGGATCCGACATCAAGACCGCATAAAAGAGCGTTTCATTGCGGCTCTGCAAGTCCATCAAAAAGAGATAACGCTGCAAGTCCTGCTCTAAAAGATCAAGCTGAGTATGCACACGCGCAATTTGAAGCTCTAGGGTGTCAACACCAACGGGCAGCAGACCCTCAAGCCCCGCGGCCTTTCTTTGAGCGTCTGTAAAGGCGGTCCCACGATTTACAAAAGAATCATGCAGTACGGCGTACCCTTTATTATCACTCGATGTCGACATCTGACTGCTCCAAAGTTAATACAGCGATTTGAAGAGTAGTGTAATGGTTTGGTGGGCTTTAAAACCAGCTCAAATGACGGGGATTTAGGGTGTTGGTCATTGCAGGAGCAAACCATCATAGAACAGACAACAAGAGCCGCTAATACAAGGACTCCCATACATTTAAATGAATACAGTGGGATTACGTGTGTGATCGAAGGCGAGATGACTCTCTATTCAGAGAAGGCCTCCCCAAAACGTGCTGTTGCAGGGGAGTGTTATCACATGCCAGCTGGCTTAATGATGGTGGGTTTTAACTCTGGCGTGACCAATGCAGTGATGCATGACATCTTCACTACACCCCTAGGGTCTCCTGTTTGTTAATATGAAAAGTCACAAATTTCTTGCCACTTACGGTTTATATCCATCAACTTGATCCCCTCCGACCCCTGCACTGTTGAAAATGAATTACGCCGCCTGCAAACTCTCATGCAATGTGAGCAAAGAGAGGACTTCGCGCAATTTAAACTCAAAAACGCTAAAGCCAGCATCAAAGAGCGCCAGAGGCGTGGCCTGACCTGGTACCCCGTCGTCGTCAACAAGGAAGTCATAGGCTTTGGTGGCAATTTGGTTCTGGAGCTAGAGCGTCCTGCTGGCCAACATGGTTTGCACCTGTTCCAGGTCGGCAAAAATGCTTCTTTGTTTGGCAGCCCGTCAAGCTATTCAACCACCGAACGGCCTACGCTCCACGGCGTGATTACAGGCGTACGCCGCAACAAGCTGCTGCTAGCGACCTCCAAGGAAGACCTGCCCGACTGGGTGCTCGATGGCGACAAGCTGGGTATCGACCTCACCTTTGACGAGGTCAGTTACCGCGAAATGGACAACGCCCTGAGCGAAGTGATGCGCACCCGTGGAACCCGACTGGCAGAGCTGCGCGATATCCTGCTGGGCGCCAGACCCGCTCGCTTTCGCGAATCCAAGATATACGACTTGTTCTACCCAAGCCCGCTCAACGCGTCGCAATTGGCGGCCGTGCGCCATGTCATGTCGGCCCAAGACGTCGCCATCATTCACGGCCCGCCAGGAACCGGTAAAACCACCACGCTAGTCCAGGCCATCCTTGAGACTATTCGGCGCGAGCGTCGCGTGTTGGTATGCGCCCCTTCAAACACGGCGGTGGACTTGCTTACCGAAAAGCTGGCCAACCGTGGGGTCAACGTCATCCGTCTGGGCAACCCAAGTCGCGTGTCTGACCTGCTGCTTGAGCACACCCTTGATGCACGTGTGATGGCACATCCAAGCTACAGCAAGATGCGTGCGATGCGCCAAACTGCTGAACAGTATCGCGAAACCGCTAAGGAGTACGTCCGTCATGATGGCTTCGAGGAGCGCCAGCAGCGCAGGCAATTAAAAGATGAAGCGCGCATGTTTATTAAAGAAGCCGACGAATTAGAGCGCTGTATGACCGAGGAGTTACTTGAGTCGGTGCAGGTCATCACTTGTACCCTGGTTGGCGCCAGCAATCGCAACATCCGTTTCCTGGATTTTGATACTGTCTTTATCGACGAGGCCGCCCAAGCGCTGGAGGCCGGCTGTTGGATTCCGATTGCCAAGGGTGAACGCGTGGTGCTGGCGGGTGATCACCACCAACTGCCACCTACCGTAAAAAGCGAGAGAGGCGCCCACGAAGGTCTGCACGAAACTCTGTTTGAAAAGTGCATCAAACATCAGCCTGCCACAGCGCGCATGCTCACGATGCAGTACCGCATGCACGAGAAAATCATGGCGTTCAGCTCCGAGCAGTTTTACGACGACCAATTGGAGGCTCACCAGAGCGTGCGCCTTGCTGATCTAGAAGATTATGACAAGTGTTTTATGCACGACCTTCCGGTGGAATTTCTCGATACGGCGGGTCTGGGCTTCCTAGAAATCACGATCCCTGAAAGCCGCTCCACCGCTAATCCAGAAGAAGCGGACTTATTGCTAAAGCGACTCGCCCAACTCGTTGAAAATTACGACCACCTAGCGCACCAGTCAAACCCCCTCACTATCGGAGTGATCGCGCCTTATCGCGCTCAGCTTAACTATTTGAAGGACGCCATAGAAGAAGACGACAGGCTTAACGGGTTTTTGCAGCAACGCTCACTCAGCGTAGGCACGGTCGATTCTTTCCAAGGCCAGGAACGCGACATCATTGCCATTTCACTGACGCGCAGCAATCATTATGGCGAAATTGGTTTCCTCTCCGATATCCGCCGCATGAATGTGGGCATGACCCGCGCCCGTCGTAAGTTACTGCTTGTGGGCGACTCGTCTACGCTCGGTGCCCATCCGTTCTTCATACGATTGCTGAACCACGTAAAACGCACGGGTGCTTACCGCACAGCTTTTGATTTCGATGAAACCCGTTTGATTTAAAGAGATCTGACGCAAGCAAGTCTGGGCGTCTAAGAAATCGTAACAAGCGACGCATACATGCTCGCAATCGATTGGGCAGTTAGCTCAGTGGTAGAGCACTGTCTTGATCGTAATGGCATCCACCCATCTCAGTTTTCACATCATAAATGTCTACCGACTCGGGGGAGTGTCATATCTTGTAATAATCCAATTGGCGAGTGGTGCTACAAAGATTAATAGCTATAAAGCCAGCATATACACAGCCTCGTTCTTTCCCTCGCAAAATGAAAAAAATCCTTTACCTCATATTTTTGGCTAGCTTTTCGGCTGGAGTTCATGCTCAAAGCTTGATTGATTTAGGCGCTTTTAATGGTGGTGGTTGTGGTGCTGATTGCTTTTCAGGTGCATTCGGTGTCTCTGCTACTGGTAGCGTAATTGTGGGTATTTCAGACATTTCTTATGGCGGTTCAATTAACAGCAATGCTTTCAAATACACCGCTGCAGAGGGTATGGTCTATTTCCCTACGAATAGCCCCTCAAACTCAAAAGCGTATGGCGTTTCTGGTGATGGAGGTGTAATTGTGGGTTTGTCTATGTATCCCAGTACTGCCTTCAAATACTCTGTTAGTACTGGAAGTGTTCTTCTGGGCACTTTACCGAACGGTCTTTCGTCAATTGCAAATGGCGTCTCTGCTGATGGCAGTACGGTTGTGGGTCAATCTACTGCTAATGTGCAATATGGGTACAACGCGATTCAAGACTTTCAATATATTAAGAGTATTGATAGTTTTGCTTACAAACACACCGATAGCACTGGCATGCAGAGTTTGGGCACTGTAGGGAGCGGTACTTGGTCAAATGCAACTGGCGTTTCTTCGGATGGCAGTGTGATTGTAGGTATGGTTGGTGCTGGTCCTGGTAACAACAATAGCTATGTTTTTAAATGGACCGCTGGCACTGGCATGGTGAACTTGTGGACATTAGCTGGGGGTAATAGCGCAGCTGCTTATGGCGTCTCTAGTGATGGTAGTGTGATTGTGGGTGCTTCTAATGCTACAGGTTCTGGCACTAATAGCTATGCATTCAGATACACCACGGGCACTGGTATGGTTAGCTTAGGCACTTTACCCGGTGGTAATAACTCATATGCTTATGGCGTCTCTGGTGATGGCAGTACTGTTGTCGGTGGCTCCAATGGTACGGGTGCTAACTCATACAATACCGAAGTTAAAATCTTTAAGACTACATACAATTATTTTCAAGTCGATTCTTTAGCTTTCAAATGGACCGCTGCTAGTGGCATGGTCAGCTTGGGCACTTTAGCTGGAAATGATTTCTCAGTTGCTACTGCCATTTCTGCTGATGGTAAAGTTATTGTGGGTTATTCAGGCAAAGTCATCTACTACTCTGATGGGATTATCTATCCAACCCGTGCCTTTGCCTATGCCGTCCCGACTGTTAGTCAGCCAAAAGCGCTGTCCCCTCTTCAAAATACTGCTCCCCTGACTGCCGATGCTTCTGTAGAACAAACGCAAACCGCTACCCCCGCACCTGCAACTACCCCTGCCTCTGCTCCTACCCAGAGAGACAATGGCGTCATGATTGATATCCAAAATACTTACACCGCGCTCTCCGGCAATATCTCTCAACTCAATTCTGTTCTGAACTTACAAAATACTTTATTAGGCATCAGCTTAAATTACGACTGTAATGTCTTTGACACCAAGGGCGTTTGCTTTGCGGCGGGTGCAGGCTACACCAACACATCAAACTCTACCTCGACCAATACTGCAGGTAATGTGCGGGTCGCGTATCGCTTCACGCCTCAACTCCGAGCGGGATTGTTTGTAGATCAAAGCATCGCCAACAACATATCTGAAGTGGACCCTGTCGTCAAGACAAAAGCCATTGTTTTTTAAGCTGTAACTTTTTCCTATCTGCAGCGGATCGGCGCTGCCCCGTTTTTGCTTTTTCTTTTATTCATTCAGACA
>Ga0105050_10003057_pt1 | contig 23515 bp, 19 predicted proteins | sample FRY01_FD_78088 | JGI IMG/M metagenome (GOLD analysis project Ga0105050, IMG submission 78088) | Freshwater microbial communities from Lake Fryxell liftoff mats and glacier meltwater in Antarctica - FRY-01 | ecosystem: Environmental > Aquatic > Freshwater > Ice > Glacier meltwater ...
ACCCCCATCAATCGCATGTCCCGATCGATTTCGTCGCGCAGCTTGCCCACAATGCGTTCCACGCCGGGCTGCCCAGCCGCAGCAAGCGCATAGAGATATAGCCGTCCGCCCGAGCATGCGGTTGCGCCGGCGGCAAGCGCCTTTAAGACATGGCTGCCGCGCTGCACGCCGCCATCACAAATGATGTCGATTTTGCCACCCACCGCGTCTGCGATGTCGGAAATCTGGTCGAACGGCGAACGCGAACCGTCCAATTGCCGGCCACCATGGTTGGAAACCATGATCGCGGTCGCGCCAATATCGACTGCGCGCTTTGCGTCGTCGACCGACATGATGCCCTTCAGGCAGAACTGCCCGCCCCAGTCTGAACGGACCTTCTCCGCCATTTTCCAATCCATCGACGTATCAAGCATCGTGTTGAAATATTCAGCCACGGACACAGCGACATTCGTGCCGGCGTCCACATGGGTCTGCAGGTTAGGCAGGGAAAATTTCTCCCGGAACATATAGTTCAGCGCCCATGCGGGATGGATCGCATAGCTCAGCACCGATGCAGGTGTGAAGCGCGGGGGTGAGGTGAAGCCGCTGCGCAGGCATCGTTCGCGGTTGCCGGAAACGATGGTGTCCACCGTCAGCGCAATCGCGTCGAACTTCGCGGCTTTGCACCGCTCGATCATCGACGTGTTCAGGCCCTTGTCTTTGTGAATATATAATTGGAATAATTTGGGCGAAGCTATTGTTGTGCCAATTTCTTCAATGCTGACCGTTGCGAGTGATGAAATGCCAAACCACGTGTTGAACTGCTGTGCAACGGCGGCAACTGCGCGCTCACCCTGCCAGTGGAACAAGCGTTGCAGCGCGGTCGGTGAGAGCATGAGCGGCATGTCGATGGTTTTGCCCATGACTGTGGTGCGCATGTCGATGTCCGACACGCCAGCCAAAACATTCGGCACAAGGTCGCAATCGCCGAAGCTTGCGCTGTTGCGGTCTTTTGTACGTTCATCATCGGCCGCGCCGTCTATATAGTTGAATATAGGCGACGGCAGACGAGCCTTCGCCAATGCGCGGAAATCCTGCACATTATGACAATCACTAAGCCGCATCACATCCCCGTCGCGCTAGAACCAGTTGATGCCTATCACGTCTTTTAGCGGAAACCTACATACGCAATAGGTTCCAGCCTGCGCTGGGGCGAGGTCATGTCTTAGGATGCACCCTTTAGATAATCGCATGCGTTCGGATTTTTGGACTTAATGCCGCGCTGCAAAGCCTCCATGCGCTGGGCAGACGTACCATGGGTGAACATGCTTTCAACGGGCGTACGCCCGGCTTGCTGCATCAATGTGTCGTCGCCAATGGCATTCGCTGCGCGCATGCCTTCTTCGATGTCGCCCGGTTCAATGCGGTCAGCGTTAATCCCTGCCCAAACGCCGGCAAAGCAATCGGCCTGCAACTCCATACCGACCTGAAGGCGGTTGCCGTCGGCTTGGCTTGAACGAGCCTGAAGCGTCCGGACTTGGTCCGCGATACCTGCAAGGTTCTGGATATGGTGACCGACCTCATGCGCGACGACGTAGGCATATGCGAAATCACCGCCGGCGCCCATTTGCTGCTCCATCTGCTGGAAAAAGCTGGTGTCGAGATAAATGCCTTCGTCCGAAGGGCAATAAAATGGACCCATGGCAGATTGCGCTGCGCCGCAACCGGATTGGCCGCCACCTGTATAAAATGTCAACTTGGCCGGACGATAGTTCTGAACCAATTGCGACCATGTATCTTCGGTCGATTTCAAAACGCGGCAGGCAAATAACTCTTCCTGTGTGTCGCACGCGACATTGCTGCCCGCCACTTGTTGACCGGCTTGCGGACCGAAAGATTGGCCGCCCGTACTCAATATCCCGCTCGACATCACAAAATAGCCCGCCACTGCGATAATTAGCAACGTCCCGCAGCCCATTTTACGGCCAAGCAACATGGGCAATATGCTGAACAAAAGCCCGAACATGCCACCACCACCGCCGCCAAAGCCCATGCCGCCCGAACCTTGGTCGTTCACATTGCTGCTTGGGTCTAGATCATCGAGCCGCATGTCATTCTCCGATATTGTCGTGCCGTAACATTGCGTTTAGCGATGAAAAGAGCAAGTGAAGTTCAACCCTAACGCAAAGGCTATCTCCCATGTTCCTCACAGGTAAAACAGCGCTCATTACTGGCTCCACTTCGGGCATCGGCCTTGGATATGCGCGCGCACTTGCGGCAGAGGGCGCGAATGTCATGATCAACGGCTTTGGTGATCAGGATGCGATTGAAGGCTATGTGGCGGAACTTGCGGCGACGAGCGGAGGCAAAGCGATGTATTCGGGTGCCGATATGACGAACCCCGCCGACATCCGTGCAATGGTGGCGCAATGCGTAGAAGAAATGGGCGCCCCAGATATTCTTATCAACAACGCCGGTATTCAACATGTCGCGCCAGTGGACGAATTTCCAGAAGACAAATGGGACGCAATATTATCGATTATCTTATCGTCGGCATTTCATACGACAAAGGCGGCATTGCCCGCGATGAAGGAAAAGGGCTGGGGACGGATTATCAACACGGGTTCCATGCACAGTCTCGTCGCGTCGCCATTTAAATCCGCGTATAACGCGGCGAAGCATGGCCTTGCGGGGTTTACAAAGACAGTTGCGCTGGAAGTGGCGACGCAGGGTATTACCGTGAACAACATTTGCCCGGGCTATGTGTGGACATCGCTCGTGGAGAACCAGATTCCCGACACGATGAAAGCGCGTGGGCTGACGCGTGAGCAGGTCATAAATGATGTGCTACTGGCCAATCAGCCGCAGAAGAAATTTGTGCAAGTCGAACAGCTTGCGGCTTTGGCCGTGTTCCTCTGCCGTGATGAGGCTAGCGCGATTACCGGAACAAACCTGTCGGTCGATGGTGGGTGGACCGCGCAGTAATTGCGTGTTGCTTCTATTGGTCGGACGGCGCCTCGCCGGACATGTCGGTTCCAACCAATGGATTGCTGCTCGGCATAGTGAAGCTAGTCGGCGTGTATCCAGCGGATGCCGAAGGAACCTCGCCGGCATTGGTCATTTGGCTCTGCGCCGACATTCCGAAGGGCATGCCGAAGTCGGGATTAATCGGTTTCCCATCAATGGATGGCGCGCCGATCTGGAAGTCCGGCGTGCTGGTGACGTCAATAGGTGAGGGCGGCGGAGCAGGCGCAGGCGCAGGCGCGCGGGTCGGCGTTGCGGGCAGTTGTGGTACGGGACTTTGTTCCACAACGGGTGCAGGATTGGACTGCGGAATGGCCAATGCAATCAGCCCCGACACCGAGAGAACCCCCATCAACATTTTTAGAATATTATCCACGTGTCTTTGTCCATCTATTCTCTGCGAGCGATAAACGAGGGCCGTTAAGAAAATATGAGCGATGGCAAGCCCGCGAGCCAACAAAAAAACCGCCGACATTGCTGCCGGCGGTCAGGTGTTTTCCTCCCCAGGAAAACTCGAATGATATTAAGACCTACCTACCACCAGCGCTTCCGAGGCGGTGGTAAAGCCGGGCAAATTTCACGGACTCCGGCTGATCCTTGATAGTCTCCAGATAGAAGACAAGTGCCTGACGCAGCAAAGTGAGATCCTCTGTCGACAGAACTGCGCGTGCGCGTGGTGGTTCGCTCATGTCCTATGCTCCCTTATGCAGCTTGGCTGAACTGGTTCATGGTATTGTCCTTGCCGCCAGCCTTCAGGGCTGCTTCGCCGGCAAAATATTCCTTATGGTCGTCGCCAATGTCGGAACCCGACATGTTCTGGTGCTTGACGCATGCGATGCCCTGACGGATTTCCTTGCGTTGGACACCGGCTACATAACCCAGCATGCCCATTTCGCCGAAATAGTCCTTCGCCAGATTATCCGTGCTGAGCGCGGCGGTATGGTATGTTGGCAAGGTAATCAAATGGTGGAAAATACCGGCCCGTTTTGCAGAATCGCGTTGGAAATTCTGGATGCGGACGTCCGCTTCGATACCTAGTTCGGTTTCGTCATAGCTCGCGCTCATCAGATTAGCGCGTTCATAGGCGCTGGTATCTTTGCCTTCCGCTGCCCACGCGTCGAACACTTGCTGACGGAAATTGAGCGTCCAGTTAAAGCTTGGCGAGTTGTTGTAGGCAAGCTTGGCATTGGGAACGACCTCACGGATGCGGTCAACCATGCCGGCAATCTGTTCGATGTGGGGCTTTTCAGTTTCAATCCAGATCAGGTCAGCTCCATTTTGCAAGCTGGTGATGCAATCCAAAACGCAGCGATCTTCACCCGTGCCCGAACGGAACTGGAACAGGTTCGAAGGCAGACGCTTTGGCTTGAGTAGCTTTCCGTTGCGGTTCAAAATGACATCGCCATTCTGCGCGGTTGTGGGATCAATTTCCTCGCAGTCGAGAAAGCTGTTGTACAAGTCGCCTAAATCGCCGGGCTCCTTGGACACCGCAATCTGTTTCGTCAGGCCAGCGCCCAGCGAGTCGGTGCGTGCAACGATGATGCCATCGGGCACGCCAAGCTCGAGAAATGCGTAACGGCAGGCGCGTATTTTCTGTAGAAAATCTTCATGGGGAACCGTGACCTTACCGTCCTGATGTCCGCACTGCTTTTCGTCTGATACCTGGTTTTCGATCTGTAGGGCACAGGCGCCGGCTTCGATCATTTTCTTGGCCAGCAAATAGGTTGCCTCTGCATTGCCGAAGCCGGCATCGATATCGGCGATGATGGGCACGACATGTGTTTCGTGATTTTCGATTTTGGAGAGAAGTTGGGCTTCTTTTGAGCTGTTGTTCTGCGCTCTCGCGTCGTCCAGATCGCGGAACATTATGTTCAGTTCGCGGCTGTCTGCCTGACGCAGGAAGGTGTAAAGTTCCTCAATCAGAGCAGGAACGCTGGTCTTTTCGTGCATGGATTGGTCGGGCAGGGGGCCGAATTCGCTGCGGAGCGCTGCAATCATCCAGCCGGACAGATACAAATAGCGCTTCTTGGTCGTGCCGAAGTGCTTTTTGATGGAAATCATTTTCTGCTGCGCGATGAACCCATGCCAGCAACCAAGCGACTGCGTGTATTGCGCGGGATCGGCGTCATAAGCTGCCATATCGTCGCGCATGATTTTCGCGGTGTAGCGAGCAATATCGAGGCCGGTCTGGAACCGGTTTTGCAACTGCATGCGCGCGACGGATTCTGCGCTGATGGAATCCCATGTACCATTATGAGCGGCGATGTGCTGGCTATTGGCGGCGATCATTTGCTGATATGACATATGTAAATCCTTCGAGGGAGGCTGAGATCGTCATGATCTATGCTCTTCGGAACCAACAAATATCGAGTCAGTTTTGTAATTTTTGTTGTAATGCAGTCGGCTTAATCTATGCATATCGTGTTAAGTTGTAATATTACTGACAGGTATCTATGTCCGAGCAAAAATTATTTGCGGGTCACGCGGTGCGCCGAATTCGGCGGGCGAACGGCCAAACGCAAGGCGCAATGGCGGAAATATTGTCCATATCGCCGTCCTACCTAAATTTACTTGAGCGAAACCAGCGTCCCCTAACTGCGACGCTTTTGTTGAAACTCGCACAATCCTATGATTTTGATCCGCGCACGTTAACTGGCGCAACACCGGGTGGCGGCATTGAGGCGATACGTCGCCGACTGTCGGATCCGATATTTGCTGATCTGAACGTAGACAGGATGCAGGTGGAAGAATGGATTTCGGCCAGCCCTGACGCAGTGGAAGCATTTGCGCGTGCGTTTGACCGTCTATCTGGCGGGTCGCATGGCGGCATTGCGGCGACAGCGGGCGCACAATCTGAACCTGAGTCTATCGCAGCTGCGCGCCGCGAAATTGAACGTTGGCGCAACCATTTTGCTGATTTGGACGGGCAGGCGGAATCACTGGCGGACGAACTGCGTCTGACCAATGCCGATCTTTATGGCGCCATTACCGAGCGCTTGAGGGTCAAGCACCAGCTATCCATTAGAATATTGCCGTTTGATGTAATGCCTGACCGACTGCGGCGTTTGGACCTGCACGCACGGCAATTGCAATTATCCGAGCTGCTTGACCCTGCAAGCCGCACATTTGCGGCGGCTTTGCAACTGGGAATGCTGGAGGCTAAAGTGGAAATCGAAGCGCTGGTGAAAGGCGCCGGGTTTATTGAGCCGACCGCTGAACGGCTATATCGCCGTCACTTGAGCAGTTATTTCGCAGCAGCGGTCATGATGCCTTATGCCCGGTTTCTCCGCGCATGTGAGGGAACAGGATATGACATTGTTCTTTTGCAGCGGCGGTTTGGCGCCGGGTTCGAACAAGTGGCGCATAGGCTGACGACCCTGCAACGCGTGGGGCAGCGGGGGCTTCCTTTCTTCATGTTGCGCATTGATCGCGCCGGGCAAAGCAGCAAACGCTATGCTGGCGCAAGTGCGTCACCGCTGGCCGAGACGGACCGTCGTTGCCCCTTGTGGCAAGTGCATCATTGCTTCGCACGGCCGGGAACGCTTACGCCCCATTTGGTGGCGCTTGAAGACGGCAGCCGATGGTTCACATTGTCCCGAACGGTTCATCCGCAAACAGCCATCAGCGGCGCGGTGGAAGCTGAGTTTGCCATTTGCCTTGGCATAGATGCAAAGCTTGCCGCACCCTTGGCAGCATCGCGTGGCATGGACTTAGGCGATGCGGCAGCCACGCCAATTGGGTTGGGCTGCCCGGCATGCACAAGGGCGGACTGCCCCCAGCGCAGCGCGCCACCAGCAGGCAGGGTGTTGGTCTTCAACGATCGCGAACGCGGGATGTCGCCTTTTGCTTTTGATCAGATTAACTAGGGTTCATGGCCGGTCGAAAACATAGCCGGCTGACCGCACGGTTCGAATGGGGTCCGGGGCGCCAACCAAGGCGAATGCCTTGCGCAGCCTTCCAATCCATACGTTGACGGTTTTGTCATCGACGATGTCGCCGTCCTTACCGAGTATGCGGATGAGGTTCTGGCGCGAAAAAACCCGGTCTGGATTTGCCGCAAAATGGGTGAGTAACCGGAGTTCGGTTGGACCAAGCGGCAATGACTGGCCTGCATATTGCGCCCTGAATGTGGCGGTGTCGACCATTAGCGGTCCGTGGATATATTTTCGCAGAACTGGCGACTCATCGCGCATCGACAGTATAAGGGCGAGGCGATGGTTCAACGTCTTTGTATCAAACGGTCCGATGATATAATCATCCGCGCCAGCCTCTAAGGCACGCCGTTGGCTGTTTTCATCGGCGCGTTCCAGCACGAGCGTTGCATGGCATTGCTTGCCAACATCGGTCAGCTTGAGCTGGCGGCAGAACTCCAATCTCGATGTGTCTGGAAGGAGCCAGACCTTCCCGAAATCGCTCGCTTCTCGTTTAAAATCGATGCGGGCCTGCAGCATCAGAACTCAACCACGAAAAACCCATTGGCAGGACAGCTTGGATGGAATTATTTTCATCGTTATGGCGGCCGCATCGCCGCGCGGTGGGAACCGACGCCCACCATTACGGCAGATTTTTCCGCAGACCTCGGCCGTGACGAAAACACCGCATTTTTGAGCCAGCTCATCAACTATAACCCGACCAATCGCCCTGTTGCGACGCTCGCGCAAATTGCCGCCAATGGAAACCGTCTTCCTTCGGGCTTTGTTGCGCCCCTGCCTCCCTTGCTGAAGGTCCAACCTGACCGGGTTAGCACCGCCGACATCGGTGTTCCGCAACAGCCCAGCGTTGGCAAAACCTTTGGCGTGGTCAGCAACATCAAATGGCGTCCGTTTGACGATGTCGAAATTCGCTCCATCACCGCGTGGCGCACCGTCAGCGATAGTCAGTTCGACAACTCGGGCGGTGCAAATCGCACACCTACATTTTTGCCCAATGCCACCTTCAGCCGTTATAGTCTGGCAACGCTGGATCAACGTCAGTTCAGCCAAGAGATACAGGCAGTCGGGAGCATCGGGCCGGTCGATTATGTGCTTGGCTTTTATTATTTCAACGAGCGGGCGAACGACACCGCACGCACGCCGAATACCAACCGGTGGAATGCCGACGGGACGGGGTTCAGTATTGTTGATCCTGCGACCTATCCGGCAGCGGTCACTGCGCGCGCCAGTATCGCCTTTGCCAAAAGCTATGCCGTCTATGGACAAGCGACGTACACTCCTGAGCAGCTCGAAAGTCTGCATTTGACCGTGGGCGGGCGTGTCACGCGCGATGACAAAAATGGAACATTGTTTACCGTAAATGGCGCGCCGACCAATTTCACCTTCGATCAACGCAATACTCGCATTGACCCACTCGTGACGCTTGCGTGGGACGCGGCTGATGGCATCAACCTATATGCCAAATATGCGACGGGTTACCGTGCGGGTGGCGCAAGCTCGCGCTCGCTTAACTACCGCGCTTTCGGTCCGGAGTCTGTGAAGTCATATGAAATCGGCGCTAAAACCGAACTGTTTGATCGGCTCGTCCGGTTAAACCTCGCCGGTTATATGATGGACCGTACCGACAGTCAGGTCGACTTCAACTTCTTCATTCCGCAGCCGAATGGCACGGTTCGCAATACACTTGAGACGGTGAATGCAGAGGGCGTTACGAAGATTAAGGGGATTGAAGCTGATTTGACCGTTCGGCCAACCGACGGCCTGTCCTTTGGTCTGTCCTACGCCTACACCGATGTCAAAATCCCACCGGCGCGGAACACTGTTCAAGAGCAACTCAATGCGTCGTTAACGCCGCCGGTAACGACACCTGTATTTCAGGACGTTTACGTTGTGTACACGCCCAAGCATGCTGTATCGGGTTCGATCGACTTTGAAACACCAGTGGGCGGGGCAGGTGCATCAGCCAAGCTTCATCTTGACGCCAATTACAGCTCGCCATCATTTACGTTCGACAATGAAAATGTGCGAAATGATAAAGCGTTTTTGGTGAATGGGCGGTTGTCGCTTGCTGACATCCCGATGTCGGACAATGGCCAGAAGCTGACGGTCGCATTGTGGGCTCGTAACCTGTTTAATGAAGCGCACATTTACCGACGCTCAAACGCGAACGGTTCCGTGCTGGGTGATTATGCCAACTTCAACGCGCCGCGCACCATTGGTGTCGAGGCTACGGTCAACTTCTAAACGTTACGTCCCCCCAAACTAGGGGCGTTGCAGCAATGCAGCGCCCTTTTTTTGTCAGTCCTTCGCAAAGTTGCGAACGTTCTGGCTGGTTCCGCGTGGCATGATCATAACTTCTTTGCCATTAGCGACGATTATGAGGTCGTCGATGCCATGCACTGAAATGCGTATCCCATCGGCATGGATCAAATTGCCCTTGCTTTGACCGATGCGGACCACGCCAGAGGTGACGTTGCCTGCTGCATCCTTGGTGCCTAATTCATGCAATGCGTCCCAGCTGCCCACATCGGACCAACCCATGCTGACCGGCGCGACCGCGACGTGAGGGGCCTTCTCCATGATAGCATAGTCAATGCTGTCGGACGGGCAGGCGGCAAAGCTGTTTCGATTTGGCCGGACGAGATTGCCCGAGCGTTGCGCGCTCGCCATGGCTGCAACCACAGCTGCTTTCATTTCCGGCGCAAACTTCCCCATTGCTTCCACATATGCATCGGCCTTGAAAAGGAAAATGCCTCCATTCCAGACATGGTGACCCGCAGCAATCATCGCGGCTGCGCGCGTCGCATCGGGTTTCTCGACGAAACAGTTCACAGCCTGAACGCCGGGCACGATTTCGTTGCCCATTTGGATATAGCCATATCCCGTCTCAGGACCCGTTGGGTTGATGCCATATGTCGCCAGCCAGCCATTCATTACCTGCGGCAGCAGCGTAACAGTTGCTTTGTGAAACGCTGGCTCGTCTGTGATGACATGATCGCTTGGCATGACTAGCAATACGTCGTCGGGTGATGCGGCGGTTAATGCCGCAAGCGCAATTGCTGGCGCGGTGTTGCGGGCGCACGGCTCTAAAATAATGGTCGCGTCGGTAATGCCGATAGCCGACAATTGGAGCTCGACTAAGTCTGCATGCGCGGCGTTTGCGACGATAAGCGGTGCCGAGAATCTCGCGCGATCTTTGGAACGTAAGACTGTCATCTGGAACATGGTATGTTCGCCGGTCAACGCGAGGAATTGCTTTGGCGTTTCCGGCGTCGACATAGGCCAAAGGCGCGTACCACCGCCGCCCGACAAAATAACAGGAATGATCGACACAAAATTTCCATTGACTGATAGTAGGAGAGGCCACCGATATCGCCGAACTGAGGCAATGGGTCAAATGCGAAAAATAGCATTTAAAGCGATAGTCCATAGAAGAGTGTAAAATTAATCGACACTTTACTATTCGCGTTTAGCAAGCCGGCATGGAAACAGCGCGATGATCCGGCTTTTTAAGCATTATATACCTTATCCGGTGTTATTTCTCGCGCTAATCGACTTCTTTCTCCTTATCGCGGCTGCGGAAACGGCATGGGTGTTTCGCGCGCATCAGATTGGCATGGGTGTCGATTATATCGGTAACCGTTTCGGGCAGCTCGTTACTTTCGCGGCGTCTTTAAACATCGCGGCTATGGCCGTCGGCGTATATGGGGCCGACGCGCTTCAGTCGCTCCGCTTCGCCGTCGCGCGGTTAATGGTCGGGGTATCGCTTGGCGTCATTTTCCAATCAATCATGGCTTTCATGGTGCCGGGTATCACCTTGTGGCGATCCAACTCTTTATACGCCATGGGGCTGGCTTTCTTATTTTTGGTTGTAAGCCGTGCAATACTCGGCAGTCTTGTGGGCGGGCAGAGCTTCAAAAGGCGCTTGCTCGTGCTGGGAGCAGGGCCAAGGGCGCAACGCATTAAGGATTTGGAAGCCAAGCCGGGCTCGGGTTTCGTCGTGGTAGGGTTCATCGCGATGGACGAAGCAAAACGCGTCATTCCAGAAGCGATCAACCGTAGCGCCATTTATAATCTCGCCGATTATGTCGTGAAATTAGGCACCAGTGAAGTTGTGCTGGCGCTGGAAGAAAGGCGCAACGCACTGCCACTGGATGATCTTCTCCGCATCAAAACTACGGGTGTCCATGTCAACGACATCTCGACCTTTTTGGAGAGGGAGACCGGCAGGGTCGATCTGGACAGCGTTAACCCAAGCTGGTTGATTTTTTCCGACGGGTTCTCGTCCGGGCGCCGCTTGTCCGGCATCGCTAAACGGTTGTTTGACATAGCTGCCAGCTCTATTCTCCTCTTTTTTACTGCGCCCTTCATTTTGCTTTTTGCATTGCTGGTCAAGCTTGAGAGCAACGGGCCCGCATTTTATCGACAAATCCGTGTTGGCCTTTTTGGGCAGCCATACAGCGTTCTGAAACTGCGTTCCATGCGGACCGACGCGGAATCTTCGGGCCAAGCGGTTTGGGCGCAAAAGGACGATGATCGCGTAACCAAGGTCGGCAGGTTCATCCGCAAGGTGCGCATCGACGAACTACCCCAGACATGGAATGTACTAAAAGGCGAAATGAGCTTTGTAGGCCCCCGGCCCGAGCGGCCCGAATTTGTGGCGGACCTTGAGCAGCAGCTTTCTTATTATGCCGAGCGGCACATGGTGAAGCCCGGCATCACGGGCTGGGCGCAAATTAACTATCCCTATGGCGCGTCGATTGAGGACAGCAGGCACAAGCTGGAATATGACCTTTATTACGCCAAAAATTATACGCCATTTCTCGACCTGCTGATTCTACTGCAGACTATCCGGGTCATAATGTGGCCTGAAGGCGCGCGTTAAATGAACGGCTTGCTGGCTTCCACATCCGTCTGGGGGCATTTTGTCGCCGGTATTGCCTATACCGCTTTGGCGGTATGGCTGGTTCGCAGATTCCACTGGAAGAACCGCTCGCAGAACCTTTTAATCATCGCCATCGCCCTGACTGGATTTTGGGGTTATTGCACGGCATTTGCGGCGCCCAATAGCCTGGCTTCCCAAGTTGCGGAAACCGCGCGTAATTTGGCATGGGTGGGTTTCATGTTCTCGTTGCTACGCAGCAGTGACGGGCATCAGCAGCCGCGCAGCATCAAAATGATTTACGCCGCGTTGCTGTTTGTTTTGTTGTCCCAACCCTTATTCGACCTGCTCACCCGATCGCTGATGATAGGCACACCGGCTGCCGCTTATGCCCTGCAGACATCGGTTCTTTTGCGGATGATCTTCGGTGCAGGTGCGTTGGTTCTGGTGCACAATCTGTATTCTGTTGCCGCGCCCGAGACGCGTTCGGGCATTAGTCTGCCGATGGCGGCATTGGCAGCGTTATGGACCTTTGATCTCAACCTTTACACGATCAGCTATCTAACATCGGAAATGTCGGCAGAGCTTATTTCAACGCGGGGCATCGCAACCGCATTGCTTGCGCCTGTGTTCGTTTTGGCAAGCCGGCGTAACACTGAATGGCGGTTGCAATTGTCGCGCACGGTTGCGTTCCAGTCCGCCTCGCTGTTGTTGATTGGTGCTTACCTAATTGCAATGGTATTGATTGCGACTGCGATCAATATGATTGGTGGTACATATGCGCGGCTCGCGCAGTTCACGCTGGTTATCGGAATGTCGGTATGGGCATTGTTCATGTTACCGTCTGGCCGTTTCAAAGCGTGGCTGAATGTCGTGCTGGTTAAAAATTTCTTCCAACACCGTTATGATTACCGCTCCGAATGGATGCGCTTTGCGGACACGATTGGCTTCCCGTCCCCAGATGCTGCGCCATTTTATGAACGCGTGATTAAATCGCTCGCGGACATTTTCGATAGCCCTGCAGGGCTGATATTGGTGCCGGATGAGGAGGGTAGGCTGACGCTTCAGGCCCGCTGGAATTGGCCAACCGCACAAGTGCCGCCGACATGCGTTACGTCGCAGACAATGCCCTTCTTCGAATCGACTGGTCATATATTGGCGCTGGATGATGTTCGGGCGGGCCATGATGACAGATGCGACCCGCGTGCAGTCCCGCAGTGGCTCTATGACGAAGAGCAGGCGTGGGCGGTTATCCCGCTCGTCCACTTTGGAAAACTGGCAGGCCTAGCTATCCTCGGGAGGCCGCGATTGCCGCGTGCGCTGGACTGGGAAGATCTGGATATGCTGCGCGTAGTCGGGCGGCAATTGGCAAGCTATCTCTCGGAAGCTGCGAGCCAGCAGGCGCTTGCGGAAAGCCAGCAGTTTGAACAATTCAATCGCCGCTTTGCTTTTGTCATGCACGACATCAAAAACCTTGTGAGTCAGTTGAGTATATTGGCCCGCAACGCAGAAAAGCACGCCGACAATCCCGAATTTCAGGCCGATATGGTCGATACGCTCCGTTCTTCAGTCGGCAAAATGAACGAGCTGCTTGCCCGTCTGTCGCAGCATAACAAGGCGAAGCACAACGCGCCCGTGCCAATCGACATTGGCGAGACTGTGATGAAAGCCGTTCATAGCAACCGTCTGGTGTATCCCGTTGAGGCCCATATTCCGCCCGGCATATTCGTCGTCGCTGATGCCGCGCGGGTGGAAACAATCATGGGGCATCTGGTTCAGAACGCTATCGAAGCAACCAGCGATGGCGCGCCGGTGAAAATCGGCGCCCGACAACAGGGTAATCAAGTCGCCATCGAAATTACAGACAAGGGCGTAGGCATGACCGAAAGCTTCATCTCCGGCCAGCTGTTCAAACCGTTTGAGTCCACGAAGCCGAACGGTTTTGGAATTGGCGCGTATGAGGCAAGGGCGTTGGCCTTATCGATGAATGGGCAGCTTCGCGTCGACAGCCGACCGGGCAAGGGGACGACCTTCACTTTGTTGTTACCCATCGCAACTGAACCAAGCGAAGGCTCATGCGATCGGGAGGCCGCGTAATGGTCGAAAACAAACAGAAACTGCTGATTGTCGAGGATGACCTTGGCCTTCAGAAACAGCTCAAATGGTCCTATGAAGATTTCGATGTCTTTTGTGCTTCCAACCGTGACGAAGCGATTGCGCTTTTGCGCCTGGAAGAACCGGACGTCGTGACACTGGACCTTGGTTTGCCACCGGACCCAGACGGTGTGACGGAAGGCTTCGCTGTCCTCGACGAGATGCTGAAGCTGAAGCCTGATACAAAAATCATTGTGGCGTCGGGGCACGGCGCAAAGGAGAGCGCTCTCCGTGCGATTTCGGCAGGAGCGTGGGACTTCTATCAAAAGCCCGTCGATATTGACGAGCTTCACTTGATCGTCCGCCGCGCGTTCCACGTTCGGCAGCTTGAGGTGCAAAATGCCTTACTGCAGCAACCCGAGGCCAGTGGCGAACTTCTGCTGGGTACGATCCTGACCGCAGCGCCTGAAATGGTGAAAGTAGCGCGCACTATCGAACGGGTCGCGCCAACCGATGCATCGGTCCTGCTGCTGGGGGCAAGCGGCACCGGCAAGGAGCTGCTGGCGCGGGGACTGCACAACGCAAGTGGACGGAAAGACAAGCCGTTTATAGCGATTAACTGCGGTGCTATTCCCGAAAATCTTTTGGAATCGGAACTATTTGGTCATGAAAAAGGCGCGTTTACGGGCGCTGTGAAAACGACCGAAGGAAAAATCGAGATTGCCAACGGCGGAACGCTTTTCCTCGATGAAGTAGGCGACATTCCACTCGCGCTTCAAGTGAAGCTGCTGCGGTTCCTGCAGGAACGTACCATCGAGCGCCTTGGTGGTCGTAAGATTATTCCGGTTGATGTGCGCATCGTATGTGCAACGCACCGCAATCTGAACAATATGATCCTCGAACAGATTTTTCGCGACGATCTATATTATCGGTTGGCCGAAGTGACGGTGAATATCCCGCCACTAACGGGGCGAACAGGTGACGCGATATTGTTGGCCAAGCATTTTGTCAGCCGCTTTGCGCGCGAGATGAACCCGTCAATTAAGGGAATGGCGACGAGCGCACTTACGGCCATCGACCAATGGAAATGGCCGGGCAATGTCCGGGAGCTTGAAAACCGTATCAAGCGCGCAGTTATCATGGCGGAAGGCAAATTCGTGACTGCCGATGATCTGGATTTTGCGGAGGACAATGAAGAAGACCGGCTTCTCAATCTTAAGGCGGCACGCGAAGCGTCGGATCGCACGGCGATTAAACGGGCCATCGCACGCACCGAGGGGAATATTTCCAGTGCTGCCAAGCTGCTTGGGGTAAGCCGACCGACATTGTACGACCTGCTCAAACAATATGATCTGCAATTCTGATCGGGGCTGACCTGTGCAGAAACGCGCGCTATTATCATTTGCGATTATTCTGCCGATTGTGGCTGCGATTTTTTTGGCGTGGTCGAACGGGTATAGAAGCGCTGCCTTCGCAGAAAGATCCTATCAAAACGCACTGACCTTTTACCGCGAAGGAAACCTGTCGGCCGCACGCGTAGAAATTATCGAAGCCGTGAATAGCCCTGCGCCAACGGCCGCAATGCGAACGCTTGAGGCGGAAATTGCGCTTGGTCTTTTTGACGGTGCAAGCGCGCGGAGCGCACTCCGGCGCGCAACAGTTGAAGGTGTCCCCGCTTCTCAAATCGCACATCTATTGGGCCATGCCTGCTGGCTTCAGGGCGAATATGATAATGCAATGCGGCAGTTAACTCGGTCCGATATCCCGAACCAAAAGCGCGCTTATGCACACCGCATTCGCGCAATGATATTGGTTGATCAAGGAGAATTTTCAGCCGCACAGCAGGCGTTTGATGACGCACTAAAACGGGCACCTAAGGACAGCCGGATCTGGACCGACCTCGCGCGATTGCGGTTGGCAAATGCCGACCAAAGGGGCGCGATGGAGGCTGTGGATGTCGCTTTAGGGTTCAATCCAAATCAGGTGCGTGCGCTGGAACTGCGAGGCCAATTGACGCGAAACCAGTTTGGCGTTGTCGCCGCGCTGCCGTGGTTTGAGCGCGGGCTTCAAATCAATCCTGATGACTTACCCCTGTTGGAACAATATGCTTTGACGCTTGGCGAGGCTGGCCGATATCGGGACATGCTTCGGCAGGCGCGCAGGATTATCGCACTGGATGCTGGCAATCCGACCGCTTTTTATATGCAAGCGGTGCTCGCGGCGCGCGCCAAGCAATATAATCTGGCTGCACGTTTGCTCGCGCGAGCGGGCCCTGCATATACAGAACGCCCTGCAGGATTGCTGTTGGCGGGCGCCATCGAATACGCGCAGGGAAATTTCAACCGGGCTATAGATAGGTTTCAGCGCCTATTGGTGTTGCAGCCTGACAATAGGCGCGCACGGCAATTGCTTGCGCAGGCCATGTATCGGGCAGGTGAGCCTTTGGATGCGTTAGACACGATCAAGCCGATCGCGGTTCGCAGTGACGTTGATAGCTACAGTTTGATGATCGCTGCGCGGGCGTTCGAAGCCAGCAATGTGCGCGACAACTCCTTTGCCCCGTTAAACGACGCCAACATGTCTATGGTGAGACCCGCGCAGCCACTGTCGGTCCCGGCTTCTTTGCAAGTAGCTGCCGACGAAGCCCGCCGCTCCCCCAACAATGTGCGTAGCCTTTTGCCTTATATTCGCTTGCTTCTTGCCGATGGGCAGACCGGTGTTGCCCTGCAATATGCGCGGCGGTTGCAGGCCAATAATACCGGCGTAGCTGCCGCGCATTTGATTGTCGGTGATGTGTTGTCGGTTCGCAATGAGTATGCGGCCGCAATAGAGGCTTATCAACGGACGCGGAAGATCAGCTTTACTGAGCCAGTAATGCTCCGGCTTGTTGACGCACAGTCGCGGGTGGGAAGCAATGCGGATGCCGCTGCTACATTATCCGAATTTTTAGCATATAATCCGCGTAATTTGCCTGCATTACGCCTCACAGGGTATCGCGCCGTTGACGCTCAACAATGGACATCGGCGGTATATGCTCTTGAAAAATTGGTCGCGCGGATAGGACATAATGACCCGATCTTGCTGATAAATCTTGCCAGAGCCTATGCGGGTGCAGGCCGAATTAACGATGCGGTGAAAATTGCGGCGATTGCCTATCGGAACATGCCCGCCAATGCCCTGGTAACGCGATATTATGGACGCATATTGCTGGCGTCAGGTAAAAGACCAAAGGCCGCGAGGGAACTGCTCGCGAAAGCGGCCAGCATGACACCTGCTGATTTGGAAATCACGCGAGACCTGAAAAACGCGGAAAAAGCATATCAGCGATCAATTCAGCGCAAGTAACTCTGCCGGATCGATCCCCGCGCGCTGCATTTGCGCCTTTACGTCCGGCCACACATTGCGGATGAAGTTATCCCGTTCGAAACTGCGCAACTTTACAATTGCACCCGAAGCAACAAACAGGCCCACGCCGCGCTTAACATCAACCAATCCACTATCCTGAAACAATTGATACGCCTTAGCGACCGTGAGCGGATTGGCACCTTGGTCAGCGGCAAATGCACGAACCGAAGGCAGCATTTCGCCCTCTTTATAGTCGCCCCGCAAAATGGCAGCGGCAATAACGTCTCGTAATTTTAGATAGACAGGTTTGGCATCGTTTTTCATAACACGAGCTTACTGCCATAATACAGTAGAGCGCGTCAATGTTTCACTTATATGGCCAAGCCCTGACAATAGCCTCGGGTGCAGGCCGTGGCCGTTCCTCAAGCGCCAGCCTTGGACTGCCCATGAAGAAAAGGCCCGCCACCAGTTCATCGCCTTCGCAAAGGGCTGCTTTGGCCGACGGATCATAACAGGCCCAGCCAGTAATCCAGCTGGCGACAAAACCATGTGCGTGCGCGGCATGCAGCAGGTTCATGCCCACTGCGCCGACACTCAATTGTTGTTCCCATAAAGGGATTTTTGCGCTGGGCTGCGGCGCGAACAACAAAACGACAAGGGTAGGAGCCATCATTGCAGGCGATACTGCAGCCTCAATTTGCGCAATGCGCGCATCAGGGTTGGCCGCGATGAACGCATGTTCCAGCAAAGTCGCAAACGCCTCTCGGTCCCTAATATGAACAAAACGCCACGGGAAAAGCTTGCCATGATCGGGTGTCCGCATGGCCGTGTGCAATATCACGTCTAAAGTGGCGCTGTCGGGGCCGGGCGCAATCATGTCGCGCGGCTTGCCGGAGCGGCGGCTTTGTAAATAGGCGGTAACTGATGAAAGATCGTTGAACATCTTGCCCCCTTCAACGAAATTCGACGGGTCGCGCAATTAAATTCTTCACAGCAGCAATTTTTTCGGTAGGTTCCCGCTCAATCGCCCCGCAAAGGGACGTCACACAATATACAGAATGAGGGGATTTCGCTCGATGGCGACATCATACGCGCAGGATGGAGATGCTGCAGGCACGTTCCTTGGACATCCCAAGGGGCTTTTCGTATTATTCTTTGCTGAAATGTGGGAGCGTTTTTCCTATTACGGAATGCGCGCTTTGCTCATTTTCTACCTGACTAAGCATTGGTTGTTTTCGGACGAAAAATCGGGCGTGATTTACGGCGCATATACGGCGTTGGTATACATAACGCCGGTCCTCGGCGGGTATCTCGCGGACCGATGGCTGGGGCAGCGAAAAGCCGTTACCTACGGAGCGGTGTTGCTAACCTTCGGCCACTTCTTGATGGGTTTTGAAGGTTCAGGAGGGCAGGATGCTGCGTCGCTGAACATTTTCTGGCTTGCGTTGGCTTTCATCATCGTCGGATCGGGCTTTTTGAAAGCCAACATCTCGGTCATCGTCGGTCAGCTATATCCACGCACTGACGTCCGCCGTGATGGTGCATATACGATTTTCTATATGGGCATTAACCTCGGCGCGGCTTTGGGTGCACTGTTATGCGGCTATTTGGGTGAAACCTATGGTTGGTCTTACGGCTTTGGCGCGGCCGGTGTCGGCATGTTGCTTGGTTTGATTGTCTTTATCGTCTTCAAGCCGTTGCTGCTTGGTCGCGGTGAACCGTTAAATCCTGATGCGTTGAATAAAGCAGTCATGGGCATCAAGCTTGAATGGCTGTTGTATATCGTTGGTTTGGTAGCTGTCGTCATTTGCTGGTGGCTGGTTCAAAACCAGGCTGTTGTCGGCAGTTTGCTCGGCGTTGCCGGTGCAATATTGGTGTCATATGTTCTTTGGACAGCCGTGCGTAAGTTGGAACCGCATGATCGCGACCGCATCTTTGCGGCAATGTTCCTGATTGTCGGATCCATCCTGTTCTGGGCATTGTTCGAACAGGCTGGTTCGTCGCTGAACTTGTTCACCGATCGCCACGTGGATCGTTCGGGCGTTCCCGCTTCGGTGTTTCAGTCCCTAAATGCGATTTACATCGTCCTGCTGGCACCATTGTTCGCATGGCTTTGGACGACGCTTGGACGCAAGGGGCTTGAGCCTTCGGCACCGGCGAAATTTGGTCTTGGCATAGTGCAGCTTGGTATTGGCTTTTTGGTACTTGTTGCAGGTTCTGCAGCCGCAGGCGCCGACAGCATGGTTCCTGTGCTATTCATCTTCCTGATTTACCTCTTCCACACCACAGGCGAGCTTTGCTTGTCGCCAGTCGGCCTAAGTGCAATGAACCGCCTTGCGCCAGCGCATTTGGCGTCGCTGATCATGGGCACATGGTTCTTCGCATCGGCAACGGGCAATTTCGTGGCCGGCTTGATAGCATCGGCCACCGGCTCTGAAGCAGCATCCGGCGAAGGCGCGGGGCGTGAGGTCGTTATGGCCGTCTACAGCCAGATTGGTTGGATCGCGATCGGCGTGGGTGTCGCCGTTGTCGTAATCTCGCCGCTTATCAAGAAGCTGATGCACCTCGACACCTTGCGTGACGAAGGTCATCTCGAAGGCCAGGCAGAAGCAGGCGAACCTGCAGCCGCTGGCGTTCATCCTACAAATCGGAGTTAAATAATGTCTATATCGAAAGCATGGCGCAGCGCCTATCTGGTGCTGCCACTGGCCTTGGCTGCCTGTTCCAACGCAGAAGGCCCCAAGTCGGCGTCTTCCGTTCCTGCAGCGAAGGCTGCGGCAAAGCCGCCTGTGCCCTTTCCATCGACCTACAAGGCCTATCCCGGCGTCGCCACAGCTATCCGTAACGTCACCATTTATGATGGCGAAGGTGGCAAGGTCGACAATGGCGTGGTGTTCATGTCCGGCGGCAAGATTAGCAGCGTCGGTGGCCCCGATACTGCGATCCCCGCCGACGCCATGGTGCTGGATGGAACTGGCAAATATGTGACGCCCGGCATCATCGATATCCACTCACATCTAGGCGATTATCCAACGCCGTCGGTCGAGGCACATAGCGACGGCAATGAAGCAACATCGCCAACGACACCCGAAGTATGGGCTGAACACAGTGTTTGGCCGCAGGACCCCGGTTTTAGCCGTGCGCTTGCCAATGGCGGGATCACGGCGCTTCAGGTCCTACCCGGGTCGGCGAACCTGATGGGCGGCCGTTCGGTCATCCTCAAAAACGTATATGCGCGCACTATTCAGGGGATGAAGTTCCCGGATGCGCCTTATGGTCTGAAGATGGCCTGTGGAGAAAATCCGAAACGCGTGTACGGCGCCAAAGGGCGCATGCCGTCCACCCGTATGGGTAATATTGCCGTAAACCGTCAGACATGGATAAAGGCGCAGGATTATAAAAAGAAGCGCGATAGCGGCAAGGAGTATACGCGTGACTTGGGGCTAGAAACGCTGGCTGGCGTACTTGATGGCGACATCAGTATCCAGAACCATTGCTACCGCGCCGATGAAATGGCACTGGTGCTCGATATGGCCAAGGAATTCGGCTACAAGGTATCGACATTCCACCATGCGGTTGAAAGCTACAAGATCGCCGATTTGCTCCGCGACAATGGCGTTTGCTCGGCTGTGTGGGCCGATTGGTGGGGCTTCAAAATGGAGGCGTATGACGCCATTCCGGAAAATGCAGCAATCTTGCACAATACTGGCGCATGCGTTGTCATCCACTCGGATGATGAAAACCAGATCCAGCGGCTGAACCAAGAGGCTGCAAAAGCGCAGGCCGATGGTCGCCGGATGGGCATCAACATCAGCGATGCTGAGGTCATTAAGTGGCTGACCTACAATCCAGCGAAAGCGATGGGCATCGCCGACAAGACTGGCAGCTTGAAGGTTGGCAAAATGGCCGATCTGGTTCTGTGGAACGGCAATCCGTTGAGCGTGTATGCACGACCCGACAAAGTTTGGATTGATGGCGCTTTGATGTTTGACGCGAGCGACCCGAAAATACGTCCGGTAAGTGATTTTGAACTGGGTCAGCCCGGTGAAGGAGATGTAAAATGAGGCATTTCCTCTATGCAGCAGGGGCCCTTGTGGCCTTTTCCGCGCCCGTTTCCGCAGAGACCATCGCCATCACTGGCGGACGAGTCATCATTGGTGACGGCAGTGCGCCTATTGACGGGGCAACGGTCGTTATCCGCGATGGTAACGTTGTCGGCGCAGGTGTTGGCGTTGCGGTTCCCGCAGGCGCACGTACGATCGACGCTTCGGGCAAATGGGTCACCCCGGGCGTATTTGCTGGCTTTACCCGCCTCGGCTTGTCCGAAGTGGACGCTGTTAACGGCACTAATGACAAGAGCGGCGGCAGAAGCGGGTTTTCTGCAGCAATTGATATTGCACCGGCAATCGACCCTTTCCGTTCGCCTTTTGCCGTCAATCGCAGCGCTGGTGTGACTCGCGCCGTGGTAGCACCCGAGACTGCTGATAATATCTTTGCAGGTCAGGGCGCGATTGCAGACTTGGGCGCAGATAGCGATGCGGTAACAAAGCCGCGCGCATTTCAGTTTGCCGAGTTCGGTGAGAACGGCGCTGCGAATGCTGGTGGTAGCCGTGCAGGAACGCATTTGCATTTCCGCGCCATGCTGCGTGAGGCGCAGGATTATGCTGCGGGACGCGGTAATTTTGATGATGAATTGTTGAAGGCCGAAGATGCAAAAGCGCTGCTTTTGGTGCTTCGTGGCGAAACGCGGTTGTTAATTCATGTCGAGGGCGCAAACGACATGCTGCGTTTGTTGGAATTGCGGCGCGAATTCCCGGCCATCAAAATGGTGTTTGTTGGCGCGAGCGAAGGTTGGCGGGTTGCATCACAACTGGCGTCCGCCGGCGTACCAGTGATTGCATCGGCACTCAATGACTTGCCCGCAACCTTTGAAATGTTGGGCGCGACGCAAAGCAACATTGGCCGCATGAAGGCCGCGGGCGTCAAGGTCGCAATTGGCATGATCAATGACCGGGATTCTCATCAACTGCGCTACACAACGCAATATGCTGGCAATCTGGTCAGTTTACAGCGCGTGCCGCGTGCAACGGGCCTAAGCTGGGATGACGCCTTTGCCGCCATCAGCTCTGTACCTGCTGACATCATGGGCGTTGGCGATCGTTTTGGTAGCCTGAAAGCGGGCAAGGTTGCAGATGTGGTGGTATGGGACGGCGATCCGCTGGAGCTTTCCAGCGCGGCAACGACTGTGATCATCGATGGTATCGAACAACCGCTGACTAACCGTCAGATGCGTCTGCGTGACCGTTATGCGCGCCCGACCGAGGGGAATTTGCCAAAGGCCTATGACCGTTAACCCCATCTGCTGCTATTGAGCAGATGGATCCGGGGGCGGAGTAGACGTCTTGAATGAATATCTGAATTTGGCTGTCGCTTGCATGGCGTTTGTCGGCAGCCATTTCCTGTTGTCCCATCCCATGCGGGCGTTCCTTGTGCGCAGGTTCCGCGCCAACGGCTTCATGTTGCTTTATTCCGCAGTATCGCTGCTGACCTTTGCGTGGATGGCGATGGAGTTCGTGCGCGCACCTAAAAGCGCTGGTTTCTGGCCCACCGGCGATGTGCTATGGATCGGGGCGAGCGTCATTACGTTGATCGCAGCTGTTCTTTTTGTCGGCTCCTTTATCCGCAACCCCTCGCTGCCAGGTATGCCCGACGCCATGGCCGCGCAGAAGCCCTTTGGCGTATTCAAAGCGACACGGCATCCGATGATGTGGGGATTTGCCTTATGGGGTGCGGCGCATATCCTAGTCGCCCCGCGTATCGACAACCTGATGTTTTCCGGCAGCATCATCTTCCTCGCGCTGGTCGGCGCGAAGGCGCAGGAAATCAAGAAGCGTAAGTTGACTGGCGTTGAATGGGATTCATGGTTGCGCCGCACCCGCTTTTTCATTCGCGCCGACAGATTGTTTCGTGCCGGATGGGGCCCTTGGCTGGGCGGTATTGTCCTATGGGGTATTGCCACATGGATGCACCCTTTTTGGGGCGTCGCCGGCGCGGGGATGTTCCGATACCTGCCGATATAATTGCTTTATAAGCGCACCATTTTCATGCCGCGCTCGCCGTAGCGCGGGCCCGCTGTGCCGCCTCGTGGCGCGGATTCTTCAAGTGCGGTAATATCGCCCTCATCTAGAATAATTGTAGCAGCCTTGGCGCTATCTTCCATGGTGAGGCGGCGCTTGAAGCCCGGGATTGGCACGATATC
>Ga0105050_10003058_pt1 | contig 23509 bp, 22 predicted proteins | sample FRY01_FD_78088 | JGI IMG/M metagenome (GOLD analysis project Ga0105050, IMG submission 78088) | Freshwater microbial communities from Lake Fryxell liftoff mats and glacier meltwater in Antarctica - FRY-01 | ecosystem: Environmental > Aquatic > Freshwater > Ice > Glacier meltwater ...
ACTTTTGTTGTATGTATTAACCCTTCGTTTGATCCAATATGTCCCATTCCATTCCATTTTCATTCCATTTCATTCCATATTTATATACGCGTGCTAAGAAGTCTATTCCGATGTGTAACGTCAGAATGTGTGCTGGAGAAAGGCACGGCCTCTTAAAGAACTACGTGGACTGTACTATAGGCACGAAGGGAGTCATAAAATTAAGTCTCGTACAGTCACCTACACACTTTGAAAACGAAATAACAAAACCATTCCATTTCATTCCATAGCTACGGCTCGATGCTATCTACCTACATACGACGTGCGCACCCTGTGCATGAGGGGGTGCAGGTGCAGACGATGTTGTTGGAACCTGTCTCATTCCTAAGCGACATCACTGAACCACAAGCCGTGATTTACGGTATGCATCGGCCCCCGTTTGATTTGTCTGTAGGTATCGTCCGACGGATCCGGTTTTACATGGTTATTTATGGTGGACGTGATCTCCATTTACTGTTTGGGATCTGCAGCATGGTAGACAGTTTCGCTCCGTAGGTGTCGGCACCCTTCCCGACTACATCTGTGTACCACATGACGTGCTGCGTCTACTCCCCCGAACAAACAAAAGACACAGGTAAACAAGAGGCATCGTGTTTTATGGATAATACGATACATAGGTATTATGACTCGTGATTATCATCATCATCATCATCATCCCATACCGCGGCATGACAATCCGAGCATGCCTCGTTAACATACACTGTCTCCCGATGGAGTGGTAGCTGCGTGATCTCGGTACTGGATGGATTGTGTGCATGTTGCGCCGATGTGACCGTGTACGATGCAGGTGTTCGATCACTTCGTTCAATGCAGAAATACAACTCCGGCAAGTTGGAAACCACACATGTCTCGCGGTGCCGATCAGGAAAGATCACCTGAATGGAACGTTTCTCATCACCTGTGCCATTGTACGTGGAGTGTGCAATCTTCCGACGGGTTGCGAGCATCAGGTCACGCTGGTACGAGCGGCCTCTCTCCGCGGTAGTTGTTGCCGCAGTCTGTTTACGTAAGTGGTAGATATCCAGCTCTTGCCAGAGTCGCTGGTCTTCATCGGAGCTGTAGAGAGACAATTCTTCTTCCAGTTGTTCAATGAGGATGTCGCGATCCTCGGATGGATTCACGTTCTGACTCCTGCGCAGCGATTCGATCCGATCGGTCAGACGAGCTCGGCCGGCCTCTCTTGTCTGGATGGATGCCTGTGTATCTCGGATTGCACGGTCCGTTTGCACACCCTGTCGAGTAGATTCGCGTAAGTACCCTTGGAATCCGTGCTGCATCTCCTTTTTTCTAGTTATAAAACTACAATACAGTCGTAGCAGAAACAATCGGTAGTGACAGAAATTTGTACACACCAGCTCGTTAGTCGGAGAGATCGGCTACTGTATTATCATCACTGTACGATAGAGTGTCGTCCATTGTGTCTTCTTCATCAAAGTCGTTCGACGCGTCGAAGCACGGGCAGGACATCATCAGGACATTTTCGTCCACTCTCCGTATCCCTGCACAGCACAGACAGACCATCTCAGCGTCTGTCCTGAAGCAACGACAGCACACCCGCGTGTTCGTCTGCAGATAGTGTGCCGGGCGTGTCTTGCAGGATTGACACTGGGGATCAGTCATCAGTTATGTACTCTGTAGGTTATGCCACCAACAGACCAAGTCAGCACAACCGGCATCAAACCAAGTCTGTGGAAATTTCCTTCAAACCAAAGGTCATGTACATTTCCATCGGATGGATCTATCTAGATCGATAGAGACTTGTCCATACAAATACCAACTATGTTCGTCACCAAACGCAACGGAGACATTGAGAGCGTCCGGTTCGACAAGATTACTGCCCGGATCCAGAAGCTGTCGCTCGGGCTTGACGTAGAACACCTGTCGCTCGCACAGAGGGTTGTGAATGGTGTGTACAACCTCGTGTCTACAGCAGATCTAGACAATTTGGCATCCGAAACGGCCGCACACCTGACTACAACGCACCCGGACTATGGTACTCTAGCGGCGCGGTTATGCGTGTCGAACCTCCACAAGATGACAGGTGGAAAGTTTGGAGACCTCACGACTGCTCTGTACACCAACGCCCGAACCAAGCTGGTCGACGATGTCTACTATGCGTTTGTGATGGAGCATAAAGAGCAAATCGAGGCAGAGATCAACTATGACCGAGACTATCAGTATGATTACTTTGGCCTGAAGACACTAGAAAAATCCTACTTGACGAAAATAGGGTCCGTGGTTGTAGAACGCCCCCAAGATATGCTCATGCGGGTCGCATGTGGGATTCATGTTGGTCACATTGAGAATGCCATGGAATCCTATCATCTCTTGTCGGAGAAGTGGTTCATTCACGCATCCCCGACACTCTTTAACGCCGGTACGCCAAAGCCACAGCTCTCGTCTTGCTTCCTTCTGACAATGAAGGATGATTCGGTGGATGGTATCTTTGAGACACTTCGACAGTGTGCCCAAATCTCAAAGTGCGCAGGCGGGATTGGACTCTCTGTCTCTACGATTCGTGCGGCAGGAAGCTACATCCGGGGTACAAATGGAACGTCAAATGGCATCGTTCCCATGCTGCGTGTCTTCAATGATACTGCGCGCTATGTCGATCAGGGTGGTGGTAAGCGCAAGGGCGCCTTTGCGGTCTACCTGGAGCCATGGCATGCAGATATCATGGACTTCCTTGCTCTTCGCAAGAACAATGGAACGGAGGAGATGCGTACACGTGATTTGTTTCTAGGACTCTGGATCCCGGATCTCTTTATGGTACGTGTATCCGAAAACAAGGACTGGTCCCTCTTTTGTCCCGATGAAGCCCCGGGTCTTTCTGACGTCTATGGAGATGCATTTGAGGCGCTGTACAAACGGTACGAAGCAGACCCTGCGCGCGTCCGAAAAGTCCTGAAGGCACGAGCCGTGTGGGACATGATCCTAGAATCCCAAGTGGAGACCGGCGTTCCCTACATGTTGTACAAGGATGCCTGCAACCGAAAATCCAATCAGAAGAATCTCGGGACGATTCGTGGATCGAATCTGTGTACCGAGATCATCGAATATACCTCTCCGGAAGAGACGGCTGTATGCAACCTTGCCTCGATTGCACTCTCGAGGTTCGTACATGACGGTGAATTCGACCACCGCCAGCTGTATGATGTCTGTGTCGTCGTCGTCCGGAACCTCAATCGAATCATCGACTTGAACTACTACCCCGTGGAGGAGGCCAAGAGATCAAATACCCGCCATCGACCAATCGGGATGGGCGTCCAGGGGCTGGCCGATACATTTGCACTGCTCGGGTATGCCTTCGAGAGCCCAGAGGCACGTGCCCTGAATCGAGCAATCTTTGAGACCATCTACTTTGCGTCTTGTACCACATCGATGGAGTTGGCCAAGGCGGAGGGTCCGTACTCTTCCTTTGCCGGATCACCAATGAGCAAGGGGCTCTTTCAATTCGACCTGTGGGAGGACTCGGAGCCCTACACATCCGATCGCTGGGATTGGTCGACTCTCCGTGAGCAGATCATGGTTCATGGCACTCGCAACAGTCTCTTGATTGCACCCATGCCCACTGCATCAACCTCTCAGATCCTGGGAAACAATGAATGTTTTGAGCCGTTCACATCCAACATCTATGTACGTCGTACACTCGCCGGCGAGTTTGTCTGTGTCAATAAGCATCTGGCCCGCGACCTTCTCGCACGAGGGCTGTGGTCTCCAGCCATGAAGGATCGCATCATTCTCGAGAATGGATCCATTCAATCCATCACTGAAATCCCACCTGAAGTCCGTTCCATTTACAAGACAGTCTGGGAGATCAGCGCCAAGAGTCTCATTGATCTGGCAGCCGACCGTGGCCGATTCATCGACCAGAGCCAGAGCTTAAACGTGCACTTGATTGACGCTACCTTCTCCAAGCTCACCTCGATGCACTTTTACGCATGGAAGAGCGGGTTGAAAACAGGCATGTACTACCTGCGCACCCAAGCGGCTGCTGATGCGCTGCAGGTGACTGTCTGTTCACGTGAGCAGAACGGATGTGTCAGCTGCTCGGGCTGATTTTGTACCTGTAGGAACCTATCCAATCGGACATAGACATCATTGTACTATGTTGTTGGTTCGCTATTCTACTAGGCACGTATGTATCCCTTTCATAAATATCATGGAGTACGCTTATTGTTTTTATCGTTTTGAACTAGATTCAACATTCGACTGAACGTTAATGGATACACCTAGAAGGTTGCTTCGATCCCTCTGGTTCCGCGCGGGGGCTCTAGTGTGATTTATTATAGATCCTACCACAGAGGATGCGACCAGTAAGCACACGATTATAAAAACGGGCATCCTTTCGTTTTGATGTGATGTGATAAGGCCGATCGATGTCTGAAGTACTGATGGTGTCGCCAATTCATGATCCTGGTGGTCAACGCAACATTCATTCTCTGTCTACATGAATGAGTGGCGACACGGAACCGTCCCATACTACGGTTTGCTTGTAGTCTATCCGGCCGGGTTTGTTCTTTGACAGCAGGCGCTTGCTCACATGAAAGAAACCACGGGTCAGACTGCGTTTGTCTGTAATGCTTCAAACTGCGCATATGGATGTCGATCTTTCCACGTCGCAATGTCGGCTGCGGATGCATGTAGTGTGCAGAATACGCGAAATTTGTTCCCATCTGCGTGGACCGAGAAGGGATCCAGCCGTGGATCACGCATAAACCAGTAGCTACTGGGTACGATGTGGTGATCGTCCTTGTATGACCGTCCCACCATCAAATACGGACTAGCGTCGTCCACCAGCTGGAAGTGGGTAGCAGCAGTCCGGACGAGATCTGGCACAGACGGGTGGAGCCGAAACGAGATCTGGCAGGACTCGGCGATAAACGAGAGAATGCCATGATGTACAATCTGCACGACTGGGCATGTGCTGTCAAGCGCCCGACGAATCATCGCGCATGTCTGCGAAACAGCTGGGAGCATCCGTGTGGTCTCTTCGTATAATCCGTCGTATATGATCGTCAATGGTCGGGGAATCATGGGTATGATCGATTCCGTACCGTCTCCCATGTATAGCACAGCAAGTGATGGGAAATAAAATCCGATCGACTCAACCGTATGCATCGTCTTCAGAACTCGGAACGGTATATGGTATTTATGTGTTCGGTACCATGCATCCACCCGTAGTACCGGGCGGATCCGCTTGTGTACGTTGAATACAGCAGTAGCCTCGGATGCATACACGGGAAAACCAAATGTCTTTGGGATATCTGCATGGTCCGTGTGTAGGTGCGAGAGCAAGAAGGTCGTCTTTTCTGGGTAGAGTACAGACCACGCATCGATGGCGATGTAGTGTTTTTCCAGTATGTCCATTTGTTTCTAGTCGATACTTCTCACATTCTTGGGCACGCTATTGTGGAAAAAATACTTTCGGGTCTACGAGATCAAAATGTGCCAGCAAGTAAATCAGTATGAACCCAACGGAGATGTAAATGACTGTTTCCAGCCATTGCCAAGACAGTGTCGAGTTTGGAAAAGGGATTTCATCAACCGTTGCCTTTAATGTATCGCGTAGCGTCAGGACGCAGACAAACATCAGAGCATTTGCCAAAAAGTATGCTGGAAGCTTTAGTACCGCTCGTATGCGTTGACTCCGTATATACGTGTCCGTCATTTCCTATTTTACTATCCTGTGATGTCTCACAACATGCCTTGGCACCAGGTACAGAAAGATGAATGGCATGGAGACAAGACAAAATCATATGCCTCCTATGTACCCAATCCGAAGGTCTGTCTCGTCATCGGGCCGGGTGCCGGATGGAGTCAGAGTCTACGATGTACTGCGGGCGAAGGGATACATAGTGGTTGGTACATGGAGTGATGAACATGACGTATACCCAGAGTCGTCGACCGGGTAAAAATCTACTATCATTCGTGGACGATCCCACCATCCGGAAGTTACTTGCAGACGGAAATGGTCCATCCTTTTTGATTTGTGGATCGCGCGGGGGGCAGTGCCCGACCATTTGTATCAATGGCGGCCTGCTGATGACGGAAACGCGCATACCCGCGTCGATGCGACTGGTTCTGGCTACCTTTGGACAGGATGAATTTCCAACGTCGAGCAACGCGTACACACGAATGCAGTTCAGTCGATTGGCCTCAAGCACAGAACAACATGCCGTTCTGTACCATCACAGACGCAATGGACATATGCCGAAAGATCTGGCTCTAGATATTATGTCGTTGGTACACATCGTGACAACCGGAACAGAAGTATTGGAAGATGTACCTATTTCAAGATGGGCCCGACTCCATCTGTTACCAAACCCACTCTAGATATTCCGGACTCCGTTGGAAATATACAAGGAAAACTCCGAGTATCGCATGGGCTTCCGACGACAATCATAATTGGAATGGAGGCTGCTGGTATCCCCCGGGTACTGTGCGGATACACCATCCTTCGAGAGGCTTGGTCGACCGAAGAGTACGAGCGGGGAGCACGCCTCTACCTGGCAGTGGATCACCTGCATACACAGTACACCCGACAGCTAGCAGTGGAGCGCTCCCGAGTTGATTCGGGTCTGCGCAGTGCGTTAGTTCCGCCGCTACTAGAGACGCTCGAGGCCCTCGAGCAGACAATGGAACATGTCGTGCTGCCGCTGCTCGACGCGACGGAGACACCCTCGCCAGTTCCACCGATTCCTGTTCTTCAATTCTTTTCAAGGTCCACGGCCAAAGCTGATTTGGGACCAGACGTGCCGGCAAACTGGCGTAATCGCCTATCGAACTTTTACTCGTGCACTCTTGTCCTGAATGGCCAACAGTACCCCTCGGGTGAGCATGCCTTTCATGCCACAAAGGCTCTACACTCAACGCGTCCCGAGATGTCTCTGTCCTTTGTAGTGGGCGGGTCTGTCGGCCCACTCTCCGTGGATGCGAAGCGCGCTGGCGGGAAAACGTTCTACAGACAGCATGGAGCCGTCTTGGATGTGGCTCGGTGGCGCGATCGGTGTGATGATACACAGAGAGCCATTATCGAATCCAAGGCACTCGACCCGGTCTTCCTGGGGATCCTCTTGACGATTGGCCATCGTCGGATCCATCTCGTACACTTTGAACGCAGTGGATCGAAAAGCTACTGGGGAGGCACGATTGACAAGGAGACCGGCCGGATCAAAGGTACCAATCGCCTCGGTGTGTTGTTGATGGAGGCAGCGTCTAAACGCACTGGTGTTGGTCCATGGTGGTCACTGTGACGGACGTGTAAATATCGTATGTTTAATTTGATAAAATAAAAGCGTTCGTACATGTCAGAACCACACGAGTATTGTACCAACTGGTTTGATCGAGATCGGAGTCATAATCGGCATCCAGTGACTGGAGACGAGATTGATCCGGAGAGTACGATTTGGAATGAAATCGAAGAGTCCTGCTCAGAATTTATCTCGGATGTGTCACTGGTCGAAATGAAGCACAGTGGCGATTCCGTCTCTATACCAAAGATCGAGGTACTCCGGACGGAGATCAAGGGTCTCGTTGATCTAGTCTGGTCCAACCCTCTGGCGAATAAGCGGTCCACGAGTGGTTCGACCGATGGGGCATCGGATCTATTCGCTGGGGCGTACTGGAAGCACCCGCAGATGGTGTGTCCATCCTCGAACTCGGAGGCATGGAGTGACTTCCACACCCTGGATGATCGAAAGGATCTCATGAAACACACAACGTCTTTTATGACTACATATATGCTCGGGTCCATTACGACACGTCTGAGGTTTCTGAAGCTGATCGCATACTCGTTTGGTGTTCTGTTTGAGACGCTACACAAAACATACCCGGAGGATGCTCGTCTGCAGTCAGAGTCGCTATTTTTAGTCCTGAAGGGCGGTATGGCATTGCGCATGAACATTCTCGAAATGATTCGTGCATTCTCTAGCGAGACCGAAGGTGTCATGGTTGATCTACTGCATGCGGAGCTCCAGTTGAGTGATTTTGATTTTGAAGTCATCAGCAGGGACCTGACATCGGATGAAGTCACGCGCCTGAATATACTAACCTTCCTGCTGACGATGCAGATTCGGAACCACATCGAGGACCACCGCGAGTACTACATGGATTTCTTCCAGTACTCGGCACCCTACCAGCACACGCTTGTGTCTGCACTGCGTCTTCGGATTCAGGCTGCGTGCGGACAGCTGCCAACGACTAATTTCTTTCATGGAATCACCGTTGATTACATCTCCTTTGGACAGAATATACCCACCGACCACACCAGTGCATTGTATACAGATCGGAATGCGGGTACCATCCAGAGAAATCGCTCGGATTTTGCCATGGTGGTCGATGGTCGTACACAACTCCCCGTGGACGACCGCAGTGATCTCTGTTTTATTTCTGCCCGGAACCTGCTACGTCGATACAAAATCCCAACCCGTGTGATCAACAGCCTGTGTAGACAATCACTCCTGTTCACCTCGCATAATCCACTGATTGCCTTTTCCGACGACCGTGTGACGAGCGCATTCCAACTCAATCGGATCAAGTACGGATTTAAAGTATACTTCCAGAAGAAAGCATCGGATGGAACGATCCGGCTGTTATCGGATTATTTCCCAGGGGAGCTCTTAGACGTTAGCCACCAGCTACATAATGACACCCGAAAAACATTGTACGCTCTCAATGAACAACATCCACGGTACCATGAATCATCCGTGCGCCATATAAGCGATCTGCGATTCAACACCCTCACCCCTTATGGCCAAATCCAGGAACATCGGTTCATGCTCTTCAAGGCTGTCGTCTTTCCTTGGGATGTGGACAAGTATGAGAAGCGCATCACGCGCATGCTATGTATCTTTTTCCTGTTTGTATTTAGTCCACGCGGACCAAGATATTCCTTTCGTCGGAAGCTCGCGTTTATGGAAGACCTTAGAACGGACATCACAAACGAGACGATGTACAGCAGCATGCACCAGCCATTTATCCTCCGTCAGATACGGTTTGACATCGTGCATGTATTGAAGACAAGCAGCCGGACCGAGTATGTCACAGAACGTGATCATTTTCGTTCCCTCGTGCTGGATATGCTGTCTACGTTGATTAGCCTCTTTGCACACGAGTACAGGCGCTCCCGCAACCCCAAGCTGACGATCAAGGAATATGATCCACTCGTATTCACACAGCTATACACAAGCGACATACCCCGCAATCCATGATACATGCAAAAACACTATGTCGTATCTCGAGTACTATTATTAATTATAGACTATATACTAAAAGAAACGCGTAATGAGATTGATACATATACTTGCATACGTGTGTCTACTATTCACACTACTGTATGCATGTCGGATTCGCCGATGTGTACCTTCCAGATCCAAGGCAGCCCAAGAGTGCACCAACTCTCGTACCGTCCTTGTGTCGTCGTCTTCTACTAAGAATGCCCCTATCATCATCGCCGATGTGCCGTCTCTCGAGGGCACCTCCGTATCTTCTCCTCCACAGAACGAGGATCACATACAAGTTATAGAACGAATTGCATCGCCATCACCTTCCACCGACGATACTGGCGACTCTCCCGTCTCTCTTGCGTCGTTTTCGATGAAGTGTATCAACCTACCACAGAGCGAGGATCGCAGACGATTTATAGAACGACAGGTTGGTGCCTGTGGGTTTGTAGACAAGTGGGACTGGTGCTTTGAAGAAGGCATCGATGGCAGTTGTCTACCCAGTACCGTGGATGGTACATACATGCTACAGGCTGGAGGATGCTGGCCATACATAATCACCGGCAGTCACCAAGCAGATCGGGGTGTCTTGGGGTGTACCTTGTCCCATGTAAAGGCAATGCATGCCATCACTACCGACTATTGCCTCATCATCGAAGACGATACGTTCCTCTCCCTGTGTCACTTGACACCCGACTTTAGTATGGATCGGATCGTAGCGAATGCTCCCGTCGATTGGGGTGTCCTACAGCTAGGATGCAACAAAACAACGAGTGGTCGGTACGACACGTGGGTGTCTTCTAACAACATGTATGGCACCTATGCATATCTCATCCGACGATCCTGTGCTGCTGCCGTCTGTAGCCATCTGATCGCATCGGATGGTTCTGTACACCTCCAGCAGCACCTGTCGGGAGAGAAGTACTTCAACGCCGATTTCTTTCTATACGGACTGGTCAACCTGTCGACCGAGTTCACCGTCTACACGCATACCGTGTTTTCGACGTACAACAATAGTACTACAATGAACAGTACACTCCATACGGAAAGTACACCCAGACACATTGTAACCACGGATTGTATCATTTCCGACCTGATACGGACACGATCGTCCATCGGCCTGGTACCACGTACTCTTGTTCAGGTGAGCGACGCAACTGCGGTGGATGCAAGCCTGTGTATACCATGCCACTTTAATCATCTGTCTAGTTTACGGGTGCTCCTTCTCTCCTTGCATCTCCAGGTCTGTACAACCAATGAAATTGTCATCTCGATCTCCAGTGTCCCGATGGAGATGACGGCTGCGACACTGACCCGAGCACTGCAGCCCCTCGTTCCTAGCACACCCGTACGTATCTTTGCATCCCACGAACTACAGTATGCCGGAACCAACCGCAATATCTGCATCCGGAACAGCCTGTATGATATACTCATCTTTATCGACGCGGATGATCTGATGTGCTCGGACCGTGTATCGAGTGTGTACCATATCATGGAGAGCCGACCACTGCTGGCAAGTTTGCTGCATGCCTATCGACGCCCACGTGCGGTAGATACACGCGTACCGTATGCCGAACTGAGTGGTAGTACCATCTATGATATGCACCTGGAAGTAATCGATTCGGAACAGACTATTCGCATTCCCACCGATACCTATGGACTGGATGGGTATGGCTTGAAATGCAATGGGTTCGGCATACACAATGGACACCCTGTGCTCCGTCGGAGTCGCCTGCTGGAGCCTGCAATCTGGTACACGGATGCAAAACGTGGCCAGGATGCCATTTTCAATCGCACCATCCTCAAACGCCTGGGCAGATCGGATGATACCATGCTGATGATAAACGTACCATACACACACTACTGCCCAGACAGTAGTTCCACGCACTTTGTCTCCTAAACGCCCTGGAAGTTTCTGTTGTACCCTCTGCCACGGTTGTTGTGGCTGCTCCATCCACCCACTTTCCACGATCATGCAGACGTACACGGATACGCTGTGTACGTACTTTGGATTCTCCGAGTTTCGACCGGGCCAGCTTGACGCGATACAGAGTGTGCTCACCGAGAAGCGCCCAACGTTTGTCGTCTTGCCCACGTCTACCGGAAAGACACTCATTTTTCAGCTGATCACCATTGTAAATAGGCAGCAGGTACCGACCGGGGTGACGGTCGTTATCTCACCATTGATCGCACTGATGACCGACCAAGTCTCCAACTGGAATCGGGCGTTTGCACTGGATGTGAATGGCCAGATCATTAAACGGACCGCCCAGTCTGTCGGTGGTACACCCGTTGCCGTTCTGCTCGGGTCGGCACAGGATGATCCAGCAGTCAAGCCGAATGCCCTGCGTGGAATGTACCCCGTGGTGTACATGGCACCCGAGAAGCTACCATTCTTATCAAGTGCCATTATCGACCATGTGCAGCTTCTTGTGATTGATGAGTGTCACTGTATTTCAGAACACGGGAACTCGTTTCGTCCCTCGTATCGAGCGATTCGTCCCTTTTTTGATGGCGTACAAACACTGGCTCTCACTGCCACTGCACCCCCAGACATCCAGGTCGATATACTCACGAATCTTGCCCTGGACAATCCCAAGATTATTCGTATGAGCATGCACCGCCCAAATTTGAGGATGCTCCTGCGCCACAAACGCAGACGCCCAGAAGACATGGCCATCATCCGGCCTCTTGTGTCTCCCGACGGCAGGACCGTCATCTTTGGAACAACGCGCGCAGAGTGTGAGTCCCTGGCAAAGGAGCTCGGACCACATGCGTATGCGTACCATGCGGGTTTGTCGGTGGACGAACGGGCAGCCGTCTTGTCGCGATTTATCAATGGTACCGTCTTGGTTGCAACCAACTGCTTCGGGCTGGGTGTCGATATACCAAACATACGCCTCGTTGTCCACTATGGGCTGCCTCGATCTCTTCTTGGGTATGCCCAAGAATGTGGACGAGCGGGTCGGGATGGCCTCAATTCGACGTGCCTTCTCTTCTTTGCGTCCTCGGACATTTCCAAATACAACGAAACCGAGCGCGATGTTGCTCTGGCTACAAAGATGCTGGCGTGGACAAAGGACACACGGTGCCGGAGACGCACGCTGTTGACTAGCTTCGGTGAAGACTATCTCGATGGTACGTCCTGCTCCTGGGGCGTCGATCCAATTCAGCATGGGTGTGATGTTTGTAGCAACGAATTGGATTCCATGCAGGCGACACAGGATGTTGATTCGGATGATATTCGTCTGTTGCTGCAAGCCGTGGAAGATACCGGTAATCATGCCGGCCGAGGACTCCCAGTTGATTTCCTGATGGGATCAAGGGCGAAGAAGGTGATTCGATTTGTCCACAAGGTCAATAGTGTGTATAAACGTGGAACCCACAAGACCAAAACAGAGTGGGTCGCCATTCATGGTCAGCTGACACACCTGAATCTACTACGAGAAGTTGTGACTGGTCGAGGATTTATTGTGTACAAACTAACCCCCGAAGGACGACGTGTGATGGGATAGGCCTCGTTTTTGGTATGCATACTTTGGATTTCGTGCCCAATCAAAACCACTGGTACTAGCATTCACGGTGGACCCCTTTCGACAGAGATGTTTGTTTCTCGCGGGTTGCCATATTCACCACTAGATGGCCTATGGACCGCTCTGGTTGCTGACACCTACGAGCTCTCTGGGGGGTTTCACTCAGCATATGGAAAGACCAACACTCCCAGAATTTCAGCGCTGCAGGCATCTCCTCCCACCCAACGACTGGGTGTCCGCGACAATCTCCACGGTATCACCAGGGACTATATGGACTCGGCCCAACTACTCCGGACCGACCTCTCTGACACCACCAGGCCCGATCTCGATCCGGGCCAGCTCCAGGATCATTCAGAAAACGCACAGAAAAGCGTCCGTTTCCCACCAAACCGTCCGATTTCACGCAAAAGTGTCTGTATTCATGTCTAGATCGTTCGAAATAAATATGCGCGTTTACAGATTGTAACTGACAATATAGGCCCTATCTTGTAGTAGGTAGGTCTCCGTAGTCTCCGACCGACTGAAAAACCAGGAAGTATTGTTTCTTTGTAAAGCTGTGCGTGAGTACGAAGATTCGGGCGAACTGCGAAATAAAAAAGAGGTTCCACCACTGTCCTCTAGCCGGGAAAATGACACATCTGCTGAGAGATCCGTAGTCCTGCACCGTATGCCGGTGTGCGAAGAACTTGGATGTCCGCTGATAGGATGGGTAGATAGTAACACCGTTGTCGGAGCGAGTCCCAGAGGATGGTATGCATTACGTGCGCGAGTCTATTCTTTGTTATGCTCTTTGTGAGCATGTTCTGGGCTATACTACCGCGGACCCGGAATTAGATCATAAATGGATGTTTTTATACACATGACTGGCAAATACTACTGTATGTATACGGATCAAATAGACTCTACGTCGTTGGTTTTCTTCTTTGGCCCGGTCGTCTGTTGATTGCGAATCAATACATTAAATTCAACTTCTTTATACTGCTTGTACAGTTTCTTCCACCGCCTGTAGGTATCGTGGCGCTCCGGTGTGTACTGGTTGCTGCTGTGCAGCAAGTCGATGTAGGTACCATCCGTGATCGAAAGATGTACCTTTGCACACTCGGTCGACATCAGTTCTGATCGCTCGCTTCCTCTGTGTACGGATACCCCAACACGCTGTGAGAAAATTCTATTCGGATCTAGAATGACATCTGTGCCACTCTCTGGTTTCGTTCCTCTACTGCCGTCCACATCGCATGGACACTCTGATCCGAAGCGATTTGATCAATCGTCTCCACGTACTGGATTCGACGCAGGACCGACTCGGAGGTGACGTTCTTCCTGTACATGTTCCTTGTGCACATTCGATCACCACGACCAAATGCCTGCTCCATCTTCTGGCTGTCTGGGTAGTCGGACAGTCCCAGCATTAATGTCACGCCGAGTAGATTCAAGCCTTCCGCTAGTTCCTCCGTATCTACAATCACAACTTGCGTAGGTTTCTCGTGAATCTCCTTCATGCATTCTTCTTCCCAGAACGTAATTGCATCCGTGTACTTTTTAAAGGACCGATGGACCTTTGTATTTGCATTGTACCCCGTCGTACGCGAGGGTGAGACGCGTATGTAGCTATACTTGAGATCCCGTTGCAAAACGGCTTCGAGGAGATCGATGCCACTTGGTTCATCACAGAGTATAATCGCATTCTGTCCACTCGTGACGTGGTTGATCAATTCCATTTTCATCATCGCCATCTTGGGCGCATACATGGCGAGATTGGCAATCAAGCTCGTAAGGATCTTTGAATCATACGGTGCCCTGCAGGTCGTGTTCCGGTAGTGCTTGTCCTCTTTTTTGTACACGCGTACCTTAAACTCCGACCAGGTGTCTTTTCCACAGACCTCAAACTGTAGCTGAGTGCTCGTGTCAATGGGCACGGGCACTAGAAGGCTCCCGACGTCGTCCTTGAGTGGGAAAAGAACCGTATCTCCATCGTATGCATGAAGGTAGCCATCCAGAGACGAACCCATCCCCTGGGTTAATATCGCCACCATCTCCTGGTCATGTTCTTGTCCGGGCAGGGTGGCCGTGAGTGCAGCAACAATGCTGCCTGTTGTGGTTTGTAGCATTGTCTTCAGCAGGTGGTAGTCGACAGTGTCTGTTCCCCATCGCTTGTCCTCATACTGCCGGGACCGTATCTCGGGTGTAAACAGGGTATGAAATTCATCAAACACGATAATTTTGTTAGACAGCGGGTTACCATCTACCATGCCATGCTGAAACTGTACACCCCCTGCGATCCCGACCGTACGATCCCCGAGGTCTTTTAAGTAGTCCAGCATGTACTCCACTCTGTAGATTGGCAGCACAAGTAACGGGCCGGCGAGGAATGTGGCGTCGTCATTTGTGTTCCGAGTAAATGAAAACCACCCGTCTTTGTGCGACATACCATCAAACAATGCGGGAGCCTTCCCATTCAAATGCCGGTGAGACAACTGACGCAGCACATCGATCTGGTTTGAGAGTGTCGTGTGTCCCGCCGCCTCGATCCATTTTCTATATCTGTTATCGCTCTTCTTCAACAGGTCGAGGTAAAATTGCTGACAGAGTGCTTCCGATGGGCAGATGACAATCTTTGTCCGGGGATCATCGAAGAAATTATCCAGTATCTCGATGGCCGTTCGTGTCTTTCCCGATCCCACTCGATGATGAACAAGTAGCCGCTGCACGGGACCATTTGGTTGCATGATTGCCTTCACTTCCCGCTGGTGCTTCTTAAGCGCTCTGGATGAACACGCCGTCGCCTCATGTTCGATGGCCTGTAGGATACTACTGCGGACCTCCTCAACAAACCCGGACTCGCCCTGGGTGTGGTCCAGTAGTGCTGTGACAATAGAGACTGGCTGTACCGACTGGACATTGCCAGTCTGGTCAAACCAGTATGACAGACGGGATAGTCTCGCCTCGTGGATGCTCTGCTTGATGCCCACGATCCCGGCCTCTGTTATGTCGGCACGGAGATTCAGACTGTCGAAGCATGCGACAAATGTGCTTTCGAGTGTCCCGTCATGTTGATGATTGTCACATGTATCCTGGAGGGACGCATATACCTCCCGTAGAGCGTTGTAGACACGTGGGAATCGCAGGAAGTATGGATCGACCGACGATCCCCACTTCCCGTATGCGTCGTGATCGATCACGCACGCCTGAATCTCTTCCATTGTACCGGTCTGCCGACTGTAGCATGGACAGCGTTCTCGTACTGCAAACAGCACATCACGGTCCGGTGGGAGTGTCCGAAGACTCTTGAGGAACTGCAGGAGATTGTATATGTCCATATAGTCTTCGAAGCCCACCTCGTGGCGTCTGGCTATATTTGCTCTGAACGGCAGGAGCGAGAACTGTGTCTTCATCTTTTCCAGAACGCTCAGGACACGCGACAAATCGATTAAGGTGCGATCCTGTGCAAACGGAAATCGAGCAGCATCGACAGCACCCAATGCACGAATACTCGCGATGCTCGTGTTGAGCTCACGCCCACGAGGGAACTGCAATGTCAAATACTCGACAATGACCTTTTCATAGACTGTCCACCTTACTCGATTGACAAACCGGTTGATCATACCCGGTTTTTTCGCAGATGCGGTGACCGCACGGTCGGTAAATACTAGCGGCATGTCCGAGAGAAGGGCTCGGTAGGATTTGTTCAGGCTATCGATGTGCACCCGATCCAGCACCGGACTGTTTGTCGCACTGAGGAGTTGAAGAGGCCTGCTAAACGAAAGTGTGATATCATCACGGACAGAAGCCATTTTGTTTATACTACACGTTCGTATACAGAGTAGCTATCATTCCTTCCCTAGTATGTGATCAGAAATTTCTCCTTGTCGATCAACGGCAGCATTCGTGATCATAATGTCAGCACCCGGAATGCATCGCAGTGGACGGAAGGAGCGGGTTCAACCATCACCACCAACCGCGAGCTTTCTAGAAGATGCGTACGGTGTTGACATGAGAAGCACGATCGAATCACATGTTCAAGTAGAACCGGCACTCTGGACGCATATGATGATCAGCAGCATGTGTGGACGTGGCAACGACGAGAAAGATACATAATACATAGTCTTGTACGTGTCATAGTTCGTACGCTCACAATAAAAAGAGACATGTCTTCGATATCAAAACAGGACATCGTGGCTCTTCTTAATACGTATGTCGTTGACATCTCCTCTATTGTGGACAACGAACGTTCACTCCGGGAACTCTACAAGGTATACGTCTCATATACTACCAATGAACAGGAACAAGGATCAGAAGAGGAAGTTCGAGCGGCCATGATTCAAGATATTGAAGAGGAAATCGACCGTCAAAAGGGGGCCGGTGGTGGGCCTGGAGCACAGGACGAATTTGAAGATGCCACTGCGTTTGGGGTATCGAATGCACAGTCTGAGTGGGCCGCACATGTACAATACCCAATGAGAAGCGTAAACTGCTGCCGAGCAGGTGTCATTGTTAAATTTTCTCTCTCCGCGGGTGTGTCATACTACATTCGCCAGTGTAAACGAACGGTTGCAAACGAATCCAACCTGTGTACACAGCATGCATTGTGTTCACCCCCACTCGTACGATACGCAGACGACGGAACGGTTGGTTCGTATCTCACGGGACCAGGAGCACAGATCCCACACTCCATTGTTGATCGTACACCAGACGAACAGACTCTGGGCTCCATCCAAGATATCTTCAAGCATGCACACGACGCCGCAAAGAATGCCGAAAACAGAATGAAGACCGTAGATTATACTTTGTTTCTGGCAAGGATTAAGAAGGATAAAAAGCGCCTTGAAAAGCGCATGAGAGAACTGGCGTTTATCGCAGTGAGCGATCTGACGCATAAACTGGACACGTTGAAATGTGAGCCACCCCCGATGGAGGAGATGTTGGCTATGTTCGAGGATGATGCGGATGATCAGTGCGGAGAAGATGACGAAGAGGAAGAAGCCTAAGTCACGGGCCACGCAAAACGATTTTATTCAATTCCAGGTATGTTAAGCTCAGAACCATCACATGCCAGCATCAGTATGTAGTACACAATGGCACCCGTACAACATACAATACAGGGTACCAAAATCAGAAAGCAAATCATTGGCAGCAACGGAATAGAACAGATAACGGCTATAATACACCATATAAATAGACTTTCTGTATCTGTCATGTTTGGTTGTTTCGTATGGTGAGAGTATGGGATCTCATCGGTATCTGATTGGAGATGCACGGCTGGCACCTTGGTGGTACTCTTGATATGTCGATCACAATTGCACCAGAAGGTAAGTGACTGCCCCAGCATCAGCAATCGTTCCTCCATTTCATGCCACTCCACTAGAGACGCCATATACTTTGTCCCCAGCAGTGGAAGCAGCAGCGTCATGAACGACAGCAAGCGTAGGACCCCATCGGGTTGATCAGCTACGGGCAGCATTAGGGGTTCGAATGCATCCATAACGTATTGTCGATTGCAGCAGAATTCTTGGCCGCAGACGTCTATCGACTGTACCGCTGGATGTGGAACAGATAGGTGCGCCAACGTCCATATCTTTTCCCAGGACGTGCACGTCGATTGCATGCACCGTGCATCACGATGGCCTGTAAACGCACCAATATGAAGCACGAGATCAGCGGGCATTTGTGTCCACATGTTGATTTGTGAAGGAGTCGATGATTGGGATGCGTTTCTGGTACGGAAATCATTGGAAACATACATGCGATCACATTCATTCCCGGCAGAAAGAACAAGAAGAAAATGAACGAGCCACACCTCGCGTTTCTGAGGCAGATGCATGCCCAAATCCAGTCGAATCAGACAGTGTATGTACAATCAGCACAGTTGTATGATCGCCTGTCGCTGTGCATTACCATACCATCCATGTTGATTGGGTCTTGTGGTAGCATCCTCGCATTTGTAAGCGCCTCCTCGCTTGTGTCGGAAGAGATGCGGAGTCACATGGGTATCTGGCTTGGCATGGTTGGTATCTTGTCGACGCTTGTGCAATCATGTCATACGACATTGAAATTTTCAACAAAGGCCGAAATGTTTCGGAATGTGGCAGAGCAATACGACCAGCTGCTGATAAAGATTCAATTTGAACAGATTCATCACAATGAGAAGCGGTTTATTGACAACTTAGAGAAACGCTTACTCGAGATTCAGTCCACGTGCAAGTATTACCCACCCATTCGAGTCAAATCGTCCTATCGGCAATATGATCCTTTATAAGCGTTCAAAGTTCTTCGTGGTCTGCAGGTAGTCCATCGATGGATGTAAAACACCGTTCGTCCACACAGACTACACCCTCGATTGTTTCAACGGTATCAAATGGCTGTCGAGCAGAGACACCATAATAGGTACGCGCGGTCGATGTGTCCTCTGCTGTGAACATAGACGCCGCACGATGCCGGTATTTACAGTGGGTCATCCCAGGTATCTCGTATGGCATCTTTACCCCCTGAATGGACGGTACCTTCACGACGGGACGATCGCCGATGATCTCTGTTCTACAGTCTGCCTTGGCCAGTCGGTCACCACCAATTGCGTACTGTATAAGAGTGGACCCATGTACTAGCAGATTTGACGTCAAATGAATACCACTCTGCATCTGCACATGCTCCTGTGCGGTGAAGAGATTGGATAGTGACTCGATGATATTTCTGCACGAGTGTACGTTCTTAGCATAGATGGCAACATCTCCCGTCGTCCCGCCATCAAATGCGGCCCACCGGACAGCATCCAACCGATGCTCGTGCACCTTGTTACCCGATATGGAGACAAGCATAAACTTGAGTCCCTGCACATCGGATCGAAATACCGGGCTCGCGGAGCACCAGATACACATCCGTCGAAGCAGGGTCGTCCACCTGGCTGGCGTGCAACTCAGGTGTACTTTGTACTGATTATTGTATGGAACAACTGATGCCATTCGTGTCTCCAGGTTGTGAATGTATGTATTCGACCCCTGTCGAGTGTGTACATACAAGGCAGGAAACCCTTCTACAACTCGGCCGATGTAGGCATGCATGGACTTGTATACCATCGCGGAAAGCGTGCCATTCACCACATAGTTTGTCTTCAACGGGTGATAAAAAGAGACAAACTGGTCAGCCGTTGTCGGTGGGTGTAGAGATAGTGATCCACGCATAGCGATGGATACCTCCAACGCAGCGACCGTCCAGTCAGGATACATAGAGGAGATGCCACGGAGTTTCAGCGTCTGCTCACCAGTAAACGTACAGGTGGGGTCCGAAACTTCGAATGTGGATGCATTCACCGCCGCCAAGAACAGGAGAATCGATCGATCATTGTCTAGTGTCACCTGATCTAGCTGCTGGAGAAGCCGCTGCCCATCATCCCACACAATATGACTTTCGTGAAAAGACATCATGTGGATCGTCTGTTTTTGTCTGTATACATCGCGTCGGGAGACGACGTGACACACTGGGAAATTTACAGTGTACCGGAAACTGCACTGGATCGGTGGTTCATACCACTGGTACAAATCAATTACGATGAATTGCTGGACCTGTGCGGAGACGGTCTACGAGGAGGATCAAGTGCGATGCGATGCATGTACAAACGTTACTCATCCAGGATGCTTGTCCAGTGAAGGTGATGACGGTCAGCTGTGCGCAGACTGTGGCGATGCCTGTTCGTGCTGTGACATGATCACACTACGCGATCAAGTAGTCTCGTTGCACTATGTGACAGACAATGGTACTCTATTCCGGTGCCCATTCGAGGACGATGAGATACACGCAGAGGAGGAATAAGTACATGTATATAGATTCTATGAATTGCACTGGGACCAACGTGTCTCTACTGTCATTGTACAGATATATGGGGGGGGTAACAGACATTAAAAATGTACTTCTTAGTCTATGCCCAACAATTACATACTCACCTTCCCCTAAACAGATATCAACCTGTTACAAATGTGTGAAACGTACAGCTATGGGTACATCAAACGTGGACGTATGTACGACGCGAATTAAATATAGTGATTCATACCATTCCAGGACGACGAGCAGTATCGTCGGGACACCAGTTCACATGGAGAGTGATTCATGCTTTCACAAGGAGTGATTCAGACTCTTCGACCGCAGAAGCAGCGACCACGGATGGTCGGTGTGTAAAAAAGAAGAATACACCATCATTGAGAAGAAACAACAACTAATGTCTGTGTGATCCACTGTAAGAAACCTCAGTGATGTCGAGTACACAAAGGTCGTTGACACGCCCGTATACAAGGAGAAAATCGCGCGTGCGACCGACTATTCAGATCTGTCAGTATACGATGGAACGATGAGTACCAGCTTGACCAACAGCAGTATGACAGTAAGCCCGTGTTCCTGTATCAACTATACCATCAAGTCTACACGTATCTATTACTGAGTTTCTTCTCCGGTTTCTGTGGATTCTGTCTGTGGTTTGTCTATGCAAATTACTTCCATCGAGTGCATCACACCGAAGTACATCTAAACTGGGCACCCACGTACCTCCGGCGCTTATGGCACGGTTACCATCATATGTATCCACACGATCCACGAAGAATCGTAATCCATCCCATGATTGCTAGTGCTGCGATCGGCCCAACAATGGGGATAACATCATATCTCATGCCGAGTCTTTATGGCAGGGATGATCATTGGGCATCTGGTCGTCGAGCTTGCACATCTATCATTACATCATGACACGATAGTGACTCCATTCTTGAGGTCACTGAAGAATCATCATCTGTGTCACCACTACAAGATACCGTACCGTTTCTTTGCATATGGGCACAAAATCGAAGACCACGTTTGGGAGCGTGTTGTAGGTCATGTGCCAAAGCCGGTGTACACTCAGTGATCGTGGATACACTACTACACTGCTATGACATAAACATATCATTCCACATAATCTACAATTATCGCGATGGGGCTGTACTGTTAGGGGTGGGTGAGTAAAAAACGGATTAGTTACTAATTAGGGGGGGTGACATACCAACTAATTAGTAGTACTCTTTCAAAGTACTTGAAGGAACGAGATAAAAGATCGGTGGTAGACGTTTCATTATTAGGGGACGAACAGAAGTGCTTTACATGAGATGGAAACTTCTATATAAAATCATAGATTGTTCTATGGGTTTTAAAATTTCTACAGACCATTATCGCCCATCAGTTGAGCAAGGATCTTCTCTTTGACAGGACCGTCCGTTGTTGTCTGGGACAATGGAGGCTTTGGTCCAACATCACATGGGCATATATCCGCACCAAACAAAAGATTACGTCGATTGTTGTCCAAGTATGCACCATTCGTTCTCTCTAGTGAGTATCGGTCCTCTCAACGAAGTGCATGTTGTCCGAGTCCAAAGCGGGTGACGGTAAAGCAATGTACGACATGCAAGACTCTACTCTCCAGAGACGCGTCTGCGGCATGTATTATCCTAGACATCTTTGAGTTCCAGCGACTGGCGCTTGCGCGCGCAAGCGCACCAAACAAAGGATCTCCCGGGTTTTATACACAACTAGTATGAACCATGTACACCTAAGCATCTACGGGTTGTCACCTTCTGATTTATCAGTAGGATGCATGATCAGAGATACAAATATTAAGGAAGGTGTGAGTAATGCATTCATGGTCTCGAAGTGATCAGTAACTAATTAAGGGGTGGGTGGGGGGGGTCTGAAATCCCAATTAGTTACTAATTACTTTGAGCCCATGACTGTATTACTCACTCACCCCTTAGGTACTTCTCAAACACTGCTGACAAAGTCTTCGTCAGAAACACGTAGAAAGTTCTACTCCTACTCGGGTATATTCCTCAGGAAGAATGTCGTTGTTCGTACACAACAATAATCCAAAACCAACCGCAAAGCATGCAGTCGGATATGGATACCATCTTGCGCGCCCGTATCCTCGATCTCGAGCGTGCGATTGAATACATTCAAACGCTGAAGAAGACGCACAAGCGCAAGAGATGACATCTGTCACTCGTCTCCGACTGTCGTGTGAAAACATCCGATGTGTCTTTCCCTCTGTCTGTGCCAAGCAATGCACACAATACAGTGTATGTACTCGATCGAACAGTGAGACAAACAGTGTCAGAATAGTCACAGACCACGAAGTTTATTTATATCTATTAAATACGTCTATAACCGGTATACCGTACCAATCAACTCGAACTAGCGAATACATTCAGAGCAACTGATCGGTCATCATACATGGAAGAAACGCACACCCGGAGAGTACGTAGGTTGAAACCGCCGCATAACGTCATTTATCGTCTGTGTTCGAACCCAGTCGTATCCCGTCTGGGTATACTTTTCAGGGGTAAGCCCACTAGAAAGACGCTCATCCGATTGTATCCGTCGAGGGGCCATGAGTATGAATTCTCTTCGACGCATCAGAAGGGATGCAACCTTCTCGGGGTCCGGGTGCAGCAGGTCACGTGTATCACAACCGGATGTGTTGTATCCAAATGGTGTCCCTTTGTCGCCAGTGAATGGACAACCTGTCCCCCGCACGTCGAAAAGGATGCTCTTGTTCAAACGTGTGTTCGTCAAGAGCCCACGTGTAACTAGCAGTGGAACGTTCACGTAACCGTTGGCGTGCACTGCATAGTTCACTAATGTTTCGATACGCATCATTGTCCAGTCTGTGATACGCGAACAGTAGGTGCTACGGGGCTTTGTGGTTTTCTG